>Ga0208244_100316_pt1 | contig 53474 bp, 41 predicted proteins | sample SubbioCR12Aug_5A_FD_184828 | JGI IMG/M metagenome (GOLD analysis project Ga0208244, IMG submission 184828) | Serpentinite rock and fluid subsurface biosphere microbial communities from McLaughlin Reserve, California, USA - CR12Aug_5A (SPAdes) | ecosystem: Environmental > Terrestrial > Deep... | reverse complement strand
AGCTCTCAGCAATGGCAACCTTGATGCCGAGCAGTCGCGGACCTTTTGCCGCCCAATCGCGGGAAGAACCGGATCCATATTCTTTCCCCGCAATGATGATCAACGGTGTCTTTTCTTCCTTGTACTTCATTGCCGCATCGTAAATGGTCAATGGCTCCTTCGAAGCTGTGAGCGCCTCTGGCGCCATGGCGCTTTGCGCCAGATGGATGGTCCAGCCCCCCTCGGTGCCGGGGGCAAGAAGGTTGCGCAGACGTATGTTCGCGAACGTTCCGCGCATCATGACTTCGTGGTTTCCGCGGCGCGAGCCGTAGGAGTTGAAATCCGCCGGGGCGACTCCATGTTCGATGAGATACTTTCCTGCGGGACTCTTGGGTGAAATCGATCCTGCGGGAGAGATGTGATCAGTTGTAACGGAATCGCCGAGCAGGGCAAGGACGCGGGCACCGCGTATGTCCTTGAGTGGTTCCGGTTGAGCTGGCATCCCATCAAAGAAGGGGGCTTGCTTGACGTACGTGGAATCTTTATCCCATGCAAATCGATTGCCAGTGGGAACGGGAAGTACGCGCCACGGCTCGTCGCCGTCGAAGACATTCTTATATTCCTTGTCGAAGAGATCGGGCGTAACACATTGCGCAACGGTATTCCGGACTTCCTCATGCGTCGGCCAGATATCTTTCAGATATACCGGTGATCCATCCTTTCCTGTGCCGAGCGGCTCCTCGGCTAGATTGATGTCCATGGTGCCGCTGAGTGCATAGGCCACCACCAACGGAGGAGAGGCGAGGTAGTTTGCCCTTACATGGGGATTGATTCTCCCCTCGAAATTCCTGTTCCCGGAAAGCACCGCCGCGGCGACGAGATCGTGTTCCTCAATCGCCTTTGCGATAGGCCCGGGGAGCGGCCCACTGTTGCCGATGCATGTTGTACATCCGTACCCGACGAGATGAAATCCGAGTGCCTCCAAAGCTGGCATCAGTCCGGCTGCCTCCAAGTATCCGGTCACAACTTTTGAACCAGGGGCAAGACTTGTTTTCACCCACGGTTTCGTTTTCAATCCACGCTCAACGGCCTTTTTCGCGAGGATTCCTGCGGCAACCATGACCGACGGATTGGAAGTGTTTGTGCAACTTGTGATCGCTGATATCACGACGGAGCCGTGAGTAATGGGAAACTCCGATCCGTTCTTCTTCACGGTGACGATGGGAAGAATGTTGAGGAACGGAGGTTCATCATGCTTATCTTTTCCCTCACGTCCCGCCTCAACCCACTTGCCGAGCAGTTCTTGCTCCATATCGGGCCGTTTGCTCTTGATGGTGTCGGAGACGCTCGCGCGAAATGAGCGCTTTGAATCGGAAAGCGAAATTCTGTCCTGTGGCCGCTTCGGTCCCGCGAGGCTTGGCTCTACTGTGGAAAGATCAAGCTCCACTGTATCTGAATAGACCGAATCTGGCATGCCATCCGTTCTGAGCAACCCCTGTTCCGCGCAGTACTTCTCGACAAGCTCGGCGAGTTCATTACCGCGACCCGAGAAGCGGATGTATCGCAGAGTTTCCGAGTCGACCGGAGAGAACCCAACGGTTGCGCCGTACTCAGGAGACATGTTTCCAAGGGTTGCACGATCTGCGAGGCTGAGAGCAGAGAGTCCGGGTCCGTAGAACTCGATAAATTTGCCCACTACCCCCTTCTTCCGCAGCATCTGGGTAACTGTCAAGACAAGGTCTGTTGCTGTGGCTCCCGGCTTTAGAGTTCCACGAAGCTTGAGTCCGACGACCTGCGGAATCAGCATGGAGATCGGTTGACCGAGCATCGCGGCTTCTGCCTCAATCCCTCCGACCCCCCAGCCAACGACACCCAGACCGTTGATCATCGGCGTATGAGAGTCTGTTCCAACGAGAGTGTCCGGGTACGCCATCAATTCACCGTTTATCTCCGATGTGAAGACGACTCTCGCGAGGTATTCAAGATTGACTTGATGAACGATCCCGGTGTTAGGGGGGACGACGCGAAAATTCTTAAACGCCTGCTGACCCCATCGGAGAAATGCGTATCGCTCTTTGTTTCGTTCGAATTCGAGCTGACCGTTGAGAGAGAAGGCATTCGCGGAGCCGTATTCATCAACCTGAACGGAGTGGTCGATCACGAGATCGACTGGTTGAAGAGGATTAATCCATGTCGGGTCACCCCCCATTTTCACGACGGCATCGCGCATGACGGCAAGATCGACCACACACGGGACCCCGGTGAAATCCTGCAAGAGAACACGAGCAGGCATAAAGGAAATTTCGGTATCGGGCTCTTTGCGCGCATCCCACTCCACGATGGCCATAATGTCCTCTTTCTTCACTGACCGGCCATCTTCGTGCCTGAGAAGGTTTTCGAGGAGAATCCTGAGCGTAAATGGGAGCTCATCGAGCGACCTGTCAAGTCTCTTTTCAAGCCGCTTGAGGGAAAAAATAGAATACGATTTGTCTCCGACCTTGAGCTGGGTTTTCGTGTCATAACTATTGGGGTGCTTCATACTCGATTCCTTCCTAATTTACGGTCATATCCGGGCCCGGGATCGGCTCGTGAGCCGATCCGCCGCGAGTGCAATTCATGAAAACAAATATATGAAAAAAGCACTCATTTCGCACCATTGGAGAATGACCGGCTGACGAGTCGCAAGTGTTTTACATGAATCAAAAATTTGCTTAATTGAATTCTCATCGCAAAGGATATCTGTCTGTGAAGTCAAAGGACACAACAAATCTGAAACTACACCAGGCGAAGACCACGCAGCGCTCCCGCGAACTCCAGCTGGTGGAAAGCCTTGCGCGAGAAACCATAACCGAGCGAAACGTCAGGGCGGTGATGCAGAGATTCGCGGATGAGCTGGCGAGGTTGTTTGAGTTTCGGACGGTGATTGTCACGCAATATCTGCCTCACAGGCAGATGTTCCGTGTCCTTGGTGTTGCGCCACAGAGTCAGTTCATACGGTCTGCGCAAAAGGTCATGGGTATTGACCTCGCCGACTTCGAGTACCCATATGACCCGGAAAAATCAATGATCCATGCCGGCTTGCTCAAGGGCCAGCGATGGATCGGAACCGATTTCTCTCCGTTCGTTGAGCTGATGGTTCCGGCGAAGTTCGCGAGGGCTGCACAGCGCCTGGCAGGAGTTGGGGGGCTCTACAACAGTCCCCTCCTGGTTGGAAAAACTCTGGTTGGCACATTCATCATCGGCCAACGTGAACCCGAGTTTTCCGAGGAAATGCTCGAGTTTCTGAATGCCGTGACGCCGTACGTTTCGATGGCGGTGCTCCAGGCGAGGTTGCTCGACGAAAACAAGATTCTGGCAGATCGCTACAAATTGCTGACGCAGGTTGATAACCAGATTCTCGAAGAACGTGACCTCGAAAAAGTCCTTCGGGCTATCGTGCAAACGGTTCCCGACCTTGTCACCTGTGATCTTTCTGGAATTCACCTGTACGATGATGCAAGGGCAGTTCTTGTTCCTTCTCTATGCCGAAGTCAATCCAAGGTCGCGAGGAAGTTGTTCGAAGTCGAGATTGCTCTCGGGATTGGTGTTCTCGGGAATATCGCGGAGAAGAAGAAACCTGAAATCGTCAATTGCGCACAAAAGGATTCGCGGTCGAGCTACCCGACCAAAAATCAGCCCAAAGTCGAGCACCTTGTTGTTGTCCCACTGCTTTCGAAGCATACTCTCCTGGGTACCCTTCAAATTGCCCGGTATCATGACGAACCGTTTCAGACCGATGACCTGGAAATCGCGAAGCGACTCGCCGAAAAATCTGCACTTGCAATAGAAAATGCCCAGCTCTTCACGGAGCGTCTCGAACGGGAACGTGAGCTGAATCAGCTTCAGAAGAGCGGGGTTGTCATAAGCGGTTCCCTAGATTCGCTGGAAGTATTGTCCAGGCTGATCGAAGAATCTCTGAAACTTATTCCGACAGCCGACCGTGGAGCAGTATTTCGAATTCACGGAGAGAACCAGCTTATCTCTCTGATTGCGACGAGAGGATTTGGGATAGACAAAAAACGATCGAAATCACTGCAGGTGGCGGAACGAATGGTTCACGCAGTCGCTCGTGATCGAGGCGGTATCGTCATCCAAGATCCAACTGATCTGGATGTGCTGGGCTATGGCGTGCTTTCCAAAGGGGGTGTCGAGTTCCAGTCGGCACTCTGTGCTCCGATATTTTTGAAAGAGCAACTCTACGCTGTTGTCTATCTGGATGGCTCCAGCACGTCGAAATTACTGGGTCACTACGATCTGGCACGGTTGGAATTGTTCCTTCTGAACACTTCGCTTTCCCTGAGCAATGCTCAGCTTCATACTGCGACGGAGTTTGAGGTCAAAAAAGTCAAGCTCCTGTTCCAAATCAAGAAGCTGGCGCACGAGCGACCCGATACAAGCGAATTGCTCCAACGGATTGCCAGAATGGTTCATGAGACTCATCGGTACAGTTTTGTCTCGATCTTCCTCTATGAGAAACGTCGGCGAGTCCTTCGCATGGTCGCCAAGGACGGTCCGGAAGCCGAACGGGTACCGATGCCGTACGAGCAATCAATCGACGAAGGGATACTGGGTTATGTCGCTCGGACGAAAACCTCAAAGGTTGTGCAGGATGTGGAGCGTGACCAAACGTACATTCGAAAACACGCGCTATCGACAAAGTCGGAACTCTGTGTCCCGATCATCGACGCCGGCGACATGTTGCTCGGAGTGATTAATGTCGAATCTGACGAGCGTTATGGTATTTCAGATTCTGACGTCGATACCCTTCTCGCTATCGCCACGGAAATTTCGAGCGTGTTTGAAGAACACCGCCTCCTTGAGGCGCTCAGCCAATCGGAGAAGCAATATCGAAGTCTGGTTGAACATGCGAACGACTCCGTTGTGCTGATTGATCGTGCGGGAAAATTCAAGTTTGTAAACAAAAGCTTTTCGATTGTCACCGGATACACACTTGAGGATGTCCAGGGAAGGGAATTCGGCTTTATGGTCGTACCCGAGGACCTCGAGAGCATGAAGAGTTGGTTTCTGGCAAGTCTACGTCGACAGGCGGAGAGAGCGCGTAGCCGAGTCCGGGTCATTTGCAAGTCCGGAGACATTCGGATCGCCGAATTCAATGGGCGTCTCATCAGGGAAGGGGGAGAGATCCTCGGTATCATGGGGATTGGCCGTGACATCACGGACGAAGTGAGATTGCAGGAACGGCTCCAAGAAGCGGAGGTCCGCTACTCCCGATACGTTTCCAGCACGAGCGAGGGGATCTGGCGCAAAGAATTTGTTCCCCCCATTGATTTGAATCAGAGATTTGAGAAAATCATTCAGGCGTACAAAGATTGTGGCCGCATGGTTGAAGTGAATCCAGCCCTCGCACGAATGTACGGGGCGAAGGATGCCTCGGAAATCATCGGCAAGAGCTTCCTGGAGGTTGTCGAGGATTGGAAACTTTACGAGCGGGGAGTGAGACGATTCCTGGATCAAGGCTGCCGCCTCTCCAACTGGGAAACCAAAGAGCGGGATTGTAATGGGAATGTCAAATATTTCAGAAACGAATACGTCGGCGAAGTGATCGAGGGAAAACTCTGCCAGATGTGGGGAGCTCAGACCGACGTGACGGAAGCCAAGCTCGTTGAACAAGCCCTCTACGATTCGGAAAAGCAATATAGGGATCTCTTTGAGCAATCGAAGGACGCCATCTTCATCAGCAGCCCCGATGGATCTCTTCTTGAGGCTAATCAGGCGGCGGTGGAGTTGTTCGGATTTGCTTCAAAAGAGGAGCTGTTGGCCGTAGATATTCCGAGAGACCTCTATGTGGACCCGAATGCCCGCCTGGAATCAATGCAGAAACTCAACCGCGACGGATTCCTCAGGGATCATATGCTGCTCCTCCGCAAGAAGACCGGTGAACCGATCGATGTGCTCGAGACAACAACGGCGATTATCGACTCCGAGGGATACACGGTCGCCTATCAGGGAATTCTGCGGGATGTTACACAGCAGAAGAGGGCGCAGCAGGCCCTTCTGGAGTCTGAGGAAAAATACCGACATCTCGTGGAAGATGTGCTCGTCGGGGTCTATATCATCCAGAATGACAAATTTGTTTTCGTCAATAGACGCTTTGCTGAAATCTACGGGCACAACGAGCCGGGAGAAATCGTGGGGAAGTTCTACGTCCTGGATTTGGTTGTGGAAGAAGACAGAGAAGTCGTGAGTGAAAACATCAGGCTAAGCCTGGACGGAAAGGCACAGGGCCTGCGGTACTCGTTTCGGGGACGACGACAGGACGGTGAAATCATTGAAGTGGAGCTGTATGGGATCAATTCCATGTATCGTGGCCACCCGGCCATCATTGGCACGATTCAGGACCGCACTCAGGAACGGCGCTCCCAGCGCGAAATTGCGGAATGGAGACAGCGTTATGACTTCGTAATCCAATCGACCGGCGAGGTCGCGTACGAGTGTAACCTGGCAACAGGCGAGATCCTCTGGAGTAAGAGCTTCGAACATGTACTTGGGTATGACCCTTCGAATACCCGGACCGACCTTACGGAATGGCGCAACCGGGTGCACGAGGAGGATAGAGGAATTCTTGCCTCGACAATTGAGCGGGCGGTGCGAAACAGCAACCCATTTGAAATCGAGTACCGTGCCAGGCGCTCTGATGATTCGTACATCTGGATCAATGATCGTGGATTCGTCGTTCCATCAGAGTCCGGAGAGACGACGCGCATTCTCGGAATCATGCGCGACCGGACGAAAGAACGCGAGTTGCAGGATAGGTTGCGCAGTTCGGAGTTGAAGTACCGTCTTCTCTACGAGAACGCCAACGACGCAGTTGTTCTCCTGAGTGAGGGAAACATTATCGACTGTAATCCGCGCGCTGCCGAAATGTTTGGTTGCACCAGAGAAGAATTGCTCAATAGGGAGTACTTCGCACTCTCCCCGTCTCGTCAGCCAAGCGGTGCGAACTCCGAAGAATTTCTGCGCTCACGAATGAAGCAGGCATCGACGGAATCGCCCCAGTCGTTTGACTTCCGTCACAGTCGGGAGGATGGATCGGCATTTGAGGCAGAGGTGCGGCTCAACAGGTTTGTGTTCGAGGACCGTACACTTATCCAGGCACAGATTCGTGACGTCACGGCAGAGATCCAGGCACAGCAGGAACTCGCGAAATCCGAAGAGAGTTACCGACGACTCGTCCGGGAGGCGGCAGATGCCATCCTCGTGTCCGATTCAGAAGGGCGGCTTATCGAAGTCAATGACCGGGCATGCGGGCTTCTGGGGTATTCGCGCGAGGAACTCGTAAAAATGGACATCTCGGTCGTCCTCGCTCTTTCGTTTGTTAACACGAATAAGGAGTACAAGAAGGTCTACTCGAATCTTGTGAGGGAGGGACGAACTGTTATTTCGGATATTCCCATGCAGAGGAAGGACGGGTCGTACTTTCCGGCAGAGATCAATGCCGTGCTTCTCGGAAACGGATTGCTCCAGGCGATCGTTCGCGATCTTTCTGAGCGCAAACATGCCGAGGAGGAGTTGGATCAGATCTATTCGATCGCTGCGGCTCTCCATGGACAGGAGTTGTTCGATCACGCCGTTCTCGCCGCCGCACAACTGCTGAAGGTCGGGAGCGTCCTTGTTGGTCGGCTCTCCCCCGATGGAAAATCACTCACGGTGACGTCACTCATCCAGGATTCCGTGCATCGTCGTGACATGACGGTTCGTATTGAGGGAACGCCTCTGATCGAGATTGTACGGCGGAAATCGATGTACGAAGTCTCAAGCGGCGCCGGTGACTTCTTCGTCGGAAACGGGGAGGTGCTGAAATCCGACATCGAGTCGTTGCTTGGACTACCCATGCTCGACAGCAGGATGAACGTCTCCGGTCTCGTTTGTGCATTCGATGAGACGAAGCGGACGTTCACGGAACATGAAAAGAAACTTCTCTCTGTCGTGGCGCAACGACTTTCATCGGAACTCGAGATGCTCGAGCAAAGAAAACGCGAGGAACAGCTTTCTCGGGAATTGCTGCAATCCCAGAAGATGGAAAGCCTGGGAACGCTGGCGGGTGGAATTGCCCATGATTTCAACAATATTCTCGGCGCCATCATGGGGTACACGAAGCTGCTTCAGCCATCGATCGAACGGTTCTCACCACAGGCAAAGTATCTTGAATCGATCGAGAAATCGGCGCAAAGGGCGGCCTCATTTGCAAAACAACTCCTCGGATTTGCCCACAGCTCGACCGCGGAAATCTCGCCAGTTTCAATCAATGAAGTCCTCCGGGAGACTCTCCAGATCATTGCCGGATCGTTCCCCAAGTCCATCGTGATTGATACGGATATGTCGAACGAAAATCCGATCGTCGAGGGAGATCAGGGGCAACTTTCTCAAGTCGCGATGAATCTTTGCATCAATGCCCGCGATGCGATTCTCGACAACGTCGATCGGACCGAACGCGGAAAATTGCAGATCGCGACTTCCGTTTTCAAGCCGACGGAGAGTTTCATCGAAACTCACCTCGCGGCAGAAGGACGACCGTACGCGTGTGTCAGCATCTGCGACAATGGAATCGGTATGCCCCCCGATGTGCAGCAGCGAATTTTTGAACCATTCTATACAACAGAAAAGGGAAAGGGGACGGGACTGGGGCTCTCCACTGTCTATGGAATCATCAAGCACCATAAGGGGGTGCTCGAAGTTGAGAGTGAGGTTGGCCGGGGTTCGATTTTCAGAGTCTATCTCCCGCTCTCTTCCAGCAGACTGGAGAAGGCTGCCGAAGAAACGAGTGTGTCCCGATCGGCCCAGGGACAAGGAGAGACAATCCTTGTCGTCGATGATGAACCGCTCCTGCTTGCGCTTCTCGCGGAAGTATTGACATCGCGCGGATACCACGTATTGTCCGCGCGAAATGGTTTGGAAGCGGTCGAAATTTATCGTCGTGAACGCGAGCGCATTCAGCTTGTTCTCCTCGATGTGGTGATGCCTGGCATGGGAGGTGTCGAGGCTTTCGGAAAATTGAAAAAGATCAACCCGGATGTCAAAGTGATCGTCTGCAGCGGCTATGCACAGGATTCTGCCGTGCGCGAGATCGTGCGCAACGGAGCTGTCGGATTCATGGCAAAACCGTATCTGACCGAAGACATTCTGGAATTCGTGGCGAGGAATATCGGGACGCAGGAACGGGGAACACGAGTTCAATCATAATTTGGGGATTTGCCGTGCGCGATATCTCGGATAAAACATCGACACAACGTACAGCAGTGGCGACAGCAACGATTGCCCTCAGCGCTGAAACATTGAAGCGCTTGAAGTCTGGAGACCTGCCAAAGGGGGATCCTCTGCCGATAGCCAGAGTCGCTGCGATCCAGGCGGCTAAGCAAACGAGTGCCATCATTCCCTATTGTCACCCAGTCCCGGTAGACTTCGCTGATTGTCAGTTTGAAGTCCATGAGACGGGAATTACGATCACCACCGTAGTGAAGGCCATCTACAAGACCGGCGTGGAAATGGAAGCGCTCACGGCGGCATCGGTCGCCGCTCTGACAATCTATGATATGGTGAAGATGGTCGACGATTCGGCTGAGATCTCAGGTGTTCGACTGATCAAGAAGACCGGTGGGAAGAGTGAGTTTCTCCGATTGCCGCCAGACAGAATTCGAACCGCTGTCGTAGTCCTCTCCGATTCCCGGTCGTCGGGCAAAAAAGAAGACCGCTCGGGCAAGTTGATCAAGGACCGGCTGGTCGAACGGGACATCTCGGTAGAAGACTTCCGAGTGATCCCGGACGATCACGAACGTATTGTCGAAACGCTGAAACATCTTGCCGATGAACTGAAAGTGGATCTTGTCGTGACCACCGGAGGAACGGGTGTTGGCTCGCGTGATAACACTCCCGAAGCCATCTCAGAAATTATTGATCGGGAGATACCGGGACTCAGCGAGGCAATCCGGTTGTACGGATTTGAACGGAATCCCCTCTCGATGCTCTCACGCAGCGTGGCGGGCACGCGTGGGAAGACACTCATCATAAGTTTTCCAGGATCTGTCAGCGGTGTTGAAGATGCAATGAACGCCACGATGCCTGCCCTTCTCCACGCGATCGCAATGATAAGAGGCGCCGACCACGACGCAGAGCGTGAGGCCGAGAAGAGATAAGAAACTGCTTTGCGGAAAGTGAACCTTTCGCGTAATTAAGCCAATTTCTTTAGCCTCCGGTGCGCCTCCACCAATTGCAGGACCATAGATCCAGGAGTTGGGCGAAAGAGGTTGGCTCACAATTTGATTTCGACACAATTCATAGGGATAGAAATCTGAATGCCCAAGATATTCGATAACATCGAAAATCAACTTCTTGACGGATTGAAATATACGCTCGACGTCTCCCATCAAGCGGACTTCTGCGTTGGCTACTTCAATCTTCGCGGATGGAAAGAGGTTGCTGAGAAGATTGATAACTGGACCGGAGGGGAAGGACACCAATGTCGCCTCCTAATTGGTATGAACCGCCGCCCGGAAGAGATGGTGAAGGAAATTTTTTCGACAAAAGAGCCGGAACCAATCGACAACGCCACGGCTGCGAAGCTACGCAAAGCTCTCGCACAAGAATTCAAGGATCAACTCACGATTGGCATTCCGACCGAGGTCGATGAGAGAGGGCTGCGAAAGCTTTCCTCCCAAATCAAGAGCAAGAAGGTTGTCGTGAAGCTGTTCCTCAGACACCCGCTTCATGCAAAGCTGTACTTGGTCTTCCGAGATGATAAGATTAGCCCAATCATTGGATATGTGGGTAGCAGCAACCTTACATTGGCGGGTCTGCGAAATCAAGGTGAACTTAATGTTGACGTTCTTGAACAAGATGCCGCCCAGAAACTTGCGAAGTGGTTCAACGATCGATGGGATGATCGGTGGTGCATGGACATCTCAGAGGAACTCGCTCAAATCATCGATGAAAGCTGGGCTGCTGAGCAACTGCGGCTGCCCTACCATATCTACCTCAAGATGGCATATCATCTTTCCCGCGAAGCACGCGCTGGCATCTCTGAGTTCAAAATCCCTGGAGAGTTCAAAAACGAATTGCTTGAGTTTCAGGAGAAGGCTGTTCTGGTCGCTGCTCACCATCTCAATAGCGACAAACGGGGCGGTGTTCTGATTGGCGACGTTGTCGGTTTCGGCAAAACAATTACTGCCTCGGCTGTTGCTAAGATCATGGAAGAGGATTTCTTTCTCGAAACATTGATCATTTGCCCAAAAAATCTTGTGCGCATGTGGAAAGACTATGTTCACAAGTATCGTCTGCGTGCTGATGTGATATCGCTTTCACAGGTTCAGAATGTTCTTCCAAAAGAGAGACGATATAGAGTCGTTCTTATCGATGAGAGTCATAACCTCAGAAGCCGGGAAGGAAAACGGTATCGTGCAATTCAGGAATACATCCGCCTTAACGAGAGCAAGGTAATTCTGCTAACGGCGACACCGTACAACAAGACATACGCCGATCTTTCTAACCAGCTGCGGCTCTTTATCCCGGAGGATAAGGACCTCGGAATTAGTCCCGAACGCTTTATTGAAAGCATCGGTGGACCCGTGCAGTTCATGGCTAAGTATCAATACCCAACACGCAGCCTTCTCGCGTTCGAAAAGAGCGAGTCCGCAGACGACTGGCGTGAGTTGATGCGCCTGTTCATGGTGCGTAGAACTAGGACGTTTATCAGAGCGAACTACGCTGAGACAGATCCCACCAACGGAAGAAGATTCCTACGTTTTGCCGACGGACGAAGGTTTTATTTTCCAGATCGCACACCACGGAAGGTGGAGTATCCCTTCAACCCCGACGATCCGACCGATCAATATGCTCGGCTGTATTCCCAGGAGGTTGTCGATATTGTCAACGACTTGAATCTCGCACGTTATGGGCTGGGAAAGTTTCTCGAAGAGCATCCGATCGTGAGTCCAACGAGAGACGAAGTTACTGTCATGGACAATCTCTCACGCGCTGGAAAGCGGCTCATGGGATTCTGCAGAACGAACCTTTTTAAGCGGCTTGAGAGCAGCGGACACGCTTTCCTACTATCCACCGGACGCCACATACTGAGAAACTTTCTGTATGTCTATGCACTGGACAATAACCTTCCTCTCCCGATAGGCCCCCAGGAATCGAGCCTCCTCGACGAGTTTCTTGATGACGAGGATCTCGACCAAGCCGACAGAACCGAACTCAAACTCATACTCGATGAGAAGCAGTATCTCAATCAGGCTGAAATGCTTTACGATCTTTACAAATCCGAGCACTCGGATCGACTCGACTGGCTAAGGGCCGAGTTTTTCAAGAAAGAACTCAAACAATCGCTCATAGCGGATGCACGTGCTCTCCTGAAGGTTCTGGCTATTGTTAAGACCTGGGACGCAGAGAAAGACAGAAAGTTGAAAGCGCTTCATCAGATTCTCAACAATCAACACGGCAAGGAAAAGGTTCTCGTCTTCACGCAGTTTGCCGACACCGCAATCTATCTTTATCAGCAGTTGAAACGGCTCGGCGTCAGGCAGATCGAGTGTGTTACCGGCGATTCCGAAGACCCAACTGATTTCGCTTATCGGTTCAGCCCGGTGAGTAACGAGAAAACCGGGGTTCAAGGCACTGATACGGAAATCAGAGCGCTCGTCTCCACGGATGTGCTGAGCGAAGGGCAAAATTTACAGGACGGGCACATCGTCGTGAACTTCGACCTTCCCTGGGCGCTGATCAGACTCGTGCAGCGAACCGGACGTGTTGATCGCATCGGTCAGAAAGCGCAAGAGATTCTTTGTTATTCCTTCCTTCCTGAAGACGGCCTTGAGAACATCATCCGGCTAAGAAACAGGCTGCGAACCCGCATTCAACAAAATGCAGAAGTTGTAGGCTCGGATGAAGTCTTCTTCGAGGGCGACCCTGTGAACATTGCCGATCTCTACAACGAAAGAGCGGGGTTACTTGACAAGGAAGATGACGGCGAAGTTGACCTTGCTTCCTACGCCTACCAAATCTGGAAGAATGCCACAGATGCTGACCCTGAACTCAAAAAAACGATTCCTAATCTTCCGAACGTAGTTTATGGAACGATGGCTCATCAAAACAAAAAGAGCGAAGGCGCAATTGTCTACACTCGTACGGCTGATGACAACGACATCCTTGCCTGGGTAGACACCGGTGGCAACATTATCACTCAGTCACAACTGACAATCCTCAAGGCGGCAGAATGTACTCCAACTACGCCGCCCCTTCATAAACTTGAGAATCACCACAAACTCGTTGAGGCGGCAATGGGCCACATTCAAGAAGTTGAAAGCAGCATTGGCGGCCAATTAGGGAAGAAAACGGGCGCGAAGTATCGCACCTACATGCGCCTTGTCCGCTACTATGAGGAAAACAAGGACACCCTCTTTGCAGGCGAGCCACTGAAGCGAGCCATTGATGATCTCTACAAGTATCCCCTCCGTGAATCTGCCCGTGACACGCTCAATCGACAACTCAAAGCGGGTATTGATGACACTGGACTCGCCGAACTTGTGGCGGCTCTTCGCGAGGAAGATAAGCTGTGTATTGTGGACGAGACGGAAGTGGAACGGCGGGAACCTCAGATCATCTGTTCGTTAGGAATGAAGGTGATGTAACCATGGCACAATCGCTTGCGAAGATATATGTTCATATCGTATTTTCAACAAAGAATCGGCATCCATTTCTTTTGGATAAAGCCGTTCGGACCGAGATGCATGCATATCTTGGTGGAACGTGCAACGAACTGGGATGCTCGGTGATTGCGGTCGGTGGCATTGCCGATCATGTTCACCTCCTCTGTGTGCTCTCCAAGAATCTGGCTGCTGCCGATCTGATTGGAGAGATAAAACGAAGCTCATCGAAATGGGTAAAGTCCAAAGGACGCATGTTGAGTAAATTCGCGTGGCAAGCGGGATATGGTGTATTCTCGGTGAGTCAGTCGCAAGTTGAAACCGTGAGGTCGTATATTGGCAAGCAAGAGGAACATCATCGAAAGAAGAGTTTTCAGGACGAATTCCGTTTGTTTCTCAAGAAGTATCAGATTGAGTATGATGAACGGTACGTTTGGGATTGAGGAACGACCAAACCATATTCTATCTCGCCCTTTCAGGGCTTGAATGTTTGTGCCTCTTTTTGGATGAGGCGTTGCCTCATCCTGTGATATCTGACCCCTTCGGGGTCGATAAATCATTCAGAAGATTTACGGAAACATAATGCGACCAGACTCCTCAGCACCCCGAAGAGGTCGGTCAATCAATCACTTGAATTGGATGATTTATAGTTCACCCTCCCCGAAGGGGAGAGATATTTCAAGGTCGGGGCATCGCCCCGACCTAACCGAGCGAACGTATCATTCAAACCCTGAAAGGGTGAAATAAGAAACGAAGCATTACATGGGAATCCCAAAAGCAACATTCTCAAAGCTCATCAAAGAGTTCAAGCTGAAAGAACTCTTCAACGAGCTTGGCTGGGACAATGCAACTGCGAAGTATCCCATCAACGTCGATGGCAAACTGTATTCGTTGACGGGCATTGCCCAGAAGAAAGAATTTCTTATTCTCCTGTGCCAACCCCAGAATGGCAATGGAATTCCCGACGCTGCGGCACGGAAAAAGATCGACAACCAGATCACAAAGCTGCACTACGAGCATCTTATCATTTACGTCGACGGCAAGAAAACCCGTCAGCGCTGGGAACTGATGATACGGGAGCAGAACAAACCCGTTGTGTGCCGGCCGATTGACTATTTCGCCGGTCAGGAGCCTGAACTGTTGTTCCAGAAACTTGAAGGCCTCTTCTTCTCATACGACGACGAAGAAAAACTCAGCATTGTGGACGTTCGTTCCCGTGTGATGGCAAACTTCGAGAAGAATGCCGAGGTCGTCACCAAGAAGTTCTATGAGCGTTTCTCGAAGGAACATGAGAAGTTCCTCAGTTTCATCAATGGCATCCAAAGCAAAGTCGATCAGGAATGGTACGCCTCTCTGATGCTCAACCGGCTCATGTTCATCTACTTCATTCAGAAGAAAGGCTTTCTTGATAAGGAGAGAGACTACCTGAGGAACCGACTCGACGCCGTTCAGAAGAAGAAAGGAAAGAACAAGTTCTATTCTTTTTACAGAGACTTTCTCCTCATCCTCTTCCACAAAGGTCTTGGTTCGCCGCTTCATGACAGTAAGTTTGTTGAGGATTTTGGGAAGGTTCCCTATTTGAACGGGGGCTTGTTCGATGTCCACAAGTTAGAAGAGGAGAACAAGAACATCTCCATCGAGGACAAAGCGTTCGAGCGCATCTTCGATTTCTTCGACGAGTATAACTGGCACCTCGATACGCGCGTGACTGCAACGGGCAAGGACATCAATCCGGATGTCATCGGCTACATCTTTGAGAAATACATCAACGACCGGGCGGCGATGGGGGCATATTACACAAAGGAGGACATCACCGAGTACATCAGCAAGAACTGCATTGTCCCGTGGCTGTTCGATGAGGTGAAACGGAATTATGCGAAGCCGTTTGCACACGTAGGGGCGATTCGCGAATCACCCCTACAAGGAAACATCTGGTCCTTCCTCCAGCAAAGCGGCGACAGATACATCTATCCCGCCGTCAAACACGGCATTCAACCAAACACGACCGAAGAGAACGGTTTCGATGATTTGCCCGAAGACGTTCGCTCGTGCATTGACCCCAACACGCCCGACCTCGTTGAGAAACGCAAATGCTGGAACCGCCTTGCACCCTCCGACATTGCTCTGCCAACCGAGATTTACCGTGAAGTGATTGCCCGGCGCAAACGCTACTACGAAGTGCGAAACAAGATACAGGCAGGTGAGATTACAGAGATAAACGACTTCATAACATACAACCTCGACATACGCCAGTTTGCGCAGGATGTGTTGGAGAAGACGGATGATCCCAAGCTCATCATGGAGTTCTATAAAGCTGTCCGGAAGATCACCGTGCTTGACCCGACGTGCGGATCCGGCGCTTTCCTCTTTGCTGCGCTCAACGTGCTTGAGCCACTCTACTTTGCCTGCGTGACTCGCATGCGGGAGTTTGTTGAAGAACATGGTAAAGGAAAACACAAGTTCTTTGAAGATGAGTTAAAGCTGATCGATTCTGACGACCACCCCAACGAAGAGTACTTCATCTACAAGTCCATTATCCTCCACAACCTGTACGACGTCGACATTATGAAGGAAGCGGTGGAGATTGCGAAGCTCCGGCTCTTCCTCAAGTTAGTGGCAACGTGCGACGTGGACTACAAGAAACCCAACTTAGGACTTGAGCCGCTGCCCGATATTGATTTCAACATTCGCTCGGGCAATACGCTTGTTGGCTACGCAACCCTTGCCGACCTCGACAAAGGCGAACAGGGCGGACTTTTTGGTGATGAGGAGAAGGAGGCAATACTCGAAGAAGCAGACGTGGTGAGCCGGGCGTACGCTCGGTTCAAAGATGCGCAGTTGGTGATGCACTCCCGCCAGAAAGACGGCGGGCAGGCCGACCCGAAGCAGTACAAGGATGCAAAGGATGAGTTGAACAACCGACTAACGATATTGAATGAGAAGCTGGCTCGACACATGACTGTGGAATCGTCTCACGACAAATGGGTCAAGTCTCATCAACCATTTCATTGGCTGGCAGAGTTCTACACAATCATGAACGAAGCGAAAGGGTTTGATATTATCATCGGCAACCCACCGTACATTTCCATATCGAAAATTGGTTACAGTCTTAGTCAGATCGGCATCAACGCTGGCGATCTTTATGGCTATGTGATTGCGCGATGTCTTTCGTTGCTGAATGAGAGGGGTAAGTTTAGCTTCATCGTCATGCACAGCCTCGCTTTCAGTTGGCATTTCACGGAAGTAAGAGAGAAGCTACAGAATGAAGCGGCTGATTTGTGGTTCTCTTTTTTCGCTCGCATTCCGGCTGGACTTTTCTCTGGTGACGTACGAGTTCGGAATTGCATTTTTTTGTTGCATAGAACTAAGAACCAAACAAAAACAACTTGCACTACTCGAATCCATCGCTGGAAGGCGGAAGAACGTCCATGGCTTATTCCCTCACTTCAGTACGCAAAGTTTACTTTCAGCGATGTTATTCCGATGTTCAACGATGAGACCGAAGCGAAGTTTTTTGAAAACCTTGATGGTGAATTGGTTCAGACCAAATTTGCAAAACATTCAAAACACAAACTCTACTTCAAGCAGAATGCCTACAATTGGATTTGCATTGCGACATCATCACCCCCAAGCTTCAGCACTTCGAACAAGCCGATACCACAAACGCAAATAGCTGACATCGCTTTGCGGGATGAGGAGACTCAAAGGATTCTACTGCTTCTTTTTGCGGGCAAATTGTTCTTCGCTTATTGGTTGGTCTATGGAGATGAATTCCATACCACTCAAGATTTGTTTCAATCGTTTTCATTTCCATTCACGAAGGTAAGCCCACCTGATTTATCGCAGTTGCTTAACCTCTCAAAGGACTTCGAATCGGAGCTTCCCAGGACTGTACAGTTCAAACTCAATGCGGGTAAGAGGGTGGGAACTTACAATACGGCTAAGTTGTGGCATCTAACCGACCAAAGCGATGCGATCTTCTTGAAATATCTGACAAAAGAACCTAAAAGAGTCTTCGAGAATATCCAACGGCATGTTGATGAGACAATCAAGACAGTAAGTGAGAGCACTGATGAAGAATAGCCAGCCCATCATCGACGACATCGATCCCGACGACTTGTCCGCCGTCTTTTTGGCGGAAGTCGGGATTGGCGAAGCATGGAGTTTATCCCGCCGTAGGCGGGAGGTTTACGCCTGAGGAGTTGGACTTCATCATCAATTACGATATCAAGTACAGGATGGGGAAGGAACTGGGGGGGAAGAATGAGAATTGAACAACCGAGTGATCCTCGGGAGTTGCTGGAAATGGGAATCGTCGACATTTTGTTCTTTATGGGGGGAACTATATCCAAAAAGGAAAGAGGTAAATTCATCAATTTTACAAATCGTTAAGCCATAAATGAATATGGACGATAAAAAACATAAAGGCGAAATAATTATCTACAAAGCTGAAGACGGCCAAACTGCGATTGATGTACGGTTGCAGGACGAGACTGTCTGGCTGACGCAGAAGCAGATTGCCACTCTTTTCGGCACTCAACGGCCGGCGATCACAAAACACCTGGGTAATATCTTTAACAATAAAGAGTTACGGGAGGACTCAGTTGGTTCCATTTTGGAACATACTGCCCGAGACGGAAAGACGTATCGAACCAAATTCTATAATCTCGATGCGATCCTCTCTCTGGGTTACAGAGTCAATTCTCCGAGGGCGACTCGCTTTCGTATCTGGGCAACTACCGTCCTACGTGACCATCTGGTGAAGGGCTATACGCTCAACGAGAAGCGTCTTCAGGAGAGCAAGGCGAGACTCAAAGAGTTGGGAGAAGCTGTGGCGATGGTAGAGGCAGCGAAGTCAGGGAAGGCATTGTCGGTATCGGAGACAGCGGGCTTGCTGACGGTGATTACCGAGTACACACGCTCGTGGCTGCTTCTTCATCAGTATGATTCCGGTACACTCCAAACCAAGGAGCTTCATCGCAAAGTCCTTTTCCGCATCGAGGAAGAGACAGCCAAGAAGGCAATCAGCCAACTCAAAAAAAGTCTAGTGGAAAGGCGCGAGGCAAGCGATCTCTTCGGTCGGGAAAAAGAACGTGAGGTCCTAGAGATGCGGCCGAAAATCCACCATAGTAACCCAATGTCATTCCGGACTAGATCCGCCTGCCTGCCGGTCAGGCAGGGAATCTGCTCCAATGAAGGAAGCAGATTGCGGGTCGGTGGCCTCAATGACTGTAGCGTGGGCATGGAAGGCTTCGCATAAAGATTGTCTGAGACAGCTGCTCGCTTGAGGTTTTCGGCCAGACTTCTAGGAGGGATCCTCGGCAGCATCGACCAGACGTTTGGTGGATCGGATCTGTATCCGAGCGTCGAGGAGAAGGCAGCACATCTCCTTTCTTTCGCCATCAAAGATCACCCATTCATTGACGGTAACAAGCGCATCGCTTCTCTGTTGTTCATCTGGTTTTTAGAGAAGAACAATCTCCTTTCGGCTCCAGATGGAGAGCGCAAGATCAACGACAACGCGCTTGTCGCCCTGGCGCTGCTGGTTGCCGAGAGCAACCCGAAACAGAAGGATGTGATGATCAAGCTTATCATCAATTTGGTATCGGGCCGATGATTAAAGAGTCACTCGGCAATAAGGATTTGCTCACGCGTCCGAAGACTGCATTTCTTTGTTCTCGCCGTTGTCCGGCGAGTGTCGTCTTGCTCTCTTACGACTGGGCTAAACAAATGAAGCGAGACGGCATATGCGTGATTTCCGGGAATCATTCGCAGATCGAGAAGGATGTCATGCATTATTTACTCAAAGGAAAGCAACCCATCATCCTCGCCCTCGCAAGAGGAGTGAAGAAACGACTTGATCCCGAGGAATCCCACGCTCTGACGAACAACCGCCTCCTTATCATCACGCCGTTCGGTTCCGGCGTTACACGGCCGAGCCAAGAGACCGCCAACAAGCGGAATGACTTCATGGCCGAACTGGCTGACGAGATCTTTGTATCATATGCCCAGCCCGGGGGCAACGTCGAGCGGCTCATTATGAAATGGCTTAACAAAGGAACGAAGGTAAGCACATTCGATGTGGTGGAGAACCGTGCGTTGATCAACTCAGGAGCGAAAATATTGTAAGGGTAGATTATGGTGATCGCAGCATGGAACTTTGAAAAGCGTTCGCCAACCTTCTTCGCCTAACCCTGTCGGAGGAGATAGCGATAGTGGGGGGGAAAAGCTAACCCCCCAAATCACAAACCCCCTGCATACGGCTTCTCACTTCATTTGAAGGGGGAATAAAAAAAGTCCATAAAGAAACCATTGGAGGAATAAAATGGAAGAACCAAAACAAGAAGTGCAACCTGTGATCGGCGAATATCAAGGCAAACCGATTATACGCATCCCCACTGTAGACAATCCGAATCCGGAGACCACCTGGCATTGGCTGTCGTTTGGGAAGAACAAGGCGAAAGCGATTGTGAAGTATTTCGACGCGATAAAAAAGTTTGCGGAAGAATGAAACGATTATTGTAAACCAAGAATTCCAAACGAAAATATACTGCTCGTGAACTGATGGCGCTCGCAGTCGAAGTGGGCGAAGACTCCATTCCTGAGCATGATGATCAGGAAGATCCGTTTGTTGGCGCTATCGTGGCAACGAAGGAACGGTTGTACATTCAGGCTCATGAACCGGTTACCAGGGAACAGTTTGCTAAGCAGTTCGGCCTGCCAGCGAAGACCGTCCTAAACCACCTCAGTTGCCTTATTTAAGATGGGGGTGATTCTTTCTGGAGGAAAGGCTAGGACGATAAGGTATTATGACAAAAAGGCCGATTCGGGCAAAATCGATCACAAAGTGTTTGCCGAAGATGAGATCACTGTGAGATTCAGTCACCGGATTGTTACGATTCATCCATTCTCAAACGGGAACGGAAGACATTCCGGCCTGATTGCGGATATTCTCGTAGGCCATGGATTTGGCCGACCCCCTTTTTCATGGGGAAGTATCAATTAGACGGCACAAGGCGCCGCAAGGTCGGCGTATCTGAAAGCTCTTCGTGCAGCCGATGAAAACGATTATCAATCACTCAGTTGAATTCTCAAGGCAATGAAGATATTGCACCGCAAGAGCCCCTACAGTACTGTTGAGCCTGCCTGCCCTTCTCCACGCGATCGCGATGATAAGAGGCGCCGACCACGACGCAGAGCGTGAGTCCGAGAAGAAGTAAGAAACTGCTTTGCGGAAAGTGAACCTTTCGTTATATTGAGCCGATTTTTCGGTGTCCGTTGTAACTCCACCAGCCGCAATTTCGCACATCCCGGAGACGTGTTACTACACCTTGCCCAAAAGAACAGACATTGAATCAATCCTGATTATTGGATCGGGGCCCATCGTGATCGGTCAGGCCTGTGAATTCGATTACTCGGGCACGCAGGCGTGCAGAGTCCTGCGCGAGGAGGGGTATCGCATCATCCTTGTCAACAGCAATCCCGCCACGATCATGACCGATCCTGATCTCGCCGACGCGACATATGTCGAGCCCATCACTCCGTACTTCGTTGAAAAAATAATCGAGAAAGAGCGACCCGATGTGATCCTCCCGACGATGGGAGGACAGACAGCATTGAATATTGCCGTCGCCCTTGCGGATAAGGGAATACTTGAGACGCACGGAGTTGAACTCATTGGAGCCAAACTGGAAGCCATCAAGAAAGCGGAGGACCGTGAGCTTTTTCAACATGCGATGGATAAGATCGGACTGGCCACGGCGCGCGGGGGGTTTGTTCGGTCCAGAGATGAGGCGATAAAAATTGCTGAGGCCATTGGATTTCCAATAATCATCCGTCCCTCGTTCACGTTAGGGGGAACAGGCGGAGGCATTGTGTACAATTTCGAGGAGTTTGGGGACAAGGTGGAGCACGGCCTGTCGAGCAGTCCTATGCGTGAGGTTTTGATCGAGGAATCGGTCATCGGATGGAAAGAATATGAGCTTGAAGTGATGCGCGATCTCAAGGACAACGTTGTCATTATCTGCTCGATTGAGAATTTCGATCCCATGGGAGTTCATACGGGGGATTCCATCACTGTCGCTCCGGCCCAGACGCTTACGGACAAGGAGTACCAGACGATGCGTGATGCGGCGCGAAAGGTCATTCGCGAAATCGGAGTCGAAACCGGAGGATCGAATATTCAGTTCGCGGTGGACCCCCGGGATGGGCGAATGATAGTCATCGAGATGAATCCGCGCGTCTCCCGGTCATCTGCGCTCGCATCAAAGGCAACGGGATTCCCGATTGCAAAGATAGCGGCAAAGCTCGCCGTGGGATACACTCTTGATGAAATTCCCAATGATATTACCCGACAAACCCCCGCATCATTTGAGCCTACGATCGACTACTGTGTTGTCAAGATTCCTCGATGGGACTTTGAGAAATTCAAGGGGGTGGACGATACACTTGGTGTGCAGATGAAGTCGGTAGGGGAAGTTATGGCGATAGGACGCACATTCAAGGAATCGCTGCAAAAGGCGCTTCGCTCACTGGAGCAGGGCTATGGCGGTCTCGGTGCGGATGGCAAGGACATCGTCCGGGTCCGCGCTCTTCGACCCGAGAACAAGATTGAGTGGCAGAAAAGAATAGTAGACAAGCTTCGCATGCCCAAAGCGCTCAATATTCTCTATCTTCGCTATGCCATCCAGTTGGGATTGACGATCGATGAACTCCATGAGATCACAAAGATCGATCCGTGGTTCCTCCACAACCTCAAGCAAATAGTTGATTTTGAAGAAGAGCTCCGGACGTATGTCATTGCGTAACGAGGAAATTTAGAAGACCCGCGCACACATGGGATCAAAAGAAAAAACAAAGTCCATGCCCACACCCGTCTCGAAGGAAATCCTGCGAAAAGCGAAGGAGTATGGATTCTCAGATCGCCAGCTCGCACAGATATGGGGAACCACCGAGAGGGCGGTTCGTCAGCTGAGAATTTCCCACGGCATCATCCCGGTCTACAAAACAGTCGACACCTGCGCTGCGGAATTTGAAGCGTTCACTCCGTACCATTACTCGACGTACGAACAGGAAAATGAATCCCAGGTCTCCGACAAAAAAAAGGTGATCATTCTCGGCGGCGGCCCGAACAGAATCGGACAGGGAATCGAGTTCGACTATTGTTGCGTTCATGGAGTCATGGCGCTGAAGGAGGAGGGGATTGAAACGCTGATGGTGAACTGCAATCCCGAGACTGTCTCCACGGACTATGATGTCGTTGACAAGCTCTATTTCGAACCGTTGACGCTGGAAGATGTCCTGAACATTTGCGATCACGAACAGCCGCATGGCGTGATTATCAGCTTCGGCGGGCAGACTCCTCTCAAACTGGCGAAGCCCCTGGAAAAACATGGCGTGAACATTCTTGGCACTTCACCCGAAGGGATCGACCTGGCTGAGGATCGCGAGCGATTCGGTTCTCTTCTCCGGCGGCTGAACATTCCACATCCGGAATATGGCTCAGCATTCTCGGTCACGGATGCTGTTCGCGCAGCTGAACTGATTGGATTCCCTGTGCTGATCAGGCCGTCGTACGTGCTCGGGGGTCGCGCGATGGAGATCTGCTACCACACGGATGCCGTTCGGACGTACATGCAAAAAGCGGTGGATGTGTCTCCTGAGCACCCGGTGTTGATCGATCGTTTTCTCGAAGATGCATTTGAATTCGATGTGGATGCTGTTTGCGACGGAAACGATGTGCTTATCGGTGGGGTGTTGGAGCACATTGAAGAAGCGGGAATTCATTCGGGCGACAGCTCGTGCGTCATTCCCCCGTATATGATCTCGGATGAACATATCGAAATCATCAAGCGCCACACGATCAAACTTGCCCATGCGCTGAAAGTCGTCGGACTGATCAATATTCAATTTGCACTAAAAGACAATATCGTCTATGTGCTTGAAGTAAATCCACGCGCGTCGCGGACTGTGCCCTTCGTCAGCAAGGCGACAGGTATACCCCTGGCGAAGATCGCTGCCAAGGTCATGGTTGGCCGGACGCTGGAAGAGCTTGGCGTGAAAGACTTCGATTTCAGAACGCTCAAACACATTGCGGTCAAGGAATCTGTCTTTCCTTTTTCGAAGTTTCCAAAGGCCCCCATATTCCTTGGGCCTGAGATGCGATCGACTGGGGAAGTGATGGGAATATCTCCGGGATTTGGAGGAGCAGTCGCGAAAGCGCAGATCGGTGCTGGGAACGCGCTGCCGACGGAAGGTCGGTTGTTTATCAGCGTGAACGAGAGTGACAAGAACGAAATCACCCTCAAGATCGTCCGTGACTACGTCCGCCTCGGATTTTCTCTCGTTGCAACCGATGGAACCGCCCGGTTCCTGGGCACACACGGGATCGAAAGCGAGAAGGTCTTCAAGGTGAATGAAGGACGTCCGAACGTCGTCGATCTTGTAAAGAATGGTGAGATCCAGGTTATCATCAACACGCCGCTCGGCGAGGAATCCAGGTACGACGAATATTCGATCGGATGGGCCGCAATTCAGCACAAGATCCCCTTCATGACAACCCTATCCGCAAGCACCGCCGCTGTCCATGCCATTGAGGCACAGCGCGCTGGGAATTTGGAGGTGAAGAGCCTTCAGGAATATCAAAAAGAACTTGGCTGATATGCCATTTCCGGGTTCTTTTGTGAACCTTTTCCTCTCTACGTCGTCTAACCCGCCAGACCGGATATATCTTGACTTCTGCAGGTCTTTGCTTTAAATTGTTGGCGTTAAATTGCTTACCTCATACGCAACTTTAAAGGTTTATCCTATTCCTTTGTAAGGGCGCAGAGGCGGCATTATTCTCTTTGGGGATTTGCTGATGAAATCGTCCCGTCTATTACTTCTTGGAATGTTCTTCCTGACTGGCCCGGGTCAACTGACTACCCACGCTCAAGTCGATGCAATCCGATCGGCGAATGTTGCGGAAGAGCAAGACTATGCATTCGCGTATGGTCTCTTCCGTGATGGTCTCCACCAGTACGCATTCGAGCAATTTACTAGGTTTCTCGATAAGTACCCTACGAGTGCTCGCCAGCTCGACGCACAATATCTCCGTATCGAATGCCTGTTCCAGCAGGAGCGGTATGAGTCTGCGCTGGGAGAGTACGCATATTTCGTGAAGGATAATCCAAATTCGCGTTTGACGGATGATGCCTTCTTCCGTATGGGCGAGTCCCAATTGAAATTGAAAAAGTATTACGCGGCGATTGATGCCTTCAAAATTGTCGTCGACAAATTTGAAACCAGCGAACTAGCCGGCGAGGCAGCTTATTGGATTGGCGAAGCATACGTCCGGGCAGATGAACGCGACAACGCGCTCAAATACTATCAACTCGCGTATGAGAATTTTCCGAATAATCGACTTCGCGACTATTCTCTCTATTCGATTGGATGGACACATCAGATTAAGCGAGAGTATGCGAAGGCCATTCAGGCTTACCAGAAGTTGTTTCAGGAGTTTCCCGAAAGTGTTCTCGCATCCGCATCCCTGGTTCGCGTCGGTGAGTGCTATTTCTATACGAAAGATTACAGGAAAGCCATAGCAGAACTGACAGATGCCAAAACTCTGATTAAAACCGAACAAGAGACTGGAGAGGCACAATATCTCATCGGAGAGGCATACTACAATCTCGATGATCACCCCAACGCACAATTGCATTACGAAACGTTCTTGCGCGACTATCCTGACCATTCGCTTGTGCGTAATGTGACCTATGCCCTCGGATGGAGCCATCTCCGCACGGCAGAGTACGGCAAGGCTATCGATGTGTTCGATAGACTCATCGCGGGCAACGATCGCACCGCTCAGGCGGCTCTCTTCCGAAAGGGGATGGCGCAAAAGCTGGCGGGTCAACGTGACCATGCACTAAAGACATGGAATTCAGTCATCGAGCGTTGGCCGAAGGGAGAATACACCGACAACGCGATGTACGAATCCGGAGCCCTTCTCTATGAAGACAACAAGGCCGGTGATGCGAAGCGCTTTTTTGACCGCGTGATCGGGGAATTTGCTCAGAGTGATGTACTCCCAGATGCATACCGCATGCAGGGGGAATGCTTGATTGTGGAAGGTAAGTTCGATCTGGCGAAAGAGTCATTTGAAAAAGCGCTGGGAATGCCGGGCGCTTCTTTCGATGTAAAAGTCGGTGCACAGTTTCAACACGCGTGGTCGTTGCTCAAATTGAAGCGATACGGAGATGCCTCGAAAGCGTTTGCGGGTTTCATTTCAGCTTACGAAAAACATCCCAAGTCGCTCGATGCCCGTTTCTGGCTGGCGGAATCGGAATACCAGCGAGGAAACTACGCGACGGCTCAGAAGGAGTACCAGGTCGTAGCCCAGACCACTCAGGCGGAAAAACGTGAAGATGCCATGTACGGTGCCGGCTGGTCGCTGTACAAGCAAAACGAATTCAATAAAGCACTTGAATTCTTTGAACGATTGGTGGCCACGTATCCGAACGGGAAATTCACGTTTGATGCCCGATTGAGGATCGGGGACTGCTATTTCTTCCTCAAAGAGTACTCCAAGGCGGCGGGATCGTACCGTGCCACGATTCGGATGTTTCCCAAGCAAGAATCTATCGACTATGCCTACTATCAGCTCGGACAGACGTATTACCGAAGCGGCGATCATAGCGAGGCGGTCCAGCAGTTTGGCTCGCTGATGCGAACCTTCCCAAAATCGAACCTCGCCGCCGATGCGCAGTATTCAATTGGATGGATCCACTTCCAGAACAAGAGATATTCTGAGTCAATCCTGGAATTCCAAAAACTCATCCAGACGTATCCATCGAGCGAAGTTGTTGCCCGCGCTCACTACAGCATCGGCGACGCATACTACAATCAGCAGAAATATGCGGCTGCGGAAAAGGCGTATCGTGAAACGATCAACCGATTTCCGGAAAGCAGCTATGTACTAGACGCCGTAAGTGGAATTCAGTATTGTCTCATCGCCCAGGGAAGACAGAAAGAAGCGCTCGGTGTGGTCGATTCATTTGTTGGACAGCATCCGTCTCTGGCTTCTTCTGAAGCCCTGATGTTGAAGAAGGCAGAATTATATTATGCCCAACGGGAATACGATCAGGCGTCGCGTGAATATCGCGCGTTTGCGGAACGATTTCCAAAATCCAACAACGCCCCTTCGGCTTGGTATTGGGCGGGAAAAAGCCTGCGCTCGTTAGGGAGACTGAGCGAATCCGCAACAAGTCTGGAGAACGCCGGTTCGCATCCTCAGGTTGTTGAGAAAATAGCGGTTCAGGCTCTGCTCGAAGCAGGCGAAGTTCACATCGAACAGAAGCGGTACGACCGGGCGATTGCTGTACTGTCAGATATTGAAAAGAAGTATCCCAAATCTGATGGCGCATCCGAGGCGGTCTATCTGAGGGGGGTGGTGTTCCGAATCAACGGAGATGCGATGGAGGCCCGCAATCAGTTCACCTTTGCGATCAGCAAATATCCTTCTGCGGCCGGGGCAGACAAGGCGAGAGTAGCGCTTGCGAAGCTGGATATCGAGGCGGGAGATCAAGCGTCGGCACTTACTCGAGTTCAGCTCGTTTCCACATCAAGGACCGATGAGGTCGGGGCAGAAGCGCAGTACATTGTCGGGTCAATTTACGCGCAGAAGAAAGACTGGCCGAACGCGATCACAGCCTTCCTTCGGGTCCGATATGTCTTCCCTCGGTATGAAGAGTGGCTCGCCAAGGCCTATCTTGCTCTTGGAAATGTCTATGAACAGACTCAGGAGATCAGAAAAGCACGAGAGGCCTATCAAAGTGTTCTGAAAATTGAGCGGGAAAAGGATTCCGTGCGCGAGGCGGAACTACGTCTGAAGAATCTCGAGCGGATGTGAGGACATGATCATGAGACGAAATATTTTGCGTGTGGTCAGCCTCGGGATTCTCGTTTGCCTTGTCACTGTGGCGACGGTCGCTCAAACGAAACCGGTTCCCCCTTCGCGTCCGACTGAAGCGGGGGGCGAAACGAAGGATCCGATTTCACAGGAAAGGGAGGAGCCGAAAGAAGATCCGAAGCTTCCGCGGATCGATCTTCCCGAATTTGTCATCGTGGGAGTTGCCCGTTTTGACCCGCCGGATGTTCAGAAGTCCGCAATCGATGAGCCGGGGATCTATCGCCGTCCGGCGATGTCGCAACCCGGGGCCAGGGACGTGGAGACCCTGGAACTTGGTACGCGTCCCAAAGAACGGTTCCTCCAATCGATTGGCCGTTCGTTTTTTGGGGTGGCAACGATGAGCTATGGTTCGTTTGCCACACCAAAGGCGCATGCATGGGTTGGCCAGGATCTTGGAGATGTTCAATATGCGGTCGAGGCTCAATATCAGAGGACTAAGGGTTTTCAGCCCAATACCGATCGGTCGGGTGGAACATTCGGTGCCTTTGGCGTGATGCGATTGAACTCCGAATCGCGTTGGCTCCACGGCGCAACCCTCAGAGGCGATGGAGGACTTGGAAGTGAGAAGTATAGATTCTATGGTTCGAATGATCCGTCGCTTACGCGCACCCTGGGACATTTCACGTTCGGCTCGGCATTTCATTCCGGAGAAACAAGCCCGATTGGATATAGGGTTAGCGCGGAGTTCGACAATTTTTCTGTTCAGGATTCTTCTGAAAAAGCACGAGAGAACACATTTCGACTTGGTGTTCAGGGGCAAACGGCGATCGGCAAGGTGGGAATCCAATCGGGGGTCATCTTTACGGTCGCGTCTGTTGGGAGCACGACTGACCATACGCTTTCAATGACCGAAATTCAACTGGGAACTTCCCGCATTTGGATGGGAAGTTTCTATATCAATGCTGCAGTCGGGTACTATGCCGGCCGGGGAATGGGGGACCAGCGGATTTCTAAAGTAGCTCCCCGCGCTTCAATCGGCTATTGGTTCGCAGGGATGCACACTGTGTCTCTGATGTATGAGTCGACCATCGGTTTTGCCTCGCTCGAGCATCAGGTCGGCCGCAATCCGTTTCTCACAGCACAGGCGGTACTCAAGCATGCCTCCACCAGATTTGCGCTTGAAGCGGCCCTCGAATCTGATTGGAGTCGTTGGCTGAGTTCGCGTATTTCGGTACGGAATAGTCAGATTGATCATTTCCCCCTCCTGCGAGATTCGGCTCGTACGGGAGTGTGGCAACTGCGATATACCGGACTGACCAAAGTCACAACGGCTCGCCTTGAGGGATTTGCAAACATCTCCGCAAATGATTACTTTGCTTTGGTTGTTGAAGGAAATCACGCGGAGAACTCAGATACAAACGGTAAGATCGCGTACCTGCCCGAGGGAGAAGCATCTGTCCTTTATTCGCATCGCTTTTCGTTCGGTGTGAGCGTTAGTCCAAAACTCCAGTACACGCATAATCGTCCGATTGCATCGGACTCGGAGGGTCGTTTGCCCGGCTTCCTGCTTGCGTCATTGGGAATTGAGTTTTCAGGTATCCGCTCGCTGACCATCTTCGCCAGGGCGGACAACATATTGGACAAGCAATACGAGGTCTGGCAGAGATATCGCGGACTTCCATTCACAGCAACCTTCGGAGTGAGCTACCGGTGGTAGCCGGTCCACAACGTTCCGGTATATTGTGTGCGTCTAACTTTCATAATAGAAGGAGAGTAATCAATGCCTAATGTGAACCTGATCGAGGATGAGGATGCAGAGGGCTCGATGAAGCAAGTGTCGACTCCGATGCCGAGGCGTGGTGGCCGGGGCGGCGGGATTGGGAGAGTTGTTGTAATCCTCCTGGCCTTTGTGGTCATCGTGGGTGGAGTGTTCCTCCTGAACCGTTATGAAATCATAAGCCTTTGGGGAAAGAAACCGGCGCCGATGATCACACAGGTTGAGGAGCAGCCTTTCGCAGACCAACCGTTTCCGGCGGAAGGTGCGCAGCCATCAGGCACCGAAAAAGGTGTGGAACTGGTCGAGACTCCTCCAATCGAAGGAGGAAAAAAGGCCGGTGTGAAAGTCGATCCAAGAATGACCCAACTGGGAGCGGCGGTTGCACCGGGTACCGCTTCGAAGCAGCTTGCAGAGATGAAGGGGACCTACACGATTCAAGTGTTCGCCCATCGGGAAAAGGCGACTGCCGAATTGCAGGCGAGGAAACTCGAAGAGGCAGGATATCCCTCCTTCGTTGAATTGAAGCAATTCAAGTCGGAGCCATGGTACACCGTCCGGATTGGAAAATACCAATCCTTCAAGGACGCGAATGATGCGGTCAAGAGTTTTGCCTATGAACTTCGATCGAACTATTGGATCGACAAGGTGCGCGTCCAATAGTCGTCCGGTCGACAAAGGCGCGTTGGTCTAACAGGCTGTTGAAAAAGGCTTTCAATTGGTGGGACAGGCATTTGCCAAGGGCATCCCTGTGGGACCTGCCTGTCCAAAATGATTCAAAAAGGTCAGACAAGCCCCGCGAAGCGGGATCCTGCTCTTTCATACTTTTCGATTGATGCGGGAAATGTCTGACCTACCATGAAAAATGGTTTTTCAACAACCTGCTAAGCTTGAATTTCACAAATCACTGAAACCACGTCCACTACATTTGGCTGATGTATGACCCTCTTTGAGTTGTTCATGAAGGGTGGGATTCTCATGTATCCCATCTTGATAAGTTCCATTCTGGCCTTTGTCGTAATTATTGAACGGATCGTCGTGTTGCGTCGGGCCAACACCGATGCAGGCCAGTTCATGCTCCGGTTACGCAGCGTTCTTCAGCGAGGGGACGTGCTCACCGGTGTCAACTTCTGCGCGAAGTCGCAGGCCCCGATTGCCCATATCCTCCGGAAGGGACTCACGGTATTTCCGGAAGGGCACGAACGAGTCCGAGAGGCGATCGAAAGCGCCGGGAAGGAAGAAACATTCAAGCTGGAGCATCGGCTCGGTATTCTCGCGAGCATCGCAGGGATTGCTCCGCTGATGGGCTTTCTCGGAACCGTGATGGGAATGATTGGAGCATTTCGCACTGTGCAGGGTCTGGGTGGTGCGGTAAATCCCAGCGACCTTGCAGGGGGAATCTGGGAAGCGCTCGTTACCACCGCGTTTGGATTGACTGTCGGTATCATCGCATATGGGTTCTACAATTACTTTGTCACGCGCGTCGGTCGCCTGGTAAACGAAATGGAGATGACCTCAGAGGAATTCATCGACCTGGTACGATCGGGGAAACTTGACGACATCGATGATGCGGGACATCCGGATCCCAGAGCGGCGCGAGTCGAAGAAGATTACTTTCGGAAAAAGGGGTGAGTCATGAAGTTTCAAACTCAACAGAAGCTTCTGTCGGTTTTTGCCTATTCATCGCTCACCGATATAGTCTTCTTGCTGCTCATTTTCTTTTTATTGACCTCCTCGTTTGTCGTTCAACCCGGAATTCGCGTACAGCTTCCGAAGTCCGAGCAGGCAGAGCAGGACACACAACGGCACATCGTTATTACCGTAACCGACAAAGGCTCGATCTATCTTAACGATGAATCGGTGACAATCGAAACGCTTGGTGGGAGGTTGGCACAGGCCCTTGGGGGAGCACAGGATGGAATTGTCGTCATCAAGGCAGATCAGAATGTTAGCTTACAAACTGCCGTCCAGGTCATGGATATTGCGAAGGGGGCGGGGGCTAGCCGGATGTTGATTGCCACCCAGCCCGCGATGTGAGGAAGTCATGAAAACAAGCAGTGAGACAGTGCAAGGGTGGGTCGGATCGCTTATTATCCATGCGATCCTGATTGTCCTTCTCCTGATTCTAACCATTCCGGAGATTGTCCAGAAAGAGGAGTTTATCGAACTTTCTTGGGGGGCAACGGCGGCGGTGGCAAGTCAGCCGGCTCCGCGAACTTCCGCCATCCCTGATCGGGCGCAGATTGTCGCCTCATCTGCAAACAGGCCAACAGGATCGGCAATTTCATCGCAGCGTGTTGTGTTACCCGAGAGACGGATTCCAGATCCGTCCACCGACGCGCTGCGTGTTCCGAAGTCGGAAAAACTTGAGACAGCGGAACGGAGTTCCGGAAATCAAAAATCCGATGCTCTCGGCACCGGTGAGAAGGAACGGCTCACGGGCCGGACACCTGGTGAACGTGAAACCCGCGGCATCTCCGACGCAAAGAGCACTATTCCATCCGACGTGACAGGGGCCGGTTCAGGCGCGCTTACCGGAGATATCGATACGGGAGTTCTCTACTCTATCCAGTGGATGGAGGGGGGAACACGACGGAAGATCTTTGGAGAGTTGCCTAAGTACCCCCCGGGTGTCAATGTTGAGGCGCAAGTCAAGATTCTGACGACGGTACAGCCTGACGGCACCGTCAAAGCAGTCCAGCCGGTGCAAAAGGCTAATACGCGGCTGGAGGACGCAGCAATGGCCGAGATACGATACTGGCGGTTCGAATCGTTGAGATCAAGTCTTCCGCAGGTCGAGCAAACCTGCGTCATCACCTTCCTATTTAAACTGCGGTAGATTTTGCGGTCGGTTATTCCGGTCGGAATCCATCGGATTCTTGGCCGGTCCCCATTCTCGTTTTCAACAACAGAGCGTAGAAAACAACCTCCCCGATCGTCACAAGACTCAAAGAAATGGTGTCGCGATTGAACCATTCAGCGAACCCTTCAGGTTCGAACAGGAGGTTAGCGGTCATTGTGGCGATTGTCCACCCGACAGAAAAAATGATGGTCATGAACGCGAGGGCGAGGAATCCTTCGCTGATTCCTCCGCTCTTCGCTTTGGACGCAAATGCGTAGGTCGCGGCAACAAGGTGGATAGCAAAAATGATGGCGGCAATCATCAGGACCTAGTGTCACTTCTTAAAAGAAAGTTTGCGGTTTGCGTCAAAGCCTATTCAAAAAGGTCCCGCTCACACGGCGAGCGGGATGCCCGCTCCGATCAACGCTTCTCCTCGTTCAAAACACAATATTAGTTATTGGAAGCGGCATTAGTATGCGTTGCTTCCGAACAATATTGCCCGTGCGGTTTTCAGAATGATCTTCATGTCGAACACCAATGACCAGTTCTCGACGTAGTAGATATCGTATTTCGTCCGTTCGTCAATGGGAGTGTTCCCGCGCAAGCCGTTTACCTGAGCCCAACCAGTAATTCCTGTCTTCACGCGGTGCCGGTCGAGATATTTTGGGATTTCCTTCTGAAACTGTGCGACGAAGTGCGGGCGCTCTGGCCGAGGCCCGACGATGCTCATGTCGCCCTTTAACACGTTGATGAACTGCGGAATCTCGTCCAGGCTCCATCGCCGGAGAAACTTTCCGATTGGCGTTGTACGCGGATCGTTCTTTTGAGCCCATACGGGGCCTGATACCGCTTCTGCGTCAATCCTCATGGAACGGAACTTCATGACCTTGAACGATTTCCCATCGAGCCCGGTGCGCTCCTGATAGTAGAATACGGGACCCTTGGATGTGAGCTTGATAAGGAGGACGATGAAGAAGAACAGAGGAACAGACGCAACGAGAATCAGTCCAGATGTGACGATGTCGAACGATCGCTTGATGATCAGGTTCCAGGTCGTCAGCGGGACCTCCTTGATTGGAATAAACGGGATGCCCTCAAGTTCTCTAATGCGAACACGGCTGGTCATCATCTCCAGCATATCAGGGACCATCATGATTTCCGTGTTGAAGCCCTCGCATTGCCGCACGAGTTCAAAAAGGAGCGGGTGCTCGTTTGACGAGAGCGCCACCATGGCAACGTCAATCCGATGAGTGCGAATGTATTCTGCCGCATCGGATATCTTCCCCAGATGCTCTGCCTCGGCTGATGTGAGGGGGCCGTCAGATTCGTTCGCGAAGAAACCGATCACGCGGTATCCCAGTGAAGGCACTCCTCTGACACGTTCGAGGATGCGCTTCGCAGTTTGGCTGTTTCCGACGATGACGACTCCCTTCGTGTCTCGCCCTCGCGCATACCAATGCTGTTCAAATTTCATCACTGCAAAGCGGCCAAGAGAAATCAAAATGATCGCGTTGATTCCGAGGAGAACAAAGACAAGCCTCGAGTACGAAAATTCACGATAGAAGAAGGCCCCTGCCATGACAAGCAGCATCCCCACGAACACGACGCGGACAATCGCAAAAAACTCATCCGAGAAATACAGAACCCGTCTTGAACTATACATCCTCCGGGAATTGAAGAGAAAAAGCCAGGCAGGGATGACCACTAATGCGCCGAGGAGATACGCAGTGAGTGGAGGAAATCCTTTCGTCACAGGATAAAGTTCAGTCAGAGGAGAATAGAATCGCAGCCAGTACGAGAAGAGAAACGCGGTTTCTATTGCCAACACATCGGCAACAACCGTGATGAAGGGAATCAGAAAGTCCTTTCTGTGACGCATGACGTTTGGCTGATCCGGAATGTTACGGTTGTGGAATTGAGAGTGTGATGTTCACGAACGGTCGGTGAAGGGCGGGGAGTGAATTCACCCGAACATCTCCTGCTCAACTTCCTGTAGAATAATGTGACCAATCGTGATCTGACCCTCCTGAATCCGCTGGGTATCCTCAGAGGGCACGATGATCGCGAGATCGACAAGATCTTTGGATCGTCCCCCGTCCTTACCCAGAAGAGCAATCGTGGTCATCTTCTTTTCTTTGGCTTTCTGGAAGGCTCGATTGACATTTTCGGAATTACCGCTGGTGGAAATGCCGATCAGCACGTCCCCCTCATTCCCGAGCGCCTCGACAGAACGCGCGAAAACATTATCGAAGCCGATGTCATTTGCTCCCGCCGTTAGATTTGAGGAGTCAGTGGTGAGCGCCAGTGCCGGGATTCCCGGTCGTTTAATGTCGGGATTCAATCGAATCACACACTCCGTGGCAAGATGCTGGGCATCGGCGGCACTGCCGCCATTCCCGCAAAGGAGCAGCTTCTTCTTCTTGTTCAGCGCGTCGATGATCAGATCGATGGCCTTGGAAATCTCGGGGGTGCAGAGTTCAAGAATATGCTGCTTGACCTGTGCACTCGCCCCGAGTGAATCCCTGATGAATTTTTCGCGATAGACTAATGTGAGGGGAAGATGTGCCATTTATGTCTTCACCGGTGAGTGTTTATGGATCGCGTCGACGATTTCTCTGATAAGTCCTTTGCGCGTCTGTTCCTCGTGAACCGTACCTGTGACGATAAAGGAAGCGCCAGCAGCAACCTTCTGTGCAGCCTCCTCGGGCGTCCTGATGCCGCCTCCGATCACCAAGGGCAACGAACAATGCCGTGAGATCGCCGCGACCATGGTGTCGGGGATAGCATTGTCGGCGCCGCTGCCGGCATCGAGGTACAGAAGCTTCATTCCGATCGTCTCCGCCGCGATGGCGTGTGCGACGGCGATATCGGGTTTATGGGCGGGGATTGGCTTCGTGTTGCTCATGAATTCCGCCGATGTCGTTTTGCCCGTCCCGATCAACATGTATCCTGTCGAAATTGCTTCCAACCCCATCTTCTTGACGATTGGCGCAGCGATTACTTGATTGCCAATCAAGTGCTCGGGATTCCGACCGCTGATGAGGACGAGAAAAAGTATGGCGTCGGCGCTTGGCGAAACTTGAAAGAGGCTTCCGGGAAAGATGAGAACGGGAAGAGAGGTGTTCCGCTTGATCTCCTGAATGTGGTCGTCAAATCCGTCAGAAAGAATCAGACTTCCGCCAACCAGGAAACCATCGACGCCGGCCTCCGTCGCGGATCGGACGAAATCGGGGAGTTTGCTGTTGTCGACCTTATCGGGATCAATGAGGATGAAATATCCCGCTCCCTGGTCCTTCTTGATTTTTAGAAGTCTCTGCCAGGTGCTCATGAGGAATTGTTCCTTACTTATTGAGCATGGATTTCACGATAGGGAGTGTCGCCTGCAAAGCCTCCCGGAGCTTTGTCACGTCTTTGCCGCCCGCGGTAGCCATATGCGGCTTGCCGCCGCCGCCGCCGCCCGCGAGCTTCGCGACCGCTCCAACAATTTTTCCGGCCTCCACGCGACGCGCAGAAACCAGATCATCTGTGACGACGCAAATGAACGAGATTTTGTCGTCAATAATTGATGCAAGAACCCCGACACCGCTCCCAAGTTTTGCGCGAAGTGTGTCGCCGAGGGATTTCAATGCATCGGCCGATGGGGCGGGCAGTTCCGCAGACACGATTCTGATGGAATCAACGACCTCGGCTGCCCTAACCAGTTCTTCGATTGTAGTCGAGAGATCCCTGACTTGTGAACGGGCAAGTTCCCGCTCAAGAACCTTCTTCTTTTCAGTGATGTCCAGAATCAAAGATTCCAGATTCCTGGACTTCTCCATCTGTGCCGCAAAATCGTCTTTTAGATTCCGCTGCCCGGATTGCGTACGAGTAGACTGCGCCTGCAACGCGTGGAGTTCTTTTTCGAAATTTAATTCGAAGTCCGTCCCGCCTGCACGCAGAAGCTCTGTGCGAAGGCTCTCACATCCCTCAATTTCCCGGAGGGCATGCTGGACTCTGTCGGAAAACGATTGTTCCTGAATTCGGTACAACTCAAGAGCGAAATCAGATGTCACGGCTTCAATCCTTCTTACACCGCTCGCGATGCTTCCTTCTGAACGGAACTTGAAATATCCGATATCGGAAGTCGACGGAACATGCGTACCGCCGCAAAATTCCCGGCTGAACTCGCTGAACTCGACCACATTCACCCTCTCTCCGTACATATCCCCAAAGAACATCAATGCCCCCATGTTCTTGGCCTCATCGAATGGGATATTGCGGTGGTGGATGAGCTTAATTCCTTCATGGATCTTTTCGTTCACGATATCTTCGATGGCCGCAAGTTCTGAATCGGTTACCTTCGAGAAGTGTGAAAAATCGAATCTCATATGAGTGGGAGCCACCAGCGAGCCTGCCTGCTTGACATGGGATCCAAGTACCTCGCGGAGAGCCGCATGCACCAAATGGGTCGCTGTGTGATTGCGCATGATCGAGAGTCGGCGATCCTGATCGACCCGGGCCGCGGTCTCGAATCCCACAAATTCTGAACTTGCCCTCTCCACCCGATGGGCAATGACATCGGAATCTCTCTGGGTATCATTGACTCGCAGCGCCTTGCCCCGGATGATAAGTTCGCCGGTGTCGCCAACCTGGCCCCCAGCTTCAGCATAGAATGGCGTTCGATCAAGAACGATGAAGTCTCCCTCAATCGAAAGGACGCGCGATGTCTGTTCCTCAAATGTGTCATAACCGGTGAATTCGGTCGCCGAGAGCGACTGCTCCTTCAAAGTGAAGGGCATTCGAACGCTTGCTTCAATTTGTCGCCCCCCCCCTCGGGATCTCTCCCGTTGCTGGTCCAGAAGTCTGTCGAAGGTCGATTCATCGACATCGAGTCCCTGTTCACGCGCCATGAGTTGAGTCAGGTCAAGGGGGAACCCATAGGTATCATACAGTTTGAAGACATCTTCACCGGCGAGAATGTTCCGGTTTTGGGATTTGGCTTTCCGGGCGACTTCCTCGAAGATCTCCAATCCGCGATCGAGCGTGGCATTGAAGGCTTCTTCTTCTCCCTTGATGATCCTCTCGATCTGTGTTTGCCGATCCTTGATTTCGGGGAAGATGTAGCTCATGGTGTCGACGAGCGTGGGGACGAGCTTGTAGATGATCGGATCATGGACGTCGATCTTTCGCGCGAAGCGTGAAGCGCGCCGGAGGATTCGACGGAGGACATACCCTCGCCCCTCATTCGAGGGCACAGCACCATCGGCGATGGCAAACGTGAGCGTCCGAACGTGGTCGGCCAGCACGCGCATGGAAATATCCGAGACGGCGTCGGTTGAACCGGTGTATGCTCGTCCCGCGATGCGCGATATCTTTTCGATGAGAGGCGTGAAGACATCAGTATCGTAGTTCGACGTTTTACCCTGCAACACTGCACAGACGCGTTCAAATCCCATTCCCGTATCGACATGCTTTGACGGAAGGGGATGAAGGGCGCCTGCAGAATATCTATTGTACTGAATAAACACGAGGTTCCAAATTTCAATGAGATCGGGTGAACCCGCGTTCACGAGGGAGGGCGAAGCGTTTCCATCCGGCGTCCGGTCGAAATGAATTTCCGAACATGGTCCGCATGGTCCGGTTTCTCCCATTTCCCAGAAATTGTCTTTTTCGTCGAACCGGAGAACATGTGTCGGATCGATATCGGTAACCTTTTTCCACAGTTCCTCGGCTTCGGCATCTTCCCGATAGACCGTTGCCCACAGCCGTTCCTTTGGAAGTCCCCAGACAGATGTCAGAAGCTCCCATGCCCATTCGATCGCCTCTTTCTTGTAGTAGTCGCCGAACGACCAGTTCCCGAGCATTTCGAAGAAGGTGTGATGATGTCCATCGACGCCAACCTCCTCGAGATCATTGTGTTTTCCACTCACACGGATGCATTTCTGGGTGTCGGCCACCCGCGAATACGATCGTTTGCCGGCGCCAAGGAACACGTCCTTGAACTGATTCATCCCGGCATTGGCGAAGAGAAGGGTTGGATCGTCAAACGGAACGACAGGCGAACTCGGAACGATAGAGTGGCCGCGCTCCTTGAAGAAATCCAGAAAGCTGTTTCTAATTTCAGAGGATGTCATGATGGAGGAGAACTCATTAATGCTGCGACATGGTGATCGGTTGACGGCCACGCGAGTAGGTCCGGTCTGGCCTACACCTCGATGTGAGTATGGAGAGCAATTTCCTCAAGGACGGCTGAAACGCGAAGGCATTCATTCATCGGACCCTCAAAGACCAAGGCCTTTCCGCTGTTATGAACTTCCCACGTTAGCGCCTCTGCCCGCTGAGTATCGCACCGAATCGCTTTGATGATTTGACCGATGACCTCATCGAAGGTGTGAATTTCATCATTGTAGAGAATAACCTTTGCCGGTTCCTGGGTATGGATCGCGACATCGTCCTCATGCTCGAGAACCGGTTTTTCCGTGCTTCCCTGAAAAAATATGGAATCACTAGTCATAACGTAGATCTTCAATCGATAGGAGAATCACATATTCCGAGCAACCGCGTCGCCGAATTCTGAGCACTGCACTTCTTTGGCTCCTTCCATGAGGCGTGCGAAATCATAAGTCACCACCTTGGAATTGATGGACTTCTCCAGTCCCTGAACGATGAGATCGGCGGCCTCTTTCCATCCCATATACCGGAGCATCATTTCTCCTGAAAGAATGACCGAACCGGGATTTACCTTGTCCATGTTAGCATATTTTGGAGCGGTTCCGTGCGTTGCCTCAAAGACGGCAAAACCTGATTCATAATTGATGTTTCCCCCGGGGGCGATCCCAATTCCTCCAACCTGAGCGGCGAGAGCATCGGAAATGTAGTCTCCGTTCAGATTCATCGTCGCGATAACCTCGTACTCGGCTGGTCGCGTCAGAATCTGCTGGAGAAATGCATCGGCAATGACATCTTTGATAATGATCCCGTTGGGGAGTTGGACCCACGGTCCACCATCGAGGAGCTTGCCATTGAATTCGCGAATGGCGAGTTCGTATCCCCAATCCCGAAATCCCCCCTCGGTGTACTTCATGATGTTGCCTTTGTGAACGAGGGTAACCGATTTTCGATCGCTCTCGATGGCGTATTTGATGGCTGCGCGAACCAGTCGCTCTGTTCCCTCGCGCGAGACTGGCTTGATGCCGATGCCGGATGTCCGTGGAAATCGAATTTTCTTCACCCCCATTTCCTTTTCCAGCCATTCGATAACTTTGATCGCCTCGGGCGATTCCGCTTTCCATTCAATACCGGCATAAATGTCTTCAGTGTTTTCACGGAAGATGACCATGTTGACAAGTTCGGGTTGTTTGACCGGAGATGGAACCCCTTTGAAGTACTGGACAGGGCGGAGACACACATAGAGATCGAGTATCTGGCGCAAAGCCACATTGATTGAGCGAATTCCTCCCCCCACCGGTGTCGTCAGTGGTCCCTTGAGAGCAACGATGTGTTCCTTGATCGCCTTCAACGTATCTTCCGGAAGCCATGTGTTCGGCCCATAGACTACATTTGATTTTTCACCTGCATAAACTTCAAACCAAATGATGCGTCGCTTCCCCCCATATGCCTTGGCCACAGCGGCATCCAGGACGTGCTGGGCTGCGCGCCAGATATCCGGACCTGTCCCATCTCCCTCGATAAACGGAATGATCGGATTCTCGGGGACATTCAGCGTTCCGTCTTGCATGGTAATGTTGCTGCCACCCCATGGGGTTGTGAGCTTATCATAGGTGGGCATAATTGATACTGCTCCCATTCAGTCTTAGAGGTTCGGATAATGCTGTTTCGGATGAGCTCGGCAACTTGCGGCATCGTGCCATCCGTGTACTTCTTGAGTTTGAGTTCGAATCGGATGTTGTCATCAGGATATCGGGGTGTGATGTGAAAGTGGAGGTGAAATATGGATTGTCCCGCGACGGCACCGTTGTTTAACTATATGTTGTATCCCTGCGCATCGAGGCTATCGACGCTGGCCCGTGCAACAACCTGCAACGCATCCATCACGCCTGCAAACGGACGAGAGGGGAGTGCGGTAAAATCAGCGCAGTGAATTTTTGGAATGATGAGCGAGTGTCCAAAGTGAATTGGATTGACATCAAGAATGGCCACAGCACTGGCGTTTTCACAAATGATTTCGGATGGTTTCCTCCTTGCGATAATCTCGCAGAAAGTGCACTCACTCATTTCCTTCTTCACATCGGACTACGGACTCAAATTTAGGACAAAATACCAAAAAACGTTCGAAAATCAAAGGCAGGGTTTGTGTGTGAAGGTTTCGGTGGTCGAATGTCCGAATCCCACGAGGGCCCAGATCCCGGATGTTGAGCTTGATCGAGATGAGAATCGGGGTGATGTTTGCGCGCGTCGATGGCAGACATTTCTTGAAATTCTTTGCATGATTCGGTATATTTTGAGCCACGTTTACGTAACTACATCCGCGGTCACAACACAAGAAAAGGACACAACATGAAGTCGAATCATATTCTCCTCTTGCTGGCGAGCCTCCTGGCCTTGCTGGTCTTTCAGGGGTTCCAATGCGCATCCGCTGAATTTACCGGCGCGAAAGTGCAGATTCAGCAAAAAAACTTTGCGGAAGCCAAGCGTTTGCTGGAGGCGGAGGTGCAGAAAAATCCCACCAACGATGAGGCATGGTATCTCCTTGGACTCCTGAGAGCGGACGATGAGGAATTCGAAGGAATGAATGAAGCATTTACCAGGGCGAATGAACTGACCGACAAGCATACGGTTGCCATTCAGCAGACCCGGTACAACGCCTGGGGCCAGCTTGTGAATTCGGGTGTTCAGTACCTGGACAAAGCTTCTCCAGAATCGACTATGTACTATGATATGGCTGCTGAGGAATTCCGGAAAGCAGGCCGCGCATGGCCGGATACCTCTTTGACCTATCGCTACCTGGGATACGCGTACAACAACAAGGGGAACTACGACAAGGCTCTTGAGGCATTTCAGCAAGCGTGGTCAATGGGGAAGGACTACGAATCTCTGAAGCGCATCGGACGCATCTATCTTCTCCGCGCCGACGAGTTGAAAACCAGTTTCGAAACCGACAACGTTGAATCTCTCGATCTTCTCCGTAAGCTGAGTGAAGTCAAAAAGAATGCCCGCCGGGACGATGTCGTGCAATATATCGGTCAGCCGGATGAACGAAAACGTGGGCCGCGCAGCACGAAGATCGAAACTTGGATCTACAAAGCGTACAATCTCGAAGTGACCATCGATGATGCGAAAGTCACCGCGACAAAATATACCAAACCATTTACCCCGAATATCGACTCGGCAAGCTACCGCCGTTCGATGGAACAATATGCCCTTGCCATCAATTCCTTCCAGACAGCGAGGGAAGTCGATCACAGAGACAAGGAGACACTGAATCTGGTTCTCCGGGCGTATATCGAATCCGACCGACTCGCTGAAGCAACGAAGACCTTCCAAGAGGCGGTGGATGACGAGCCAGAGAACAAGTTAAACCGATACGTTCTGGGCGTTCTTTACCGTACGCTGGGACGATACCAGGAAGCCATCGATCAATTTGCTAAGGCGATTGAGCTCGATACGGAATACGCGGATGCAATATTTGAACTCGGAGCTACATACTACAACTGGGGAGTCGAAATCTTGCGCGAAGCGGAAGATCGGCGTGAAACGACCACGGCGCATAAGGACAAATTCAGAGCGGCGCTTCCATATATGGAAAGGGTCTCGAAGCTGAAGGCCGATGATCCGGCAGTTTGGGAGACTCTGGGAACGATCTATGCACAGTTGGATCGTCAGGATGAGGCGATCGCGGCGTTCAATAAGGCGGACGCTATTCGGGCGGGCAAGTAACATCGGGACTGTCAATCACAATTTCGATGCCCATCAGTTTCAAATTCGTAGCGCTGATGGGCATTCGTTTTCTCTGCACATGAGGAGGCTTCGATGAGCGAAGAACAACAACAACAGCAGATCAATATCGAGATCGATGAAAAATCGGGGGAGGGGATTTATTCGAACCTCGCGATCATCACCCATTCGCCGGCCGAGTTCGTCATTGATTTCACAAGAGTACTTCCCGGCCTTCCGAAGGCCAAGGTGCATGCCCGGATCATCATGACTCCCCAACATGCGAAAATGCTGATGGGAGCTCTGAAGGACAACATCGAAAAATACGAACGGAAGTTCGGTGAAATCAAGATTGCCGGAGAAATCGCTTCTGGACAGGCCCTGGGTTTTCAGGCTCCGCCAAAAGACGAAAAAGTTCATTAGCGTCTGACTCGCCACGCACTTGCACAACGAGCGAGAACCGATCGGTGGGGGTGTGTTGTGGCTGAAGGATGGGAACGGGTTGCAGGACGAAGGCTCAGCGCGGGATTGCCGCAGCTGAGCCTTTTGCGTTAGAGGATATACTTTGTAAGGTCGCGATTTTTGAGGATCGAATCGAGTTTCTTATGAACCATCTGCCTGGAAATATGCAATGTCTTTTCTGTGATTCCCTCCGGCGCGTCGAAGAGGAGTTCCTCGAGCAACGATGTCATGATAGTATGTAATCGTCGCGCACCGATATTTTCGACATTCTCATTGACCTCGAACGCAATATTGGCGATTTGATGAATCGCGTCATCCGAGAATGACAACTGGATTCCTTCTGTCGAAAGCAAAGCGGTGTACTGCTTCAACAACGCGTTCTTTGGCAGGGTAAGTATTTTGACGAAGTCTTCGGCCGTCAGACTCTGGAGTTCGACGCGGATCGGGAACCGACCCTGCAGTTCCGGAATAAGGTCGGACGGTTTGGCGATGTGAAATGCCCCGGATGCGATGAAGAGGATATGGTCAGTCCTGATCATTCCGTACTTCGTGGAGACATTTGAACCCTCGACGATTGGAAGAAGGTCCCGCTGAACTCCCTCGCGTGAGACATCCGGTCCGTGCGTTTGGCCCCGGGCACTCGTGATCTTGTCAATCTCATCGATGAAGACAATGCCGGAATTTTCGATCCTCACAATTGCCTCACGGGTGACTTTTTCCATGTCGATGAGTTTGTCCGCCTCATCCTGGGCAAGAGCAATGCGAGCCTCACGTACGCTGAGTTTTCGCCTCTTGTTCTTCTTGGGGAGGATGTTGCTGAACATATCCTGTAAATTGATACCCATCTCATCCAATCCGATAGGGCCCATCACTTGCATCAAGGGGAGTTGGGCCGACGGGAGATCAATTTCGATATCGCGCTTGTCAAGCTCACTATTCCGCAGCTTTTCGCGGAATCTTTGTCGGGTCCGTTCGTTCTCCTCTTCACGTTCCTGGGTGTCAAGCTCTGGGGAAGAGGGGGGCCTGTGGATGGGGGGGACGAGAATGTCGAGAATCCGATCCTCTGCAAGTTGAATGGCGCGATCCTGCACTTCCGCCGTCATCTCGGCTTTTACCATTGCCACACCGACATCCGCAAGATCCCGGATCATTGACTCCACATCACGCCCAACGTATCCCACCTCCGTGAATTTTGAGGCTTCCACTTTGACAAAAGGGGCACGGGCGAGACGTGCAAGTCTCCGCGCTATTTCCGTTTTTCCAACCCCTGTGGGACCGATCAGGATGATGTTGTTCGGGAGAATCTCTTCACGCATTCCCTCCTGCGTTTGAAGTCTCCTCCATCGGTTCCTCAACGCAATGCCCACAGACCGTTTGGCGTTCTGCTGACCGATAATGTATTTATCGAGTTCCCGAACGATTTCACGTGGAGTCAGTTGCGCGTTCTGATCAGAGACCGAAGCGAGGGAAAGAGGGATTTGGCGAGATTCATGCATAAGAACAATCAGAGCTCTTCAATGACGATGTTCTTGTTTGTGTAGATGCAGATATCGGCTGCGGCTTCGAGCGCCTCTTTGACGATCTCTCGCGCCTCCAGGTTTGTGTGTTTGAGAAGCATGCGGGCTGCAGCCGTCGCATACATCCCTCCCGATCCAACGGCAACGATACCATCATCCGTTTCAATCACGTCGCCGGTGCCGGAAACGATAAGCGTATTTTGGGCATCGACCACGGCGAGCATGGCTTCGAGCTGGCGCAGATATTTGTCCGTACGCCAGAGCTTGGCGAGTTCTACGGATGCTCGGACCAATTGGCCGTGATGTTTTTCAAGTTGTTCCTCAAATCGGTCGAGAAGAGAGAACGCATCGGCTGCCGTTCCCGCAAATCCTACGAGAACTTTTCCACCGTAGAGTCGGCGAATCTTGTTTGATCGATGTTTGACAGTTGCGGCTCCGAAAGTGACCTGTCCGTCGCCCCCCATGGCCGCTTTGCCATTTCGCCGCAGGCCGATGATGGTCGTTGCGTGTATCTGATTTCCGTTCATCTAAACTGACTTTCGAAGTCGTGCGATGGGAAGACCGAGTTGTTCACGATATTTGGCAACCGTGCGTCGGGCGATGACAATTCCCTCTTTGCGAAGAATATCTGCGATCTTGTCATCGTTGAGAGCTCGCTTGGGATCCTCGGAATCGATGATTTCTTTCACCCGATTCTTTACAGTCAGATTTGAGATATTATCGCCGGTTGTCGATTCAATAGCTGAGGTAAAGAAGTACTTAAGAGGGTAAACGCCGAATTCTGTCTGAACGAATTTGCTGTTCACCACTCGACTGATTGTCGAGATATCCACGCCAACGACTGCGGACACATCTTTGTAGATCATCGGCTTCAGAGTCTCCCCCTCATCAAACCACTGGGCCTGCTTCTGAACGATGACGTTCATGACCCGGAGAAGCGTCTCCCTTCGCTGGTGAATGGAGGCGATGAACCACTTTGCCGATTCAAATTTCTTCTTGATGAATTCCCGTGTCTCTTTTGATGCTCGTCTTCCTTTGGGTGTGACCAATTCCCGGTACGCTTTGTTCAATCGGAGTGGGGGGATGTGACGGTCGTTCAGCGTGATAATGAAATCGCCATTGTCCTTTTCGACGATGAAGTCCGGAGTCACGTAGTTTTCCTGAGCGGAAAACTCTCCTTCACCGGGCTTTGGACTAAGGCTCTGAATCAGATCCACAACCTTGCGCAGCGTATCGAGACCGATGTTGAGATTGTCGCTGAGTTGCTCGAACCGCTTCAACTTAAGGTCCTCAAAATGGTGGTCCAGAATCTTGAGGGCTAGCTCTTTGGTAACCGGATTGCTGCGAAGAGCTTTCACCTGGGCTCGCAGGCACTCCTGAAGCGTCCGGGCCGCAATCCCCGGCGGTTCAAGCTGTTGAACGAGTTCCAGGATGTGCTCGGCTTTTTGCATCTGAATGTCGAAACCGTAGCTGAGATTCAAATCCTGCACAATCAAGTCGAGCGGCCGGCGCAGGTATCCATCCGTGTCGACGTTTCCAATAATCTCTTCCGCAATCAGGATGTCAACGTCATCAACGTCCATCAGACGAATTTGTGCCAGGAGGAGCTCCGAAAGGGGGGGCTTGAATGGAATGGGGATTTCGACATGGTCTTCGTCATCGGTCTGGCGAATCGACTCCGGACTCTTGAATCCCGCGATATCGTCGTTGATGTAGTCTTCCAGTGAGTAGCTGTCGTCGATTTTATTCTCGGACGATTCCTCGGGTGAATCTCCCTCCTCTTCCGGGTTTTCCTGATCAAGTGTCTGATCAATGTCGTCCTCCAACTCCAGCATCGGATTGAGCTCGAGCTCCATCTTCACCCGAAGTTCGAGTGCGAGGGTGGGCAACTGCAGCAGTTTCAAATATTGAACCTGCTGCGGCGTGAGCCGAAGTCCCATTCGAAGTTGTTGAGAGAGATTGATCATGAAGCGGGGAGTTTCCTAAAAACTAGCTAAGAAATAATCATGGATAAACATATCATCCTGTGGGCGTACCCACCCCGAAGCTCTGAATGAGGCAGCGTGACGCTTAACCCGATAGTTCTGTCGTCTGTGATGCGGCTCGAAGAGAGTGATCACTATTCCCATCCTGCATCTTGCGCAGGGCCGCGTATTCTTCATTTCCGAGCAAACGAATGAGTGCATCCTCCAGGAACGCGATCAAAGACATCCCTCCTTGTTCACCGAGCGTAAGAGCGGGCTCACATTCCGGGATCCGCTCGAATCGAAGGCTCGGGTCGCCGCGCCCGTTTACCCGCAACGGAAACAGGTGGCAGGAGAGAGGCTTGCGCCAGGACAGCTGGCGGTCGGCATACGCCTTTTCGAACGCACAGAAAGCGATTTCATCCTCATATGACACAAACACACATGCCCGGTCGTTGACGCAGATGGTACTGGAGTGATTTCCAGATTCCTGGTAGAACCCGCGACGCCGAATTTCCTCACGGTGCCGTGGCGGGAGGTACTTCTCCACAACAGGAAGAGCCTTTTCAATGATGGGAATTTCTTCCGGCCGCAGAGGTGCGCCATACTTTCCCGGCATGGTGCAGCAAGCTCCTCGACACGCCCGGAGGTTACATTCAAACTGTAAGTCAACAAGCGACTCTTCTATCACCCGATGTTCCGTCCCCATCGCATAGCGCCACACGTATTGCAATCACCAGACGTAGTTCCCATACAGTATACTCAAAAAAGGAAACAGACGAAAGAAGAAGATACAAGCGATGCAAGACAAAAATTCTGCTGTGAATCGACCGGCATCACATTCGTTCCGGATGGAGGAGAGGACTTCAGAGATGGTATTCGCTCTCCGGTGTACCCTAGGTCAGGTTTTCAAGAAATATTTGCCCGGGAGTTGCCGAACGAGGCCTTTGAATTCGAGCGTAAGAAGACACACAAGGGCATCGGAAGTGCTGGTGCCGCACCTCTCGGCCAAAGCGTCAATATGTATCGGCTCAGTCGAAAGACAGGAAAAAATTGTCTCTTCGAATAATGTCAACGAAATTGTTTGCTGGGATGGAGGAGGCGATGTATTCGCGAGCTTCAATTGTCCGCCGAGCTCTGCGAGGATATCCGACACGCCAAGAATGAGCTTTGCCCGCCCATCACGGATGAGGACATTTGGCCCATTGCTTCTTCTGTCGCCGATCTGGCCCGGAACGGCGAAGACCTCTCGATTCTGATCCAGCGCCGTCGAGGCGGTAATCATTGCCCCTCCATCCTCAGCCGATTCGATCACGACACTCCCGAGCGACATCCCACTGATGATTCGATTGCGTTTCGGAAAATTCGGTGCGTCCGGTTTAGCTCCCATTGGGAATTCGGAAATCACGGCGCCAGCCTCAGCAATTTGTTGAAAGAGGGGACGATTCTCGGGCGGATAGATGACATCAAGACCTGAACCGATTACGGCAATCGTTCGTCCTCTCGATCGAAGGGCTGCGGCGTGGACAATCGTATCGATTCCGCGCGCCAACCCACTGACGACGACAACTCCCAGTTCGGCCAATTCGCGGGTGAGCGATTCAGCCACTCGTAACCCATAGGGACTCGGATGACGGGTCCCGACCAGCCCGATCGCTTGCCGATCATCCTTCTGAAGTCGCCCGCGCACATAAAGAAACGCCGGGGGATCGTAAATCTTCTTAAGTAACTCCGGGTAGTCCCGATCCCAGATTGACACGATGCTGGCACCGGAGCGGTTCAGTCGGCGGAGCTGGTCGTCTGCGAAGTCGTCGCCGTCATGATGGGTAATTGCGGAGGCAAGTCGACGGCTGATTCCCTCCACGCGAATAAGTTCCCGCGCTTTTGCAGCAAGTACATCGCTGGGATTTCCGAAGTGGTTAATGAGCGCGCGTAGCTTGTGGGCTCCGATGCGTGGGACGGAGGAGAGCCAGAGGAGATCGCGGACATTGTGCATGTCGGTCTCTCGAAGGAGAATGTGAAATGATGAGAAATGGGGAGGGGGGACAGCTACTTCAAATCCACTGAGATTCCATCAACGACGGCAACGATCACTGTGTGAACGGGAACATCCTTGCTGCCAAGGACTTGCTGGGCGCCAGCCCCTTCATGGATCATCAGCACGGTGTCTCCCACACCGGCATCAACGCTATCGATTGCCAGGACGTCTCTGCCGATAAACTTTCCTTCAAGATCGATGGGTTGCACGATCAGGATCTTCTTGTCCTTGAGCGCTTCTTTCTTTTGCGTCGCGACAATCGTACCGATAACTTTTCCAAGGGTCATAGATTCAAATCCTTATCCCATCGAGGTGATGGGAGACGGTTAGTTCAGCATAGACGATATTTCTCGAACGAGTTCGTCCGCGCGGTTTTTGCTGGGCGCTTCGGCGATGATCCGAACGATCGGTTCGGTATTTGATTTTCGGAGATGCACCCAAGAGTCGCTGAAATCAATCTTCAGACCGTCTTCAGCGTTCACAGATCCTGCCCGTTCGTATTTCGCCCGGACACGATTGAATATTTCGGCCATCGCGGTCGACTGAACCGGCACCTTGGCTTTCGTGATGACATAGTTCGGGAGAGATCGCCTCAAATCCGACAAACTGCCTCCAAATTCCACCAGATGTTGAAGGGTGAGAACGATCCCGACGATCGCATCGCGTCCGTAATGAACCTCCGGAAGGATCACACCGCCACTCCCTTCCCCTCCAATGACCGCTCCGACCTCTTTCATCTTGGCGGCCACGTTGATCTCTCCGACCGGTGTACGGACCACCGAGGCACCAAATGACCGGGCGATATCATCCACAGCGCGAGTGGTTGAGAGGTTCACGGCGACGGTTTTTTTGTTCTCGGTGGATCCGCCCTTACGGGCAGTTTCCTTCGCGAGCACAAACTGGACAACGCTCGCAATGGTGTATTCCTCTCCGATCGGTTCGCCCCGTTCATCGATCAGAACGAGTCGGTCGACATCTGGATCGACCGCAATACCAAGATCAGCGTGTTCTTGTGGGACGCGCCTGCAGAGGTCAGTGAGATTTTCCGGGATCGGTTCGGGAGCATGAGAAAATATCCCGGAGATCTCACAGTTCATTTCTATGACGTCGCAGCCAAGTTCACGCAGGAGGCGGGGGACAGCCAAACCCCCAGCGGCGTCCACGCAATCAACGACGACTTTGAACCGACGCGATCGAATCTGTTCCGGTTCGACATAAGAAATCGAAAGCGCCCGGTGCAAATGTTCGTTCAGGAAATCGGGATCTTCACGATGTGTCCCGATCTTTTCCCATGTGGCATAGGAGCGTGCCGCTTGAGCCGCGATATTGAGAAGAGCGCGGTTCTCATCATGGTTCAGTAAGAGCCCGGTTGATGCGAGGAACTTCAAACCGTTCCACTGGATCGGATTATGGCTCGCGGTGATCGATATTCCCCCATGTGCCTGGTATTTCTCTACTCCCAATTGGACCGTGGGTGTCGGACAGACCCCCAGTGCAATGACATCGCATCCCATGGAGAGAAGAGTCGATGAGACGACATTTCCGATAATTTTGCCAGTGCTTCGTCCGTCACGACCCAAGACAATGGGCCCATGGGCGCAGTATTCTCCAAAAGCGGAGGAATACCGCACAATCACCTCAGGGGTGAGGGTCTCACCGACAATTCCTCGCACGCCTGATATGCTGATCATTAATGACATTATCGACTCGATGTTTTCGACATCGAATGTACGAAAGGAGCCCTCATTCTGCAAGTTCGTCTTCATGATTGCACGCCTTGAATGTTACACGCCGCTTAAGTATTTTAACGCATACAGAGCATCATTTCAGACGTGAGATGGAACTCGGCTTTCACGAAAAAAGAGAATTGCTTCGGCTCGCCCGAAGGACTATCGCATCAGCCCTGAGCGGAACCCCGCCGGAAGGTTCAGCGTCCTTAAGCGGAAATCTCAACCGGGAGTCAGGGGCATTCGTCACTCTCCGAGAACGAGGGGAACTCAGGGGATGTATTGGCTATGTTGAGGCTCATTCGCCGTTGGGCATCGCCGTCCAGGAAGTATCGCTGAAAGCAGCATTTGAGGATCCACGATTCGACCCGGTCACGTCGAAGGAATTGAGGGGATTGGATATCGAGATATCGGTTCTTTCACCACTGACGGAAGTTGAAGATTTCCATGAAATTGTTGTGGGGATACACGGACTGTTGGTTGATGCGGGCTATACACGCGGACTTCTCCTGCCTCACGTGGCGTCAGAGTTTCTTTGGACAAGAGAGCAGTTTCTGGATCACACGTGCGCCAAGGCCGGCCTTCCGCCGGAGACGTGGAGGGGCGGGAAGGTGAAGATCTATCGTTTTACAACGGAGACTTTTTCCGAACGGAATATCATGTCAGAGGAAGTCTGATCATGCCCTTTGTACGAGAACCAGCCGTAGCGGGCTATTTCTACACGGCGGATCCCACAACGCTTGAACGCGAAGTCGATACGATGATCGAATCCGCAAGGCCGCCTCAGATTAGCGGGCAATTGTGTGGACTCATATCACCGCATGCTGGGTACCTCTATTCCGGTCCGACAGCTGCCTACGGCTACAAATTGGTACAGAATGCGAACTACGACGTTGTGATTATCATTGGCCCGAGTCATCGCGAGAATTTTGACAACATCGCGATCTTCCCGGGTGATTCCTATCGAACGCCTCTGGGAGATGTCCCGATTGACGATGACGTGAGAAGCGCCCTCGCCGCCGCAACCAAGAAGATTGTAATTTCCTCTAATGGTCATCGGTTGGAACACTCTATTGAGGTCCAATTGCCGTTTCTTCAACGAATGCTTGGGAAATTTTCTTTCGTCCCGATGGTGATGGGGGACCAACGTCGAGCAAATTGTGAGGCGCTCGCAGAAGCCATTGCGACCGTCTGTCAGAAACGAAAAACACTGCTGATCGCCAGCAGCGATCTTTCCCACTACCACTCGTATGAAGTTGCCACCCAACTCGACGGACGTGTGATCGAGGATGTTCGATCGTTCGATGCCGATGCGTTGATGACGAAGATCGAGCGCGAAGAAGTGGAAGCGTGCGGCGGCGGACCAATCGTTGCCACGATGAAGGCACTCTCCGCTCTCGGAAGTCAGAGGATCGAAATCCTCTTCCATTGCAATTCTGGTGACGTGACGTCCCATCGCGACGCTGTCGTCGGGTATCTTTCCGCAGCGATCTTTCGAAGCAACTAGTGTCCCACCCAAAATCGAATATGAACATTAGCATCGTTGGACCGGGCAAAGTTGGGACCACCCTCGCGCTCGCGCTGAGAAGAAAAGGTTTCCACATCGCCTCGGTCATCGGACGTACGAAGACACGTGCGCGCCACTGTGCGGAACTGGTATCGTGTGACAGATACAGCCATCGCAGCGCCGACATCCATCCCCAGACCGATCTTCTCGTTCTTGCGACACCCGACTCAGTCATCAAAGCCGTTGCAGAAGAGGCGGCTCGACATACATCACTTCGGTTTAATCGATTGAAAGTGTTCCATGTTTCCGGCGTGCTGACGAGTGATGTTCTTTCACCGTTGACTGAGCGGGGCGCTCTCTGCTTTTCTCTTCATCCTATCCAAACATTCGCGGGAGGTCGTACACCGACGGAGAGACCTCTGTCGCTCAAAGGCATTTCGTACGGTTTTGAGGGAGCGTCGCGCGCAGAGAGGTTTGCCAGGCGACTCGTCAGGGAATTGGATGGCAAGCTTCTGGTTATTCCAAAAGAGGAAAAAATATTGTATCATATTGCCTGCGTCTTTGCCTCGAATTATCTCCTCACCGCGCTCCAGCCAGCGGAGGAGATCGGAGACCGACTCAAGTGGAAGACTCTGGCGCCGTTTGGAGCCCTGATTACCCAAACGATTGCGAACGCGCAAGATCCTGACGTTGCTCAAGCTCTGACCGGACCGATCGTTCGGGGGGATGTCGATACGGTGAAGGCACATATTCATGAACTTCGGAGAAGTTGTCCTGAACTCCTGCCACTCTACCGTGAACTTGGGCTCAGGACCGCTATTATTGCACAAAGAACCAGACGCAATCGTCGGAAGGAGTTAGCGTCCATCAGAAAAATCCTCTCTCAGCGCCCATGATCGTCGACTATCACACGCACACATCATTGTGCAAACATGCGACGGGCACTCCAGAGGACTATGTATTGAGGGCTCTCGAACTGGGATTCGATGAAATAGGGATGTCGGAACACATTCCCATGCCGGATTCTTTTGACGAGCGGCATCGCATGTCTATCGAGGAATACTATCAGAGGTACGCCCCCTCGGTGGTGGAGGTGAGTGAAAGATACAAGAAACGCATTCAGGTTCGGAGAGGCATCGAGGCCGATTTCTTTGACGGGACTCAGGAGTGGGTGAGAGAATTCATCAAAGAGAACGATTTCGACTTTGTGATCGGTTCTGTGCATTTTCTCGGTTCATGGGGAGTTGACGATCCTACGTTTGTCCATCGTTACGAAGAAGCGGACGTGGATCGGATATACGAAGAGTACTTTCACACGGTTGAGCGAGCGGTCAGAACAGGGCTCTTCGATATTGTTGGCCACTATGACCTGGTGAAGAAGTTTGGCTACCGACCGACGCGCAACATGGATGAGTTGATACGAGAAGTGATCGGAGAGATCAAGAAGAACGACCTCTGCCTTGAAATCAACACTTCCGGATTGCGAAAACCGGTCCAGGAAATGTATCCGAGTGAATTCATCCTTTCGTTGGCAAGAGATGTCCGCCTTCCCTTGACCCTTGGATCAGACGCACATGCGCCCGAAGATGTCGGAAAGGATTTCCCATTGGCCGTAGAGATGATTGAGCGATACGGTAGCGGCAAGATTTCACTCTTCGAGAAACGCGAGCGGCGAGAAGTCGATGTGACGAAAACGTCGGATTGATGCCATGAAGAAAACAGAAATGCTTCATCGGATCGATCAGGAGTGGCTGAGGTTGAACGAAGCCATTCGCATGCTCTCTGATGAAGACCAGAAGAAAGATCAAATCGTCGGCCTCTGGACGATCAAAGATCTTATGGCGCATCTCAGCAACTGGGAATCTGTTTGCCTTGAACGATTGGGGAGGATCAGGCGGGGCGAAGAGATCGAGATCGTTCCCGATGACGAGGTCGACAAGTGGAACATGTCCGTCTATGAAAAATACCGGAACCAGAAACTGGAAATCGTTCAGGGGGAGTTTGAGCATATCCACTCCCGACTGGTGAATGGTATCGACGATCTTCCGGATGAACTGTGGAATCGCAATGCGGAGGGAGTGATCGATTGGATCGCGGATAATACCTATGCACACTACGCAGAGCATCTGGAGAAGTTGACAGCTGCCCTGGCTCGACGCGACAAATCAACTCAAACGAAAGCACATCAATGAAAGCACTGATCGCC
>Ga0208244_100315_pt1 | contig 53555 bp, 41 predicted proteins | sample SubbioCR12Aug_5A_FD_184828 | JGI IMG/M metagenome (GOLD analysis project Ga0208244, IMG submission 184828) | Serpentinite rock and fluid subsurface biosphere microbial communities from McLaughlin Reserve, California, USA - CR12Aug_5A (SPAdes) | ecosystem: Environmental > Terrestrial > Deep... | reverse complement strand
CTTTGAATGCCGCGCATTTGCGTGCGTCTCCTGTGTTGTGATGAACGGCTACAAATATAACACATCGTCGCGAGCTTTCGACGCGCATCGAAAAATATTTTCTATGAGTTTTTCAACAACCTGCTAAATCAGTTTGTCACTTTATTCATGAAGGTTCCGTGAAGGAGACGAATTATGAAAACGACTAACCTTGTATTCCTGTTATCCAGCTTGTTGGCCATCTCAAGCTGCAAAACCGACCTCGGGGTCGATCCCATCGAGCAAGAGCTTCGAGGATACGAAGTTCTTCTCGCCCGAAATACGACACAGCTGAACGCCCCCGGTGGGACAGGGAGAGCAATTTACCTAGTGAATGCTGATGGGTCAAACATGCAAGGTCTTTCCCAACATCCCGAAGGGGGCTATCCGGGAGTCGGCAACGGATTTGACAGTTCGCCTCAATTCTCACCTGATGGCAATCTGATTGCCTTCCAAACGAACCGACAAGGGAATCAAGAACTCTATGTAATGCAGGCGGACGGGAGCAATAAGAATAATATCACAAATGCGAGTGAGCTTGACCTTGAGTTCAACTGGTCTCCTGATGGGGCAAAACTTGTTTTCACGCGCCTAGTTCAGGATAAGTATGTCCTGTACGTTGTGGGAGCGAATGGGTCTGGCCTTTCTCAACTAACCGCTTTCACGGACGATTGCCGCTACCCCGCTTGGTCTCCGAATGGGCAAGAAATCGCGTTTTCCAGATTTATTTCCGGAACGGCACGCCGACAGATATTTTTGATGAATGCCGACGGCTCAAACTTGCGAGCAATATCTGACGCTTCCGATAACGCACTCTCTCCACAATGGTCAAAGGATGGTTCACGTATTTACTATTTCGTTGCAGGATTTGGCATGCGAGTAAAAAGTGTGGACGCATCATTCAGCAACTCCTTGGCCGGTTTTTTTCCGCGAACTCTCAGTTGGTCTCCGGACGGTCAGTGGTTTGTTGAATCAGATTCATTGAGCATCGTGAAAATCGCAGCGGATCTATCATCTTTCAGCCGTATTAGTGTAAACGGATTTGAGCCGCGAGTATCTTCTGACGGCCATTGGATACTCTTCCTGAGATCAAATGCTTCCGGTGCGGCTGAGCTTCATGTCGCACGCGTAGACGGAAGAGATGAGCGCAGGCTGATAGATAGCCAGTTTGGTGATCTTTTTCCGTCTTGGCGGCCTATGTAAGAGGTTCGAAACGGCTGCGCGGCGTATAACAGGCGTAACCACGACGCTCCCTCTGTTGATAGGCGCGGTTAAAGCTCAGTTAAAAGCTACAGTTGTGGTCGCTCAACGGTTTTGCTCACTCTTGGTGTGCGGCTACGGCCGCAAAAAGAATAAGTCATTTGTAGCGGCCTTCGCCGCGGCTTTTGATAGTTCGCAAAACCGCTGCGTGGTTACTCCAAACGTTTTCCGTGTTTATTCGCGGCAAGACAATATGAGACCTTTTGAATTCCATTCTCCCGAAACGCTAGATGCAGCAGCGGCTCTGCTTTCGCAGTTTGGTGCCGATGCGAAGATCATTGCCGGCGGAACCGATGTCTTGATCGAGTTGCGCAAGGTGGATTCGAAATCACCCAAAGCAGTGATCGATATATCCTGCATCCCCGAGCTCCATGAAATTCGTGAAGAGGGAGATGAGGTCGTGCTGAAACCTCTCACCACGCATAATGAAATCCTTCGCTCAGGAATCATACGCAAACATGCGCTTCTTCTTTCGTCTGCGGCGTCGACTATCGGCTCGCCGCAGATTCGAAATCGTGGAACCGTGGGGGGCAACATCATGAATGCCGCCGCGTGCGCGGATACGGTTCCCCCGCTCATCGCTCTGAATGCCCGGATCACCTTGAAGTCAGCCAGCGGTAATCGTGTGGTGAAGCTGGAAGACTTTTTTGTCAAACCTTATGTCACATCAGCCAAGCCGGATGAGATTCTGGTGGACATTCGATTTCCCAAACTTCATCCGTCATCGCGCAGTGCTTTCGTGAAACTGGGCCGTCGAAATGCCGTATCGATTTCCCGACTGAGTGTCGCGGCAATTCTTCAGGTTGATCCCAAGGGTGTGGTGAACGACGCGCGAATTGTTCCCGGTGCAGCGTTCCCAACATGGCAGAGAATAACGGAATCGGAAAAACTATTAGTCGGTAGGAAGCCGTCACGCGAACTATTCGCAGAGGCGGGATCGAAAGTATCTGAAGTCATGATTTCATTGACTGGTCGGCGTTGGTCGACGGAATACAAAGAGCCGGTGATCGCCGTGCTTGTCCGCCGCGCATTAGAAGAGTGTATCTGAGGTAACGGCGAGTGGTTACAAGCGATCATAAGGACAATCTGTCACTCCCGAATGCTTCTATCGGCCTGCCTGCCCTGCCTGCGGCAGGCAGGCGGCAGGCGGGCGGTAGGCAGGGAGTCCAGAGTCGTGGATGCCCGTTTTCCCCGCGTTCGCGGGGACGGGCATGACAAAAGCCGTATGGTAGGTGTCTGCTATTGTGATGCCTCGAACTCTAGTCCAACAGAAATTAAAGATAATGAAATCAGTCAGCATTAGAGCCACGATCAACAACAGGAAGTATGACCTCGAGGTGCACCCGAATACGACGCTCCTCGACCTTCTGCGCGATCAGCTGGGGCTGACAGGCACAAAACGCGGATGTGAAATCGGCGAGTGCGGCGCCTGCACGATTCTGTTGAACGGCCAGGCGATAAATTCGTGTCTCGTCCTTGCGCCACAGATTGACGGCAAGGAAATTTTGACCGTCGAGGGACTGGCAGACGGGAATGTCCTGCATCCCGTGCAGGAATCATTCCTCGATCACGATGCGGTGCATTGTGGATTCTGCACGCCCGGTATGTTGATGAGCGCGAAAGAGCTTCTTGATGGAGTTCCCGATCCATCCGAGGAAGAAATCCGCATCGCTATCTCTGGCAATCTTTGCCGGTGCAGCGGATACCAACAAATTGTCGATGCGGTTAAGGACACTCCCAAGAGATAATCCAATCCAAATTCCAACGAAGTGTTTCAGCCATCAACTCTTCACAATCTAACCAGTGTTCGTATGAACATTCAGCAAGCAAGAATTGAAGCGGAGCGCTGCCTCCAATGCTTTGATGCACCTTGCACAGCGGCGTGCCCGACGCACATCGACGTCACGAAGTTCATAAGCATGATCCGTACTGGAAACATTTGCGGGGCGGCGGAAGTCGTTAAGACCTCAAACGCTCTGGCCAATGCGTGCGGCAAAGTGTGTCCGGAAGAGATCTTCTGCCAATCGGTATGCACTCGCGCACAGCAGGACTCACCGATCATGATCCGTGAGCTTCATTACTTCGCCACACAGTATGAACGCGAACGTGGTTACTCCATTCCCAAGGCCTTTCCAAAGAACGCGGGAAAAGTGGCGGTCATTGGGGCAGGTCCAGCAGGTCTCGGGTGTGCATTCGAGCTCTCCAAATTCGGGTATCATGTCTATGTTTACGATTCCGGGAAAGCGGGTGGAGTTCCTAAGAACAGCATCCCTGCATTTCGGCTCTCCGATCGGGAATTGGAGCTCGACACAAAATTCCTTACTCAGTTCTTTGCCCTGAAGAAGCAGATGGTCAATACGAAATCATTCAAGCAGATTATCCAGTCGCATGATGCAACCTTCCTCGCAATCGGACTCGGGCTCGATCGCGGGCTTGGTATTCCTGGTGAGCATCTCAAAGGGGTAATCCCGGTTCTGACATTCCTTGAGAAGGCGAAGGAGAAACCCAAGAACATCAAAATTGGGAAAAAAGTCGTGATTGTCGGCGGCGGCAATGTTTCGCTCGACGCCGCGGCCACCGCGAAACGGATGGGAGCAGAAAACGTCGTTCTGGTCTATCGCCGAAGCGAAAAAGAAATGAGGGTATGGAAGAGCGAGTTGGAGGAGGCAAGAGCTCAGGGGGTGGAAATCCGGTTCCTCACCAATCCGGTGAAAGTGTTGGGGAAAACGAAAGTCGTGGGAATCAAATGCCGTCAAACGCGTCTCGGGAAGAAGACGGACAAGACCGGAAGACCCGTTCCAATCGAAGTTAAAGGATCCGACTTTGTGCTCGAAGCGAACACGGTCATCGTTGCGATTGGTCAGCGGATCAGAGCCGACTGGCTGGATGAGCTCAGGAAAACGCCGGAAGGGTACGTCAAGGTGGATGACGCATTCAGGACCTCCATTCAAGGCGTCTTTGCAGGAGGCGATATGATCGCCGGGGAAGGAACAATCGTCCAGTCGGTAGCCAATGGGAAGCATGCGGCTCAGGCAATTCATGAATTTCTTTCAGTGAAGTGAGGTGTTCTGTGGAATTCAAATCATTCAAAGAAATTGAGATCTATCCGACCCTCGATCTCTCGTACAACTTTCTGGGAATCTATTTCGAGAATCCGTTCATCCTGGCGGCTGCCCCATCAACCGACGATATCGACATGGTTCGGCGAGCGTTTGAAATGGGATGGGCGGGGGCAATTCTGAAAACAACATCGATAGAAGGAACGCGTGTCGACCTCTGTTATCCGATGATGTCGACATTCGATCACGAAGGGAAGAAATTGTTCGGGATGGGGAACATCGATTTGATCTCCGAGCACCACATCGACAAGGTCGAGTACAACGTCAGGACGCTCAAAAAGGAATTTCCGGAGAAAATGGTCGCAGCAAGCATCATGGCCGGACGAAAAGAAGACTGGCAGACACTGGTCGAACGGCTCGAAAAAGCCGGCGCCGATCTAATCGAGTGCAGTTTTTCCTGTCCGCAAGGGAACATCGGAGAAGACCCGGGAAAGATGCTGGCACAAAGCGTGAGCGCAACCGAACTCACCGCCCGTTGGGTGAAAGAAGCGACGAAGAAGATCCCGGTCTCCATCAAGATCACCCCCCACGTCACCGATATCGTTGATGTCGCAAACGCCGTGAAGCGGAGTGGTTGTGATGCGCTGACGGCATCGAATTCGATTCAGGCCTTGATGGGAATTGACATTCGGACGTTTGCCCCGTATCCAAGTCTTGGGGGGAAATCAACCTACAGCGGGATGACCGGGCCGGCGATCAAGCCGATCACTCTTCGAACGATTTCGGAAATTGCCCGCAATGTCGATATCCCGATTCTCGGAACGGGAGGCGCATCAACCTGGAGCGATGCGGTTGAGTTCATGTCGGTAGGTTCCGGCGTGGTGCAGTTCTGCACGGTGGTCATGCACTACGGTTTCCGGGTGATCGATGATCTGAAGAGCGGGATGTCTCATTATCTCCAGGAAATGAAGTTCGCCTCGCCCTTGGATATTGTCGGCCGGGCGTTGCCCAATATCGTCATGCACGATGATCTGCCCCGCAGGACGATTCGAAGCCACATCGATGAAACGTTGTGTATTGCGTGCGATTTGTGTTATGTTGCCTGCCGCGACGGCGGACATATGGCCATAGATCGGATGCCGAACCGCATCCCATCGGTCGACCGAGACCGATGTGTCGGGTGTGGCCTCTGCCAGCATGTCTGTCCGGTGGATGGATGTATCGGTATGCAGGTGGTTGCATGAACGAATTCGGAGAGTAGTCATCAACTAGTGTTGGCACGTGGGTTGGCTCTGAGTTTCTCTGCGATGGGCTTTCGCAGTAGATAAAGCAAAACGCGGAGACGCGGAGAACGCAAAGGTGCCGCAGAGGTGTAGTTCACGTATCGATATGCATAGAACCAGTTATCAAGGCCAGGACAACCGATGAAGAAAAGCCATCTTGCTCTCCTCAATGAGCTGAAAAAACTGAAGCTGAAGATGCACAATAATGATTTCCTTCTCACGTGGGACAAAAGTGACGATGAGATCAGGGCGGTCGTTCTTGTCGCCGATCTGCTCAAGGAGCTGCACAAAGCGGGAATCTCGTTTCGGACGTTCGATTCGGGTCTGGCGATTTCGATCTTTCGCGATAAATCAACCCGGACGCGGTTTAGCTTCGCCTCTGCTGTGAACGCTCTCGGCCTCGGACTCTCCGAGCTCGATGAGGAAAAATCACAGATCTCTCACGGAGAGACTGTCCGAGAAACGGCGAACATGATTTCATTCATGACCGAGACGATCGGAATCCGCGACGACATGTATCTCGGGGAGGGAAATACCTCCATGCGCGAGGTCGCGTCGGCTGTGCAGGAGGGATTCGACAACGGCGTGCTCCACCGTCGTCCAAGCGTTGTCAACCTGCAATGCGATATCGATCATCCCACCCAGTCACTTGCCGATCTCATGCAGCTGAAGAACCACTTCGGATCTCTCCAAGATCTCCGTGGGAAGAAGATTGCCATGACCTGGGCGTATTCCCCGAGCTACGGCAAGCCCCTCTCGGTTCCGCAGGGGATTATCGGCTTGATGACGAGATTTGGAATGAACGTATCACTGGCCTATCCAAGAGGATACGATCTGATTCCCGAGGTGATCACGCTGGCAAAGAAGAACGCCGTTCGTAACGGCGGAACGTTTGAAGTTCGGGACAATATGGAAGATGCCTTCGATCGGGCGGATGTCGTCTATCCAAAGTCGTGGGCGCCGTACATGGTGATGCAGAAGCGAACGGAACTTCTGCACAATTACGACAAGACCGGTCTCGTGGCGCTGGAGAAGGATTGTTTGGCGAACAACGCGCGTTTCAAAAACTGGGAATGTGATGAACAGAAGATGCGTCTGACGGCCAGAGGAAAGGCGCTCTATATGCACTGTCTGCCTGCCGACATATCGGGTGTGAGCTGCAAAGAGGGGGAGGTATCAAAAGGCGTATTTGAAAAATATCGGCTTGCGACGTACGCGGAGGCCGGTTTCAAACCGTTCGTGATTGCTGCGATGATTTTCCTGACACGCGTTCAGGATCCGGCGAAACGGTTACAGCAAATCATTAGAAGAAAAATCAACCGCGGATAACGCCGAAAAGACGTGGATTAGCGCGAATTGTGAATCCGTGTCTTTCCGTGTGGTTTTCGCGAAATCCGTGGTTCATTTTCCGGGGGAATTATGAATGCATTGATCCATGAAGACCTGTCGAACCGGATCATTGGATGCTTTTATGAAGCATACAATACGCTCGGTCACGGATTTCTTGAAAAAGTCTATGAGAATTCATTGTTGATAGAGCTGAGGAAACGGGGACTCAGGGCAGCGCAGCAAAAACGAATCGACGTCTTTTATGATTGTCAGAGGGTGAGGGGAATATGTTGCAGACATTGTTGTCGAGGATAGCGTTGTCATTGAACTGAAAGCAGCTGAGGCTATCGCTCCGGAACATGAAGCACAGCTCCTCAACTACCTCAAGGCAACTGAAATGGAACTGGGTTTCCTAACAGGTTGTTGAAAAAGCTTTTTTTGTCATTCTGAAGGAGCGCCCGCCTGCCTCGATAGCTCTTCAACGGCGGGCAGGAAGCGACTGAAAAATCTCGTTTTTTGAATCAGATTCTTCACCCCGACTAAGAGCGTCGGGGTTCAGAATGACATATTGCCTAGTTTTTCAACAGCCTGCTAATCCACTTCGGCCCAAAACCCTTTTTCATCCGGAGAGTCTTCTCAAACGATCGAAAAACAATGGGACGCGAATTTACGCGAAAACGAACGGATTAACACGGATTGTGGATCCGTGATTATTCGCGTTGTTTCAGCGTAATCCGTGGTTAATAATTCGAGGAGCTCACGTGTCAAAGATCATCAAGAAACTACACCCTGAAGTCATCAAAAAAACCGCCGCTCGATGTAAGGAGCGAGGTATTGTCATCCCAACATTTGCTCAGATGAGAGATCCAAAGCTGATCCCGGCTTCGATTACGTCAAAGCTATCGGGAGTCGGTCTGTGGGACGTTGACCCAGTTAATCTCTTCCGCATCACCTGGAAGAACGACATGAAGACGGGACTGTTTGGCGGCGTAAACTATCGTGAAATCCCGTCCGCAATCACCGGAGTGCGAGCCCGCATCGTCGGACTCGTTGGCAAGTATTTTCCGACCGGCGCGCACAAAGTGGGGGCCGCGTTTGGGTGTCTCGTCCCCCGTCTCGTCAGCGGCGAATTTGATCCGTCGCATCACAAGGCGGTTTGGCCATCGACAGGCAATTTCTGTCGCGGCGGTGCATTTGACTGCGCTCTGCTGGGCTGTACGTCAATCGCGATCCTTCCTGAAGGAATGTCGAAGGAAAGATTCCAGTGGCTTCGGGAGATCGGCGCAGAGGTGATTGCCACTCCGGGATGTGAGTCGAATGTCAAAGAGATCTATGACAAATGCTGGGAGCTGAAGAAAGATCCGGTTCATGTGATCTTCAATCAGTTCGAAGAATTCGGAAACTCGATCTGGCACTACAACGTGACCGGACCTGCGATCGAAGAGGTGTTTGGCGGTCTGAACTTGAAGAACGCCCGTGCTTCGGCTTTTGTCTCCGCCACCGGTTCTGCCGGAACAATCACCGCAGGAGATTACCTCAAGAAGCATTATCCTCATCTCAGAACCGTCGCGAGCGAGGCCCTGCAGTGCCCGACATTGCTGATGAACGGATTCGGCGGTCACCGGATCGAGGGGATTGGAGACAAGCACGTTCCGTGGGTGCACAATGTCCGTAACACCGACGCCGTTGCCGCCATTGACGATGAAGATTGCATGCGGGTGCTGCGACTCTTCAACGAGGAAGAAGGGAAACGATATCTCTCGTCGGCGGGTGTGTCCAATTCCGCTGTCGAATCCCTTTCGTTGCTCGGCATCTCCGGCATAGCGAACATGCTTGCCGCAGTCAAGACGGCAAAGTATTTTGAACTCACCGAAGAAGACGTCGTTTTCACCATCTTCACCGATTCGGTGGATCTCTATCAATCCCGACTCGAGGAACTGCGCGCCGAGAGGGGCAAGTATTCGACGATCGAAGCGGCAAAGGATATGGCTGGACCCCTTTCGCACCAGTCGATTGATTATTTCAAGGAATTGAGCTTCCTCGACCGGAAGGCAATTCACAATCTCAAGTATTTCACCTGGGTGGAACAACAGGGGAGGTCGCACGAAGAGATCATGGCACAATGGGATCCGGAGTACTGGCGAGCGCTCTTCGAAGACGAAGTAGCATACTTCGATCAACTGATCACCGAATTCAACGCGATGGCAAGTTAACACGGAATATGATCATGCATAAAGAAATTCTCAACGCGGCAAAGAAAAATAAACAAAACGTTGTCACATTCCTCAGAGACCTCATTGCCATCAAATCACTGAGCTCGCAGGAGGAGCAGGTCGTTCGTCGGATCGAGCAGGAGATGCAGAAGCTCGGGTATGATGAAATCACCATCGATCCGATGGGAAACATTATCGGTCGGATCGGCAAGGGAAAGAAGATCATCGCGCTCGATGCTCATGTCGATACGGTTGATGTGGGGAACCCGGCGAACTGGACAGTGGATCCTTTTCAAGGGGATATGAAGGACGGAATCATCTATGGTCGCGGCGCGTGTGATATGAAAGGGGCCGTGGCCTCCATCGTCTACGGTGGCGGGCTCATCAAAGAGCTTGGATTGGAAGATGACTATACGTTGTGCGTCGTCGGGAGTGTGCAGGAGGAGGATTGCGACGGACTGTGCTGGCAATACATCATTCAGGAAGACAAGATCCGGCCGGACGTTGTTGTGATCGCAGAGCCGACGGATCTTGGAATCTACCGTGGTCATCGGGGACGCATGGAAATGGAAGTACGCACGAAAGGGATATCGTGTCACGGTTCAGCCCCCGAAAGGGGCGTTAATGCAGTCTACAAAATGGCTCCAATCGTTCAGGACATCGAGAAGTTGAACGAGCGTCTTGGCGGAGAGCCGTTCCTCGGAAAAGGGACGGTCACGATCGCAGAGATCCGATCAACGTCTCCGTCTCTCTGCGCTGTGGCGGATTCATCAACGATTCATCTGGACCGCCGGCTCGCGGCAACCGACACGATGGAATCTGCCGTCAAGGAGATTCAAGAATTACCGAGCGTCAGGAATGCCGAGGCCGAAGTGGTTGTGCTGGACTATGCCGTGCCAAGCTGGCGCGGCCTCACCTATCCAACCAAGAAATATTATCCCACCTGGCTGTTGCCCGAAGAGCATGATGTGCTCAAATCGGGAATCCGGAGCTACGAATCGTTGTTTGGAGAGAAGCCGCAAGTCAGTCGCTGGGTCTTCAGCACAAACGGCGTTGCGGTGATGGGGATGCATGGAATTCCGTGCATCGGATTCGGACCTGGAAACGAAATTTACGCACACATGGCGACGGAACAAATTCCGGTGGAGCACCTCGTGAAAGCCATGGCATGGTACGCGATGTTCCCACTCGTTTACACAGGTTCTTCAAAGTTGCGCTAATTCACTGGCCCGCTATGGATATCCTTGCCGAAGTCAAAACAGCTCTCGATAATCTCGAGAGGGTAGTGCTGGCGACAACGATTGCTTCGTCGGGATCGACGCCTCTCCCCTCAGGAGCTACGATGATGGTGAAGCCGGTTGGGGATATTGTGATGGGGACGGTGGGTGGAGGCGTGCTTGAGGCGGAGGTCATCGATCAGGCAAAAGGATTGATCGCGGAACGGGGCGGGTCGCTGATCCGACGTTTTGAGTTGAGCGACACCGCTTCCGATGAGGGGATGATTTGTGGCGGGAGCGTGGAAGTTCTTTTTGAGGTGATTGAGGAGAGCGACAGGCTGACATATACGAGGCTCCACAATTCTCGAAACGATGGGAACGATTGCGCGATTCTCCGGATTCTTGATAAGAACCACCGAGTGGTTGAGAGGCTTGTGTTGGAGAATTTCTCCAATGACGGTGATCAACAAGCGTCGCTGACGGCTTTGCTCACGAGGCTTCAAATTCCTGCAGAGAGTTTCGATAAAGCATTTGAGAAAGCGCGCCGACAGGAGATGCCCGCGAGGATTGAATTTAGTGCGGGAGAGATTATCGTTCAGCCGATTATTGGATTTCAGCCCCTGATCGTTTTTGGGGGAGGGCACGTAGGTTGTGCCGTTTCGAAGATAGCCTCTCGTGCAGGATTTACCGTAACGATCGTTGATGATCGCGAGGAATATGCGAATGCACAAAGATTTCCGGATGCCGTGCGAGTTCTTCCTATGCAGATTGACGTTTCATTCAATCACCTCGATATCAAGTCGTCCACATCGATAGTGATTGTTACCCGTGGACACCAACTCGATGGTGAAGTGCTGGCACGCGCGGTCACGACTCCGGCCCGATACATCGGAATGATCGGAAGCAGCAGGAAGGTGATTGCCACATATGAGCGGCTTCTGAAGCAGGGCGTGCCGCTTGATGCGCTCAAGCGCGTTCATGCTCCCATCGGTCTGGATATCGGTGCGGTCACGGCAGAGGAAATCGCGGTGAGTATTGTTGCGGAACTCATCCGCGCGCGGAGGGGCGTCGGTGAAACCACTTCGGCCAAGTCGGAGAATGTAAAGCAATGGCTGGAAAAACAGGGTTGAAGACGAGATGAGGATTGATTATTCGAACCCGGCGTCGGATAAATCCGGCGGCTTGCCCCTTACCGGTTCTCAAACCCGAAGGGTTTGGGGAAGATGGGTAGGCGTCGACTTTAGTCGATGCCGGCAGTCACAAACGATGCCGATGATGGATTGTACAGCCTGACACAATCTCCCGCCATCGGATAAATCCGACGACTTCTTACCTGAAGGCCTTTAAAGCTTTTGGGTTTGGCGTGGGGAAGGCTAGGCGTCGACTTTAGTCGATGCCGGACGCTTTTTGCGATCAACTTGAGATGTGAAAGAAAGGGAGTTTCTGATGATGAAGAGAGAATCACGACTCGTTCTTTTCCTTTTTCTGGCACTCTTCTTCACGCTTCCCTTACTCGGTCAATCGTGGAAGTTCATTATTTACGGTGATACAAGAACAAATGACGAAGCCCACCGTTCCGTTCTTCAGGCTATAAAAACCAATACCCCGGATTACAGGTTTGTTATTAATGTCGGAGACGTTGTGAACAGCGGATCCATTACGGAGGATTGGAACACCTGGCAAAGGGCGGTCAACGAAGAGCTTGGTGGAATTGGAAAACATAACAACCCTCCGGAATATATGGCATGCCCCGGCAATCATGATCAGGTGCCTGGAGCGGGAGAATCAAATTGGGCGACGTATCTTCCCGGCCAACAGCGGTTTGGCAACGGCGGACGATTCTTCACCTTCGATTACGAAGATGCACGGTTTGTGGTATTGAATTCGGAAGAGTCCCCAACAGGCCCACAACGGGCAATGCTTCTGGACGCGATCCAAAACAATCCGAAGAAATGGTTGTTCACGATCTGGCATCGACCGATATTTGATTTCGGGCCGAAGAAATACGAGGGGACAATTCACCAGGAGTGGGGTGTCCCACTCTATGAGCACGGCGCCGATATCATGTTCATGGGTCATTCGCACTTTTATGTTCGGTCAAAGAAGCTGAAACTGAACGGAGAGATCAATCCCCCCGTCGATGATGCAAACGGAACCGTACAAATTGTGACGGGAAATGGCGGTGCGCCTCCGTACACGGTTGTTCCCGACAAGGATAACAATGCTTACATGGTGGAACGACACACCATGAGCTACGGGTACACGGAGTGCATGATCGATAGCGATAAACTGAGGTTGAGGCATATCTTGTCGGACGGAACTGTATTTGACGAGGCGAGATTCACGGCGAATCAGAAATCGCGGGTGGCAAAAGAATGAAGGGGAGGAAGGGTCCAGGAGCGGACTCTCAATATGCTGCTGGGGCCGGGATCGAGATGGAACCGCTGATACTATCGTCTATAGTGCCAAATGGCACTATCGGAGGAGAAGCATCTTCCTAGTTTCACGATACGAATCAGAGGACAGGGTACAGAAGTACAGCCCCGATGGATGGTCCGTCGCGTCCCACCGATAGTGATGTTCGCCCGCAGGAAGAGTATCTTCGACCAACGTTCCTACGATCTGTCCCAGCGTATTTGAAACGGCAAGAGAGACCTTGCCCGAGCGTGGAAGTGTGAATCGAATCGTGGTGCTTGGATTGAAAGGATTCGGGAAATTCTGCATCAGTTTGTAGTGGGAGGGGAGAGACGAAGTCTCCGGCGACTCTATCGAAGTGATCGGACCGTTGTTAGAGGCGTTAAACGTGGGGAGCATGAAGACGAAGTTACCAATTCCGTTTGGATATCGTCCCATCGAAATGTCTGTCTGCTGTGGTCCGAATATAATCTGATCCACAATCGTCTTGCCGTCCGGTTGCACCAGATAAATCGCCTCGCCGGCCTTGGCCAGGGCAAAATTCGCGTGCAAGCCGGCCTGAGTTGTCTGATTATCGGCCCAGACAATCAGGTAACCGTACGGCGCGATCTCGACATCAGGAATCTTCCACTTCGTGAGCTTCGATCCATCATCGGAAAGATAATACCCCAGCAGTGACATCGGTAGGGAGCCCTTGTTGTACAGCTCAATCCAGTCGTCATACTCCCCGTTCTGGTCAGCGATCGTTATTTTGTTGTCCGCCATGAATTCGTTGATGACGACATCCCCTGTCGCGACCTCGAGTGTCAAAAATTCATACTCCGCTCTTTTGGGTGAAAACACTCCTGCGCTATTGTTCTCGGCATAAATGTAGTACTCGAGGTTGCTCGAGCCGACGGTCACAGATAGCCCGAACAACCCGTCGCCGGCCGCACCATCACCGTGAGCACCGTCATCGAACATTGTGGTTTTCCGAAATCGACCTCTTGCCTGAGTCCGGTATCCAAGCCAGACAGACGTCGCATTACTTGCCCGGGCGGTGATCCACACGGAAGAAGTGGGCGTTGACTTTGATGGAGTTGTTGAGATGTTCGAAATCACTGGCTCTGGTGCAGTGAACCAGGAATGAGAATTCAGATAGGTCACTCTGCCGCTCATCAACTGAGTGATTCCGACGAGCGCGCCGATTGAGGTGTTGATGTTGCTCAGGAAATTGTTGTATGAATAGAACTTGTTTGGGTCCGCCTGGACATACGAATCTATCACACTTTGGAGAGCGAGAGCACGTGTGGAATACCACCCGTTCGAGAAATTCTCTTCGATGATCGTCTTCATGTGAGCGACGTACATTCTCCTGTACGTCGGATTCGAGAAAATCTGTTTGATGATGGGATATTGCGAATGGGTTGAGTGGGTGAAGGGATCGAGCTGCTGCAGTTGCGTGATCGTCAGATTTTGCGTACCCGTTAGAAGTCGGTTGAAGGCGCCGAAATTCTCATTCAAATCCCACATAATTGGATTGAACTGACCGTTGTCGTCACGGTACAAATAGTAGTTGTGTCCAAAGTTGACAGGGGAATCGAGATTCACCATCAGGAAATCAAGGGCGAGCATCCAGAGGTGGCGATCGACATTTAGCACATTCTCAACCGCAGCAGAATAGTTGTTCAGTGTGTCGAGGAAATTGATCAGTTGAGCCCATCCGTAGTCGGACTCGATTTCATAGTAGGAGCGATAGGTGGCCGAATCGCGTCCGAGAAATCCCCAGACGGCAACCGGTCCGGTGGGGGCTTTGGAGAGCTCACCTTTGAAAAAGGCGTTCTTGCTGCTGCCGAAATGTGTTCTCAGGAATAGTCCGTCAACATCCTGAACATTGACATAAAGTCCGATCAGTTTTCCGTTGATCGTGACGTTGATGTAGTTGGCGAGGGATGCAGGCATGTACTTACGTATGATTTCGTACCCAAGCACTTCCCGCACAAAGGAGGGATCTTTGAAGCCGTTTGAAAGTCTCAGCGTTCCGTACCCGTTCAGCTTCTGACTCGAATAGACATGATCCAGCTTGATGCTCAAGGGGTTCTTTGTGTTGTTCCGGTTGTACGAGCTGTTTCCTTTGTAGCGCACGCCGACGCTGTCATAACGCACACCGTTGATAATGGCGTTTCCTGTCAGTCGTTCTTCGTTTCCAGCTGCATAGAAGGCGTGAAGAATGTCGTTCCAGTTTGATTGTGCGAACGTGATGTTGATGGTGTTTACCGAGGTGGGATTGTAGAAATCCTGACTGAGGAGAATGGAGTTTGTGCCGAACAGAGCAAGTACGAGGAGGAATCGGAGTACCATGTGTCTATCCTTAGGCGAAGGTGTATCCCGGAAAGATACGTTTGTTGTTGTCAGCCCGTTAGTGCTCATACGATTTGGGAGTCTTCCAGCGCAAAACAATCCCGCGGCAATTAGATGAAAACACGATAGGTTGGTTGAATGAAGGAGGGGCAAGAAACATTCGCCGAGTAGCAGGTGCATGTGTCACAATGATCCGAATGTTCGGAATCTCAAATTCACACGAGTAATCTTTCCTAATTTCTCCATCTCAGTCATTACTGACTGTTTTGATGAATCTGGTTCGAGAAGAATACGGTCTTTCAATAATTAACCTTCTTGAGCAATCGAATGCATCTCCGAAAGCAGACGCTTGACCTCCTCGACTGTATTGTATAACGAGATTCCCACGCGCGTCACACCGCTCCGCTCGAGCAATCCGAGCGCTTCGATCGCCCGAATTGCGTAAAAATGTCCATTCCAAGTGCAAATCCCTTTTGCTCCCAGCGTTCTGCTTACCTCATCAGCCCTCTTCCCAGCAAGGGTAAACGAAATGGTCGGAGCGCGGTGTGGTGCGTCGAAGTTCAGTCCGTATATCGCTACACCGGGGATCTTACGCAATCCGTCATACAGAATTCGAGCGACAGAATGCTCGTACTCGGCGATCAAATTCATGGCGCTCGTGATCTGATCCCGCATTGTTGTTCCGGTCCCCATGGAAGCGATATACTCGATCGCAGCATTCACACCGGCAATGGCCGCATGATTGAGCGTACCCGTTTCGATCTTGTATGGAGCAACTTGCTCCTGCGTTCTCAATCGATCAGATTCGAGATCATCCAACAATCCTTCTCTCGAGTAGAGGATTCCGACATGCGGCCCGTAGAATTTGTACGCGGAGCAGAGGAGAAAATCGGGATCAAGGGCGTTCACATCGATCGGAAAATGTGGCGCGTAATGGACCGCGTCGAGCAACAGCCAGGCTCCCACATCAGCCGAAAGCTTACGAGCAATCGCGACGTCATTGATCGTACCGAGTAGGTTAGAAGCGAGCCCCATCGTGACGAGCCGTGTCCGTTTGCCGATCTTGGCGCGCATGTCGTCATAGTCCAGCGCACCGTCCGGCTTGAGGGTGATTTCCTTGACGACAACTCCGCGTTCACGAAGCGTCAGCCAGGGGCCACGGTTTGCTTCATGGTCCAGCTGCGTGATGAGAATCTCGTCTCCCTCCCGGAGCGAGCGGGCAATTGCCTTACTGAGGGAGAAGTTGAGTGTGGTCATGTTCGCGCCAAGAGAAATAGTTGCTGCGCTTGTCGCCCCGAGAAATCGGGCGATGATCTCTCTTGTCTCGTCGATCAGTTCGTCAGTCTCTTGTGATGTCGCAAAGAAGCCGTGGGTGTTGGCGTTCCGGTTTGCATAATATCCGCAGATTGCATCGATGACCTGCTGGGGTACTTGTGTCCCAGCCGGTCCGTCGAGATATGCCAGTGGATGTCCGTGATGCATGCGGAGGAGAGAGGGAAAGTCCTTGCGACGTGCAGGAATCTCTGATAATCGAGTATCATGTGAAATCATGCTAGAAGCCAGGCCGAGTAATCCTAAAAACTTTTCAAAGTGCGGAACACTTTTTGTGTTCACTCAAGTTCTGTGCGATAGTGGGGAATTGTGATGTCCGAGCCAGGTAAAAACGAATTCACGTGGGACGCTATCCCTAAGAATGTTTCAAAAATCTGTTACTCGGACACACTCCTAGTACCTGCGAGTGTGAGGCCCCATGTGGCTTACCCGATGAGGCGACCGATCACTTCTTCAACATTCCGGATCGTTCCGGCTCGCCTGTTTTTGGCCACGGTCGCGGTGTTCCGGTCTTTTCATCAGTCGGAAGAATTCGTTTTTCTCGCGGCATGCGCTCCGGATCCTCAGAGGCGAGGTATACCAGTGAGGCTGTGAGAACAACATTGTTCTTGAGATCATCGAAAACCAGTTTGTCGTATGTATCCCGATTCGTGTGCCAGGTGTAGAGGAAGTAGTCCCACGGGAGGGAGCCGAGACCGATTCCCGGCGCTCCTGAAGCGACGAAGGGGGCGTGATCGCTGCCGCCACCAAACGGTATTCCGGGGAAATCGATGCGAGCAAAGTTTCCGGTCACCTCGCGCGGAATGTAAGAAAGCCATCGTGCAAGGAATTCGCCGGCGCGCAGAAATCCCTGCCCCGATATCGAGACTATTCTCCCTGTCCCGTTATCCTGATTGAATAGCACTTGCAGATTTTCCACGATCTCCGGGTGGTCTTTCACGAATGCCTCCGACCCATTCAATCCCTGCTCTTCACTCCCCCAGTGCCCCACCAGAATCGTCCGCTTGGGCCTCGGATAGTATTTCTTCAATACCCTCATTGCTTCCATCATGAGAATTGTCCCGCTTCCGTTATCCGTCGCACCCGAACCCGCATCCCAGGAATCGAAATGAGCCGAGAGGATCACATATTCGTCCGGCTTCTCTGTTCCGCGAATCATCCCTATAGAATTAAATGCACCAACGGCACCTTGGAATTTCGATTCGGCGACGACCCGAACGATTGGATTCTTCCCGTTCTCAGCGAGGCGATAGAGGAGATTGTAATCTTCCAGACTAATATCGAGGACGGGGGCTTTCTTCGCCTTGGTACCGAAAATCTTGTTGACACCCCATCCGGACGACCATCGGCTTGTGATCACTCCCGCGGCTCCTGCATTTTCCAGGATATTTGCCAGCGTGTCCGGCTTGAACCCGATCTTCTTGATGCGCTGATCCCAGTTATTTGTGATACGCAGGCGAAGCGCCTTCAGACTGTCGAACGCCGGCTTCGTTCCGAACTCTTCCCAATTCTTATCGGGACGCCCGGTCGGCTGAGGTTGTGAAATCAGCACGAACTTCCCTTTGACGCTTGGAAGCCATTTCTGATACGCGAGAGAATCAGTCATGTCTGGAAGAATGACTATCCCCGTCGTCACGCCCCCCTTCTTCGTCCCGGGACTCCATGCCAACATCGTTCCTTCGAGCGTCCGGACTCGGGGTTCGAGGAGATCGATGTGAGTGATCCCCCGTTCCCAGCCGAGCCATTGGCCGTATTGTTCGTTCTTCGCCTCTATCCCCCAGGAACCGTATGTCTTCACGACCCAGTCATGCGCCTTCTGCATCTGCGGTGTGCCGACGAGACGGGGGCCGATGTTATCGAGAAGCTCATGTGCGAGCAATTGAAGTTTGGATGAATCCATTGCCTCCTTCCAGATACTTTTGATGATTGGATCATCGGTAGGGAAGGACTGCGCGACGAGCAAAGATGAAACAACAGCCAGCGCGACGAGCAGGAAGCAGAGACGTTTCATAGTTGATCCTTGAATTGGTACGATTTGCACAATTGAATATTGCGCTGAAAGTAGGGGAAAAATTCCCACCCATCAAGAGAAAACTTGAGGATTCATTGTCTTGAGGGAAAAGAACTGCCGGGTAGTACAATCCGTACGTTTCACCCATTCCAAGGCGGTGGGACAGGGCTCCCATCTGTCCAGGGAAGAGTCGACTGAGCAGAATCGGTAGGACAGGTAACCCGGACCCGCCGCATGCTTCGACTTCCCGCCTGCCCCATTCGGATCTCCGAGGCGGGCGGGCGCTCAGCATGACGGCGGGGCTCAGACTGACGATTTCGTTTTGGACTGAACTTCTGGGACAACACCTGATTGATGTTCACATCTCTTTATTTCATCCAACATTTCTCTATATTCCCACGATTTCTAACCCCTTCGACAACCGAATTTTTCCAAATGGAGGTTTGCCATGCGTTTCCGCCGTCTTGCCAAACCGATGTCTATTATCTGTGCCGTTCTATTCATAGCATCCCTTTCCGAGGTTTATGCTCAGCGAGGATCCGAGAAACTCCCAGCTTCTGTGCTTTCAGGCCTGAAGTTCCGTTCCATTGGACCTGCCGTGACATCCGGCCGAATCGGCGCCATTGCGGTCGATCCAAATGACTTCTCGCATTACTGGCTTGCAGTCGCATCAGGAAATGTGTGGAAGACAACCAATTCCGGAACGACATTCACGCCTGTTTTTGATGGTGAGGCATCATACTCGATCGGTGCTGTAGCCATCGACCCGACCAATCCATTCGTCGTATGGGTAGGAACAGGGGAGAACAACAGCCAGAGAAGCGTCGGTTATGGGGATGGCCTTTACAAAACCACCGACGGGGGAAAATCGTGGAAAAACGTTGGTCTAAAGAGATCTGAGCACATCGCGCGCATTATTATCGATCCTCGAAACACCAACGTCGTCTATGTCGCGGCGCAAGGACCTCTATGGGGAGCCGGAGGTGATCGAGGGCTATTCAAGACCACTGACGGAGCAAACACGTGGAAAGCAATTCTCACCATCGGCGAGAATACAGGAGTAACCGATCTCGTGATGGATCCGAAAAATCCTGAAACCCTTTACGCGGCAAGTTATCAACGACGGAGACACGTCTGGACACTCATCAACGGCGGACCAGAATCGGCGATCTACAAATCGACCGATGCGGGCAACACCTGGGTCAAGCTGACATCCGGTCTTCCAACCGTCGACATGGGAAGGATCGGACTTGCCATCTCTCCTGCGGCTCCGAATATTATTTACGCAACTGTTGAAGCATCGCAAAGCAAAGGAGGCATCTTCCGGTCAACCGACTATGGAGCGACATGGGAACGGAGAAATGAATATGACCAGACCGCAATGTATTACGGCAAAATTGTTGCCGATCCCAAAGATCCCGAGCGCATCTACGTGATGAATGTTCGCATCCAGGTCTCCGATGACGGCGGAAAAAGCGTTCGTCCGATGACTGAACAGTGGAAGCATGTAGACAATCATGCTATGTGGATCAATCCAACCGACACTCGGCAATATCTGGTGGGATCTGACGGTGGGCTTTACGAGAGCTTCGATCGGGCGGCAACATGGAATTTCAAGCCGAATCTCCCCATTACACAATTTTACAGAGTGGCGGTTGATAACTCAATGCCGCATTACTTCGTCTATGGCGGCACTCAAGACAATTTTTCAATTGGCGGTCCGTCCCGAACGCGCAGCGCGTCCGGGATTACCAATGCCGATTGGTTTGTGACCAACGGAGGTGACGGATTTGAGTCGGCCATCGATCCGGTCGATCCGAATATCGTCTATTCCCAGTCTCAATACGGGGGACTGGTACGCTTTGACCGGACGACGGGAGAGAGAGTAGGCATCCAGCCGCAGTCTGGAAAAGGGGAAGAACCATACCGCTGGAATTGGGACTCGCCGCTGATAATCAGTCCCCATTCTCACACGCGTCTTTACTTCGCGGCAAATATTTTATTTCGGAGCGATGATCGGGGGGAGACGTGGCAGGCGGTAAGCGGAGATCTGAGCCGAAAGATCGATCGGAACAGACTGCCGGTCATGGGAAAAGTGTGGGGGCCCGATGCGGTCGCGAAAAATGCATCAACGTCGTTCTACGGGAATTGCACATTTGCGGCCGAGTCGCCGTTGAAAGAGGGATTCCTTTGCGTTGGAACCGACGATGGACTGATCAATATCACCGAGGATGGGGGAGCGACGTGGCGTCGTATCGAAAGGTTTCCCGGAGTGCCAGAGATGACGTTCGTGAGTGGTGTGCTTCCTTCGCAACATAATACGGCAACGCTCTTTGCGACGTTCAACAATCACAAGAACGCGGATTTTTCTCCTTACGTATTGAAAAGCACAGATGCCGGACGGACATGGACGTCAATCAAAGGAGACCTCCCCGCAAACGGACCAGTGTGGACAATCGCCGAAGATCATGTCAATCCGAATCTCCTCTTTGTCGGGACAGAATTTGGTGTTTTTGTTTCCGTAAACGGCGGCGAAAGCTGGACCCAAATGAAGTCCGGATTTCCAACAATCGCTGTTCGAGACATCGCTATTCAGAAACGCGAAAATGATCTGGTCCTTGCGACATTCGGTCGTGGGTTCTATATCCTCGACGACTATTCACCCCTCAGGACGCTCGGCCAGCAGGTTTTGTCCAAAGACGCTCATCTGTTTGGCGTGAAGGATGCGTCGATGTACATCGAAGCCCAGCCTCTCGGGGGACGGGGGAAGGGAATGCTGGGTGAGAGCTACTATACCGCCGAAAATCCGCCGTTCGGCGCTTCATTCACATATTATCTGAAGAGCACAATCAAGACGAAACGTGAACGGAGGCAAGAGGCCGAACGGGACACCGAAAAGAAAGGATTGCCTGTAGCCTATCCCACGATCGACCAACTCCGCGCAGAGGACGAAGAGGAATCTCCCGTGATCATTTTGACGATTACCGATGCGGCAGGCAACGTGGTGCGCAAGCTGACGGGACCGGCAAAGGCGGGAACGCAACGCGTCACATGGGACTTGCGGTATCCCGCATCGACACTCGCTCCTCAACGAGGAGACGATGACGACGACGGACCTCGTGTTTCCTCGGGATCGTTGGTGATGCCCGGAGAGTATACTGTCTCGCTCTCGAAACGCGTTGACGGGGTTGCAACCCCGCTTGGAGAACGACAGGGATTTGTCGTGAAGGTAGACGATGTGGCTCATTTGAATCAAAATGATCGGGTGATGCTGGTGGAGTTCCAGAAACGGGTTTCGAATCTGCAGGGGGCCGTGGCGGGCGCGTTGCAGACGGCCAATGAGGTGCGAAGCAGATTGAACCAGATCAAACGCGCACTTCAGGAAACGCCGGCTTCGGTGGATCACCTCCGAGACGTTGTTGCAAAGCTTGATGTCAGATTGAACACAATCCTCATGGCATTACGCGGTGATATGACCGCCCGACAGCGGAACGAAAACCCCCCTCCCGCAATCACCCAACGCGTGAACCAGATCGTGGGGGATCAGCGGATGTCAACGTCCCGACCGACGCAGACACATCGAGACGCGTACCGGATCGCATCTGAGGAATTCAGCCCGATTCTCGAGAGACTGAAAGTTTTAGTCGATACTGACCTCAAAATGCTCGAACAAAATCTGAATGCTGCCGGCGTACCCTGGACTCCGGGGAGACTACCCGACTGGAGAGACGAATAGTCTACGAACAGATGGGAAAGCAAAAGAGGTCGACGAGAGTCGGCCTCTTTGTTTTGATAGACTCGAGCAGGCCGTTGAAGAACAACTTTCATGGTCGATCAGGCAGGGACTCTGTTTCACCTATGACCCACCCCCTGTCTCCCATACTCTGCGTTCCTCCGCGCTCTCTGCGGTTAAATCTCCCAGACGCGGCCCTTTGAAAGAAGAAAACCGCAGAGGACGCTGAGGCACGCAGGGGTAAAAAGGGATCCGCGAATCCCGATTCCGGCGACGAAAGCAAAAGGAAACGTCGGTCTGACGAAAGCCTGCCTGTCGTGTACTACTGCAGGGGATCTGCTCCGCTGAGTATATTGAAATGTGGCTGTGGACCGCAATGACAATGGAGGGATGCAGATGCCGGATCGGTGCACGGAAAGGCAAAAAAAAGATAAGGGGGAGCTATTCCGCTGGATTGAAGTTTCTGTACTTGCGGGAGATGATTTCGATGAAAACGAATGTTGAGAAAATATTCGCGAGAACCGCGATCAGGCCGATGACAAAGAGAGGGAGGTTCAGAAACACAGCAACTGCAGCTGGAATGAGCGCCGGAGTAACGCTAAGAACAATGAAGGGAAGTTGGAGCAAACCGACGATGATTCGCTGTACCGGATCGCTCATATCGGGATTGATCAGCAGAAGGAAGAGAACGCTCAGGCTGGCGGGGAAAAGACATGAGACCCCGACAATATATGCGATGGACAGAATTGAGATAAAGTCCGGAAACACCAGCACCGCTGCAACAACAAGGAGCAACGTTGAGAGGGCATAGGTTCCAACCATATGGAGAATCTCAACAAAAATCACCCGGCGAGGTGAGAACGGAAAAGGCTTCTGGATATCCATCCTCTGCACCAGATCAATCGATGCAATGAATCCCCCCACAAGGGTAAGTGCAATGAAAATGGCCTGGACACCAATGAGAAGGCCGACAATGAGCTGGTCCGTTATCGCGACATTGAGGACCGACTTCATGTACCATAGAAGAAGAAGGCAAGAGATAACCAGTGCATCAAGCGTGAGGATCGACGATCGATTCAAGCGCCAGTAGATCACGTGGTTTCGCCACAGTAATGCCCACACCCCCTGAGGCGTCCATCGCTCGGCGAGCCAGATTCGCCTCGGTATGAAAGATCCCCTGGCGATTTTTTTCTGCACCAATCGCTTGATGACTTCCGAAGGGTTTCCCAACTGTTCTCGTGCGGCCGTCCGCCGTTGGGCGATGTGAACGCCCAGCTCGTACAACCATTGTTGATTTTTCACGAGTCCAAAGTACGATAACACCAGAAAGAAAGGCCAGAACACCAATCCGCCGATGACGCCGGGAGTCCACCCCACGAACGGAATCAATGCGATCTCGGCCATTGAACGCAGGGGAAAAAGGATGAGATAGACGATGGGATGATCGAGTCCCGCAAGCATTCCGCGGAAAAACGACTGTCCTGCGTTGAGCGAATCAATTCCGTGATGGATGAGAAGGAGAAACGAAATCGAAATGAGGCCTGCAGTCGTGTAATAAAGGACTCTCTTGTTCCATCTTCCCCTCATGATGTTCACTCCTGTTACCGTGCCGGCAAATGCCAATCCAAACGCAGCACTTACGAAGACCACAGGGTACAGGAACGAAAGCCACACCGGGAGCATCAGGGGCAATTCTGGAAGAGCGCGAACGTACTTTGTGGCAAAGAGAACTGAGTAGATGACGATCACGACGAAGGAAACGAGACTGGAGAGTGTCGCTCGAAAGACGATGATTGTCCGGAAAAGCCGTATACGTGGGAGGGGGGCCGGAAACAGATAGTTGACGTCAGCCTCCCGGATCACAGCGTTCTTCCCGATCATTGCCGATGCCGGGAGCGAAAGCAGCGCGATGTGGAATAACATCAAGAGGAACACAAATCCTTGAATACCGCCGGAGGGGAGAGGCGGTGGCAGCTGGTCGGACGGATTCAGGATCGTCATGAGCGGTACAGCGACCAGATATCCTAACAGCACGGCGCCGAGAATCACAACAAGAATGCCTCGGAGAGGATTGTTGAGCCCCCGACGAAGACCGTTCTTCAAGATCCACAGACTGAGTATCCAAAATGCCTTCACGCTATCGCCTCTCTGGTGAGGTGAAGAAAAACATCCATCAAACTCGAATTATCCATCCGGGCCTGGGTTTGGAGTTCCTTGAGTGTTCCCTCGGCCAGTTTCTTGCCATTCTGCATGATAATAACTCGATCGCACAGCTTCTCCGCCGTATCGAGGAGATGTGTGCTGACGAGAATGGCACATCCCTCGGCACGAAGTCTCAGCAATTCGGATTTCAGTTCATGCTGCCCTTTTGGGTCTAATCCGATCATCGGCTCATCACACAGGAAGACCCTTGCGTCATGAATAAACGCGCACGCGATGGCGAGTTTCTGTTTCATTCCTTTGGAAAGTGTCGCAACCAGTTCATTTTCTTTTTCCCTCAATTCAAAACGGACCAGCAAATCGGAAATCCGAGCGTCGAATGTCGGAAGCGCGCCATAACACATGGCAACAAACTTGATATGTTCTCGAACGGTCAGGATTTCGTACGGATTGGGGATCTCCGGAATATATGCCATCAGACGCTTCGCCTCCACTTCCTGGCTTACGATATCATAACCGCCGACGTGGATCGAACCTTCGTCTTGTCTCAGAATTCCACAGACGCAACGGAGCGTGGTAGTCTTGCCGGCTCCATTGGGACCGAGAAGCCCGACGATTTCGCCCTCGCGGACGTTGAAGAAGAGACCATTTGTCGCATGAACACCACGAAAACGTTTGTGGACATTGGCGAGTGTGAGCATAAGTCAGCATCTCTCTGATGAGGAATAACGGAACGATGGGAGTGATAAATATTAACTGCCATGATAAAGGAAAATATGGGCTGGCGCAAGTTGCGGTTCCAACCGAATTTCCCTCAATGGGCAGGAAGATGATCACACTCGAAAGAATACTCTTATCCCTCAAGCATGACATCTTTGAAGTGAATGTCGATCAAGAAATTGCCGCGAGGGCGAGGCCTCGATCGGATGCCGGTAATTTCACGGGATTCTGAATTTGACCCGAGCGGTGCCGCGCCAGCCGTCAATCATCATCTTCTTTGTTTGTGATGAACAGGGCGTAAACAGGGAGATGATCTGAGATCTTCTGACGAGCCGCGCGTGCGGGCTGACCCTCATCCTTTAGGAGCGTCGTGTAGTAATAATCGACCCCCGATGTTCCCGAGTATTCCCGCCCGGTGTACGAAGCTTGAATCCATATGTTGTCGTAAGAGCTTGTGAGGTTTCCGCGTGCGTTTATTGTCGTGAGTGTCGAGCAGGCGATGAAATGAGTCATGGTGGGCAACCCTTTTAATGAAACCCAACCCGTGTCATCCGCGCAAAGGTTGAAATCTCCGACGAGGATGAGATCGTTTTCATGCGGATCGAGATCCTGAATAACATTGAAAACGTTTTTCAATGCCCGCGCCTCTCGTCTCATCACCTCTTTGCGGCTGTCGAAATCACTGTGCATGACGATGAGTGTATAGTCGAAGTTCCCGCTTCGAAACGACGCATAGAACGGCTCGCGCTCGAACTCATCAAGAGAATCAGCCCACACTGAGGCCGATTGTTGGACGTAAGTGGTTCGATCAGACCGGAACACGATGGCATAGTACTCCTTGTAGGAAGTTCGCCCGATCTTCTGCGATGATGCGATCGCATTCCACCGAATCCCTGTCAGAGTGTCAAGAATCGATTTCAGTCGCTGAAGAGTATCCAGATTCATGACCTCCTGAAGCGCGACGACATCATACCGGGCGATGACACGGGCGAGAGTGTTGAGGTCTTTCCCGTTGTCCCATCCAAGATGGAGAAGGTTGAACGATGCGATGGAGATCGTGGATTCTTGATGGTCTGAAGGCGGAGATTTGGCGCAAGTGGCGAAGAACAGCAGGAGCATAGCAAAGACGGTGTTCATGAGTCGGCGAGTATGGTTGTGCATGGTCGGCGGGCCTCACGTTGTGAGCAGCAGAAGACTGTGGAGAAGGGATTCGGTCCGAGATTCAAGAAGAGTATAAGGGATCGGGAGAAATGAATCAAGTCTGACGTCGGTGAGAGGTTTTGCTTTCATGGGGAAAAGTACAGACATTTGCCATCATATTCTTCCAAGGAGATATGGTGGAACGGAGGGTGATGCGACAATGGCATACGATTCTGCCGCCGGATCGTGGAATCTGGGTTAGTTTCACCATCCCCCTTGTGATTGGTTTCTCATTGGTATCCGATTTCAGTGGACCTGCGCTTCTCTATCTTTTACTCTCTTTCCTGCTGCTCATGGTGCGATCACTCTTACTGCATCGCTCTTCTGTGAAAGATGGGAGGTGGAATCAAGGTGCGATCACGGTGCTTGTGGCTGGGGCGCTGTGTTGTGCCGGGTGGCTTGTGATTGTACGGTCACTGCCAATTCTCGTTCCTGCAGGAATTCTGGCCGCCGCCGTTCTGATCCTCAATGCTCGGGACGTAAAACGCGGCTGGAACAAGCAGCCTCTTCGACAGCTCGCGGGAGTGGTAGTATTGACGAGTAATGTGGTTCTCATTCCATATATCGCACAGGGAAAGATTGTTGCCGACACGATCGCCATCTGGATGGTTGTTCTCATGATGTTTACGGTGAGCATCACAACCATGGCGTTCAAACAACGGGTGAAGGACCAGAACCTCAAGGTATTGGGGTGGAGGGAGCGGTTGGTGGGATCCCACGTCAGCTTCGCGATAATCGCTCTTGCTTTGATTGTCCTGCTCACTATTCCAGTGCTCCCTATCGTTTCATTCCATGTGTGCGTCGGATTTCTCGTCGTATCAATCCTTCAGAGGTGTGTAATCAGCCCGATCTTTCTCGTGCGCTGGAAAGACCCTATCGAACTTGCCCTTCTGAGCCTTTGGGGGATTGGATTTGCGACCGGGTTCCTGGTCCATTAGAAACAAAAAAAGTTGAAAATTGACTTGACAGAATAGTAGTCTGTATATATATTTAAGACAAACAGGTCTGATTCTCTCAATCAAACGCATGTCGGTTATCTTTAGCAAGAGTGGGGAATACGCAATGCAGGCCGTCCTCTTTCTGGCCAGACATTCGGCTTCAGGACCTATTCTCCTCAGAGACAGTTCCGGTTCCCTGAGCATCCCTCGCCCCTTTCTCAATAAACCCCTCCAGGTACTTGTCCGGGATGGAATCGTGGAATCGCACAGAGGATCACACGGCGGCTTCTCACTCGCCAGACCTTCGAACACTATCCGTCTGGAAGAAATCATTCGCTCTGTCGAGGGGCGCTCCCTTTTCGCGAAATGCGTTCTTGGGTTTCCTTCCTGCCGCGAAAGCAATCCATGTTCGTTACACATGGAGTGGAACCAAGCGCGATCAATCATCCTCAACATTCTCAACAAGCGAACCGTCGCCGAGCTCAGTTCTGGTTTCGAGATCACTAGGAGCGTACTCGAGTCATAATCCAGAATGACGATGTGCGGAAATTCAATTCATCCATCTTTGCCGAAGTGAATCCATGACGACATTGACAAGTGGAAAAAGAACGATCGTACCTCGTCTCCAGATCGCCGTGGCTGTCTTCTTCTTCGCGAATGTCGCGTTCGCGCAAGAGACCGCCGATTTCTTTCGCCAGAATTGCATGAGCTGCCATACGATCGGAGGCGGCCGACTGAGTGGTCCCGATTTGAAAGATGTCGCCGCGCGGAAAGACCGGGCGTGGTTGGTGAAATTCATGCTCGACCCCAAAGGGATGATCGAAAGCGGCGATCCATACGCAGCAGAGATCTTGCGTGAAGCGCGTGGAACCGTGATGCCACTTGTTGCAGGAATGTCCCGTTCCCGCGCCGACGCCCTTCTCGATCTAATTGACACAGAGTCCAAGCTTGATAAATCACAGTTCTTTGGAATCAAGATCAGCGACCGTCCCTTTACTCAAAGAGACATCGATCTGGGTAAAGAGATCTTCGTTGGAACAACGAGATTGATCAATGATGCTCCATCATGCATCTCCTGTCACACGGTTCACGGCCTCGGGGGGTTTGGTGGTGGATCGCTCGCGCCCGATCTCACGACGGTCTTTGAGCGATTCGAGGGAAGAAAGACGCTCGCGACATGGTTGAGCGCTCCGGCGACCCCAACGATGCAGTCGGTATACAAATCGAAACCTCTGGAGCCGGATGAGGTTCTCGCTATGGTTGCGTACTTCCAACATACTCTCCAGCGAAATCCCGAGGATGCCTCAACGGCGAGGCTAAACTTTGTGCTGATTGGTCTCGGAGGGGCTGTGCTTCTGCTAGGACTCTTCGACGTCTTTTGGAACAAACGCTTCCGCGCTGTCCGCCGCCCCCTTGTTCAAGCAAGCAAAACGGAGAAGAACCGATGAGTGAAAACAACAAGATCTCCTGGATTGACGATGAGGTATCCGCAAAGTCCCGCTCCTGGGAAGAATTCTATCGGAATCGCTGGCAACATGACAAGGTGGTTCGAAGCACGCACGGCGTCAACTGCACCGGGAGCTGTACGTGGATGATTCATGTGAAGGATGGAATCGTGACGTGGGAGATGCAAGGGCTTGACTATCCCTCGCTTGAGCACGGTCTTCCGCCGTACGAACCGCGGGGCTGCCAACGGGGGATATCTTTCTCGTGGTACCTGTACAGTCCCCTGCGCGTGAAATATCCGTATATCCGGGGAGCATTGCTCGATCTCTGGAAGAAGGCCCGCCTCGAGTATGATGACCCCGTCGATGCGTGGAAATCCCTTGTGACCAATCCGGAATCCCGTAAGCGCTGGCAACGCGCGCGGGGAAAGGGGGGCTTCCGTCGTGTAACATGGGATGAAGTCCTCGAAATCATGGCCGCGGCAAACATCCACACCATCAAATCACACGGACCAGATCGCATCGCCGGATTTTCCCCGATCCCCGCGATGTCAATGGTAAGTTACGCATCAGGGGCGAGACTGATGCAGCTCATGGGAGGAATCTCACTCTCGTTTTACGATTGGTATTGTGATTTACCCTCCGCATCCCCCGAGACATGGGGAGAACAGACCGACGTGCAGGAATCGGCTGATTGGTACAACGCCAAGCTTCTCGCCGTGATGGGATCGAATCTCAACATGACGCGCACGCCTGATTGCCACTTTGCCGCTGAAGCTCGTCACAACGGAACCAAAATGTATGTCTTCTCACCCGATTTCAGTCAGGTCGCCAAATATGCTGATCAGTGGGTTTCGATCAATGCGGGTCAGGACGGCGCGTGGTGGATGGCGGTGAATCATGTGCTGCTCAAAGAATTCCACCATGAAAAGCAGGTTCCGTACTTCCTCGACTATGCCAAGAAATATACCGATGCCCCATACCTCGTTGAACTGAAGGAGGATGGGAAGACGTTCGAAGCGGGACAGATGCTACGCGCGAATCGTATCAAAGAATATGGCGATGTGGAGCACGGCGATTGGAAGTTCCTCATGTGGGATGTGGCGAGTGACAGGCCGAAAATGCCGATGGGGAGCTCGGGATTCCGGTGGGGATCGGAAAAAGGGAAATGGAATCTGGAACTGAAAGATGGAATAGATGGAAGCGCCATCGATCCCGCACTGACATTTCTCGAATCCAGCGACGCGACTGTTTCGGTCAGGTTTGATGACTTTGGCGCGGGGGAAAGCGTGTATCGTTCGGTCCCCGCCAAGAAGATCAAAACTTCCGACGGGAAAACGGTAATCATCGCGACTGCGTATGATCTTTTGATGGCGCAGTATGGAGTTCCGAGAGGACTGGATGGAAGCTATCCAGAGAACTATGACGACGATTCGACAGCGTACACGCCCGCATGGTCGGAAAAGTACACGGGAATCGGTCGTGAAGATCTCATCAGGTTTGCGCGTGAATGGGCAACAACCGCTGAATTAACAAAGGGAAAATGCACAATCATCATCGGGGCTGGGATCAATCACTGGTACCATGCAAACCTCATGTACCGGGCCGGAATCCACGCGCTCATGTTCACCGGATGTGTGGGCGTAAATGGTGGTGGACTCGCGCACTACGTGGGCCAGGAAAAGCTCGCACCCGGTGAACCGTGGGGTGCCATCGCGTTCGCGAAAGATTGGTACGGTGCCTCGCGTCTCCAAAATGCCCCCAGCTGGCATTATGTCCACACCGATCAGTGGCGGTACGAGAAGGAATTCACGGACTATCACACTGTCCCGGCAAAACAAGAAGAGGGATCGCTTGCGAACGGCCACACCATGGATGTGCAGGTCAAGGCAGTTCGGAACGGCTGGCTGCCGTTTTATCCTCAGTTCTCAATGAATTCCCTCGAGCTCGCGCGTGAGGCGGTTGCCAGCGGCGCAACCACAAACGAACAGATCATTGCATATACGGTGGATCAGCTCAAATCCCAAAAACTGAAATTCTCGGTTGAGGATCCGGACGCACCCGAAAACTGGCCACGCGTCTGGTACATCTGGCGAGGCAATGCGCTGATGTCCAGCAGCAAGGGGCACGAATACTTCCTGCGGCACTACCTCGGCACGCACGACAATGCCGTCGCTGAAGATATGGCGAAAGATTCAGTTCGTGAGGTGGTATGGCATGAAATTGCGCCGCATGGGAAGATGGATCTCGTCGTCGATTTGAATTTCCGCATGGACACTTCTGCCCTCTATTCCGACATTGTCCTTCCGGCGGCTACGTGGTACGAAAAAGCCGACCTCAATTCGACAGACATGCACAGTTTCATCCATCCCCTCTCAGCTGCGGTTCCTCCGTGCTGGGAGTCAAAAAGCGATTGGGATATCTTCAAAGCTATTTCCAAGAGATTCTCTGAACTTGCCGGACCGCACTTTCCCGAGCCGGTTCGCGATGTGGTCACGACCGCGTTGGCTCACGACTCGGCGGCAGAGATCGCGCAGCCGGAGATGAAGGACTGGACGAAGGGAGAGATTGAACCGATTCCGGGCAAGACTATGCCGGGAATTTCCGTGGTCTTGCGAGATTATAGATGCCTCTACGATCAGTATATCTCGTTTGGTCCGCTCGTCCGCGCCAACGGCATCGGGGCACACGGAACAAAATACTCGATCACCGATTTCTATGATGAGATGATGCAGAATGGGAGTACCGTTAGCTTTGGGGGAAATTCGTATCCCTCGCTGGAGGAGGGACAGGACGTCTGTGACGTGATTCTTCGGCTTGCCACTGTCACCAACGGCGAACTTGCATATCGGTCGTACAAGAATATGGAGGAGAAAGTCGGTCTTCCGCTCGCTCATCTCGTTGAAGCAGATAGGGGTGTGCGGATGACGTACGAAGAGCTCCAGAGCAGGCCCGCGCGCCTCTTGAACAGCCCAATGTGGTCCGGTCTGATCGCGAACGGGAGAGCGTACTCCCCCTTCACGTACAACGTCGAAGCGCTTGTTCCCTGGAGGACCCTCACGGGCCGGCAGCACTTCTACCTCGATCATCCGGTCTACCTGCAGTTTGGCGAGCATCTTCCGACCTACAAGCCGAAACCGATTCCAACGATGTATGCCGATCTCCGGTTCACCGATGGAAATGGTGAGGCGAAGATGCTGAATTATCTCACGCCGCACGGGAAATGGCATATCCATTCGACGTACGGAGACAATCAGCGCATGACCACCCTCTCGCGAGGGATCGAACCGTTCTGGATCAACGACAAAGATGCGGCTGATATCGGAGTCAATGATAATGACTGGGTCGAGGTGTTCAACGACCATGGGGTTGTAGTCACACGCGCTGCGGTCAGCGCGAGAATCCCGCGGGGTATTTGCTTCATCTATCATTCCCCCGAACGTACATACTCGGTGCCAAAATCGCCGTTGCGGAACAACCGTCGCGCAGGTGGACACAATAGTCTAACCCGCACACGTCTCAAGCCGAATCTCATGATCGGCGGATACGGACAATTCACATATCATTTCAATTACTGGGGACCGACCGGATGCAATCGCGATACGCACATCCTGGTCCGTAAACTTCCCGAGCTGATCTGGTAGGAGAGAAGACTATGAACGTCAGATCCCAAATCTCAATGGTGTTCCATTTAGATAAGTGTATTGGCTGCCATACTTGCTCCATCGCCTGCAAGAATGTCTGGACCGACCGGCGTGGGACGGAGTACATGTGGTGGAATAATGTGGAAACAAAACCGGGGACCGGCTATCCGACCAAGTGGGAGGATCAGGAAAAATATCGTGGCGGTTGGGAACAACAGGATGGCCGGCTCCGCTTGAAGTCGACAACGAAGTTCCGGACCGTGACCGACATCTTCCATAACCCCTCCATGCCGAGCATGGATGATTACTACGAGCCCTGGACGTACAAATACGCCGACCTCTTTAACGCGCCGGAAGGGTCAGATCAGCCGACCGCGATGCCGATATCGATGGTTACGGGCGAGTACATCAATGTTGAGGCCGGTCCGAATTGGGACGACGACCTTGGCGGATCGTCCATCTACGCAAAGAACGATCCGAACATGGAGGGGTTATCTGAGGAGCAACGGGAGCAACTATTCGCCATCGAGCGACTCGTCTTTTTCTACTTCCCGAGAATTTGCAATCATTGTCTGAATCCGGGTTGCGTCGCCGTGTGTCCGTCCGGCGCGCTCTACAAACGCGGCGAAGATGGGATTGTCCTGATCGATCAGAAGCGATGCCGCGGCTGGCGCGCGTGTGTGGCCGCGTGTCCGTACAAAAAGACGTTCTACAACTGGTCGACGGGCAAATCCGAGAAATGCATTCTCTGCTTTCCTCGCATCGAAACCGGTCAAGCCCCGGCATGCTTTCATTCATGCGTCGGACGAATCCGTTACCTCGGTGTGCTTCTATACGATGCCGATCGGATCGAAAGTGTGGCGAAGAGTGACGATTCCGGGTTGATTGACGCGCACCGCGCGATGATTCTTAATCCTCATGATCCTGCGGTCGTCGATGCAGCCCGAAAGAATGGAATACACGATTCAGTCATTGAATCCGCTCAGCAGTCACCTGTGTACAAATTCGTCAAGGAGTGGAAGATAGCGCTTCCTCCTCACATCGAGTACCGGACTCTCCCCATGCTTTTCTATGTTCCGCCGATGTCGCCTGTCATGTCCACCTCCCAGGACGGGACGGTGAGAAGCGTTTCGGACGATTTCTTCCACGATATCGAGCAGGCGCGCGTCCCGTTACAGTTTCTTGGAAATCTCTTTGGGGCTGGACATCAAGGCAAGGTCGTTTATGCGCTGAAGAAGCAAAAAGCGATTCGTACGTATCGCCGGGCTGTGACGGTGGGTGATATCCCGAAGGAGGTTGCCACGAGGATGCTGACCGAAGCCGATTGTTCCACTGAAGAGGCGGAGGCGATCTACAAGCTCACCTCTCTCTGCACATTTGATGACAGGTTCGTCATTCCTCCCGCACAGAGAGAACAGGCGATCGAGATGATGCGTGACCCGCATGAGCATCGTGCGTCGGTCGGATTTGGATTTATGGACGCACCAAAACGGGGGCTTTGATGAACGAATCTGCAATCACTTCTACTCTAGCGAAACTTTTGGATTATCCGACTGAGGAATTCAAAAACCATCTCTCGCACTGCACCCTCGCGCTGCATCAAGTGCTACATGGTGAGCCGGCGACGTCGAGCGAATCAAGAGAGAAATATGGACGATTTGAACGCGCAGTGACCGCGCTGAGCGTGGAGGAGGTTCAGGAACTGTACACCCGCACGTTCGATATCAGTCCGGTCGCCAGTCTCGAGGTCGGATGGCATCTGTATGGCGAGGCGTATGAGCGCGGGGCATTTCTCGTGAAGATGCGTGAGCTGCTTCGCTCCTGTGGTATTCAGGAGTCAACGGAATTGCCCGATCATCTATCCTATCTTCTGCTCGCTCTTTCTCATCTCGAGAGGGATCAAGTCGGAAAATTCATCCAGGTCTGCCTTGCACCGGCCGTTGAAAAAATGCTCGCAGGATTTGAGGATGAAACAAATCCCTACCGGTATCTCCTGGAGGCGATTCAGGTTGTTCTGCATCATCACCAATTGTCCATGATGGGAGTGTAACGTTATGGTCATCGAGAGTGCCATCTTCGCAGATCAATTATTGTTCATCGTGTTGCCGTATCTCTCCCTGACGGTGTTTCTCATTGAATCCATCAGGCGATATTTACGGCAGACATTTACCTATTCGAGCCTCTCGTCCCAGTTTCTGGAGAACCAACAACATTTTTGGGCAGTAGTGCCGTTTCACTATGGAATTATCATCCTGTTCGTCGGCCACCTCGCTGCGTTTCTGATACCGCGTACGATCCTGGCATGGAACAGTCTCCCCCTCCGGCTTTATATTCTCGAAGCCACTGCTTTTATTTTCGGCGTTTTGACATTCATAGGACTCGTGAGTATTGTCGTGCGGCGTTTCACCGATCCGAAAGTCAGGCTCGTGACGAGTCTGGCCGATTGGGTAATCCTGGCAATGTTCGGGATCCAGATCTTCACGGGCCTGTATACGGCCGTCTTCCACAGCTGGGGATCATCGTGGTTTGCGGCGGCTGTCACCCCGTACCTCTGGTCTCTCTTCACCCTGAGTCCGGAAGTTTCCCACATTGTGGCAATGCCTTGGATGGTGAAACTTCATATCGTCGGGGCCTATGTGATGTTTGCATTCTTCCCTTTCACGCGATTGGTGCATGTGCTTGTTGTTCCCAATCCTTATCTGTGGCGCAAGCCGCAGGTCGTGCGGTGGTATGGAATCAAGCGACTTCTTCGGAGTCGATAATCCGTTTACGATGAACCTCTCACCGAGAGATCTTCATGCGAAGACCTGAACTCATCGATTTCAGTCAAGAACGAATTCGCGTTCTCCACTTCACCTGGATCGCATTTTTCATCTCGTTCTACGTCTGGTTCAATATGGCTCCCCTCGCCACAACGATGCTGCGAGAGGCCAATTGGCTGACGAAAGAACATCTGAAAATCCTCGCGATTTGTAACGTGGCGTTGACCATCCCGGCGCGCATTGTGGTCGGTGCACTGATCGACAAATATGGACCTCGCGTGGTCTTCTCCGGTCTTCTCGTCGTGATGTCGATTCCGACATTCATTTTCGCGTTCGGAAATTCATTTCTCCAGCTATTGATATCACGTCTCTTCCTCGGAATGGTCGGTGCCAGCTTTGTCATCGGGATCCGCATGGTGTCTCAGTGGTTCCCGCCGAAAATGATGGGTCGCGCAGAGGGCTTTTATGCCGGTTGGGGCAACTTCGGATCGGCTTGGGCGGCAATGACACTCCCCTGGATTGCGCTCACGGTCTTTGAAGATTGGTGGGGATTGGGGACCGACGGCTGGTGCTGGGCCCTCTTTGTCAACGGGATTGTCTCGCTGGGATACGGTATAGCATATTACTTCCTCGTTCGTGATACCCCCTCTGACCGTCCCTTTGTCGGCGTGAAGAAGACACAGCCGCTCGAGGTGACGTCGTATGGAGATCTTGTACAGTACCTCGTCTGGTCCTTTCCGTTAGTAGGCGCACTCGGGCTGCTTGCCTGGCGCATCAGCAAGATCGATCTGACGAATGAATTTGGAGAGACCCACACGCTCATTCCGGACACATACCTTTATGTCATCTACGGTGTGTTGCTCCTTGTGTACATCGCACACGTCATCAAATCGCTTCAAGTGAATCTTCCGCTTCTGCGCAAAGGGGTTCCTGAAGAGGAGAAGTATCCGTTCAGCAGCGTGGCCGCGCTGAATACAACCTACATTGCCAATTTTGGTGCGGAGCTTGCCGTCGTTTCGATGCTTCCGGCGTTCTTTGAAAGCATCTACGAAATTGGGCCGGAGGCTGCGGGATTGATCGCGGCTTCGTTTGCCTTTGTCAATCTTGTCGCCCGACCGATGGGAGGTTTGATATCCGATACGATGAAGAACAGAAAACTGGTGATGGGCATTTACATGGTCGGAATCGCTCTTGGGTTCGTCGGGATGGGATTGATCAACTCTGCGTGGCCCATCTGGATAGCGGTGGCGGTCACCGTGTTGTGTTCTGTATTTGTTCAGGGGGCGGAGGGCGCGACCTTTGCGATCATTCCGCTGATTAAAAAGAGAATGACTGGTCAGATCGCCGGAATGGCAGGGGCTTTTGGAAACGTTGGTGCCGTGATCTATCTCGTCATTTTCTCGCTTGTTGATGCCAATACGTTCTTCTTCATCCTTGCAGGAGGCGCCTCGGCGAGCTTTCTGTACTGCCTGATCTTCCTGAAGGAGCCGAAAGACGCGTTCGCAGAAGACATTGTCGTTCCGACGATTCCGGTTGGATCTATTGCCGATAAGGTCGCCGCAGCGAGAGGCGAGGGGAGTGTCGGACTTGCGTATCAGCCCTCTCAACTCAAAAAGGACGGAAACCATGGACTATGAATACTCAATCTGATTCCGAAATGAACCGATCGCGATCGTTTCTGGCGGAATGGGAACCGGAGAACGATGACTTCTGGAAGGAGAAGGGAGCGCGCATCGCCTGGCGCACTCTGACCATCACTACTCTCACGCTGATCCTCTCTTTTTCGACCTGGTTCATGATGAGCGCGGTGGTTGTGAGACTCCCCGGAATAGGATTCAAGTTCGATACGATGCAGCTCTTCTGGCTGGCCGCGATGCCGGGATTCGCCGGTGGGACGCTTCGCATCTTGCATACGTTTCTCATCCCGATTTTCGGTACCCGACATGTGATCACCGTTGCTACCCTTCTCAAGCTGATTCCATGTATTGGAATAGGGCTTGCGGTCATGAATCCACAGACGCCGTTCTGGATTTTCCTGCTTCTCGCATTCTCTGCAGGATTCGGAGGTGGAGATTTTTCTTCATACATGCCCAGCACGAGTATCTTTTTTCCGAAACGGCTTCAGGGAACGGCTCTTGGCATCCAGGCGGGCATTGGAAATTTTGGCGTAAGCCTCGCGCAGTTTGTGACTCCCTGGATCATTGGATTTGCAGCATTTGGAACTCTGGCAGGCGGTTCACAGACCCTCACAAAGGGGGGAACCACTTCATCGGTCTGGTTGCAGAATGCTGCCTTTTGGTACGTTCCGTTGCTCCTGGCTCTCGGATTCCTCGCATGGAAATATTTGCAGAGCATTCCTGTCAAAGCGTCATTCAAAGAGCAACTCGATATCTTCAGCAACAAGCATACGTGGTTTTGCACGATTACGTACGTGATGACATTCGGATCGTTTTCGGGATTGTCCGCGGCATTTCCGCTTCTCATCAAGACGGTGTATGGAAATTTCCCGGACGCCCCCGATCCGTTGACGTATGCATTTCTTGGGCCGTTGATCGGATCAGTCCTCCGAATCGCGTCGGGTCCGATTTCTGACAAGACGGGAGGGGCGATCCTCACGCACGTCGTCGGAATCGGGTTGCTCGCCTGTGCAATCGTAATGGCGGCGAGCGGCTTGCTGACACCGACGTCTCTTGATCAGTTTCCATACTTCGTGGGATTGATATTGGTGATGTTCTTTTTGTCGGGTGTTGGCAATGCATCTACCTTCAGACAATATCCAATCATCTTTTCTCATTCCGCGCGGCAGGGGGCGGGCGTCATAGGATGGACCGCCGCTGTGGCGGCATACGGTCCGTTTATTTTCTCCACGCTCATTGGACTTTCGATCACGACAGTCGGATCCGCGCAGCCGTTTTTCTATGGCATCGGTGTCTACTATGTGGCAGCGACATTCATCAATTGGTACTACTACACGCGGAAGGGATGCGAGAAGCCAAGTTGACGAGAAAAAGACCTTTGATCGGGAGGCAGAGTATCCTTTTCGGATATCGCAAGACGGAAGACTTGATGAGGACCGGCACGAGATGAAGAGTCGCATTGTCACTATCACCCTTGTCATCGGTTTGTTCTTGAGCGCGTTTGTGCTTCTAAGTTCGTACGATCGTAATGTTCGCTTCCCGGGAAATCATGAAGGCTACGAACCGATCCAACCAATCAGCTACTCGCACCGCCTGCATGCGGGGGAGTTGGGAATCGCGTGCCTTCACTGCCATTCGGGGGCAGAGAAGAGTCGCCACGCAGGAATTCCCTCAATGAATGTCTGCATGAATTGCCACAAGTACGTGACGGCCCCGTTCCTTGAGATCAAGGCGGAAGACGATCTGGCGATGAAGGAGAACCGCAAGCCCCGGATGATCGTCTCTCCGGAGATCAGGAAGATTTACGATGCGATGGGCCTCAACGATGAAGTGAAGCCCGAACCTGCTCGTACGCCGAAATCAGTCGAATGGGTTAAGGTTCATACCGTTCCCGATTTCGTGTATTTCGATCACCGCGCGCACGTCTCAGTTGGTGTGGAATGTCAGACATGTCACGGAGCCGTCGAAACGATGGAACGCGTGAGACAAGTATCCGATCTGTCAATGGGCTGGTGCGTGAATTGCCATCGGGATGCGAACAGGAATGGTGTGAAGGGAAAAAAGACCAAGGCGTCAATAGACTGCTCGGCGTGTCACTACTAGGCTTATGAATTCTATGATGACGAAGGCACCAATATCACAAGTGAACCATGAAGAGGAGATTGCGAGGGATGGGAGACATTCGTCCCCTCTCATGCCGCTCGATCGACGAACGTTCTTGAGGCTCGCCGGCTTCACGTTCGCCGGTGGATTGCTCGCGGGGTGTGAGCAAGGCAAGATCGAGAAGGCGATCCCATATCTCATCAAGCCGGAAGAAATTACCCCGGGTGTGGCGGCATGGTACGCATCGACATGCGGCGGGTGTGAGGCTGGTTGCGGCGTTCTCGTGAAGAATCGTGATGGGAGGCCGATCAAGATTGAAGGAAATCCTCAGCATCCCCTCTCCGCCGGAGGTTTGTGTCCGACAGGCCAGGCCTACATGCTCCCGCTCTATGATTCATCCAGACTCATGAAACCACTCGCCAACGGGATAGAGAGAACGTGGGAAGCTCAGGATGACGCGATTGCTAGCAAGCTTGAGGAGATCAGTCGATCGAACGGTTCCGTACGCGTCCTCACCGGGACAATGACTAGTCCCACGACTTTGGCAGCGCTTGGAGATTTTCTCAAGAAATTCAAGAATGCAAAGCATGTCGTGTACGATGCGCCATCTGCGTCGGCAATACTCGATGCTCATGAGATTGCCTTTAGAAAACGCGTTCTGCCTCACTACCGCTTTGATGAAGCAGAGGTGATCGTTGGAATCGACGCTGATTTTCTTGGAACGTGGATCTCCCCCGTTGAATTTGCTTCTGCATACGGGAAAGGCCGGTCACTTATCTCCAGGAAATTGACATTTTCATATCACGCCCAAATCGAATCGCACTTCTCTCTCACAGGAAGTAACGCAGACAGGAGAATACCCGTTACTCCGTCTGAAACTAAGACCCTTCTGAGATCGCTCGCATCGATTATTGTCGGGCGAAGTGGAGGCTCGGTTGGGATTACTACTTCCGCAACAAGCTACGATGAATTGACACAGGATCTGGCTCGCCGGTTGCTCGATGCCCGCAACAAAAGTCTGGTTGTGTGTGGAACAAATGATCTGGAGTCGCAACTCCTTGTTAACGTGATCAACCACGCACTTGGTAACTACTCGAACACTCTTTCTCTTTCACAGGGATCGCTTCAGAAACAGGGCAATGATCGTGAGTTCATGGCTCTCGTTGACGACATGAGCCACGGCGAAGTTGATGCGCTGATCGTCGCCGGAGCAAATCCGGTCTACAATGCACGTGGCTCGGCAAGCTTTGGCGATGCCATGAAGAAGGTTGCGATGTCCGTCGTGTTGAGTGACCGCATGGATGAAACAAGTTTCCTGGCCCATTACGTTTGTCCGGTTCACCATCCCCTCGAGGGCTGGGGCGATGCCGAGCCGATCGAGGGAACCTATGCGCTCGTACAGCCGACAATTTTGCCTTTTGGCCAAACGCGTGACCTACTCGAAAATCTCGCGGCATGGGAAAGGAAGCCGCAATCGTCGTATGATCAACTGCGGTTATTCTGGTCTGAGAAAATCCATCGAACCGTCGGAAAATCAAAACCGTTTGATCGTTTCTGGGATGATGTGGTTCGCGAAGGATACGTGAGGGTTGCGGCACCCAAAACCACTTTGGCGTTCAATTCAGCCGCCGTTCAAAAAGCTCTTGAACAACCAATCCCGCAATCGCCGAAGTCGGATGGGCAATTCTCGATGACGCTCTACGCCAATGTCGCGATGCTCGACGGACGCAATGCGCATAATCCGTGGCTTCAGGAACTCCCCGATCCGGTTACAAAGATCGTTTGGGATAATTACGCTTCAGTTTCGAAATCCACGGCATCCTCACTCGGCGTAAAAGAAGGAGATGTTGTCGAAATCCGCGGAGCTCAGGCGTCCATTGAGCTGCCGATTCACATCCAGCCCGGTCAGCATGGCGAGGTCATCGCAGTCGCGCTCGGATATGGGAGAATGGGAACCGATCGATTCACCAATATAGGTCCCGACTGGTTTGAGGCAAAACCGACAGTCCCGCCCGAGGGATTGGTGGGTGTGAATGCATCTTCATTTGTGGGCTATGACGGACGGAATTTCGTGTATCAGCACGTTGGAGTAAGCGTGAGGAAGACCGGAAGACGTCATGAGCTTGCATCGACGCAGGAACATCACTCTCTGCATGTTCCGGAACATCTCCGAACGGGCAATGGTGAGCGCAGGCCCATCGTTCAGGAGGCGAACTACGCAGATTACAAGAACGATCCTTCGAGCGGAAGTTTTCCGAAGCATGAACTTGTCAGCATGTGGCCGGATGCCCATCAGTATAACGGGCACCACTGGGGGATGGCTATCGACCTCACGGCATGCACAGGATGCTCGGCATGCGTCATCGGATGTCAGGCCGAGAATAACATACCGGTTGTCGGGAAGGATGAAGTCCGACGCAATCGGGAAATGACGTGGATTCGCATAGATCGCTACTACACGGAGGAGAATGGCGAAACGTCCGTCGCTCGTCAACCGATGACGTGCCACCACTGTGACAATGCCCCGTGTGAGACGGTCTGTCCGGTTCTCGCGACGGTCCATAGCGAAGAAGGGCTCAACCAGCAAGTGTACAACCGATGCGTCGGGACGAGGTATTGTTCAAACAACTGTCCGTACAAAGTCCGTCGATTCAATTGGTTCGATTACGATCACGGGGACGACCTGCATAAGATGATTCTCAATCCCGATGTCACCGTTCGTGAACGTGGGATCATGGAAAAATGTACGTTCTGCATTCAGCGAATCCAGGAGGCGCGCATTGCGGCAAAATCGGAGGGGCGTGAGATTCGCGATCGGGACATCAGAACGGCGTGCGAACAATCATGCCCGACTCAAGCAATCGTCTTCGGTGATATGAATGATCCCGAAAGTGAATTGGCAAGACGTATGAACGATCCGCGACACTACCGCGTGCTCGAAGAATTGGGCATCAAGCCCTCGATCGGATATCTGACGCTCGTGATGAACAAAGAGACCAACGACGGAGGAACGGCTAATGGCTGACAGCTACTCGATCCTCCGAAAACCCCTCATCCTCGGAAACAAGAGCTACGAAGATGTCACGCGGGATGTCTGCTATCCCCTCGAACAAAAACCTTCCAAGGCCTGGTGGATTACATTTCTTGTCGCCATGGCGATGATGGGAGTTGGCATCGTTGCGGTCACCTACCAGGTGGAAACCGGCATTGGCACGTGGGGCCTGAATAACACAGTCGGCTGGGCATTCGACATCACGAATTTTGTTTTCTGGATCGGAATCGGCCACGCGGGAACACTGATCTCTGCAATTCTTTTCCTTTTTCGCCAGCGGTGGCGGACGTCAGTGAATCGATCTGCCGAAGCGATGACGATCTTCGCAGTAATCTGTGCGGGCATCTTTCCCATCATTCACATGGGGAGACCGTGGCTCGCATTCTGGGTGCTTCCATATCCGAATTTCCGGGGTCCGTTGTGGGTAAATTTCCGCTCGCCCCTTGTCTGGGACATGTTCGCGATCAGCGTCTACTTTACCATCTCTCTCGTCTTCTGGTACGTCGGATTGATACCCGATCTTGCGACGATCCGGGATCGGACGACATCAAAGGTTAAGCGTGCGATCACGGGATTCTTCAGTCTCGGCTGGAACGGCTCGAATCGCACCTGGCTCCGGTATGAAACGGTGTACCTCCTGCTTGCAGGTTTGGCAACGCCCCTCGTAGTTTCGGTACACACGATCGTGAGCTGGGATTTTGCCACGTCGATCATTCCCGGTTGGCATGCGACGATCTTTCCCCCGTACTTCGTGGCCGGAGCAATCTTCTCGGGCTTCGCGATGGTTTTGACCCTCATGCTCATCGTAAGAAAAGTGTTGCACTTTGAGGATTACATCACCCTCCACCACATCGAATCGATGTGCAAGGTGATCATCGCGACTGCCGGAATGGTTGGATTGGCCTACATGACAGAGTTTTTTGTCGCCGCATATTCCGGAAATGAATATGAGCGTTTTGCCTTTGTGAATCGGGCGCTCGGTCCGTACGCCTGGGCATACTGGATCATGGCAGGATGTAACGTCCTGGTTCCGCAGCTTCTGTGGTGGAAGAACATCCGGAGGAATCCGACGTTAGTGTTCTTCATCGTGATTCTCATCAACGTGGGGATGTGGTTCGAGCGGTTTGTAATCATCACGATCTCGCTTACTCGTGACTACCTGCCGGCGAGCTGGGCCAGCTATGCCCCGACCTCGATCGAAATTGCAGCGCTTGTGGGGAGTTTTGGCCTCTTCTTTACGCTCTTCCTCCTCTTTGCCCGATTCCTTCCGATGATTTCAATCGGCGAAGTCAAAGGAGTCCTCAGCTATGGTCACAAAAAAGAAGGAGGTCATTCATGAGAGATCGTTTACTCGTTGCCTCCTTTGGCGATGAAAAAGATATTATTGGCGCAACCCGGGCCGCCAAAGAGGCCGGATACGAAATTGTCGATGTCTACACACCTTTTGCGGTTCATGGTCTTGACAAGGCGATGGGACTGCGTCCGTCGCGGCTCCCATGGATATGCTTAGGACTCGGACTCACCGGGGCAATTGCAAAGCTTTGGTATCAGATATGGACGTCGGCGACGAGTTGGCCTGTAAATGTGGGGGGCAAGCCATTGAGCTCGGTTCCGGCCTTTGTGCCTGTGACGTTTGAAATCATGGTCCTTTTTGCGGGGGTGGGTACTGTCCTCGCATTTTTCTTTGTCAGCAGATTGAGACCGGGTCGAGCCCCGAATGTCCTCTATGATCGTGCGACCAATGACAAGTTCGTTCTTGTTCTCCTGCAAAACGACGCGGCGTTTAATGTTTCTAAAGTCCAAAAGCTCTTCCAAAAATTTCATGTCGAGAAGATCGAAGAACGACTGACGGAGGAGAATCGAACATGAAGCGTCTTCATCCCAATTATGTTCTTCTTGCATTCCTGCTGATCGTAGCGGCGCTTACGCTCTTTGCGCGGCGCGACTATCTCCAGCGCAATCTTGAATTTCTGCCTGGAATGGTCGTATCGGTCCCTGCTGAGGCGCAGGGGGAAACTGCGGTCTTTTTTGATCATCGAGTGTTGCGTGAGCCGGCGCGAGGTTCGATACCGATAGGATTTCAACCGGTTCACTATCCCCGCACACCTGAAGAGGCGCTTCGCGCAGGAATGGAGCTTTCCAATCCTGTGAAGAGAGACAGTGTTGAAGAGCTAGAGCGAGGCGCCTTTGTATTTTCGACATTCTGCCAGCCGTGCCACGGCAGCGGGGGCGTGGGGGACGGAAGGATCGTCCAGCACGGGTTCCCACCGCCGCCATCGCTTCTGGCCGATCGGGCGATTCAAATGAAAGATGGTCAGATGTTTCACCTTTTGACGTACGGTCAGGGAAATATGCCCTCGATGGCGTCCCAGGTGAATACAGACGATCGGTGGAGGGTGATACTGCACATTCGGACTCTTCAAACACCGAAAGGAATGAGTTCCGCACAATGAATATTCCCCTTTTTCAATCATCCGATCTTCGTGCAGGCTCCCGCTGGATGAATCTTCTTCGCGTGGTGGCCGTAACCGGCGCCGTCGTGGCGGCGGTTGGAATCTTTGTGGTTCCGGATCGTGCCTGGCCGAATCTTCTGCTGGCGGCGTACTATCTCTTGGGAATCGGCTTGGCCGGAGCACTCTTTCTAGCAATCCAGTACGTTTCGAATGCGGGATGGAGCGTCGCAATCCGAAAAGTTCCGGAGGCGATGATTGCCACACTGCCCGTCGCGGCAATCGCGATGCTCGTTCTTGTGTTTGGGATTCACAATCTCTATGAGTGGAGTCATGAGGAAGTGGTCGCAGTCGATAAGCTTCTTCAAGCCAAGAGCTGGTGGCTCAACGTACCGGGATTCACCGTTCGCCTGGTGGTGTTTGTGGGCCTCTGGTTACTTCTTGCCTTCTCACTTGTGCGCGTCTCTCGTCAACGGGATCAGAACGGTGATCTTGGACTTCTCCGTCGGGCAAAAAGGAATTCGTCGATATTTCTTGTCGTGTTTGCCTTGAGTTTTACGCTTGCGAGCATGGATTGGATCATGTCCATCGAGCCGCACTGGTATAGCACGATTTTCGGCATCTATAGCTTTGCCGGGGTTTTCCAGAGCGGTTTGGCCGCACTGGCGATTTTTGCGATCATGCTCAGACGGCTCGGTCCGTTGGAGGGTGTTCTCAGTGAAGAACATCTTCATGATCTAGGCAAACTCATCTTCGCCTTCAGCACCTTCTGGATGTACATCTGGTTCAGCCAGTATATGTTGATTTGGTATTCCAACATTCCGGAAGAGGCTGTGTATCTCGTTCACCGGCAGGAGGGAAGTTGGGCGATCTTCACCGTGCTGAATGTAGTATTCAATTGGGTCATTCCATTCGTTGTGCTGCTGCCGAAGTGGACCAAGAGAAATGAGGGGGTGCTCCTGAAGGTTGGCATCATTATCCTCATCGGTCACTGGATCGATTTATACTGGATGATTCTTCCCCCATTCATGACAACCGGACCACAGCTTGGGATATGGGAAATCGGACCGATCGCCGGAGCACTCTCGGCGGCCGCCTATCTGACGTTTCGCGCCTTCTCCAAATCGAACCCGGTCCCCACAAACGAACCGATGCTCATAGAAAGTTTGCATTACCACTCCTGACATGATATCACATAACAGACAAACGAAACGATGAAGCCAACCGAAATTCTCAAGCAGGAACACCGCAACATTGAACGAATGCTCAACGTCATGGAACGTGCCGTCGCTCGAGGCATCGCTGGCAAAGCGGTTCAAGCCCAGGTCTTCCGTGATGCAATCCATTTTGTTCAGCAATATGCCGACCGCTGTCACCACGGGAAGGAGGAGGATCTCCTTTTCGCGGCGATGGAGCAGCGCGGCTTTTCGCGTGAGGCAGGCCCTATTGCCGTGATGCTCTTCGAGCACGAGCGTGGGCGATATCACATCAAATCCATGAACGAGGCTGTGGAGCGGTATGCGGGAGGAGAGAAGGGGGCGATGAGCGACATTCAAACCCATGCTCTCGGATTCATAGGACTTCTTCGCCAGCATATTCAAAAGGAAGACAATGTTCTCTTTCCGATGGCAGACCACCACCTCAATCAGGCTGACATCGCGCAACTGGAGAAGGAATTTGCCCAAGTGGAAGCCTCAAATGAGTCGTGCTCGCTGAAGAATGAACTGATCGGCTTGTTGATTGCACTCGAGAAGCAATTCCCCTCGTAGCTCCGGAACAATCGTTGTGCGGGGAACGGAGCCGGACTTGTCTCAGAGCAAATCTTCTCCTATGTTCCACCGCGGAAGGTGCAGGACGAAATCCTCTCCACACGCTTGGATGTCCAAAGACCCCAGTAGAAACACGCAAAAGGAGTGTTCAATGTCCCGAAAGTTTCGAAGTAGATTATTTGCTGGACTGCTTCTTGCAGTAAACACGCTCGTTGCCCAGGAGTTCACTCCGACCTATCGCTGGTTCGGTGATATCCGGGTGAGGAGCGAAATTGATATGCGCGACTTCAACCAGCTGACTGCCGCGAACACGGTGACGCTTCTGAGAACCCGGCTCGGATTCGAAGCTATTCCCGTTGAGAACGTTCGTGTATTGATTCAAGCCCGCGATTCACGGGTATTTGGGCAGGAGCGGGATGTCAGCGGTGCGTTCAACACTCTTTCAGATTCGAGGAATCTCGATCTGCATCAGGGGTACGTAGAGATCAAGAAGCTCTTCACCGATGAGCTGATACTTCGCGCAGGGAGAATGGAATTGAGTTACGCCAATGAACGCCTCATCGGTACAGTCGGTTGGCACAATGTCGGACGTGTTTTCGACGGGGCTCTCCTGAACATCAATCTCCCCTCCGCCTCTCTTGACCTCTTCGCGACAAATGTGGGAGAAGTCCAGCCGTACGTTTCTGTCGCCACGCCGACTGCCGTCAGATATGTTCGCGATGTTGGTTTCGATTTCTATGGCGGCTATGCGACGATCAAAAAAATCGACAACGTGAAGCTCGATGCGTACTTGCTTTATCAGTATGATCGGAATCAGGCGGTCGCAGGGAAATCGGATTTGAAGAGATATACTCTCGGATCGTATGCAAAAGGAAAGACGGGTCAGATTGATTACGAGGCAGAATTGGCCTATCAGGGGGGTGACAGGAGGGGAGCGGATGTCTCGGCATACATGCTTACGGGAACCCTTGGATATTCATTTGCCGGCTCGACGTTCTCCCGAGTCTCTCTCGGATACGAACTGCTCTCCGGCACGCCGGTCGGCGAAATGAAATACAAAACGTTCGATCCATTGTACGCCACGAATCACAAGTTCTATGGATTCATGGATTACTTCATCGCTATTCCGGCAAATACTGGAGAGCGCGGGCTGGAGGATGTTGTCGCACGCGCCACTCTTGCACTCAGCGAGAATCTGACGGCAAACTTATGGCTCCACAATTTTTCCTACGCCCAGCCCGTTGCCGGCGCTTCGGCGCTCGGGCAAGAAGTGGATATTGTCACATCGTATCGGTACAATACGAAAGTGATGTTTGAGCTTGGCGTTTCAACCTTCATCCCGGCGCACAACATGCGAGTCCGGTTTGGAGGAGCGGACGCTGCCCTGTGGGGGTACCTCAGTATGCACGTAACGTTCTAATCAAGACCCGACGATGTTACACGATCAATACGGCAGAAACCATACGTATTTGCGCATCTCGGTCACCGGCCGGTGCAATCTGCGCTGCACATACTGCATGCCCGAGGAAGGGATCAAGCTTCGACCGAAAGATTCCATTCTGACATTTGACGAGATCATTCATCTCTCTCAAGTGATGGTTGGATTTGGAGTCGAGAAAATCCGTGTCACGGGGGGAGAACCGCTCGTCAGGAAAGATGTGGAAAAACTGTGCGGACGACTGGCGCGAATCGAGGGACTGCAAACACTCGCGCTCTCGACCAATGGTGCATATCTGAAGGAAAAAGCGGGAGAACTGCGGAGAGCCGGAGTCTCACATCTCAATATCAGTCTGGACACGCTCCAGCCGGAACGATTTCTCGCGATCACGCGCCGGGACAGCTTCTCCAAAGTGATGCAGGGGATTGAGGCGGCAGTGACCGAGGAATTTCCATCGCTGAAGATCAACACCGTGATTATCAGGGATTTCAACGATGATGAGATCCTGGAATTTGTGCGCCTCGCAATCTCGCTTGGCGTGAACGCGCGGTTCATCGAGTACATGCCGTTTCCGGGGAATGACTGGAAGAAAGAGCTTTACGTTCCTTCCAGCGAAATCCATTCAATCATTGAATCGAAATATGTTCTCGAAGCGAAAAAACAGGATGGACATGTGCCCGGTCCGGCCGTCGAGTTTCGTGTGAAGGGGACGGAAGCAACCGTGGGATTCATTTCCACGATGAGTAAGCCGTTTTGCCACGGCTGTAATCGGCTCCGTCTCTCTTCAGATGGAATGCTTCGGGTATGCTTGTTTGCGCAGGATGGGATAGATGTCAAGACCCCGTTGAGAAGAGGTGCCTCTTCAGAAGAGTTGAAGAAGGTGATACTCGGCGCACTCGCGAAGAAATGGGAAGAACACCCGGGAGAAGAGGAATTGGAGAGGAAGGAACACGGCCACATGATTGGTATTGGAGGGTGAGGAGAACTCACGCCGCCGGCTTTAGGGAATCCCGGGAATCGCAAAGACTTCCGGGATTTGTTTTTTGATTCCAAGTCAGCGATGGAGATTCCCACCGGCCTACCATAGGCAGGCTCGCAGTCGGATAGGACGGGCTGCAAAGGTCCGATTTGGGAACCTGCCTGCCGGACAGGCAGGTCGGACTCTACGATCATAGGTTCCGATGTGCTTGCTTTGCAGAACGGCACAGTCCTGGATAGCTGACCGTCACCTTGGAGGTTGACGGTCAGCTAGAGGCATTACTGGCGGGTGAAATCGGTCGCTGGCTTTGGGGAGGGGGATTACTCGAACGCACGCTCTTTCACGACTGTTGTTGATCGCGGCAGCGTTGTGATAAGTCAGGTCTATGGCGGAGGTGGAAACAGCGGTGCGCAATACAAGAACGATTTCATTGAGTTGTTCAACCGTTCGGAGCTGATGATCGATCTCACGAACTGGTCGGTGCAGTATGCCGCCTCGGGATCGGCGAGTTGGTCCGTTACGCCGTTGTCCGGTTCGATTGGACCACGCAAGTATTACCTAATCCAGCTCGCAAGCGGAGGCGCAAACGGTGCCACGCTCCCCACACCAGACTCGGGCCGCGCGGACTGCGGCACGAACCGCGAATGGCGGAGATGTGTATTACCAGCCGCAAGCCACGCAACCACAGAGACCACACACCCACACCTAACCTCAAACGAAACTGCTGAACGTCAACGACGGAACACGATTACCGAAGCCCGGGATGAAGAAGGGATGATTTGCGGGGCATAACGCTCCGGTTCAGCGGCGCGCGGTAGCGCGTACGCTGGAACCGCTGGTTCGCGGCTTCATTTGAATCTGTTGTCTGCCTTGTGGCTCCTGGCCTTTGCCTGCGCTTTCTTGAGCCATCCGATGCGAATTGATCGGGGATGATCAAATTCCGGCACGTACGGCTTGATGTCGAGAAGCGGTGTGCCGTCTAGGACATCGATGCCGTCGATGGTGATTCTGTGACCTTTGATCCCAACCAGCCGGACCACCGATAATCCGATAGGGTTTGGGCGCTTGGGTGCCCGCGTCGCAAACAGACCCCGCCGATGAGAGTCTAGAAATGGTGTCACTTGGAGGTCGTACCCTCGGCTTCGGTGAAAGTGGTAAAGCAGGATGATGTGCGAAAAGCCTTTCAGGTCTTCTAGTCCCGCTTGGTATTCGGCGGCCACTTCGACCGTCCCTCTCGTTCTTCTCGCCCCGATAGGCTGAATAGGCATGCCGGCCAAGTCTTTGAATGGCGTGCGGATCGTTCCGATGGGTTTGTATCGAATGCTCTTCATCTCTTTCCGCGAACGAGAGGCGCGTTAGCTGCGGGCGCGGCGCGCGCCCTTGCTGCGCCCGCCTCAACAGTTCAAGCGTCTGGCTCCCTCGTCAAGCCGCGCCCGCCAGCTACACGCGCTGGTTAGGGCGCAACCCACGCTATCCGACCCCCCAGCGTGCCAGCAGCTCGGTAATGGTAGCCACATGATGGTCGTCGTGCTCAGCCACAAACAGGGCCAGGTCGATGAGTCGCATGGGCGTGCGCAGCCGCGGATGGAGCGCGCTCCGGACGATCGTCGCCTCATCTGCCCGGCCCAGCAGCAACACGAACTCGGCGCGGGCGCCGCGAAACTGGCGCAGCAGGTCGGCCACCCGGCCGGCGTTATGGTCCGCCTCGTGAGTCCGACGGTTCGTCAGGTCGGCCGCCACCAGCTCCGCGTCGCCGGCGAACACCTGCTGCGCCCGCCGGAGCCACAGGGGTTCCAGGTCGAGGAGATGGCCCACGTTCTCCTGAATCGACCAGTGGTCGCCGTCTCGCCGCGTCAGAATCTCAGGCGCCAGGTGCGCCGTGCGATCCTCCAGCCGGGCCGGGGTTCCGCGAAGGCGCTCAACGATGCTCGCGAAGAGGCTCGGCGGCAGGGTGAAATCGAAAGAGCGCTCAAACCACTTCTGTCGTGGCATTTGAAAGTTGAGCAATGGGTTGCCTGCTGTCGGACGTTGCGCCCTAACGGACTGGAGCTAAGCTGCGGCGACGAAATGGTCGGATTTCGTACCTACCGACCGTTGCCACATTTGATTTAAGAAGTTTAACCATAGCCCTGAATTTCGTACTCCGGAGGTTCCGTCAGCTTTAGCGCCCGGTTAGGCAGGAGCGCACAACTATTGAGTGTGTTGCTGCGAGTTGCAAGGTGATGTTTCCTAGAAGCCAGGCCGAAAAGCCATGGTTTTGACCAGTTGATTTTGGATTGCACGGACTCTAGGACAAGAGTTGAGAGGTGCGTTCACCAGAAGGCGCACGCTGCCCAGAACGAGCATGACAAGTACCAATAAGCCAAGGAATCGCAGAATAGACAATAAAAAAACTGTGTTTGCCTCCGATGCGGCTATCAAGGTAAGATTGGCGACCGCAGCGACCATTGCCAGTTGGAACATTGTCTTTTTTGTTCCGAAGTAACGCGCCTGACGCAATCCAAGTTGAATGAGTCGTGCAATACGATGCTCGGCCGTTGAACGTTGACGGTAGAGCGTACGAAATTCTTCTGTTCTTTGAAATTGTTTTGCCGCTTGCAACAACGCCTCGCGCTCGTGCACAGTGATGGTGCGAGCGCATGCGCCGGGCTTAACGCACTGCGAGAACCAGGGACAGCCTTGGCACTGGTCTTGGGCAAAGGAAAACGTCTTATGCGTGAACGCTTTTCCACGCTTGGTCTTCATGCGGTGGGGATACCACTGCGATGCCGTTTTTCCCGCAGGGCACGTTACCTTTTCCGTGACAAGATCAATCTGAAAGTCGTCTTTGGTAAACCGTCCCGTCTGCGGTTGCTTGGGCATGGGAGCGATGAGTGTGCGTTGATCTGCCTGAGCCTCGAGACGCTGTTCAACAGAGCCATAGGCGGTATCTCCAATGACGGTCTCCACGGCTGCTTGTGTGTTCTGCTCGGTGTGTGTAATCAGGGCCTGTGCATTCTCGGCGTCGTGTGCGTTGCCTGGTAAGACATCCACCGCAGTGATGAGTTGACTGTCTGGGTCAACAGCCACCGCGCCTTTGTAGCCATCGAAACGTTGGCTGGCGCTTTTTCGTCCGTGTCGCCCGCCTGCCCGCCAGACAGATGTCGGGCTGGCCGGACGGGCAGGCATCTCAGGGTCGTGCACCGAGACAATGCGATCTTTGGCAACGCCGTCAATGAGTTCAGCTTCACCTGTAGGCGTGCGCCGAACATCTTGCACCAGTATCTTTGATAGCAACTCGCTCGCCTGTGTGATGCGGTGTGCTTCGTCGCTGGTCTCGGAATAACTTGCCAACTTCTTGCGGGCCAGAACCAACACACGGTCGCAATCGGCAACCAAGCTCGTTAGCACTGCCTGACGTTCAACTTCGTTGTCCCAGTCGATGCTGACGCTGCCCTTAAAGCTCGGCTCGGTGTAGCGACGGAAATCATGCTCGCAGGCAAACTGCTCGAAGGCATTGTCCTCAAGCTCTGCCAACACACGCAGCACCTGACGCAAGCTCTCAGCTAATAGATTGTAGGTGTCTTCCACAGCGCCTTTGCCAAAGATCGGCGTGATATCCAATACCGCTTTCAACTTTGGCGATTTGAAAAATCCCTTGCGCCGGGCGTGCGTGAGAGATCGTTTGAAAATCATTTGTGCTTCTTCATGGACAATCAACTGTGTGCGAAACAACCAAAGCGTGCTCTTGACAAATGGCTCTTCATCCATCTTCAGTCCGAGAGCAACCTTCCATCGAAGGTCGTACTTTGAGCGGTCGACGGCTTCTTGGTCACCAACGTTCTCATACCATTGTAATAGCAATGCACATGCTAACAGACTCGGTGGAACACTCGTGCGGCCGTTGTCAGCGCAATACAACAGAGCAAAGTCGTCATCGCTGAATAACTCGTGCCGATGGGCGGCGAGGTATCCATAAAAGGAATCTTCTCCCACGAATGACAAATACTGATGATCAAGAGTAAAAAGGTTCTCTTGTGGTGAGCGTTTCCCGAGCATTTTTCGCAACTCCTTAAATCAATCCTCGTGCATTTGATATTGCTCACAACAATTCACACATTCCATGCCAGACATCCAATCACTTTTCGGCCAGACCTCTAGTAAGGTGTGCCATTACGATATTTGACGCACACGCCGTTCAGACATCCAACGCTGTCAGGTGATGGAGGTATGGAACAATCAGAGTAGATGCCCCACTTTCGGTTATATGCATCTTCGTTTTGGTTGTATTCGTTGATCATCGTGAAGAGGCGTTGGGTGTCTATGGAAGTGGAATAGACTACATACTCCCATGGTCCACCGCAAGGTTTTGATCCCAAGCCGCGGAACGTACACTGTGAGTTGTCTTGGCATTGTCCGGAACTAGCGAGAGCGAGAATCTCTTGTCTCTGAGCATCCAGAGCCGCCCGGTCAAATTCACGTGTTCCTTCCTCGCATGATAGGACTGCAATCAACAGAACTGTAGTTGGCAGATATCTTGATCGGATTTTCATGATTGTTTTGGAGCAAAGTCAACGGCTCGCAGCAACACACAATAAGAAAAGCGCTACTGCCTAACGCCGGGCTTACCTGCGCGCGCAAACGGATTCCTTAAAGACTGCGCGCGTCAGGTTCAGCCACAAGTTCGGGGTCGCAGACGCTGACCCGTTCAAGAATCCACGCTCCATTTCGCCGGCCCCGCCGTTCGTGACCATTCCGCCGTCCTGCCGTTCAGTATGACCCCGCCGTCCCGTCGTTTCCAGGGGGGAGGTCGTTGAGAAAGACTGCCGTCCCGCCGTTTGATTAGGCCCCTTCCAAGCGGCCGCTATCTGTCAGGGAGACCCCTTCAAGCTACGTACGCCGAACGTCCTGCCGCTCAGCCGCGAGCGCCGCCCATGAGCGGTGTTGATTCCGTCCCAAAATTGCCCAAAATTCCGCGCAAAATTGCCCAGCCGAAGGTACTCATTTGTTGATAGTTTTCAAACGAAAGCTTTTTCCGTTAATAAAGAACGGATAAGAGTGATGCAATA
>Ga0208244_100314_pt1 | contig 53601 bp, 43 predicted proteins | sample SubbioCR12Aug_5A_FD_184828 | JGI IMG/M metagenome (GOLD analysis project Ga0208244, IMG submission 184828) | Serpentinite rock and fluid subsurface biosphere microbial communities from McLaughlin Reserve, California, USA - CR12Aug_5A (SPAdes) | ecosystem: Environmental > Terrestrial > Deep... | reverse complement strand
TTCCTGAATAATCGATAATCGCTCTTCAGGTGTAAATTTTCTGTGTGATCTTTTCATGATTTCCTAAATTTACTGTTACAAAATTAATTTTAATTTTGTGTCCAGCTATTTAGGGGGTTAAGACAATATTACTGGAAGCCTTCTGTTAATTATTATTTTTGCATTCTTCTTACTAATTGTTATAGCTAAAAGATCTAGCACATCTTTTATTATTCTTCCAAGCGGGAAGTTATGAGTTTTGCTAACAATTTGTCCGGCTGTTGAGATTTCCAGTAAATCGTCAAGCATGTTGCTAAGTTTATTAGATGCATTTATTATTCTCTGAAGATCAATTTTTACATTATCATAGTTGTTGTTTTTGATGTCTTCTAGTAAATATTTTGCAAACCCGTTGATTGTAATCAGTGGACTTTTTAAGTCGTGGGAAACTGTGTAAGTATATTTTTCAAGCTCTTCATTTTTTTGTTCAAGTTTTTTTTGTTGATCCTTTTGCTCTGTTACATCTCTTACTATCACAAGTAAATCATTCTTGATGTCTGGAATAACTCTTGCTTCAAACCATTTTTCTACTCCCTTAACAATAAGCGGATAATTAAATATTTGAAGTGTATTGGTTCTTTTCGCATCATGAAGTTTTTCCATTATAATAGCAGTTAAATCAGCCGGTAAAACATCTTGAACTTTTTTGCCAATAAACTGCTCAATTGGGATGTAATATTTTTCAGCATGTAAGGTAGAGCAATCAATAAAAACGGATTCTTTGTTTAACCTGAAAAACATATCAGGCAACGCATTAACTATGGTTTTGTTTCTTTCTTCACTTTCTCGAAGAAGTTGTTCCGACTTTATTCGCTTAAACGAGTTTGATATTACTTCAGCTAATATTTTTAAGAGAACCACATCTTCATCTGACCAAACTTTCTCTTCAATAACAGCATCAAACCCTAGGAAACCTATTAATTTATTAGAAATTACAAGGGGAATTATTAATGCAGATTTAATTTCTTGAGATTCTAAAATTTCTTTTTCATTACTTGCTGAAATTGGTAATCGTGCAACTGATTCAATATGAATAGGATAATGTTTGTATAGTTTCTTCATCAGACATGGGAATGTATTTATTGGCTCGTTTTGCAAATTCTGCATTTGAGCACTTATCCCTTTTCTACACCACTCATGTGTGTTAGTAATATGTTGGTCATCGTCAGAAATAATAAATACATAGCTTCTATCAGCATCAGCATGAAGTCCAATTTCTTTTAAAGCAATATTAATCTCCTTATCTATATTGGCAATATTAACATTGATGAATCGTGAAGAAATCGCAGACAGAATTTTTTCTCCTTCAAGCCTTTTGTGAAGCTCGAACTCTGCTTTTTTTAATGCTGTGACGTCAGTAATCGTTCCTATATATCCAACAATTTTTTTATTGCGATATGTTAAAGGAAGAGCTTTACCTATTACCCAAGATACAGAACTGTCGCTATGAAGAAATCTGTACTCAGCCTCAGATATTTTTTTCGACTTCGCATTCTTTTCCCAATTAATTTTAATTTTTTCTCTGTCGTCAGGATGCACAGCCTTTAGCCATCCATTGCCCATAGCTTCTTCTTCACTTAATCCTGAAATAATACACCAATGAGGATTTACATAATTTGTAAAGCCTTCTGCATCTGTTCTGAAAATACCTACAGGTGCAATTTCTGCTAAAAGCTTAAATCTTAATTCACTTTCCTTTAGTGCTTCTGCTAAATTTTCAAGCTTTGATAATGCTGATTCAAGATTTTTTACATAGCTTTCTAAATCTATGCTTTTCTTTACAATATTATCATTTTTTATTTTCTGCATTCTCTTGCTAATTATGAAGAGCTTGTGGCTAAAATTAATTGTCTTGCTAAGATAGTAATAATTGTTATTAACAAATATTTTGATACTAAGAAAAACTTGTTATTCAATTCATATATAGTGAATTGCTATATGAAAGAACAAAATATTGTAGCTGTAATGATTATTTAATAGGCATATATAGTTTAATACTGCGAAAATATTCTATTTTTGTAATTGCTAGATTGTGTGACTGATGTTGTTTTTATCACATAACTTTTTTCAAATTTTCAATTATAAAAACAAAAATATTAATCAACCAAAATTATTCACTTATGAGAAGAAGTCTAATCTTTTTATTACTGATTGTTATCTCGGGAAGCATTTTTGCTCAGAAGATAAGAGTTAGTGGGGTAGTTACATCAATGATGGAAGATAATATCAATCTTCCAGGTGTAACGGTTCTTGTAAAAAATTCTACAGTTGGTACCATTACTGACATAGATGGAAAATACACCATCGAGACAAGTGCTAATGATACGTTGGTTTTCTCTTATGTTGGAATGGCAACTGAGGTAATTCCTATTGAAGGAAAAAGTTTAATTAACGTATCTATGGTTATGGATATTGCCAGACTTGGTGAGGTAATTGTTGTTGGTTATGGTACGGAATCAAGCAAATTAATTACCGGTTCTTTAGGTGTGGTTGGTGAAAAACAAATCAAAGACTTGCCATTAAGAACACTTGACGGGGTATTGCAGGGTCGCTCAGCTGGTGTGCAAATAACTGCAAGTTCAGGTACTCCAGGGGCAGCTAATTCGATTAGGATTAGAGGAAACAGCTCTATCTCTGCCGGAAATGACCCATTAATAGTTGTTGACGGAATCCCAATCACTACGGGTAATTTAGGACAGGTTGGGTTTTCAGGACAAACAATAGATGCGTTATCAGACATTAACCCAAATGATATTGAATCTATTACTGTTTTGAAAGATGCTTCTACAGCAGCAATTTATGGTGCCAGAGCAACAAATGGAGTTATCCTTATCACAACAAAAAGAGGCTCAGCTCAAAAAACTAATATTAATTTCAATGCAAGCTACGGTATTCAAAGTATTGAGAAAAAACTAGAAATGCTTAATGCTGAGCAATGGTACGAGCTTAAAGGGACTTCACCTGCTGACCCTGATAATATTATAGATACTGATTGGTTGAGTGAAGTGCTAAAAACCGCTCCAATGGCTAATTATGAGCTTTCATTTAACGGTGGCGATAACGCAACAAAGTTTTTTATTTCAGGAAATTATTTTTTACAAGAAGGTGTTTTAATAGGAACTTCTTATGAAAGACTTAATGGTAGAGTAAATCTTGATCATAAAGTGAATAAAAGATTTAACGTTGGCGCTAGTCTTGGAGTTAGTTATGCACTGAATAATAGGGTAGAGGGCGACCAATCGCTTAATGCACCTCTTGCAAATGCAATTGCAAATCCGGCTATTTTCCCGGTATATAATGAAGATGGATCGTATAATGAAGATGCTCCATTTGCTAATCCCGTGGCAATTGGAAAAGAAGCATTAAATGAAGCACATTCTTATAGAACGATAGGCAACCTTTATGGAGATTATAAAATTCTTGAAAAGCTGACATTTCAAACAAAATGGGGATTCGATTATCTAAGTCTGAGGGAGCATAGTTATGACCCTGCAACTACTCGTCAGGGTGCCAGATCAAATGGAATTGGAATATCTGCCCAAAACAATGTTACAAATATTGTCTCAAATAATACATTGCGTTATGCGGATGTTTTTGCTAATGTTCATAACGCAGAAATTCTTGTTGGATATTCTTTTGAAAAATATCAGAGAAGAAATCAATTAATTCGCGGTGTTGACTTCCCCAATGAAAACTTCCAATATCTTAGTGAAGCCGGCACTATTACAAATGCATATTCAAGAGGTGTTAACCGCGGAATGAATTCATATTTTGGTCAAGTTAAATACAACTACGATTACAAATATATTCTTTCAGCATCTGCAAGATACGACGGCTCATCCAGGTTCGGAGAAAACAATCGTTATGGTTTATTCCCTGCTGCTTCTCTCGCCTGGCGTGTATCGGAAGAAAATTTCTTTAAAAACCTATCAACTCCAATAAATGAATTCAAGCTTAGAGGTGGTTATGGAGTTACAGGTAATGATGGAATTCCGGATTTTGCATATTTGTCGCTCTATGGAGGCGGTTCTAATTATCTTGGTGAAGCTGGTATTTATCCTCTTGCGTTATCAAACCCTGATCTTAAATGGGAAACAACATATCAGTATAATGTTGGTGCTGATATTGGGCTGTATAACGACAGAGTTGAAATAAATTTCGAGTATTATAAAAATCATACAAAAGACCTTCTTTTTAGCAGACCGGTTTCTATGACTTCCGGATACTACAGTATTGTCTCAAATATTGGAGAACTTGAAAACAGAGGTATAGAAATTACTCTAAATACCGTAAATGTTAAAAAAGAAAATTTCACTTGGACATCAAATCTGAATTATTCTAGAAACAGAAATAAAGTGCTGTCGCTTTATAATGATCAACCACTCGACAATATTGGAAGAGGTAGTAATTCTGTTAGGGTAGGAGAACCACTGGGCGTTTTTTATGGATATAGAAGTCTAGGTGTTGACCCTTCAACAGGTGATATAGTTTTTGATGATATAAATGGAGATGGAATAATTAACGCTGATGACAGGACTAAAATAGGAGATCCTAATCCTGATTTTATTGGTGGTTTTACAAATAATTTCTCATATAAGAATTTTGATCTTAGCATATTCCTTCAAGGTTCATATGGAAATGACATTTTTAATGGAACAAGGATTTATGTAGAATCAATGAAAGGTGCGGATAACCAAACAACGGCTGTACTTGATCGCTGGCGTGAACCGGGAGATATTACAAGTGTGCCTAGAGCTACAGAGTTAGACCCTAATAATAACAATAGAATCTCATCACGTTTTATTGAAGATGGATCATATCTCAGAGTGAAAAATGTTGTTTTATCATATAATATTGATAAAAAATATCTTACAAGAGCAGGTATTCGTAGTGCTAGAGTATATGTAACAGGTCAAAATCTCCTGACATTTACAAATTATAGTGGAATGGACCCCGAAGTAAACTATGCCGGTCCGGCTAATGTTGTTATGGGGACTGATTTCTTTACTCATCCTCAAGTACGTACTATTTCTTTTGGAATTAATCTTGGACTTTAAAAACTAACAGTCATGAAAAATAAATTATATCTTTCAATAATCAGTTTATTCTTGTTCTTTTCTTGCGATGTGCTAGATGTAGAACCTTTGCATAGTATTTCTGCTGATGAAGCAATTACCAGTGCAAATGATATTAAGAGGGCAGTAAATGGCTGCTATGACGCATTTCAATCTGCCGATTATTACGGTAGAAATTATCTTGTTGCAGGAGATCTTACTGCCGATTTGCTTACGTGGACCGGCACAACAGCAGGATATAACCAGATTAATAACAATAGTATTCTTGCTGATAATATTATTGTTGAAGGAATCTGGAGTAGTTTGTATACTACCTTAAATAGGATAAATAATACTCTACATAGGATTCCTGAAGTTACAAACCTTACTGAAGATGAAGTAGCTGAAGTAGAAAAGCTAAAAGGGGAATTGTATTTCCTGAGAGCATTAAGCCACTTTAATTTAGTAAAGTTATTTGGCCCCGTCCCAATCAGAGTTGCACCGGCTACTGCTTCAGATGAAGATCTCAATGTTCCAAGAAGATCTGTTAATGATGTATATGAGCAAATATTTACTGACTTGTCAGCTGCGGAAGAACTAATTACAGAAGAAATTATTTTAGGAAGAGCTTCAAAAGCGGCAGTTTTAGCATTGAAAGCTCGAGCCAGCCTTTATTTCTATTTTCATTCTAACCAAACTTCTAGATTAGTAGATGCTGTAAATGCTGCTACTGCTGTAATTGACGATTTTGGACTTGAAATGGAGAATGACTTTGCAACTCTATTTAGCGGAACTCCAAATACAGAATCGATTTTTGAAATTGAGTTTAATGAACAAGATAGAAATAGGTTAGCTGAATATTTTTTCCCTAGCTCCTTTAGTGGAAGAAGAGAATTTGCTCCAACTCAGCAATTATTTAACTCTTACGATGCCATTGATGTGAGGCGCGATATTTCTATCGGAAAGGCAGGAGCCGACCTTTATGCCCAAAAATATTCAGATATTGAAAAAGGAACTGATAATGTTTATGTATTTAGGCTTGCTGAAATGTACCTAATTAGGGCTGAAGCAAATGCTTTACTTCAAATTGAGGCAAGTTTAGTGCAAAGCGACGTAAATAAAATTAGAGAGAGGGCCGAATTGCTGCCTGTTACATCAACAAATTTTCAGGTGCTTTTGCTTGAAATCGAAACCCAAAGAATGAAAGAATTTGCATTTGAAGGACACAGATGGTTTGATCTGGTAAGAACGGGCAGAGCTATTACTGTTCTTGAAAATGTCACAAATATTAACCAGACATTATATCCTATTCCATTGAATGAAATTCTGACAAATACGAACGAAAATATGTATCAAAACGATGGTTATTAATATTTATAAACCTCAAAAATTTCTAAAGATGAAAAAAAATAGCATTATTTATAAACTGTCAGCCTTAGTTCTATCGCTAATAGTTGTTTTAATTGCCTGTGAGGAAGATATATTGGTTCCACCGGCAAGTACGCAAGCTGACTTCACTTTTACTGTGGAAGAAATTATTAATGATGAAACAGATGAAGTTTCTTATGAAGTTAGATTCGAAAATAAATCAGTAAATGCAAGCTCTTACAATTGGTCTTTTGGCAATGGAGAAACATCTACTGAAGAAAATCCGGTCGTTATTTATGATGCCTCGGGTAAATACGTAATTACGCTTACAGTTACAGGCCCAAGCGACCTTTATTACAATAATCTTGAAAAGGTTGAAGCAATTTTATTGGGTAAAAATTCATTGTATTTTGAAGATTTTACATCCGAAGATGAGGAATTGCCAACTGATATTACAACATGGGATGTAGATGGTGACGGATTTGATTGGTATTGGGGAATAAGATCAGGAGATGGACAGGCTAGAAGCCAGTCTTACGATTCTGATGGCGATGCTGCATTAAATCCTGATAATTGGCTAATTATGCCTGCTATTGACTTAACTGAGTTTTCTACCGGGGCATTGGTTATTTTTAGATACACTGCTGGAGTGTCTGCAAATACTCCTCGCTACAGAAAAGAAAATTATGGAGTTATGATATCTGGTGGTGAAATGATTCAGGAAGATTTTGAATTGATATTCGAAGAAACTTTTACTGAAGAGACACCACAATGGACCCCAATTGAAAGAGAAATTGATATATCAAATTACGTTGGTCAAGTTGTTTATCTTGCAATCAGGCATTTTAATGTGTCGGATATGGATAGGATGTTTATTTCAGAACTTGAAGTTTATGTAATTGAATAGGACTGTTATGATTAGGAAATTTTTAGTTTATATACTAATAGCAGCTTTTGCTTTCTCAAGTGAGAGCTGCTATAATGATATAGATACGTTATCTTCAAGTGGCAAGTTGTTTATTATTGGTGGAGGAAATAGGTCAGATTCATTAATGTTGAAAATGATTAATGAAGCAGATATTGGAGATCGTGGATACGTTTTTATACTTCCAATGTCGAGCGAAATGTCTGACACTACTTTACTCAAACTAGTGAATGAATTTAAAGAATTAGGTATTGAGAAAGTAACAGGTTATAATTTTCTTCCAAATGAAACTCCTCCGCAGATCTGGGTTGATTCTTTGCGAAATGCTTCGCTGATTTATATTTCTGGAGGAGATCAGAATAGATTTATGCAAATTGTTGATGGGAATGCAATTGAAGAAGCAATTAATTATGCCTTTAATAATGGTGCTATGATTGCTGGTACTAGTGCCGGCGCAGCAGTTATGAGCGAAAAAATGATTACCGGTAATGAACTTAAGTCGCCGGAATATCGTGCAACATTCAGAACTATTGAGAATGAAAATATTGAACTTGCCAAAGGATTAGGTTTTATTACAACAGCAATAATAGATCAGCATTTTGTATGGAGAAGTAGATACAACAGACTAATTAGTGCAATAATTGAACATCCGGAATTAATCGGAATAGGTATTGATGAGGCTACAGCGATACTTGTGAGTGGTAATAAGGCAAAAGTTATTGGTGAATCTCAGGTTGTTGTATTCAGAAATCCAGATAAATCTCTTATTGAAGTTAATGGGAAGCTAGGGGCAAGGAATTTATTAATTGATATTTACCTTCCGGGTGAAGAGTTTGAGGTGAGGTAGTTATTGGGTATTGGGTATTAGGTATTGGGTATTAGGTATTGGGTATTAGGTTATTAATAACGTTATAAAAAAGGAGTAAAGAAATGTTGAAAAAAGTGCCGCATACGTATGTAATTGTTTTTGGGATTATTGTTATTGCTGCTATTTTAACTTGGGTTATCCCTCCTGGTAAGTATGTTAAAGAAACCAGACTTGTTGAAGGCGTTGAAAGTGAAATGATGGTTTTTTATTACGAACAGAATCTTCCTGAAGAGCATGCTCCGGAAAAACCTTCTCAATTTCAAACATGGCAGGTGTTCTCTGCACTGTTTAAAGGCTTTGTAAAACAAAGCAACATCATTATTTTCATTCTAATTATTGGAGGTGCTTTCTGGATAATGAACCATAGCAAAGCTATTGATGTTGCAATTTTAGCATTTCTTCGATTCACTAAAAAACTTGAGGGATTTGGATTGATGCGAAGAATGGGTGTGAATAATATTGTTATTGTGCTGATAATGGTGATGTTCAGCCTTTTTGGGGCCATTTTTGGGATGAGTGAGGAAACTATTGCTTTCGCAATCATTCTAATACCTCTTTCAATATCAATGGGTTATGACAGTATTGTGGGTGTTTGTCTGGTCTATGTTGCTGCCCACATTGGGTTTGCCGGCGCTATCTTAAATCCATTTACAATTGGAATAGCTCAAGGTCTTGCTGATATCCCTCTGTTCTCAGGAATCGAATATAGGCTTGTAACTTTTATAGTGCTTACTACCGTGGGAATTATATTTGTAATCAGGTATGCCAATAAAATCAAGAAAAACCCAAAAGCTTCTCCCGTTTTTGAAGAAGACTCTTACTGGAGGGAAAAGGGTGTTTCTGAATCAAACCATATTGAGTATTATACTCCAAAGATTTCATGGTTTGTATTTGGATTAACTTTAATAGTAATGATAATTTTCTCTATTTTTTATCCTAAAACAACCCTTACAATAGGTAATTCTAGCTTTACTGCTATGATTATTCCTGTTTGCACAGCAATTTATTGGGTGCTTGGTGTGTTTGCACTCAGAAAATCAGTTCATTATTTCATTTTGTTGTTATTGGCATATACCATTGTTTTTCTAATTGTTGGAGTTATGGGATATGGTTGGTATGTGATGGAAATTGCAACATTATTTCTTGGGATGGGTATTGGTGCAGGTTTGGCTATAAATAAATCTGCTGATGAAATTGCAAAACTATTTCTTGAGGGAGTTAAAGATATTCTATCTGCTGCTGTAATTGTTGGATTGGCCGGTGGTATTATTGTAGTGTTGACTGATGGTGGGATAATTGATTCAATTCTTTATGGTTTGTCCAAAGCAATGGGTAATTTTGGAGATGTTGCTTCAATTGGAGTAATGTATGTTATACAAACTGTAATTAATGTTGTTATACCTTCAGGTTCTGCAAAAGCTGCAATTACAATGCCTATTATGGCTCCTTTTAGTGATTTGATTGGAATATCAAGGCAAGCTACTGTTGTGGCATTCCAGTTTGGAGACGGTTTTACGAATATGATAACCCCAACATCAGGAATTCTTATCGCTGTGCTTGGTATTGCAAGAATCCCATACAACAAATGGGTTAAGTGGGTTTGGCCAATGATACTAACCTTAATTATTCTAGGATTCCTGCTGCTTATCCCAACAGTTACAATGAATCTAAATGGGTTTTAATTAAAAACCGCCTTGATAAAGGCGGTTTTTTTTCTAATAATTATATGATTCTCTTTTCAATACTCAATACTCATTACTCAATACTCAATACTCAATACTCAATACTCATTACTCAATACTCATTACTCATTACTCAATACTAACTACCTCATAATAATTATCTTCTCATCAACTTTTCTCATTAGTTTGCGTGTTTTAGAATCAGAAATACTAATGCTGATGAAGTACATTCCGCTTCTAAAACTGCTGTCTGCAGTAAACTCAAGAATATGTTCGCCTTGTCCAAAAAGAGTGCTTTCAGTTTGTCTTATAATTCCTCCCGATCTGGTTATAAGCATAAATTCCACATAAGCATCTTCAGGTAAAACGAGTCTAACAGAGTATTTTCCGGCAGTAGGGTTGGGGTAAACATTTACATCAAATTTACTGAGTATTTCTGTAACCGGTGTTGTGTCAAATACTGAACCTGATTTAATAGGAACAAGTGTATGAATTTCACTCGAAGCTTCCGTGAGTCCCCATTTTATCGTTGCAATTGCAACATCAAATATTTTAAACAGATCAATTTTCCCGGCAGGGATAGCCGTGTTATTCATGCTGTAAATAACTCCCATACCTGTGTCATTATTGAATGAGATATGATGGTCAGTGTTAAGCATCAAGGTAATATTTGCATTGCAAACCTGAGCACTATTTAATTGAAATTGCATTGCAATAAGGCTGCCATCGCTTTCAAACGTAACCAAGCCATCTTTATTCAGAAAAATAGAAGCTTCATTTTCGCTGGCTGTGGCTGATGAATCTTTTGCACCACCCAGAATTAAGTTAATTAATGCAGTTAAATCGGCAATATTAACATTAGTATCCCCATTAACATCTGCATTTGCTATATTGAATCCAACAGGTGTGCTTCCATTCAGATGGCTAACCATCCAAACAACATCAAGTACATTAATAAAACCGTCATTGTTCACGTCACCCGGGTTATTTGTTGGGCCAACAAAGGTTCCTGTGATGGCGATATCATCTACGCTCCAGTTTTTTTGGCGACTTGGATTTCCATGGCTATTATAAGCAACTCTCCACCTGAATTTAACGTTGCTTGCTCCAGTTAGTGCGGGTATTATACCTGATGAATAAGTTGCACCTGCTCCCATTGTTGCTGTCCATGTTGCAATCTGAGTCCATGCTCCATTGTTAATGCTATACTCAAGAAATGCAGAGCCTACACCTGCAGCAGCCAAATAAAATCTGTGAAGCATTGATATTGAAATATCTTTGTATGAGGTAAAGTCGAAACATGCAGAAACCATTTGTCCGGCTTGCGCTGCAGTTCCGGAGTAGTCAGCATACGCATATGGTGCTTTGCCTGCTATCAGTGCGTTTGTAGATGTGCCCACAGCCCATGTGGGTGTTCCGCTTTGAGTCCATCTTGCAGGCAATGCACTTAAGCCTGTGAAATCTTGAGCATAATTTGGATTAAAGCATGCTTCAGCAAAATTTGCCACTAAAGTTACATTCTCTGCAGGCATAGTATAATTATATGTTGCACTTGTGCTAATCGGAACTCCACCTTTGGTCCAATTAACAAATGCATATCCATTATTAGCAACAGCTGAAATACTTACAACGTCGTTTGCTTCAAAGTATGATCCGCTTGGATTATTACTTACAGTTCCAAATCCTGAAGGATTTGCTTGAAGTGTAAGCTTATAACCTGATGGAGCAACTCCAAGTTGCAGACCAGGTGTAATTACCCAGTTATTTGGGAAAAGCGCAACTGTCTGAAAAGAAGCACTTAGCAAATATCCATCCCCTGAAAACGATGCATGATACCAGTTTCTGCCATCTCCATCTGCATCAATCAACGTCCAACCTGCAGGAATTCCTCCTGAAGCATCAAAATTTTCATTAAAAATATTCACCTGAGTTGCTCCATCAACCCAGTATAGTCGTACATCGTTTATAGCAATCCTATCCTTATCAGTTGAATTATGGTGTCTGAAAGCTATATATACATTATCTCCAAGATAACTTGAAATATCAACTGTTCTTAGCCTAAAGTCCCAATTAGTATGTGTTGTTAGCAAGGTTTCATTGTGCAAGAGAATAAAATCACCGATTGCAGTTCCGGTATTAGAAATATACACACTATATTGCTCAGTTCTATATGATGTTGTATTTGCAGTGGGACAAACCGTCCATGATAAATAAATAGGTCCGTCTATTGGATCTGTTGGAATAAGAGTATAATTTGCTGTTATTGTTTTATTAGAAGCAGGCATGGTGTATTCAAAATTGGCTTGAGTGCTGATAACAGTGGCTCCATCAGTCCAGTTTACGAAATTATATCCGAATACCGGATTTGCTTTAAGCATGACCTTTGTCCCATTTGTATAGCTTCCACCACCTGTTGGATTTCCACCAGCTGTAGGTGTTGCCTGAATTGTAAGGTTGTAATATGTAAAGCCGAAGTCAGGAGGTGTACAACTAGTGTTGTAGCTCATTGTTCCATTATTGGCAGACCAGCATTCCCAATAACCGCCACTTCCCATTTGCCATGTATTTAAGTCGAAAGTGTTTATTCCGTTGGGTGTGCCAGGGACTTTATAAACTTTAACAGCCTGACCACCTCTATTCCAAGTAAGTGGAGTTCCGCTTGTGCATGTTTCAGGCCCTGCTGCACCAGGGTGCATTGTTAAAAAATATGCATAGTCTTCGAATGCGGGATAACTACCGAAAATTCTGGCTATCCCATTGCTTTGCACTGCAACGGCAGTAACTTCATTTGCTCCAATGCCTCTTGCTTGCATTCCCCAATCTTTATTCATACGGGCAAGAAACACAAAATGTCGTCCTCTTCTGTCAGGGTTATTGTAATGTGTGTCAGTTACAGTATTTGCAAGAATAGGAATGTTAAGGTAGTCGTTTGCCAGAGTAACAGTATTTCTGTATGGATTGCTTAATGCATCGGCAGAAGTGACAGTCCCGTTTACTGCTGTATATACAACCCCACCCAATACTGCCATACCTGCGCTGGTTCCTCCAACTGCACCTCCTTTTTCGTTTATTAGATATAGTAAAGCATCATGGAGTTTTGTGCCTTTCCAAATTGTATAATAATTTGCTTGGTTTCCTCCTACAATAAATACAGCTTCTGCATTTCTGACAGCTGTTTCTACAGCTGCGCTATTTGCCCTGGCTGTAGTAGTTATGCTCTCAATTGTTGTAATGGAGTTCATTAACCCAGGGAAAGCTGCGTAATCATCATTGTATGCTGTTCCGGTATCATATCTTAGGAAAACAACATCACCAACATTTGTTAAACTATAAAACCACTGAAGACCTTCCATATTATCGCCTCCTCCACCCATAAGCAGATATCCTTCTTGATGGTTTGTGTTTACATCGTTGGGGTTACCAACTCGGGTTAGTGTTTGTGATTTCACAGCCAGTGTAAAAAATATTGCAGCTACTGTTATTGTTATGATACGTTTCATAAGTGAGGAATTTTGGTGAATTAAATTGCAGAATATATTTTATGTAAACTAATATCTTTTGATAGATTTCTTTTTTGGGCAATTCACAATGATATATGCCAAAAAAAAAATTACCAACATGCAAATTTACCTTATTAAATGAAAGTTTAAATCCGTGTTTTTACGCAATTTTCTATGAAAAACACTGATTATTAAGAGTTTTGCCTAGTGTTTCTTGTTGCAGATTTCAACTTGCTGTAATCTAAATAGTATAATATTTTTAAAGAAACACTGTTTATCTGAGGTTCTTTAAGCATTATACTTAAGTTTTCATGAAAAGTATTTGGAATATTATTGTTATTAGTATAAATAGCATTTTTCCACATTAAACTTAATTGACTGCCAGGAGCAAAATACCATATAAGCATCATATCTATTGTAAAAGCATTATAGTTTATATCAGATATTTCAAGATTTTCGGGAATTCTTTCTAGTTTTCCGTTGTTATTAAGCAGAAAATATTCTCCTGTATAATTAACAGTTGACCAATAATGTCGTAAGTCGAAACTTAAAGAAAGGTTTTTTGAAAATATATAATTAGCCATTAATGAATTTACTGTAGTAGGAGAATGCCTTTTTCCAAAATATATTGTTTCTTCATCAATATGTTTTACATAACCAACATTATTGTTTTTTAAGTTGTAATAGAATCTGTAAGATAGGTTTAATTTGTTGCTTGCTCTAAACGTAGGTTTTAAATCAAGTGTGTAATACTTTTGATTATGTTCGGAGTAAATTTGATAATAATTAATACTCGCATCTACATAAATTCTTTTTCTATAGTCTGATGAAATAAATGTATGGTAATTGAAAGCTTGACCAATATCATAAAATCTTCCTTTTACTCTGGGTTCAAAAAAATCTTTCTGGCTAAAAGGTGCATAGTCTAAATTTAGCATCACAAAAAATCTTGTGTCAAACAGCAGTCTTAATCTATATCCTGCGCTCATTCCGGCAAATGTATAAGGATCATATAAATATGCAGAATTAACAGAGATGGCATTTGAAACATTCCAAAATCTCCAGAAAGGATCAAAAATATTATAGCTAAGTGAAGCATTGTTATTTATCGTATTGTTGTGACTTAAAAAGCCCATATCATTTTGCTGATAAGAATTGCTAATTACAGATCTGTAATAATTATATTGCCAGGAGCCGCCAAATTTCCCAATATTTAATGCGTATTTATACCCGAAATTATCATCTTTGTCATTATAGTACTGCTGACTTATTGCGGTATTCCCGCTAATTCTATAAAGATTACTTTTGTCGTGTATCCGAAAATCGGCACCTGTAATATTAGCTGTATATCCATCAATAGAACCTATTACGTTTGTATTTATCAACCCAATGTATGAATTGTTTTTAAGGCTTTGGTCGAGTACAAAAAGGTTGTAATTTGTAAATGGCTGAGTTGAGATTTCTCTTTCAATATTGGTGATTGTGTCCACTAATAAAGCATGCGATGGTGCAGTCATTGCATTAAAAAATCCAACGCCCAAACCTGAGGATGTACGTCCGGATATTTTAGTAGCGTTGATTAGTCTGGTCTCAATAGGGTTTTCAATAATAACTTCATTATCGGAAACAATGTTATAAATGTTATTATGTCCTTTTGGCATAGCTCCAATTCTTCTGGAGTAAAATAAATCAGCTTTTCTAAACAGCTCGATACCCTCAGTAAAAAACTGACGTTTTTCATCATATTTTACTTCATAAGGTGACAGATTCAAAACTAATGCATCAGATTGCACTTGGCCGAAATCAGGTATAAGCGTCATATCCATAGTAAAGCTTTCATTAATTCCCCATTTAAGGTCCATTCCACCATTAAATGTATTTGTCCAGCCTTGTTTGTGCTGTTTCTTTTCGACATAATTGGAAACATATGGATAAAGTGCTAACCTTACAGGTGGAGTAATATCTTCTATCCCGGTAAGAGTTCCAAGCGAAGCAATACTGTTTCCAATTTTACGATTAACAAAGTTCCAGCTCGATACTTCTCTAGTGCGCCTAATTTCTCTCCAAAAGTTTATGCCCCATTCATGCACATTTTGCTTTGGGAATCTTAAGGCAGAGTAGGGGATTTCCATTTCAACCACCCAGCCATGCTCATTAATTTCAACAGCGCTTTTCCAAACAGCATCCCAATTTCTGTCTCCTCCATTTCCGGTAGAACCTGACATATTAATATCAGTCTGAATGCCAGATGCAGATACCTGAAATCTGAAGCCATTTATTCCATCATTAAATGGATTAATATCAACCCAAAATCTATCAGAGTTCAATTGTTCTCCTGAATCTCTACGCCCTAATTCCTTCAATATGGAATCAGGAGCAGCATCATACATTATGGCAGCAATGTAGATATAAGCATCATCAAACATAATTCTAACTTCAGTCTGAAAAGATGCAGGTCGGTCATTATATGGTTCATATTGCACAAAATCACTTGCTTTGAATGCACTATTCCAAATATCTTCATCAATAATGCCGTCTATTTTGGGATGAACTTCTGTGCGGACAGCAGTAACTGTTTTTTTTCCATTTTGAGCAATTATAACTGAAGAATCAAATAAGAAGACTGTGAAAGTAAGAATTAGTAATATGGCTGAACTAATATATGTATATCTCATAAATATTTTGCAAACGCTTTAATAAAAAGTATATGCAAAAATACTTAAGTGAAATTAAGTACAGATGTAATTATATTTATTTAATAAAAATCGCCAAAAATTAATAATTCCAGCCAAGCAAATTCCAATAATACAATTGGAGTAGTGCAACAGTAAATACAACAATAGAAAAATAATAGAACAATCTACTTCTCCATTTTACGTCTTTCATTTTCCATAAGATAATTGCTTGTAAGATCATAAGCAATATAAAAGGGATTGCAAGAAAAGGCAGGAATAATGCCAATTTTATACTTGTTGGGACGTACATTATGAGCTCTTGACCACTGTTTGCGGAAGCAATAATTAAGGTCAGATAAAAAATAAAAAAACAAGCAGCTGCAATCCAGGCAACGAACTTAGCTGGGAATGGAATTAACTGAGGTGCGGGCAATATTCGCTGATGCTTTCTTCTGATTAGAGTTATATAAGGCCAAATAAACAAAATAAATATTATTGTGACCATTATTATTTGCAAAACCACATTATGCAATACCGGATTTTCAATCCATTGTATTTTTTCGAATGCGAAAATTGCCAAATTCCCTAAAAATAGTTTTTCTGCAATAGAGTTATCTTCGCTCATTTCAAAAGCTATTAATTCATTGCTTTTACTGTTTCGGAATGTAACACTATCTATAGGAATCCAAAAAGTTGTTTCTTTTCCAGGGAAATCCATTTTTAATCTGGAATTATCTATGCTAACATCAAGGGTTTGCATTATAGATAATAGTTTCAGGAAATCAGTATGAGGATGTCTATTAGCTTTGTATTTTCCTGTAAATTTTTGAAGATAATCATCAGTAAGAGTAATTGTATCAAATAATTCGCGCTGATCGGGTAAATATCTTTCTAGAAATTTTTCAAAAACCATTTCATAAGCACCACCTCCTTCAAAACTATTGAAAGTAATGAAAAAACCAATTTTGTGCTCAGGGATAATAGCCAACAATGAATGAAACCAAAATGTATCGCCGCCGTGTCCGAAAATTTTAATTCCTTTTCTGCTTAAATCCATAAATCCATGCAAAGCCGGATTCAAACCGTATGAATGATAAAGTGCCGGCTCGAGCATTTGCAGGAAAGTTTCATGCTCAAGAAGACAAATAGTATCAATACAAGTTGAGTGTAAAAGTGACTGCATGAACCTTCCCATGTCGCCTGCTGTTGTGGAAACTGCTCCTGCGCCTGCAAGAGGGATATACTCAAAGTATTTTTCACTAATGACACTATTTTCATAAGCATAAGCTTTCGACATATTTGCATTTAGCCCGCTTGGAAGAGGTTGCCTAAAAGTAGTATGTGTAAGACCTAAGGGTTCAAAAATGTTCTTATCTGCGTAATCTTCAATTTTTTGCCCGCTTTTTAATTCAATAAGATATTGCGCTAAACCGGTGCCATGATTTGAATAAGCAGCGTATTTCATTGGAGGACGAACTCTCTTAGGCATTTGTTTTTGGAAGATTTCCTCAATAGATTTCATCTCTTCAGGGGATTTCACAAATAGGTATAAAAGTTTGTCTTCAAATCCGGGAGTGTGCGACAATAGACTTCTTATTGTAATTGGCTCTTGAAATGTTTCAGGTATTTTAAAATTTTCAAGATAAGTATTTATGTCTGCATCCAATTCCAACTTACCTTTTTCAATCTGCTGCATTATTGAAATCCATGTAAAAAGCTTTGATATAGATCCTATTCTGAATAAAGTACTGTCAGGATTAACTCTAATTTGATTATCAATATCTGCAAAACCATAGCCTTTTTTTACCAGCACTTCATTGCCTTGAATTATAACAACAGAAGCTCCTGCAATCTTTCTTTCTTCAAGAATAGTTTTCATTACTCCATCCATAAATGCTGATAGTTCAATGCTGTCAATTTTTATAACAATTTGATCGTCAGTATTGATGTAAGATGCATTTGACAAAGTGGAAGATTGAATTATCAAAAAGGAAATTAGAAGGAAGATGAAATGTTTCATAATGCAATGCTTTTTAATTAAGCCATAAATTTATTAAAAAAAATACTATAATATTATCCATTTAGATATAAATATTTTCCAAATTCTTTTGTTTTGTTGAAAAAAAATACGTATTTTCCCTAGATATCTCATCAAAAATTTGAAAAATCAGAATTTCTTCAAGAGGTTGAAGTTAATTTAGAATATCAAAGTGGGAAAATAATATTTATTAGTCTCTTATCCGCTTACAGTAAAGATATACAAAGGATTTTAATAAAATAAAAAACTGTCATAAAATGATAATACTACATATCTTTTATGACAGTTTTTAGTACTGGATAGAATTTTAGAAGATATATCTAATACCTATCTGAGCTCTCCATGTTTGATCAATATGAATAGTTTGCTTGTATGTTTCAGTTGGCATGCCTGTAGTTCCACTGATAGTATTTAACCTGTATTGAGGTTCATTAGTATCAACGTTTCTACCCGCATAATTCAACAATGAAGCTTGCCATACATTATCACTAACGCCCCATTCACTATTAATCATATTGCCAAAATTCAGAATATCAAAAGTTATTTGAATTTTATGACGGTTTGGCAATTTTGTCAGCATAATATCTTGAGCAATACGCAAGTCAAAACGATGCAACCAAGGTAATAATGCACCATTACGTTCAGCAATTTGTCCGCGATTCTGACTTAAATATGGGTCTTGCTCGATATAAGCATTAAGTATTTCCCACTGTTCTTCAGGAGTGTAAGCCACTTCACCGCCAATAACAATTGGTAGCAAGTTGATTTCGCCTTCATTATTTGGGATGTACATTAATCTTTGCGCTCTGTCGCCAAAGTTTCCTGAATATGTATAACTAAATCTTCCCGCTTCTCCACCAATATAGAATATTGAGAAAGTGGTTGAGTTATTTGGACTAAAAGCTTGAGTATTGAATGTTAGATATGAAACAATACGATTTGGTTGATCAAATCTGCTAAATCCTAATTCAGGATCGTTACGATTTTCTGCAACTACATTCGGCCATAAAGAACCAGCCTGTGAACCACCAATTAATCCAAAATCTTTACTTACACCACGAGAGTATGCAAAGCTTGCAAAAATACCATGATCAAAATCTTTTTGCAACTGAGCAGTTACTGACCAATAATAACCTTTATCTGTATTTCTGAGCATAATTACTTCATTAAAGTTACTATTTTCAGTATATGATGAATAATAAGGTCTTTGGTCAACTCCTGAGAATGTTCCTGTTGGCTCAGCAAGGTTAATGTTTTGAGCTAGTGGACTGTTGTAGTCTTTTGTATAAATACCTTCTAATGTAGCAATTACATCAAATGGCAAACGATAATCAATTGCCAAATTAGTACGCCATACTTGAGGAAATCTAAATTCAGGGTCAGTAATATTTATATCTCTTGATATCTGAGCCTGAAGATTAGCTCCATCGGGCTTATAGAATGATGGGTCTTCTTGGAAACCTTGATATTCTGGTCTTCCACTGGTTCCCCAGGCATTTTCTTGCCAATAATCACCATCATTATGTTCAACATATCTCCATTTATCCCAGCCTGTTAAACCTCTTGTAACTCCATTAGCAGAAACCTGATTAGAAATCCATACAAAAGGAATACGTCCGGAAAATAAACCGCTACCACCTCTAACTCTCATTGAGTTATCTCCTAAAACGTCATAATTGAAAGATAATCTTGGAGAGTAAAGTGGCTTATATCCTGGCAATTCGCTAACATCAGGAGAAATAGTTTTGCTAGGATCGTTAGGATCTGTAAACCTTTGTTCAGGATGATTTGCAAAAACTGAATCCAGCCTTGCATTTTTCGGTAAATCAATTGGGAAGAAAGGAACATCAATACGCAAACCTGCTGTTACAACAAAATCGCGTGTGATTTCAATCTTATCCTGAAGATAAATTCCAAATTGACCGAATGCAGTTTCATCTAATGGTAAATCGTCTGGTCCGGCATAAGAATAACTCATTGCAAATCCATCAGGAGTAACAGTAGGATCTCTGTCTATTACTGCTGCAACAAATGAATCATATGAGTTGAATCTGTAGAATGTATTTGCATTTGGGTTGAAAGCATTAGCAAAAGTCATATACTCAAAATTCAAACCTGCCGTAACTGTATGCATTCCTGCAAAAACAGAAAAGTTGTTAGTTATATTGAAGATTTTATTTTGAAGCAAATTACCTACTGAATAAAGCTCATTACCTAAAGTGAAATAATACAACGGAGTTCCAAGTGGCATTGGATCACCAAATTCATCAACATCACCTGGTTTTGCACCATCCCATTCTAAAACTTCAATAAATGGGAATACCTGATTGTTAGGAACACTACGCTTTGGATCTTCAACAAAGGTGTAACCAATATTTAAGTTGTTTGCGTATTTTGTTCCGAACACAGAGCTTACCTCACCAACTAAAGAGTTTACATTATTGTCAACAGAGTAATTGGCATTTCTAAAAGTAAGTGCCTCAATACCGGTTCTATTAGTATTGCCATGCCTGGTTACATTTCTTGTACTGTTAGGTGATAACTGCCAATCTTTGAATGCTTCAAAGCGGTTATATCTTAGAGAAGCTCTATTGTTGCGATTAATATTATAATCTAATCTAAAATTCAATCTTAAGGCTTCATTTGCAAATGGATAATTTTCATAATCGCCGGTTTCATAACCATAGATACTCATCATTTGCTCTCTAACAAAATCCATCCTATCAGCTGGAACTCTGGAAACAGTTTGTCCATCAGGAGGTAAGCCTGGTCTTGAAGCCAATCGGCTATCACCTGTTATAGAAGACTCTTCCTGTTCAATGCTAAAGAAAAAGAATAGCTTATCCCTTAGGATTGGTCCACTAATACTTGCACCTCTAATTGAAGTTAGAGCATCATCAACAGTGAATCTAGTATCCCCAATTTTTTGTCCCATTAATTGTTCATTCCTATAATAATAGTAAATAGAACCTAGCAGCTGATTTGAACCACTTTTTGTAATAGCATTAACATTTGCTCCTGTAAAACCACCCTGACGAACATCAAATGGAGCAATGTTTATTTGAATCTCTTCAATTGCTTCCATACTAATCGGGTTTGAACCGGCAAACTGTCCACCAAGTCCGAAGTTGCTATTATAAATGTTGCCGTCAACAGTATAGTTATTAAATCTGTTGTCTCGACCTGCAAAGCTAGACTGATTGCTTAATGGACTTAACCTTGTGTAGTCTTCAATAGTTCTTGAAATTGTTGGCATCTGCTTGATTGTCTCACTATTAACATTCGTTGCAGCACCTGTGCGACTGGAGTTCATTACAGGGTCTTGTCTTCCAGTAATTACAACTTCTTGAAGTACTTCTCCTTCATTTATTAAAATAAACAAAAGATTTCGGGTTTCACCTAGGGATAACCTGAGATTTGTAACTTCATCAGGCTCTAGACCTACGTGAGTTACCGTAACAGTGTATGGCCCCCCTGTTCTAACATTCGGAATGTTAAAACGGCCATCGTTGGTTGTAACGGTACCATATCTGGTGCCGGATGGCTCGTGCACTGCCACTACGTTGGCATTTGGAACCGGATCGTTCAACATCGTAAGCACCATACCTTCAATTGCTGAAGTTGTAACACCTTGCGACATTGTCTTTACCGGAATCCCCGTAAGCATTATAATGCATCCGAGAATTAATGTCAATTGTAAAATTCTTTTCATACTCATTGTTTTAGTTAGACATTTATTTAATTAACAAACTATGATTAAATCAATATCATAATTCTGTTTTTTTATCATTTCGTAGTCAAAAAAATATATTTCAACTATTGTTTTATTTTACAAACTGAAACTCGCTAATATGCCAATTTACTAATATAAAGCATCATAAATATAAGAGATAAAATAATGTTATTTACAAGGGTAGTCTTTTTTTATTAACAAATTAAAAAAAAATGTTAATACCATATGGTATTAACATTTCGATACTATTGATATTATTGATTTATGTCAGCATTACAAAAAGAATAAGAAATCATTAAATTTTGTAGAAGTAAATTATATAACTATTCTCAGATTCTTTTAATACCCAATGTTTGTATAGGAGGCTTGACGCTTTATCAATTAATGGAGCAGGAAGAAATGGTGCTTCAAGCATGTATATGCTGTTATCAGGAAGAGCCTTAATTTCAGCAATTACCATGTTTACAGGATGTTCACCTCTGTCAAGCAATTCTTTAGCATTTAACTTCCCCTTAATTAGTTTTTCGTCAAACCAATCTGGCTTTTCAGTAATGTAATTATGCTCAGCGCTTTGGGCGAATAAGTCCTGACCAACTTCCTTGCGCAAATGATTTACAAGTTCTTCTACTTTAACATTTGCTATAGCTGCCGCCTGCTGCAGCGTAGCAACTTTAGCTACTGTTTTGCGAAGTATCGGATTGTTTAAATTTTTAAAAACCGGTACATAATTTATTAGTACTTCCTCAAGCTGAGGATAGTCTTCAATTACTTGTAATACCTTGCTTTTGGGCGTTATAATTGATTTTTGTTCCATTTTTTCGTTTTTTAAGTGTAAGATAATATCCTTTGCTCTCCTTCAAGATCCCGATATTTTTTCACATCATGAGACACTTCTAAAACTCCAAGATATTCTCCATTTTGATCTCGAAGTGCAAAATATTCTATATGCACAAATTTATCACCCATCTTAATCCAGAATGGTGCTCTGCTTTGTCTGCCGCTTTTAAAATCATCAATTATTTTATCTACAATGTGAGCGCTAGCCGGAGGGTGGCAATGTCTTACATCTCTGTTCAAAATTGCGCGGTTTCTCTGGAAAACCCTCTCAGCACTCTGGGAAAAATATTTAACCTTGTCGTTTTTATCAACAAATGTCATGTCAATAGGCAAGCTATTAAGAATTGCCAATAATTCTTCTATTTTAAAACTACCGGTAGGAAGTTGGATGTTTCCTGAAATAGTCTGCATTTGCTCCAGCTCTGATTTTTCACTACCCTCAGGCGACCATATTACAGGCGGGTCATACAAGCAAAATCCGAATTCTAGTGATTGCTGACTAATTTGTGTCCATTCACGTTCATTCAGTTTTTCAAGAGACATAGGCAATAATATTTCTTCTTCTTTTATAACCATTTCATCTACAGCTATTAATGCCGGTTTTATAATCATATCTGCCGCAGCAAGAAATTCATCTTTTTTAATATCTTTAGTTTGAACGATTTCGATACTGCCTTTTAATTGCTCACGTATTTCATCATGTTTCCCCCACATAACTTTCGGAGGACCAGTGATTTCATGTTTTTCTAAAAAAGGAAATAAAAGATATTCCTTTCTTAAATAGTGCTTGTCAACATCATATAAGCTGTTTAATATAGAATGTAGTTGTAAAACTAGTGAAGGTAGTTTTGAGTCATCTGAAGCTGCAATTTGTTTTATAATACCAAAGGCCATTGCTGTTGTTTTTTTAAGCTCCAAATTTTCCATACGCATAATGTCAACCGGATGTCCGGGAGGCACGGCTACAACATTTGATAAATCAACATTTCCCTTTAAAACTGCTGAGTGTGCATCGCAAAGTCTTAAAACTTCTTCCTCAGGCAAGCCCTCTCTTATTAGCTCCTGTTCAACCTCAACAACTTCTCCGTAAGGTATGCTGCTAAGGGTTTCCAGTAGATCTTTGCGCACTGATTCTTCTGATTCACCTTTGTGTAATCTTAGAATAAGCTCCTTTAACCTGGCTTTTCTTTCAGCTGAATTATTAATTAGTTCGCTCATAATTTTGATTTTTAGGGTTAATATAATTGATTTATAGAGTCAAGATTTTTACCATATAAGGCATATAAGGTCATATTAGGAATTAGCATGGCACAACTTCTACAGTTTATAGTTCACAGTTTGCAGTTCACAGTCTTCAGTCAATCACCCCAAAACCCAAAACCCAAAACCTACTGCCCCTTAACCATTGTCAACAACATTTTAAACCTCTCAACAGCATTTACTGCATGCGGTATATTAGCCGGCATTATAATAGTTTCACCCTCGGTGAGTATATAAGGTTTCTTATCAATTAATATTTCAACCTGTCCTTCCATTACTTGAACCATCGCATCGAAAGGAGCTGAATGTTCGCTTAATTTCTGACCTTTATCAAATGCAAAAAGGCTTATATTTCCTGTAGATTTTTCCAATACTCTCTTGCTTACTACGCTATTGGATGCGTATTCAATATCATTTTTAAAATTGATAATTGAACTGTGATTAAAATTACTCATTTTTGTAAAAATATTTAGTTAAAATTGAATTGTTTTTGTTTTATAGTTTAACACTGCCATTTATCTTTTCCAGAATTTTATAAATATCATCAACACAACCTCCGCAAACAGTTCCGGCCTCTGTTTCGTTCTGAACCTCTTCGATAGTTTGCAGATTCTTTTCTTTTATTGCGCTTTCAATTGTACTCTGTTTAATCTCTAAACAAGTACAGATTATTGGATCTTTTTCCATGGGGTTTATTTTTTTATTTATTTTAATTAGTTGGTACAAGGCAATGCCTTGTACCAACCCTTGTCCCAACTGTATAAAAATTAATTCAAAAATATTTTCATATCCTCATCTACCGTTGTAATTCCTGCTATTCCGAAATTATTTACCAAAACGTTAGCTACGTTTGGTGATAAGAATGCAGGTAGGGTAGGTCCTAAATGAATATTTTTCACACCTAAGTAAAGAAGAGCTAGTAATACAATCACAGCTTTCTGCTCATACCAGGCAATGTTGTATGCAATTGGCAATTCATTAATATCATTTAGTTCGAAAACTTCTTTAAGCTTAAGAGCAATTACTGCTAAAGAATAGCTATCGTTACATTGGCCAGCATCAAGTACCCTTGGAATGCCGTTAATATCTCCAAGTGGAAGTTTGTTATATCTATATTTTGCACAACCGGCAGTAAGGATAACAGTATCTTTTGGAAGCTTTTCAGCAAATTCAGTATAATAATCGCGATCTTTCATTCTTCCGTCGCATCCAGCCATTACAAAGAATTTTCTGATTGCACCGGTTTTTACTGCTTCAACAATCTTGTCGGCAAGTTGTATAACTTGATTGTGAGCAAACCCACCAATAATTTCGCCTTTTTCAATTTCAGTTGGAGAAGCACATTTTTTTGCATGTTCTATAATTTCAGAAAAATCTTTTTTGCCTCCTTCTGTTCTATTTGGAATATGAATAGCACCTTCAAGTCCTGATGATCCGGTTGTGTATATTCTGTCTTTATAACTTGCGTTTTTCATTGGTGGCACAATACAATTCGTAGTAAATAGAATTGGACCGTTAAACGATTCAAATTCTTCTTTTTGCTTCCACCATGCATTTCCATAGTTACCTACGAAATGATTGTATTTTTTGAAAGCAGGGTAGTAGTTTGCCGGAAGCATCTCACTGTGTGTATAAACATCAACACCTGTGTCTTTTGTTTGTTCGAGCAAATCTTCCATATCACGCAAATCATGACCACTTATCAATATAGCAGGGTTATTTCTTACTCCTATATTTACTTTTGTAATTTCCGGGTTACCATAAGCCGATGTGTTAGCTTTGTCGAGAAGTGCCATTACTTCAACACCGTATTTTCCACATTCTAAAACTAATCCGGTAAGCTCATCAACCGATAAATTATCGTTAGTTGTAGCTTCCAATCCTTTTTGCATAAATGCAAAAATTTCATTTTTCTTCTCCCCAAGGTTTAGTGCATGCTCAGCATAAGCTGCAATACCTTTAATGCCGTATGTCAACAATTCGCGAAGTGATCTGATGTCTTCATTTTTGTTTAGTTGGAGAATTCCAACTTCCATAGCTTTTTTCTCATATTCAGATTGTGAACTCGCATTCCATGTTGCAGATTCATGTAAGGTTTTTTTGTCAAACTTAATTCCTTTATTATCAAGAATTTGCAAAAGTTTAGTGCGAATAATAAATCCTTCATCAAGTTTTTCAACAAATCTTTGTTTGTCGAAATTCGCATTAGTTATGGTCATAAACAAACCATCCATAATTAATTTATTGGTAGAGTCATCTTCTAAACCATTTTCTCTGGCTATGTTAGCATAAATTGATAACCCTTTCATAAAATACATTAAAGAATCCTGGATTCCGGCAACTTCCGGGGTTTTTCCACATACTCCTTTAATTGTACATCCTGTGCCTTTAGCGGCTTCCTGACATTGAAAACAAAACATGCTCATTTTTTTAAAATTTTAATGTTAGTAATTATTATTTATTTACACCCAAACTAATCCATCCAATTCACTAATTTTTTTTAGTTACACAGTGTTGCTCAGTGTTTTCACAGTGTTTCACAGTGTATTTTTCTCTGTGAACCTCTGTGCTCTCCGTGTCTCCGTGTGAATAAAACGATTATCAATCCTTATAATCTATTCAATCTGTAAAATCTTCTAAACCACGGGATATCTCGCTAACGCTCGATATTACGTGATTTTCAATCTGTAAACTCCTTACACCCATTCTTCACTTCTAATATTTCCATCTAATCCTACAATTATGGCTTTAACAGGAATTTTTCTTTTTGCATTTTCTATTGCCATTTTTGCCATTTGCAGAATTCCTGAGCAACATGGTACTTCCATCATCATTACTGTAAATGTATTTGCATTGGCCAAATCTATCATAGCAGTTAGCTTATCAACATAAACATCTTTTCCGGTATCAAGTTTTGGGCAAGCAATAGCTAGTCCTTTTCCCTTTAAATACTTATTGTGAAAGTTCCCCATAGAGAAAGCAACACAATCTGCTGCTAACAAAATGTCAGCATTCTGGAAATACGGTGCCTGAGGGTTTACCAAATGCAGCTGTACAGGCCATTGACGAAGCTCAGAAGGTGAATCAGATGAAGCATGTGAAGAAGTATTAACTTCAGGATTTTGATTAAAAATCATTTTTGATCCGGGGCATCCACCGCCTCCATGATTATGACTATGGGAGTGTTTTTCCATTTTTTCTTCCTTTTTATTGTTTTTTAGTTTTGATAAGTCAACTTTTAAATTGTTTTCTTTTATATAATTAATGCCTTGTTTCACAAATTCCATTTGATCATGGTCTATTAAATGGTTAAGATGTGCCAGAATTGTCTGTTCTCCTTTTGGTGAAATTCTTTCCATTACTTTAATTTCATCATAAGGTTCTGCTTCTCTTTCTTCCAAAGTGATTGCACCTACCGGACATTCACCTATGCAAGCGCCCAGTCCGTCGCAAAATAAATCACTTATCATTCTGGCTTTTCCATCAATCAATTGGAGTGCACCTTCATGGCAGCCTTCTATACAAAGACCGCAACCGTTGCACAAATCTTCATCTATTTTAATTATTGTTCTTTTCATTGTTTGTAGGGTTTATATGTTCAATTCTTTTATACCATCGACAGATTCATAGTTTCTAAATATTTTTTAAACTCATTATTAAACTTTAATCTAAAACCTCCCATAATGCAGGCCTTAAACGGACAGTCATCGCATCTGATTCTACATCCTGTTTCAGAATCCAAATCTCCCTCAATGTATTTGTAAATCTCAAAGAAGTTTATTTCCTTAGCTTCTCGCTTAAGTACAAAGCCTCCTTTAGGGCCTCTTGTGGAAGAGAGGAGTCCATTTTTAACTAACTGTTGAAGCACTTTTGAAATATGATTTTTTGAAAATCCCGTCATTTCAGATATCTGAATTGCATTCAATCCTGTTTCATTTTTAGCAATTAACGCCATTGAATGTATTGCGATTGTTGCTGCTTCTGATATGTTAAATATTGTACTCAATTGTATAAATGTAATTAGGTATTTCAATACGCAAAAGTAATAATAAGTTTTTAATTAGCAAATATTTTTAATAATTATTTTTAATATTTAATTTAGAATATGAAAATCAACGACTTATGTTATGCGAAATTGAAGATTTATAAGATTTAAGATTTGTAAGATTGAAGAATGAGATATATTTGTGGGGAAATAATGAATAACTTTAAACAATTAAACGAATAAACGAAAATTATGTCTGTATTGATGGAATTTGCAATGTTTCCGACTGATGTTGGAGAGAGCAAGAGTAAATATGTTAGTCGAATTGTTAAAATGATTGATGAATCAGGGTTTAGCTATCAGCTAACACCTATGGGAACTATTGTTGAAACTGAGAGTATATCAGAAGTATTGCAATTAGTTGAAAAGTCGTATAGTTTATTAGAGCAAGATTCTTCAAGAGTTTATTGTACAATTAAATTAGACATTAGAAAAGGCACTAATAACAGGATGGATAGAAAAATCGAATCAGTTGAGAAATTGATAGGCAGTGTAAAAAAATAGGAATAATTCATTATCAGTAAGTTAATTGTTGTATCTTTATTCTTTAACTGAATAAATCAGCTCTGACTTTTATCAGATTGATGGGAAACCTTTAAATATTATAATTATGAAACAAAAATGTTTTAACGAAACTCAAGCTATTATGAGGAAATTGATTAGAAAAGCTGTAGTCATATTTATTTCAGCTTTGTTCGTATTTGCAATTGGGTGTAAAAAGGATAAGCAAGAAAATCCACCTGAATTGCCCCCTGAATCTTCATTTTTAATGGATTTTTCTGATTTTCAGGAAAATGAAGACAAAAGTTTTGATATTTTAAATGACTATTCTAATTATCAAAGAGCAGTTGCACATGTTGTTGTGTGGAATTTGGTAATTTCTATTCATCTGGCAATTCCAGTGGCTACTTTTACTAATTCTTTTAATTACACTCCGGTATATCAACCTGATACTGAATCATGGAAGTGGACTTATGACGTTACTGTAAACAACGGTACTTATACTGCAAATTTATACGGGAAAATATTCGATACATATGTAAGATGGGATATGTATGTTAGTAAGACAGGAATAGGTGCATTTACTGATTTTCATTGGTATTTTGGAGAATCTAATTTAAACAATACTGGTGGTGAATGGACTTTGCACAAGAATCCAAATGAACCAATTACTTTTGTCGGAATTGTTTGGAATAGAAATATTGAAGAACAAGTTTTTGATATTACATATACTAATATAGTTCCTGGAGGGGCTGAAAATGGAGGATATATTTCTTATGGCCATACTAATGATACTGATTATAATGCTTTTTACAATATATACAATAAGGGTCAAGATAATTTAGTAGAGATAAAATGGGATCGGACATCCAAAGACGGCAGAATTAAAGACCCTGCATTTTTTGGGGATGATAATTTTAGATGCTGGGATTCAACATTTTTAAATACTGATTGTGAATGATAATTTAATTATTAACCATAATAATTCAAAACTATGAATATTTCAAAAATTGTAATTTTAGTTTGTATAGTAATCTTGGCTTCTTGCAGTGGAACCCAAAATAAATCTGAGTCTTTTATTGATCAAGAAATATCTATAAATGACTCTGAAAAAGCATTTCTAAGCAGCCTTGCCGGTTTATGCGGACAATCATTTTTAGGTAAACAAATTTATTCTAAAGATGGGAGAGATAGCTGGGCTGGTAAGAAGTTAGTGATGCACGTTACTGTTTGTGAAGAAGATAAAGTTTTTATCCCTTTTCATGTTGATGAAAATAAATCTCGAACTTGGATGTTTCTCGTTGAAGACGGCAAGTTGCGTTTTCGCCACGACCATCGTCATGAAGATGGTACGCCTGAAGATCTTACTTTATATGGTGGCTTTTCAGATGGAAAAGGATCAGATCTTGTGCAATGCTTCCCTTGGGATGAATATACTGAAAGTATATTAACAGATGGTAATAAGAGGCAATGGAATGTTTCACTGAATGAAGATTTATCAACTTTTACCTATGAGCTCTATGTTAATGAAGAGCTTGTTTTTGCTGCTGAATTTGATTTGACAAAGCCAATAACAGCAGAATTATAGGATAAATCCTAAAGAGTTATTAGGTCTAGATAACTGCCACTTTCAAATTTATCTCCGAGCAATACCTCGGAGATTTTTTTGCCTGAAACTTCAGTAGATTCAAGTTTGCCTGTTTCTTTAAATTCAACAAATTTTTTCTTGAGCGGAAACTGCTCTTCAGTAGTGGATCTGATTGTTTTTTGCATGTCTGTTTCTATAATACCTGGAGCAAGTGCCATTATTTTTACAGGGTATTTCTCTCTTTGTTGCTCCATTGCAACACACTTTGTCATCATGTTTAAGCCAGCTTTTCCGCTGCAGTAACTACTCCAGCCAAAATATGGGTTTACTGCTGCCCCCGAAGAAAGATTAAGTATTCTTTTTTCACATTTGAACGATTTCGACTTTAAAATAAATTCTTTAGTCAGAAGCATTGGAGCTATAAGGTTTATAGAAATATGTCTTTGGATTTCGTCAGAATCACAAGTTTCAATAGGACCTATTGGATTTAGCACACCCGCATTATTTACAAGTATCAACTTATCCAAATTCTTGTCTTTGATCTTCTCGAAAACAACAGTCATAAGTTTGTCAATATCAGGCGTGTATGACAAATCATACTGTATGTAGTCAAGTTGAACTTTCTTTTTAATTGCTTTTTCTTTAAGTTCTTTATTCTCTGTTCGTGAAATGCAGATTAAATGGTTGCCGGTATTAATTAGGGCATTTGTAATTCCTTCACCAATGCCTTTGCTTGCGCCGGTTATTATAATACAGTTAAACTTTGTCATTTGATTATTGTATTTGATTAATTGAACGAATAGCGCCGGTTTCAGGGTAGAAAATAATTTCGAAATTACCTGATGGTAATCTTTTTGTATAGCCGAATTGACTTATTAAGAACTTATTTTCAGTAATTACTTGATTACCATGCAATAATCTAATTTCACATTCTTCAGGAGTTCTATATACAATACCGTTCTGAGTATTACTATTATTAATATGATGCTCAATTTTATTGTTTCTCAATATTTCAATACTGATTGGCTTGCCATTCTTTGAGCTTTTACCAATAACTCCCGCATTTTCAGAGAATTTGCATAGTTCAAAAGGTAGACTTTCTTTCTCTGAGGGGATATATTCAAATTTGTATTTGATTATGCTTATTGTTGTAATGCCGGTAAATAATTCCAGAAATCTCTGTTCAATAATATTCAACTCGTCGTTCATAAACTTTATTGTTTCTTTAGAATATGGAATTTCAGAAAATCCACTTATAAGTGCATATCTCTTATCTCTTATATTAAAAATCTTTTCTGCAACCTCTTTTGCTCTTGCTTCAGACGACTTTTCAACAAATGATTTTGATAATCTTCTTCTTTGAATTACCAAAGAATCAATTAATACTTCTTCATATATTGTGTCAATTTTTTCAACCATTTTATTATCAAGAAAATAAAAGAAACTGCCCTTTTTTAGTTTTTCATCAATTTTTATTGATTCGGTTCTTGAATTGTTGTCTTCAGATATTCGGGAAATAAAGTTTACACTTTTTAGTAATCCCTCTTCTGTATAATCTAATGACAAATTTGAATACTTCTTTTTAGGGTTGTAGTTTATAAAATAGATATGATCTTTATCCGGTTTGGCACTTGTGCTGGTCTTTATTTTTCCAATGCTGTAATGAGAGAAAGGGTCAGTTTCAACTTCTTCAAGGCTTAAATATTTATCAGCGTATTTAGCAAATGGGCCTGGTTCAAAATCAGTCTTAATTACTGTGATTTCTACATTTACAATAGTTTGTGGCAGGGCATAGTAAAACCCCTGAGCTGTTTTTTGGCTTTCTATATCATTAATATGTGAAACTGTTATAAATGTGTTTTTGGAACACGATATTATCATAACTGATAATACTGCCATAAGAAGTTTAAAAAATTTTGTCATAATGAGAAGGTATTGTTTACAAAGTCTTAAACGAATTTTAATAATTTTTGTTATCATTCATGGATTGAATTAAGAACAACGGGAAAATGAGTTTGATAGTTTTGTCTGGCTAATTCCCAAACAGATTCTTTATTAATGATGGATACAATATTTTCTGCTACAATGTGGGTTTTAATCTCATTCACAAGCATACTGCTGTTGAAAACTTTTAAACTCTCACTATTCTGAGTAGTTAAAATATCGGTAAGACCTATTATATGATTTTCTTCGGAATTTATTGAGTTATATGTTTTAGATATTGTTTTATTTTGATTTTCTACAACATAAATTAAATCAGCAAACTCGGCGATATTAGCTGCATATAACTTAAATTCTTCCTCCGTTTTAAATTCAGAAACAAAAATAAAAGCGGCAACTCCTTTCCCTTTGATTGAACAAAGTTTTTTAATCTCATCAAAAGCCTTTTTGTTTTTTGGATTGTCATAAAGTACTTCAAGCTCCTGATGTTTTAAAAAATTCATCCTACCAGGCAAATTGTGGGGCAGGGGAGAGAATGATTTCAGATAATGTCCAATTTTCTCAGGTGCTACTCCCAACGCTGTTAAAGCGCAACATGCAGCTAGAATTGAGTCTAAAAAGAGATCAGTAGTATTGTTGAATGTGAGAGGAACTTCTTTTAAATCAGCAATCATTGCTCGGGAGCTTCTGTTATGAATGAAAATCTTTTCTTCTTTTACGAAAGCACCCATACCTCCCTTGGTCATATGATTAGTAAGCTCTTTGTTTGCAGGGTTTTTGCTGAATAGAGCCGGCTTACTATAAAGTCTGTTCATAGCTTCCAATATAAATGGATTATCAGCATTCAAGACAGAAAAACCGGATTCATATACCTCTTCTGTTACAACAGATTTTGCGTATGCCAGATCCTCCAACAGCCAAATATCATCCTGATGAAGGTGATTATCAAATAGATTAAGAAATATTCCAACATCAGCAAACTGGTATCCCAAGCCATCTTTTAAAATTCCTTCAACCGATGTTTCCAGAATAGCGCAATCAATAGAAGTATCACCAAGTAATGCCGGCACATCTTCGGGATAAGTCATGTTCCCAGAGATAACTTTTCGTCCTGCTGCAAAAAGCCCGTCAGAGCATGCAAGCCCGGTTTGAAATCCTTCTTTTTCCAGAGCAAAATTGATTAGATATGCACATACACTTTTACCAGCAGAGCCTGTAATTGAAATTAATGGCACATGCGACCTTGACTCTTTAGGAAACAACATATCCAGCATTGGGATTGCAGGATTTATCGGATTTCCAGCTGCAGGATTTACGTGCATCCTGAAATCTGGTCCTGCATTAACTTCAAGTATTACTCCTCCGGTTTTTGTAATAGGAATTTCAATGCTTTCAGCAACTATAGTTACTCCGGCAACATTCAAACCACTAACGTTGGCAGCTCTTTCGGCAAGAAAACGATTTTCCGGATGAACTTTTTCTGTTACATCCTCAGTAAAAGCACCAAAAGCCGGATTACAAGTAGACTCAAGTCTTATTTCTAAACCTTGCTCAATTATAGAATCCAGTTTCAAGCCTTTTAAAGAAAGATTCTTTTCAGTCTGTTCATCGGTAATAACATAAGAAAGTTTACCCTTATCACCCGGTTCTCTTCCCTGCATTGAATTTATATTGTTAACCAGTTCTAACACGGTTTTATTTCCATTGCCAATTATTACAGGAGGAGTAAGTTTTGTTGCGGCAATCATTTTGCCATTAATTATAAGTAATCTGTATGTGTTGCCAGGAATATGTCTTTGAATAAGGACAGGCTTTTCCTCCTTAATGCAATGTGAAAATGCTTGTAAAAATGAAGATTCATCATTAATGTCTAGAAATACATTTTCACCTCTGCTGCCTTGGGCCGGCTTTATTACTGCTTTATCGTTCAGATTTACAAAGAACTCTTTTGCTTCTTCATAATTTATGGTTTTCAATGTTTCCGGTATAGGCAGACCTGCATCTCTTAGAGTAAGAGTAGTAAGGTATTTGTTGGTTGCATTTTCAACTCCAATGAAATTAGTATCAGATGTAATTGTTGCTCTTATTCTTTTTTGATATTTTCCGGTACCTAACTGAATGAGATTATGCTGATCTAACCTAATTATGGGGATGTTTCTTTTTAGAGCTTCATCCACAATAGTCTGTGTACTTGGACCCAGCAGTCTTTCTTCACGAATATTTATCAACTCATTTACAATAGGGTTAACATCAAATTCCTGTTTCATGAGCAAAGCATTTATGAGGTTTACGGCAGCTTTTGCAGCATATATACCAGCTTTGTCATCAATAAAACGAAATATTATATTATAAACACCTTGAGTGAGTGTACTTCTAGTTTTTCCATACCCCGCTTGCATTCCGGCTAAAGATTGTAATTCTATGGCAACATGCTCAATAACATGACCCATAAGAGTTCCTTGTCTTACTCTGAAAAAGAAACCTCCGGGCTTTCCTTCAGAGCAATGATGTTCGTACAAAGTTGGAAGAGTTGATTCAAGCCTATCATAGAATCCATCAATTTCATTGGAAAAAACTTCGTCGTACTCCCCAAGACTAAGTCTGGTTAGAATTACAGGTCCTGCACTGAAATAATTTGCGCCCCTAAGAACTTTTATAAGTTCTACTTTTAATGGACCTTCGTTTATCTTATAGTCTTTAGCAAGATCAGTTTTTTCCATAATGTAAATCTTCAACTGTGTATGCAAATATACTCAGTATGCAGATATGTGTTATGATAAATTGAAAGAAAGTCGGCAGTCGAAAGTCGAAAGTCGAAAGTCGGAAGTCGGAAGTCACTAGTGTCAATCTGCACAATCCTTACATGCGAATTATAGGTGCGTTAGTAGCGAAATATCAATAGAAATGAAAGCCCGGATAAACCAAGAGGTGCAGAGCACCGAAACTTACTTCAGTAAAAAGTCCAAATTCGCTGTTTCGTCGTATTCAACAGATGGAACATCTTTCTTAATAACCTTGATTTTCTTTGGGCCTTGCAGTCTTACACTTTTGCCTTCTATTCTTAACATTGTGCCTTCAGGAAGACCTACCACCGTAATGTCAGGATTCACCACAAGGAACTCTCTTAGTCTTTGCTCTCTGGTTTCACCTGCATGGTTGGGAAGTGTTGCTTCAGTATAATGAGGATTTATCTGGAAAGGAATTACACCCAAAACATTGAAGCTTTTTGGCTGTATAACGGGCATATCGTTGGTGGTTTTTAAAGATGGGCACGCCACATTACTTCCTGCACTCCAGCCGATAAAAGGCGTGCCTTCGTTAATCTTTTTTCTCAAAGGCTCAATTAGATTGTTTTCGTGTAACATATGCACCAAATGAAAAGTATTACCACCGCCAACAACAATGCATTTTGCCTGTTCAACTGCCTTAGTAGGATTTTCAGCTTTATGAATAGATTTAACTGTGTATCCTAATTCAGTGAAAACATCACTTACTTTCTGAGTGTATTCATCGTAAGTGACTGTAACACCTGCATATGGGATAAATAATACATCCATTGGATTACCTCCAAGAAAATCCTTAATATATGGTTTGGTATATGTCAGATAGGGTTCCCCAAAGTTTGTCGAATTGCTAATTAATAATAGTCTCTTTTCCATAATTATTTTGTTTTTATGTTTGTAATTAATATTTCGAGGTTATAAAAACGAAAATACAACTTTATAAACCAAAGCTAAGGTTAATTTACAAATTTTAACGTTTGTTGAATTTAATAATTAGTATAATTTTGCCTGAATAAAACATAAAAGTGATGCTATTTAAAATAGAAGGAGAAGAGTTAAGCCGTTTCATTATGGTGGGAGATAGGGTGCTTATAAAGCCCAAGGCTGCAGAGAGTAAAACAAGGAGTGGTTTGTATCTGCCTCCCGGAGTTGAAGAAAAGAGAAAAATTCAATCAGGATATGTTATAAAAATCGGTCCGGGGTATCCGATACCCTCACCAATTGACAATACAGAGCCGTGGAAAGAACAGTCGGATAATCTAAAATATTTCTCCCTTCAGGCAAAAGAGGGCGACCTTGCGGTTTTTTTACAAGATAGTACTTATGAAATGGAATTTAACGGAGAGAAATATTGTATTGTGCCTCATTCTGCTATTTTGATGCTAATCAGAGACCCGGAACTAAGTTCTAATGTGTAATAGCTTACAAATAGTTTTATTCTAAGTCGCTAAGATCTTGATCTATTTCATTCCGATATAATGTGAAATGTATTGTTTTCAAAGCATTCACAACTCTTATTCCCCAATGCTGATGAAATAATCTTCTAACTTCACTAACTGCATTTTCTTTGGAATATTCAAAAGGCTTCTGATAAAGCATTACAAAATCTTTCAGATCCTGATATATATCAGCCATATTATCTGAAAGGCTTGATTCTTCAGAATCATTAGTTATATTCAAGGTATGATAAACGTCTATTGGACCAAATTTCGTTCTAAGCGCTTTGAAAATTTCTTCCCATTGTTCTTCTGTAACAAATCTCTCATTAAAGGATTCGTCAGTTACATCAACAAATGGCAAAATTGAGGCTTTCAGATATAACAAAGGAGCAATTTTTTGAAAATATTGAAGAATGTCATCAGCAGAATATTTATCAACTTTTTCAAAGAAAAGACAATATTCATTTGCTACGGTAATAAAATCAATAATAGCTTTAGAATATATTGGTTTTGAATAGTCAAGTTCGTCGGTCATAATTAAAACTTTAAATCTTAAATCTTAAAAATCTTGAATCTTTAATCTTCAATCTCATGGTATTGCATTGCTCCTAAATCTCCCGGAGGTGTTCTCGGGTTTCCAAGAATATCAAATGGGATTTGAGCAGCAATATTTGGATTTCCTTTGTTAATAGCAGGCGAACCAGACATTAATCTATAATCATTATCCTGAACGTTATTGAACAATGGATTTTGATTTTTTAAAACACTAATGTAATTCGATGCCGTAGTTTCCATAGTAGTTTTAAGTAGGCAGTGATCAAATTTAAAATTTGCCAAACCAAGTCCGGGAAAAAAATCTAATAATATCTCATCGTTTAGGCTGCCATAAATTATTGAGTTTCCAAAATCAGCTTTTATAAGGTCTCGTATCTGTACATTATTATTTTTGTCGAAATAGTAATTATTGATATAAACCATAGGGGTTTGTCTTATCCCAATGCTATAGTAATTAGCGAAAGTACAATGATTAAACTCGTATTTCCCTCCAATATTAATGTAAGCCGAGTGCTCTCCACAATTTGCTACTATTGTATTTTCTGCATATACATAACTACCTTGCAATAGCAAGCCGGTAGAGCTCATATTTTTAATTATAGAATTTTTTATTGTTAATGTTGGATTAGAAAAGCTGCCAATTGAATCGACGTGCAATCCAACAGTACCATTTTTAATAACTGCATAGTTAAATTCATGGTCTTTGCTAGTAGCTGTAAGCCAAATTCGTCCCCATTGTCCGGGCAATTCGCGATAAAAGGGTTCAAGTCTGTCGCCTTGAAAAGTCACGGGTGCATCCAGAGTTCCATTTACTTTTATTGATGAGCCTCCAAGAAATATCATACTCGAATTATTGTGAAGATGTATTCTTGTCCCTTCATTAATAGTAAGAATTTTATCTCTGTCAACCACAAAAAACCCATACAAGACATATGGTAGCTCATTATTCCAAGTTTGGTTATCTGTCATTAGATAATATGAAATCCCGCTATCAGGGTCTGTATAATTAGGCTTAATAAATATTGCATCTTGCCCCCAGGCAGCTAAGCTTATGCTTTGTTGATTTCCATTTATCTCAAAATTAATTTTATCTGTAATTATGAGAGGGAGATTCTGATTAACAGGGTCAACTGTAATTTCAACATACACAATAATACTGTCATTTTGGTCTATCTCAATATTATCAACATAACTTCCGGGTCTGCCATCTGCATTGAACCTGAAGAATGAGTTGCTACCTTCTTCAAGCCAAATTCTGGAAATATTTATTCTATTATGATGATTGTTATAAACTTTGAAGCTTTTTGTTGAAGATCCCACGGTAGTAAATACAGTATCAAATAAAAGAGTATCTTGCGAGAAATTTAGCTTTATTGAAGGATCTGTGTCGAACCCTGTATCCCTGCATGAGCCTGACAATAAATATATAAACAAAATAACAATTGCAGGTGCCCAGAATCTTTGAAGTCTTATCATTTTTTTATTTTGATAACGCTTTGAAGCATTGAAAATTATATTATTTATAAATTGCTGGTGCAAAATTAGTAAATCATTCACTAAAAAAAAGACCCAAAATCTTTGTATCACATAAAAATAAATTATTTTTGCAGCCGAAATAACATTTAAACTACTATGGCAAAAATTAAAAAAGACAAAGCAAGCGAAAAGAACATAATGGCTGTTGAAGAAGCATTAGGGAAATCAGAACAATTTATCGAGAAGAATCAGAATAAAATTGTTTGGGTTGTTCTTGCAATCGTATTAATTATTGGTGGATATATCGGATATAACCGTTTTATAATTGAGCCACGTGAAAAAGAAGCATCTGCTGAAATTTTTATGGCGCAGAAATATTTCGAGAAAGATAATTATAAAATGGCACTTGAAGGAGATGGTTTTTATATGGGCTTTCTTGATATTATTGATAATTATGGAATGACAAAGTCAGCTAATCTTTCAAAATATTATGCTGGTATTTGCTATTTAAATCTTGGTGAATTTGAAAATGCAATTGACCAATTAGGAAGTTTTAAAAAGCGTGATATGATTCTTGGAGCAATGGCATACGGTGCTATGGGAGATGCTTATCTGGAATTAGACAATAAAGAAGAAGCTTTGAAAAACTATAGAAAAGCTGCTTCTCATAAGCCAAACAAGCTTACATCACCTATTTACCTATTAAGAGCTGCTCAACTTGAAGAGCATATGGGTAATTATAAATCAGCTTTGGATTTATATAAGAAAATCAAAACAGATTTCCACGGCTCAGCAGAAGCAACTGATATTGACTATTACATTGGAAGAGTTAGCGGTTTGATTAAATAATTCCGACAATGTCAAAAAAAAAGAACTTATCGGATTATGATGATGCCGGCCTACCTGCTGCCGATAAGATGAAGATTGCGATAGTTTATGCCGATTGGAATGAAGAAGTTACTTCTGCTCTTGTTGGTGGTGCAAAAAACACTTTATTAAAGCACGGATTAAAAGAAAAAAATCTTATAATTCATAGTGTTCCCGGTAGTTATGAACTTCCAATGGGAGCACAGTATCTACTTATCAATAATTTTGATCTAGATGCCGTCATTTGTATTGGATGCGTAATTCAAGGCGAAACAAGGCATTTTGATTTTATCTCTGATGCTGTTGCCAATGGGGTAATGAATGTTGCGTTAAAGTACGAAAAGCCGGTTGTATTCGGAGTGCTTACCACAAACGATTATGCTCAGGCAAAAGAACGCTCCGGAGGAAAGCACGGAAATAAAGGCGATGAAGCTGCTTTCACAGCTATTAAGATGGCAGCTCTTAGAAAGAAATTATGGAAATAAGCTATTATGCCTAATCCTGATGATAGATTGAAAGTTGTTTTCATGGGTACACCTGAAATTGCAGTTGAATCCCTAAAAGCTATCGTAAATCAAGGATTTAATGTAGTAGGTGTTGTTACAGCTCCAGATAAACCCGCCGGCAGAGGTCAAAAACTAAAATATTCCGCAGTAAAAGAATATGCACTGCAAAATGATTTACTGCTACTTCAACCATCAAACCTTAAGGATGCAAATTTTATTGAACAACTAAAGGAGCTAAATCCTGATGTGCAAGTTGTTGTTGCTTTCCGAATGTTACCCAAGTTAGTTTGGGAAATTCCCTCAAAAGGAACTTTTAATATGCATGCTTCACTATTACCTGATTTAAGAGGTGCAGCACCAATAAATTGGGCTGTAATATATGGGTATAAAAAAACAGGAGTTACAACTTTCTTCATTAACGAAGAAATAGACAAAGGAAAAATTATTCTATCTCGGGAAATTGATATTGAAGAAGGAGAGACAGCCGGTTCACTGCACGACAAACTTATGATTATTGGAGCAAACATAGTTGTCGATACTTTGAGCCTTATTCAAGACAATTCAGTTGAAACATTTTGTCAAGCAGATTTGGAGAAAAATATTTCTGTATTAAAACCAGCACCAAAAATATATAAAGAAGATTGCAAGATTGACTGGAATAAACAGGGTAGGGAAATTGTAAATTTTGTAAATGGACTTAATCCATATCCAGGTGCTTATGCTCTACTAAATATTAACCCAAATATTGGTGAAGCAAATTATAAAATAATCGCAGTTGCTTATTTGCTAGAGAACCACGATTTAAGCATAGGAGATGTAATTACTGATCGAAAAAATCACATCAAAGTGGCAATCAAAGATGGTTTTATAGAAATTTTGAGTATTCAGGAGCCGGGAAAACGTCTATTAAGCACCAAAGAATACCTCAGAGGAGTGAAATTTTAATTTTTTTCTAGCATTTTCACAATGAGTTAAATCGACTTAATGCGCTCTTTATCAGATTGTTAGCAAATATAGTTATTAACAAAATTTCAATTTTTTCAACAAAATCAACACTTTTAGCAAATTTCTCTTGGAAGTTTAGATAAATGCTATATATTTGCAATGGAAATAAATATTTCTTTTTATTTAACCAAAACAAAGAAAAAAATGAACAAAGCAGAACTAATTGATGCTATTGCATCAGGAGCAGGCTTAACAAAAGCTGACTCAAAAAAAGCACTTGACTCTTTCATTAAAGCTACAACAGCCTCACTTAAAAAAGGCAACAGAGTAGCATTAGTAGGATTCGGTTCATTCTCAGTTGCAAAAAGAGAAGCACGCAAAGGCCGTAACCCACAAACTGGTAAGGAAATTAAAATCCCTGCTAAAAAAGTTGTTAAATTCAAAGCTGGTGCTGAACTTGCTGGCGTTGTTAAGTAAGCTATTTTACTTGAAAAAGAAAAGCTTCGGAATATTCCGGAGCTTTTTTTTTACCTTTACATTCAGTTTTTTGTTTAAATAACAAAATAATAATGAGCAGCGATAAGAACTTTCAAGGCTACGACCCAAATGCACCGGGCATAATTGGTAATAATATATTCGGACTTCCTTTCAATACTGAGAATGCAAAAGTCGTAATTATTCCTGTTCCATGGGATGTAACAGTCTCCAATCAAAGTGGAACTTCACTCGGACCTCAGAATATCAAAACGCTGTCGTATCAGATAGACTTATTTGATATTAAAGATCCTGATGCCTGGAAACAAGGCATTGCTATGGAGCCAATTTCTGACATTACACTTAAAAAAAATAACGAAATCAGAGAAAAGTCCTCTAAATATATTTCTGAATTGGAAAGAGGTTTAAATCCAAGTAGTAATGATGAAATGAGATTAATATTGCAGCTAGTTAATAATGAATGCAATGCATTGATTAATGAAGTTGAAATTAAAGCTCTTAAATACCTTGATCAGAAAAAGCAGGTTGCTTTAATAGGAGGTGACCACAGTATATCTTTGGGATTGATAAAGGCTTTGGCTAAAAGGCATAATTCTTTTGGAGTTTTGCAGTTTGATGCCCACGCTGACCTGAGAAATGCGTATGAAGGATTTGAACACTCTCATGCTTCTGTAATGCATAATGCACTAAAATTGGAGCAAATCTCAAAGCTTGTTCAGGTTGGTATTAGAGATTATTGCGAAGAAGAGAATAGTGTTATAGAAAATAATTCTGATAGAATAAAGACATTTAATTCAAGAAGCCTTTATTCAAGATTGTTTGAAGGTGAAAGCTGGAAGAATATATGTGATGGAATAATATGCGAATTACCTGAAAATGTTTATATAACTTTTGATGTTGATTTTCTAAATCCATCTGAATGTCCTACAACCGGAACTCCTGTACCGGGAGGATTTTCTTTTGAGCATGCATTATACCTTGTTGAAAGGTTAGTTGCATCAAATAAAAAAATAGTTGGGTTAGATGTTGTTGAGACCGGACCAGGCAATCTAGACGGAATTGTATCATGCCGAATTCTGTACAGAATGATTTTGAATATGTTGAATTAGTATTATTAGATTCGTGATAAATGAAAAATATCGATATTGAAGGATTGGTAGATTATTTAAAGAATTTTGTTACTGATGAGAGATGGGATAGGTTTCAGTCTGTAATCGAACATCGGACAAGGTATCTTACTGTGGTTTTGGAAGACATTTACCAGTCGCACAATATTAGCGCAGCTCTCAGAAGTTGCGAGTGCTTTGGAGTACAAGATGTTCATATTATTGAACAAAAATATGAATTTGAAGTAAACTCGCAAATTGAAATGGGTTCTTCAAAATGGTTGACAATTCATAAACACAAATCAAAGCATAACAGCAGTGCAAAATGCATACAATCGCTTAGAAAAAAAGGATACAAAATAATAGCCACATCACCTAATGTTAATGATAGCGACCTATATGATTTAAATATTGATCAAAAAACAGCACTTATATATGGAACTGAGTTGGAGGGTTTGTCAAATGAAGTCTGCGAAATGGCCGACGGGTTTATGAAGATTCCAATGTTTGGATTTACCGAAAGCTTTAATATTTCCGTGACAGTTGCACTAAGTCTTCAATATTTAACTAACAAACTGCGTGAATCAAATATAAAATGGCAGCTTTCAAAAAGAGAGAAAAACGAAGTATTATTCAACTGGCTAAAGACATCAATAAAGAACTCTGAAAAAATAATCAAGTTTTATAATCAGAAAGACACAATCAAGTAATGATTTTCTAATTGATTTTATTAATTTTGCCACAAAACAAAATCTAACATTTAATTTTATATAATATGGGAAAAGGAGATAAGAAAACATTCAGAGGTAAGCTAATAATGGGCTCATACGGTAAAACTCGTCCTCGTAAAGGCACAAAAACAGAAGTAGTTAAAGCTGAAAAGACAAAGAAATAAGCAATAAATTACGGGATAAAAGAGCTGTTTGATTTTTAATCAGGCAGCTTTTTTATTTATTTAGTAGCAATCGGAAATAATCACCTCTTTCCATAAAGTTTTTAAAAGAATCGTAGCTTGCAGCAGCCGGCGATAACAAGCATACTTCTCCTGAATTGGTTAATTTTTTAGCAGTATTTACTGCATCTTCAAAACTTGCCAAAAGCATAGAATTTTTGGTATTAAGCGGATACTTTGAAATCAAAATATTATACATCCTTTTTCCCGCATCGCCAATAAATATTAGATTTTTCACATTATTACCACAGAGATATTCTATCAAATTATCATAAAAAACACCTCTGTCGAAGCCGCCAAGTATTATGGTAGATGTGTTTGGGAATGTTTCTAAAGCAGCAATAGCAGCTTCAGGAATAGTTGAAATAGAATCATTAATAAAAACAGCACCCTTAATATTTGCAACCATTTCCAGTCGGTGCGACAATCCTTTAAAATTTGCAACGCCATCAATTATATGTTTTACTTCAATACCTGCTAATAATGCAGCAGCAGAGGCCGCTTGAATATTTATTAGATTATGCTCGCCCTGGAGTTGTCTGTTCTTGCATACATTTTCTAATATGATTTTTTGGCCGTTAAGCTTAATTATAAGATCATTATAATTGCAAATAACCCCGTTATTATCATTCAAATACAATTTTGACCCATCTCCAAAAAGCTCTTCCGACGTGTTTTTAATTGCTTCATTATTTCTGTTTACAATGAAATAATCGCCTTTACTTTGCCACCTAACAATATTAAATTTTGCTTCCTGGTATTCTTTATATCCATTGTAATGATCAAGATGCTCCTGAAATATATTTAAAAGTATGGAAATATGTGGAGATACTTTAATGTTCTCAAGCTGATGACTGCTCATTTCAAAAGCAATTATTGAATCTTCCTTTATATCGCTGATATAATCAAATGGGGGCAGACCCATATTTCCGGCAAGAATAGAATTTTTTCCTGCTGTTTTTAAAATATGATAAAGAAGTGAAGTAGTTGTACTTTTCCCTTTTGTTCCTGTAATTCCAATAATCTTTTGTTTGAAAAGATTTATAAAAATTTCTGTTTGTGATGTAATTTGCGTGCTTTTTTCAACATTAATGTTTTTGAATGAAATTCCCGGGCTCTTAATAACAATATCATAATTGTTTAATCCATCTAAATAATCATTTCCTGAATAACACTTTACCAATTCGTCATTTTTAATAGCAAGCTTAACTTTATCAGAAAGGTCGTCTCTTTTGTCAGCAATAGATAATGTGATATTGGGTAGAAATTTCCTAATAGTTTTATATGTGGATGTTCCCTCAAGACCAAAACCAAGAATTAGAATTTTCTTCCCTTCAAAATAACTTAAAAAATCTTTCATTTGCTATATCAGTCTAGAATGTAAATTTTCAATTATGGATTTTAAAGCATTTTCAATATTATTATCCAAAAAGTGCTCATTGTCAAATTCAGTTAAAACGCTTTCAATATTGACCCTTGAATCAATATTTGGAAGAATTTGGTTTTTATAATAATCAAGTAAAAAAGGTAGTTTTCCGTTATTCTTTTTCACAAGGTATAATAAGGCAGCGTTTACTTCATTGATAGTGCCAACACATTCAAAGGGTTTTTCTTTTGAAAAACCTGTTAGTTGTTCAAAATATCCCTTTAGGTTTTCGTTATCAAATAGATTACTTCCAAATATTTTCAATAAATCTTCAGAGGATAAAAATGGCGACAGAATGATAAATGTAAACAAGCACTTTGAACAATTGCAACACCAAATGTCGGATTTACTGCCGGCATTACAACTCCTGAAAACCTTGTGATACTTAGTATATCCGGAAAACAATGCTCCAATTTGGAGTTCATTCAAGGGGCGAAGAAGACTGAAATAATTTACAGAAGGACTTACAAATTCGCAGAAATATTGCCTGAAATCGTTCTCAAACTCAAATGATTTGGAATACTGATGATTAATTTTTGTACCGGGGATAGTAGATTCGTTGGCACTCGATTCATTAGATAGTGCAATGTTTTTTATTCCATATAATATTGCATTAAGTGAACAAACAAATGCAAGCAGAGCGGAAAAAGGTGTATGACCGTTTAAAAATCCTTGATTGTTGAGCTCCAGCAATAATGGATATATTGTTCTCTGCACTTCAATTTTGTTTTCATCAGTAAGCTCAGCAGTTTTAAGTACATTTTGAGTTGCGCCCCTGTGATTCACTACAAGAGTTTTATTGGACTTTCCGTAATTCTTAAGGATTTCTAAACCAACTATTGAATCTTTGCCACCACCAACAGGAATTAAAAACGAATCACTAAGGTTTATTTTTCTTGTTTTTGGAGTAGGATGGGCATTTTTGCCGTATGAAAACTTGAATAAGGCATCAGCATTGCAGCGTATTTTATTTGTATAAAAAAATTCGCCCAAACCATTTTTGTAAAGTTTCTTCCAAAAATCCTCCTGTTTCTTTGTCAGTTTAAACGGCTTAATATGGATTTCGGGCGAGCATGCAGCTTTCCAATAACTAACAAGTTCTATCATTCCGATATTAAATATTGCATTTTGCAAAAGCTCATCGCATAGTTCGTAATGGAAATGGCTTTTCTTTATGTGAAAGGTGAGCTGTGGATAAAAATTGTATTTATTGTTTAAATTAAAGTGAAATATGATAGTAAGCTTGTCGTTAATAAAATTATAATCGAATTTCTCAAAAGTGAATACCGGATATTCTTGTCGTAGCTTTTCGAAGTTGTTAATTGATTTGTGCGACATAATGAACAATGATAACTTTTTTTTTGTTAATGGATTTAGAAAGTTTTCGTAAAAGTAAGAAATATTGATTTATATTTGGTACGAATGCTTTTGCAACAAATTATAAAAAAATGAAAATGCCTAAAAGATTTGTAGAACCTTCACAAGGAAGATTGTTGTTAAGTGAACCCGCACTGAGTGATAATTACTTTTCACGCAGTGTGGTATTACTTGTGGAGCACTCTGAAACAGAAGGTAGTGTGGGCTTAATATTAAATAAGCCTATTAATATGAAGCTTAATGAGGTTGCCAAAGATTTCCCATCTATTGATTTCCCTATTTACCTTGGAGGTCCTGTTCATCCGGATAGATTGTTTTATCTGCATACAAAAGGAGAATTAGTGTCGGGAAGTATTAAAGTATTTAATGATTTATTTTGGGGAGGTGATATTACAAAAGTTGTTGAATTAATTGAAAATAAGCAACTTAATAAGTCTCAGGTTAGATTTTTCATAGGTTATTCCGGTTGGAGTGTTGGACAGCTGGATAATGAATTAGCTGAAAAATCATGGATTGTATCAATGACGAATAAAAAAAGCATAATGGGTCCAAATCCTGAAAAACTTTGGAGTGAACTAATTAAGCAAATGGGAAGCGATTATGCTATTTGGGCTAACTTTCCTGCAGACCCAATTCTAAACTAACTCAACTTTCTTATCTGGAAATATTCTTGAAATCTGATGATAAAAATGCATCAGGTTTTTGCTTGTCAACTTCGTGCGAATGAGTGTACAAAATATGAGCATCTTTAACGGTTACGATAAATTTCCATGTTTTGCCTTTTCCATATTGAAGAGTATCTTCCGGACCAATTTTGTGTAGAATTGCCACATCCTCTCTCTGTTCTGTAATTGCTTGCTGAATTTCATCTCTTGTTACAATTTTTACTGTATAAGGATAATATTGAGCAATTTTTTCAACAGTATTAACATCAGGTGCAAGTTCGTCTTCTAAGAGCCAAAGTTCCATGTTTTTCACTTGTCCGTCTTTTACTTCCAATAACTTTGTAAGGCTGAAATTTCTGATTAAAGATCTTTCTAATGCCTGTCGTTGCATATATTGAACGAAGATGCCCATTTTATAAAGGTAATTGTCTTCGTCTATATCTCTGTACGAAAGTGGAACTGACCCAAGATCAGGCATTTTGTCAAAATCTTTTGTTGGATGACCCATTACGAAATTCAAAAACTGATATACATGGGGAAGGTTTTCTTGTTTAATATCTGCTAAGATTATAAACGAGTACTTATTATCATTCCTCTTCTTTTCAAATTCTTGAAAAGTAATAACATCAAATGGAGTTATTGTCCAGAATCTTTGCATTTCCTCAAAAAGCCTTTGATTATAATCAGCAAAAGGATTTTGATCTTTTACTAACAGAGTAGTACTTTTCTTAAAATTGTCGTAATCCTTTTTTTTTGCTGTTCTTATTTGGGCGGTTGCGGTAACGCAGAATAGCATTGCTGTGGCTATTATTAATAATCGTTTCATAATTATTGATTGTTTGTTGTGTAAACTATGTCGAAGTTATAAATTTTTCTGTTAATAAAAATGTTTTTTTAAAATGATAAATCTTGACCAAAAATCAATGAGATTATATGTTCAGGTTTTGCATTTTCTCCTTTTATAATGCAATTGGCTCTTAAATAATGATGCTCTCTTTGGTTTAGTAATTCTGTTACTTTTTCATGTAGTTCTTTCCCTGTTTTGTTTTTAATTAGAGGTCGAATATGATTAGAATCCTGTAGTCTTTTCGCCAAACTTGCAGGACTCATTTTCAGATAAACTGATGTTCCCATTTTTAGAATGCTATCCATATTATCAAAGAAACAAGGAGTGCCGCCTCCGGTTGCTATGATAATATTATCATAATCTGACATAGATAGCAATGCATCTCTTTCAATTTGCCTGAAAACATCTTCACCATTATTTTCGATAATATTCGGAATTTTTTTACTTGTTTTTTCCTCAATGAAATTATCCAAATCCAGAAAATCAAAACCTACTCTTCTCGCAAGGCGCTTACCAAGAGACGACTTTCCACTCCCCATAAATCCTATCAGAAATATGCGCATATGATTTAATAAACAAGTTATTATTGATAAACATCACAAATATACTTCAAATCTTAACCTGATATAATAAAATTACTATTGTTTAAAATACGTAATTTCGCGGTTTGAATTATTTTTTCAAATACATTTGGTAATTAATTTCAATAAAACCGTCTGATGATTAGAAAGTATTTTCAGGGTTCAGACCTATTTTCAAATATAATTACTCTTGTTTTCGGGACTTTCCTGGCGCAGATGATTCCTATATTGCTTCAATCTGTTTTAAGAAGAATATATTCTCCGGAAGACTTTGGAGCAATCGCGGTTTTCATTAGCATAACAGCAATATTTGTAATTTTCTCCACATTACGATATGAAATGGCAATCAACCTGCCAAAGAAGAAGGCCGATGCTGTTAACCTTGTATTTCTTTCTCTTTTCATTAGTTTTATTTTTAATGCGATTTTGTTTATTGCAGTAATTATATTAAAAGAACAGATTGCTTCAATATTGAATCTTTCTTCAGAATACTCTTATATATTGTACTTTTCGCCTGTAAGTATATTTTTATTCAGTTCTTATCAGACAATTAATTATTATCTGGTTAGAGAAAAGGCATTTAAGGCTATTTCGGCAAATAAAGTTTCAAGAAGAATCGCAGAAGGCGTTGCTCAAACCGGACTGGGGGTTACAGGCAAGTCTTACGGATTGCTTGCCGGTGATATATTCGGTCACCTTATTAATAATGTTACAGGCTGGTATCAGGTAATCCGAAAAGGATTTACCATCAGGGTTTTTTCTTTTAAAAGACAAAAAGAACTGGCTGTTACTTATAAAGAGTTTCCTTTAATCAATCTGATACCCTCATTCTTTAATGCTATTTGTCTTAATATGGTGGTTATTTTAATTGCTATGTTTTACTCTGAGGAAGTTGTCGGTTTTTTTGACCTTACTAGACTTGTTTTAGCAGTTCCAGCTGCAATGCTAACACTTAGCATCTCACAAGTGCTGTTGCAGAATATTTCTCAAAAAAATCAGAAGAAGGAGAGTATTATAGCAGACATTAAGAAACTCATTATATTGCTGACAGTAATAGGTGTTACCATGATTTTCGTAATTCTGGTATTGGCACCTTGGGCTTTTAGCATTTATGCGGGCGAAGCCTATTATACTTCAGGTATATATGCGCAAATACTTGTTCCTGCAGCAGCAATTAAGATAATTGTTTCGCCAATAAGCATTATTTTCGTTGCTCTTAAAAGAATCAAAATAATTAGCATCTGGCAAATTGCTAATTTTATTTTGCTCTGCTGCCTTTATTTTTTCAGGCATCTTGATGTAGTTGATTTTTTGAAAGTATATGTTTTGATGGATGTGGTATCTTATGTAGTATTCTTTATATTGATAATGAGGCTTGTAAGAAAATATGAAAGTTGTATAAAAGTGGAGTAGAAGCTGATTTCTTCTTAAGTAAAATAAAATATGGTCGAAGCAGAAATAAATACCGCAAATAAAAGACAACAGATCCACTTCTGGATTTATTTTGTTGGACTTTGTCTGTTTGTAGTTTCGATTCCCACTTCTCCATATATGATTACGGTTAGCCAAATTATAATAGGGCTAAACTGGATTGCTGAAGGACGCTTTAATTCAAAAATGCAGAAGTTTCTGGATAATAAACCTGCTGTAGTTTTTTCTCTTATTTACTTTTTGTTTGTGGTAGGGCTGCTATGGACCAACAATTATAAAAATGCCTTCCAAAACGATTTATTACACAAACTCCCCACATTTACCTTAACTCTCTTTATAGTTTCGTCAAAAAGCCTGAAAATAAATCAAATTAGATTTCTGATATTAATGTTTATCGCTTCAGTATTGACTGTTTCTTTTATTGGAACATATAATTTACTGTTTGCAGACTTGGCTACTTACAGGTACATTTTACCATATGGCTCACACATATATTATAGTTTGATGCTTATTATGTCGGCATTTATGCTGCCGTGGATAATTAAGCAAATTACTGACAAGAAAAAGTTTTTAATACTATCGCTGGTTTTGTCAATATGGATGATAATATTCTTGTTCTTATTAAGATCTCTATCCGGAATTGCTTCACTTTCAGGAGTGTTTGTGTTTATGGTTATTTGGTTTGTTTTTAAGATTAAGAATTTGGCTGTGAGAATTACTATAACTGTTGTTTTTCTTTTAGTAATTGTTTCTTCAACATTTGTGTTTAATTACATATATGAAAAAGCTGCCAATGTTGTTCATTATGAATTTGAGAAGCTTGAAACACATACTGCTGAAGGAAATGAATATGTTAATGACACAACAAAAACTTTGAGAGAAAATGGCCATCTTGTTTTTATTTATATTTCTGAAGTTGAATTAAGAGAAGAATGGAATGCAATAAGCGAGATTGATTTTAATGGAAAAACTTCCAATCAGCAAATTCTGAAGTATAATTTATACAGGTATATGGCTTCAAAAGGTTTTAAGAAAGACCGTGAGCATTTTAAATTGCTTGAAGAATCCGATATCAGAGCAATTGAAGATGGTGTGCCTAATTATTTATATGTAAATTGGCCGGGTATTTTTCAGCGGATACATCAAACTATTGCAGGCACTTTTATTTTTAAGGAGACACAAAACCCCGAATGGAGTACTTTTGCTCAAAGAATAGACTTGTGGCAAGCGTCAATCACTGCTATTAAAAAATATCCGGTAATTGGATGGGGCACTGGCGACCTTTTTGAAGCAGTTCAATTCGGATTAGTAGAGAATGGATCATATTATTATGTTGGCCAAGATGTAAAACCTCATAATCAGTTTTTACTTATTTTGATATCTTTGGGATTTGTTGGATTATTATTGTTTATCGGTTTTTATACATTTACTGTTGTAAAATCCAAAGGTTATAAAGTGTTGTATTTCAATATATTTTTAGTAGCATACGGGATTAATATGTTTGGAAATAATCCTATTGATGCGCAATTAGGACAATCGTTATTCGTATTCTTTACTGTATTGTTCTGTTTTTTATATCCCCGAAAAAATGACGAAAAAGTCTTTTAATAGGATAATTTTAATTGTTGAATTTCATTTTGTATGAGCGTATTAAGATTTCCGGTATATAGATTACATCTGGCTTTTGTTCAGATAGCCATCTTCATTGCTCTATTCATTACATACAAATTAATTATAAATCCGGTTTACGAATATAGCGGCTTCAGTGCCGATTTTTCTGCTGAAACTTTAGTAATTTCCTGCGTTTTGATGTCGTTTCTGCTTTTTATCGGACTATATATAAGAAATGAGTTTTTATATGCTTGCTGGCAAATTTTGTTTTTGTTTATGTTCCCGGGTACTGCAGTATTTCAAGTATACAACAGTGTTTCCATAAACCCATTATTTGCAGTTAGTCTTTTTCTTTTCATATTAGCTTTTAGCGATGTGCTTAGTTTTAGAATTAAAGGATTTTCATTAAATATTAATGAAAATGACAGAAATCTTTATGCTTTCTTATTGATAGTATTATTGATGATATTGCCGTTTGTACTCTATTTGCCATACATAAATTTGAAAAACCTATTTTTTATTGATATATATAAAACCCGACTAATTTTCAGAGAAGTACAATCTTCAATATCCGGTTATTTGTATTCACCATTGTCAAGAGTTGCTTTGCCGGCTCTAATTGTTATCTCAATTGCAAGGAAAAAGTGGCTATTGTTAGTGTTTTCTGCGTTTTTATTAATTTATCTTTTTTTATGCGGAGCTCAGAAGGGTGTTTTTATAGGATTGATTGCAGCTCTGTTGTTTATTGTGGGAACATATAAGTTTAAACCTTTGTTTTTTAGTTATTTAGTGCTTGGGTTGACTGTTCTGGGGATAATGGTATTTATAATAGGAAATTATTTGCAGCTTGATGCTTCAATCAGTAATTCAATCACCGGTGTTTTTATAAGAAGGGTGTTTTTTGTGCCCCCAATGCTTGATGCAGTATATTACGAACATTTTGCCGATACATATTTGTATTATTCTCACAGCTTTCCGATGAATTTATTTGTTGATTATCCTCTAGAAAAAGACTTGTCTATGTACATCGGACAGGATGTTTTGAATTATATTGATATGAGAGCTAATGTAGGCGTTGTTACTGAATCATTTGTAAGTCTTGGATATTTTGGGGTTGTGATAATCTCTTTTATTTTTATGATAATTTTCAGTTTTTTGAAGAATCTTAATATTGAACCAATGTACTTCGGAATTATATTCGTTTATCTGTTTCAGATGAATTCATCGTATTTTCCTGTATTATTAGCAACTCACGGATTGTTATTTATGGTTCTTTTCTTTTGGTTGTTTTTGAATAACAAAAAATCGATTAATTTAGAATGAGAATTATATTATTAGTTATTGTAAAATTGAAAAACTAAAGTCATTTTGAACAACACTGTTTCCATAATTATCCCAAACTTCAATGAGGAGTTTTATTTGAAAGACTGCATTATGTCGTTGCTTTCGAATGGTTTTTCTGCAGATAATCTTGAAATCCTTGTTATTGATGGAGGAAGTAAAGATAATTCACGTAAGATAGTTTCAGATATTCAACAAAATTATAAGCAGGTAAAGTGGTTAGAAAATCCCAAGAAATTCACACCCTATGCATTGAATATAGGTATCAAGGAAGCTTCGGGAGAGTATATTCTTATAGCAAGCGCCCATTCTCAATTTTCGCCAAACTATATTTCGGAGCTGATGCGAAATATGCAAGAATTAGATGCTGATGTTGTTGGTGGTGTTATGGAAACAAAAATCAAAAACACTAATTCAACGTCTGTTGCAATTAAAACAGTGTTGTCAAATAAATTTGGAGTTGGTAATTCAATGTTCAGGATAGGCACTGATAAACCTACACAAGTTGATACTGTTCCATTTGGTTTATATAAAACAAATCTCTTGCGCTCAATTAATGGCTACAGGGAAGACCTAATAAGGAATCATGATATTGAAATGTCGAAAAGGCTATTAGCAAGAGGAGCAAAGATCTATTTGATTCCTGATGCGAAATGCACTTATTTCGCTAGAGAAACTTTTGGAAAACTTGCAAAAAACAATTACAACAACGGAAAATGGATTTTACTAACGGTTTATCTTACTAAAAACATATCATCATTAAGCATAAGGCACTTTGTTCCGCTAATGTTTATTTTCTCATTGTTTTTGCCACTTATTGCATCAGTATTTTTCTGGCCGCTAGCAGGTATTTCGGTTATTAGTATATTGGCCTATTTGCTTATGATTTCATTGATAGTTATAAAAATTATAAAGACAACACCTACAACATACTTGAAATTGGTAAAAGCTTTTTTCGTTTTACACTTTTCTTATGGAATTGGTTCGATAGTGGGATTGTTTAAGTTTTATAAATTCCTAAATTCAAGTAATTAATGCAACTTTTTACGAGGATATAAAGTAAATAATATTTTTCAAGACAAAGGAGAAAGAAATTATCTTTCCCCTTGTCCTGATGGATAAAGTTTAAATTGGCTTTCCTCGT
>Ga0208244_100313_pt1 | contig 53707 bp, 51 predicted proteins | sample SubbioCR12Aug_5A_FD_184828 | JGI IMG/M metagenome (GOLD analysis project Ga0208244, IMG submission 184828) | Serpentinite rock and fluid subsurface biosphere microbial communities from McLaughlin Reserve, California, USA - CR12Aug_5A (SPAdes) | ecosystem: Environmental > Terrestrial > Deep... | reverse complement strand
ATATTGTCCACGCCAACGACTGGCACACCGCCGCCGCCGTTTATAAAGTGCGCCGCGAGCAGGACGATCCGTTTTGGGCGGGAGTCAAAACTGTTTTCTCTGTCCACAACCTGGGTTACATGGGTGCGGAAGCCGAGAACGCCCTGCTCGACTACGGACTGCCGCCGATTGCCGAACCGTTCTACCCCGAATGGGCCTGCCGCCAACCCCTGCCGCAAGCCCTGTGGGCCGCCGATGAGATTGTGGCTGTCTCGCCCTCCTATGCCCTCGAAATCCAGACCCCCGAATACGGTTACGGCCTCGAGACCTTCCTGCAAACCCGGCGCGCGACCGTGACCGGCATTGTCAACGGCATCGACTACAGCCTGTGGGACCCGTTCCTCGACGAAACGCTCGAGCAGAAATTTTCAGCCGACGACCTGGCGGCGCGCGCGGCCAACAAAACCGCCATGCTGCCCCAGTTTGGCCTGAACCTGCATCCGCAGGCACCCCTGCTGGCGATGATAACTCGCATGGACTACCAGAAGGGCGTCGATATTGCCCTGGCCGCGCTGCGGCACATCACCGACCTGCCCTGGCAGGCTATTTTGCTCGGGACGGGCAACGCCGAACTCGAAGCCCAAGCGCGCCGCCTCGAAGCCGACTTTCCCAACCGGGTGGCAGCTGCCATTCGCTTCGATGCCAAACTCTCGCGTCAGATATACGCCTCCGCCGACATGCTGCTGATGCCCTCGCGCTACGAACCCTGCGGCCTGGCGCAGATGATAGCCATGCGCTACGGGGCCATCCCGGTTGCCCGCGCCACCGGCGGCCTGCGCGACACCATCGCCGACGGGCGCACGGGTTTCCTGTTTGCCGATTCGTCAGCGAACGTTATGGCAGCCACCCTGCGGCGCGCCATCGCCGCCTTCGGCCATCGCGGCAATTGGGACGACATGCAGCGCACCGCTATGTTCGAAGATTTCTCCTGGGAAAAATCCGCCTTCCAGTACGCCGATTTGTATCATCAACTTGTTAAATAGAGGCATTCATGACTTTCACCCGCTCGTCCGGCATTTTGCTCCACCCGACCTCCTTCCCCGGCCCCTACGGCATCGGCGATGTCGGCCCCTTTGCCTACCGCTTCATCGACTACCTGGCCGAAAGCGGCTGCAAACTCTGGCAGGTTTTGCCGCTCGGCCCGACCAGTTACGGCGATTCGCCTTACCAGTGCTTTTCGGCCTTCGCGGGCAACCCCTACATGGTCAGCCCCGACTTTCTCATCGAAGAAGGCCTGCTGACCATCGAAGACCTGTCCGACATGCCCAACTGGGACTCCAATAAGGTCGATTTTGGACTTATCTACCAGTGGAAGCCGAAACTGCTCGACCGGGCTTTTGACCATTTCGAAGCCTCGGCCTCCGAATCGTTGCGGGACGAGTGGGCGAAATTCCGTCAAACTAACGCTTCCTGGCTGGATGACTACGCCCTGTTCATGGCGCTCAAAGATTCCAACGGCGGCGTGGCCTGGAACGAGTGGCCCGCTCCCCAGCGCGACCGCGACCACAAAACGCTGGCGCAGGCCCGCAAGCAAATGGCCGATTCCATCAACCGCCAGATGTTCCGCCAGTTCATCTTCTTCCGCCAGTGGGACGCGCTGCGCAAATATGCCAACGACAAGGGAATCCAGGTTATCGGCGACATCCCGATTTTCGTGGCGATGGATTCGTCAGACGCCTGGGCCAACCCCGAGTTGTTCTATCTTGACGAAAACGGCCAGCCGACTGTCGTGGCGGGCGTTCCGCCTGACTACTTCTCGCAGACCGGCCAGTTGTGGGGCAATCCGCTCTACCGCTGGGACGTCCACAAGGCCAACGGATTCAAATGGTGGATAGAGCGCATCCGCGCCACCCTTTCGACCGTCGACATCGTGCGCATTGACCACTTCCGCGGCTTTGCCGGTTACTGGGAAGTGCCCGGAGACGCCGAAACGGCTGTCAACGGACGCTGGGTTCCCGGCCCCGGCATCGACCTGTTCCACGCCATCCGCAAGGCGTTGGGCGATTTGCCCATCATCGCCGAAGACCTGGGAGAAATCACCCCGGATGTTATCGAACTGCGCGACACGCTCGGCCTGCCGGGCATGAAAATCTTCCAGTTCGCTTTTTCCGGGCCTGATAACCCCTTCCTGCCGCATCATTACCCGCAAAACTGCGTCGTTTACACCGGCACGCACGACAACGACACCGCTCTGGGCTGGTACCGCACCTGCCCGCACAACGAACGCGATTTCTATCATCGCTACCTGGGCCGCGACAACGCCAACGTGCCCGGCGACATGATTCGCGCCATCTGGTCTTCGGTGGCAGTCTTTGCGATTGCCCCCTTGCAGGATTTCCTGGGCATGGGCACCGAGGGACGCATGAACTTCCCCGGCAAGGTTGGCGGCTACTGGGCCTGGCGTATGGACGACAGCCACCTGAACGATTGGTTGATGGGGCGACTGAAGGAATTGAACTGGATGTACGAACGATAAACGAAAAAATCCTCGCCACAATGGCGGGGATTTTTTGACTAAAAACGCATCCCCCAAATGGCGGAGGGAAACACTGCCCAGTCGATGGATGCGGCTGGGCAGTGTTTATTGTATGCTGAATTGAATCACCAACCAACCACCCAAAAGGAGCGTGACATGAGCGTATTTAGCGACATCTTCGATAAAATCGTTGGAAAAATCAAAGGCTTGGTTCCCGGCGCCAACACCCTGTCAGATGTTAATCTGACGGTCGAACTTGACAAGTTGGCAAAGGGAAAGAACCTTGAATGGAAAACTTCAGTGGTTGACTTTCTGAAATTGATTGGCGCGGACAGCAGCGGAAAAAACCGGGATGCGCTGGCAAAAGAACTGGGCGTTGACGCCAGCCTTGACAGCGGCAGCGCGGCTAAGAACGAGGCCCTGCGCAAAGCGCTCTTCAAGAAGATTGCTGAAAATGGCGGCAAGATTCCGAGCACGCTTTTAAACTGAAATAAAAATCCCTGCCAGGGATGACACCGTTTATGTGGGTAATAAGGGGGATTTTTTCTTTTGCGAATTCCAGGTGTACCACGCGGATTTAGTTGTACAAACCCCAGTCCATGGCCGAAGGGTCTTCCATCATCGAAAAGTCCCAGACATCCATGCCCATTTCGACGGTGACGGGCATGTTCAGGCCTTCCTGGCCTTTGGCGCGCGTCATTTCGACCATGGCCGGGCCGTAGGGGCAAAACGGTGTGGTCAGAATCATCTTCAGGCGGGCGTTTCCGCTGTCTTCGATGATGACATCGCGTACCAGGCCGAGGGCGATAATATCCAGGCCAATTTCGGGGTCGATCACCTCGCGCAGCTTGGCGCGCGCGGTTTCGGCCAGTTCGGGGTGGGTGTCTTCAATATTCCAGTGCAGGGTGTTTGGGGTTTCTTCACTCATAATTTTTCCTTGGTTTGAAAAAAATATTTTACGCAGATTGTCCCGATGTATTTCGGGGAAGCCGCCAGGAACGCAAAGTTTTTATGCTTTTTTGCGCACTGTGTGTCTTTGCGCGAGACATTCCGGTTTAGTTTTTTGTAGGTTCGATTTTGACAACGTAAGTACAGTGTGACGCGCCGCTCAGGATACATTGAATTTTATTGGCCGGCACAGACAACATGCGCGAGATGAGGGTCTCGTCCACTGCGCAGACTTCGGGGTGCTTTTGGCCGACTTGCAGGTACGGGCAGGTGATTTCGTGAATGTGGTACTCATCACCTTTTTTCTCCCACTCGACGACAAAACCTTCTTCTGCCAGTAAATCTTTGACGGCTCCCAGGCGTTGTTCAACATTCATGCCCTTGAGATGCTCTTCGTGCTGATCTGCCATGCCGGTGGCGACTTCTTTAAAGAGTTCACCGACCACTGCCCCGGGCAGTGTTTCCTTCATCTGGGTCAGCAGGCGGGTGGTCAGGCGCAGGTAGCGGGTCGGGAAACGTTCCAAACCGTCCTCGGTTAGCATGTACACCAGGCGCGGACGCCCAACCCCGTGGCGTTCCTCTTCGGCCTCCACCAGTCCTTCCATCTGCAGGTTGGTCAGGTGGTGGCGCACTGAGATGGGGTTGATTCCGACCGCTTCGGCCAGTTCGTTGATGGTCGAGCGCGGTGCGCGGAGCAGGGTTTGCAAGATTTTCTCGCGAGTGCTTTTCATGGCATCTTTTCTTCGGGCGATTATTAAACAGGCTCAATGAAGAAAGTATACTGTCGGGCGGGCGGTTTGTCAATATTATAGATAATTATATTAAATATTATCTATTCGTGTTAACATGGCCGTCTGAATATATAAGAAAAATATCATAAATATTGACAAATTCAGGTCAATTTGCTATAATTGGCGCAATCAAAAAAACAAAAAAACCTAAAGGTTTTCAGCCTTTAGGTTTTATGATGAAAATTAATAGGAGACAAAATGTCGGAACTGGTCATCAAAAACCTTCATGTCGGTATCGAGGGCAAGGAAATCTTGAAAGGCCTCGACCTGACCATCAAGCAGGGCGAAATTCACGCTATTATGGGCCCGAACGGCACGGGAAAGTCGACCCTGGCTTACACCCTGATGGGCCACCCCAATTATGAAGTGACCGAAGGGGAAGTGTGGTTCGATGGGGAAAACGTCCTCGAACTCGAGCCTGACGAACGCTCGCGCCTGGGAATTTTCCTGGCCTTCCAGTACCCGGTTGCCATCCCTGGCGTAACGGTGGCGAACTTCCTGCGTTCGGCGCTGAACTCCCGCCGCCGCGCCGAAAACCCCGAAGACAAGGGCGTGCCGATTCCCGAATTCCGTAAGATGCTCAAGGAAAAGATGGGTATGTTGAAGATGGACCAGTCGTTTGCCGGGCGTTATCTCAACGAAGGCTTTTCGGGCGGCGAGAAAAAGCGCGCTGAAATCTTGCAAATGGCGACCTTGACGCCAAAAATTGCAATTTTGGACGAAACCGATTCGGGCCTGGACATCGATGCTCTGCGCGTTGTTTCGGAGGGCGTCAACGCCCTGAGCGGTCCTGACCTGGGCGTGTTGGTGATTACCCACTACCAGCGCCTGTTGAACTACATCAAACCGCATTTTGTGCATGTCATGATGAACGGACGCATCGTCGAGAGCGGCGGCCCCGAGCTGGCCCTGCAACTCGAAGAACACGGCTATGACTGGGTGCGAGAAAAATACGAAGAAGCTGCCTAGTCTGTTTTGATTATTGGTAAGGAGATAAACCATGAGTGAAGACGCACAAATTCTTGAAGGGTTGGGGGAATACCAGTACGGATTCCACGACCGCGACGATAACTATGTCTTTAAATCGGAGCGTGGTTTGAGCCGTGAGGTTGTTGAAAATATCTCGCGCATGAAGGAAGAGCCGCAATGGATGCTCGACTTCCGCCTGAAAGCGCTGGAGCATTACATGTCCCGCCCGATGCCGAACTGGGGCCCGCACCTGCAAGACCTTGACCTGGATAATATCTTTTATTACGTCAAGCCGACCGAAAAAAGCGAAAAATCATGGGACGACGTGCCGGACGATATCAAAAACACTTTCGACAAACTGGGCATTCCCGAAGCCGAGCAGAAATTCCTGGCCGGTGTCGGCGCACAGTACGAATCAGAGATGGTCTATCATTCGATCCAGAAACATCTCGAAGAGCAGGGCGTCATCTTCCTGTCGATTGAAGATGGCCTGAAACAGTACCCCGACCTGTTCCGCGAATATTTTGGCACGGTCATCCCGATTGAAGACAACAAATTTGCCGCCCTCAACTCGGCGGTCTGGTCGGGCGGCTCGTTCGTCTATGTGCCGAAAGGTGTCAAGGTGGATTTGCCCCTGCAAGCCTACTTCCGCCTGAACACCGCCAATGTCGGCCAGTTCGAGCGCACCCTGATTATTGTCGACGAAGGCGCTTCGGTGCATTATGTCGAAGGCTGCACCGCGCCCCAATACACTACTGACTCCTTCCATAGCGGCGTGATTGAAATTATCGTCAAGAAGGGCGCGCGCTCGCGCTACTCGACCATCCAGAACTGGAGCACCAACGTCTATAACCTGGTGACCCAGCGCGCCAAGGTCTTTGCCGACGCAACCCACGAATGGGTGGACGCCAATCTTGGTTCGAAAATTACGATGAAATACCCGTCCTGTTACTTGATGGAACCCGGTGCGCACGGCGAAATGCTCTCGATGGCCTTTGCCGGGGCCGGGCAAATCCAGGATGCGGGCAGCAAAATGGTTCACTTTGCGCCCAATACCACCAGTAAGGTGATGTCCAAATCCATTAGCAAGAGCGGCGGACGGGCCTCTTATCGCGGCCTGCTTAAGGTTTACAAAGGCGCGAAGGGCGCGAAGTCGAGCGTCGTTTGCGATGCACTGCTTCTCGACTCCAAGAGCCGCTCCGACACTTACCCCTACATCGAAATCGACGAGGATGATGTTACCATCGGTCACGAAGCCTCGGTCTCGAAGGTCGGCGAGGAGCAGTTGTTCTACCTGATGAGCCGCGGACTGAGTGAAGAAGAAGCCACCACAATGGTCGTTTCCGGCTTTATTGAGCCGCTGGTCAAGGAACTGCCGATGGAATACGCTGTCGAAATGAACCGTCTGATTCAGTTGCAGATGGAAGGCTCGATTGGGTAACGCAAATTGGCAATTTGCGCCACAGGAGAAATCATGCAAGAAAAACCAAAAATCGTCGTAACCTCCCGCTCCCGCCGCCCGGATGCTGCCGCAAAGGAATTTATCTTTGGTCAGGCCGAATTGCCCGGTGGGGCGTTAGCCGAATACCGCAATCGCGCCTTTGCCGCTTACTCACGCACCAAACTTCCGGTCACCAGCGAAGAAGCCTGGCGGCGCACCGACCTGCGCTTTTTCCCGGCGGATGCTTTCCGCCTGCCCAGGGATGGTGAATTTGAAGACCTGCCGGCTGTGCCGGAAAGTTTGCTTGCTCCGCTGGTCGGCGACCACCATGGCGGACAAATTGTCCTGACCCCCGGCGGCGTCAGCGTCGAACTGGACGAAAAACTCGCCAAAAAGGGCGTGGTTTTCACCGACCTGAAAACCGCCGAGCGCGAACACCCTGAACTGCTCGAAAAGATGATTGCCAAAACGGTCAATCCTGAAGAAGGTAAGTTTGCCGCCCTGGCAGGCGCGTTCTCGCAGAACGGGGTTGTCCTGTATATTCCGCGCGGCTTGCAGGTCGAAGAACCGTTCCATTCCGTGCTGTGGGGACCGGGCGAAAACCTGGCGCATCTCTCGCATATCCTCGTCCTGGTTGACGAGGGCGCATCGGCCACCTTTGTGCACGAATCGGCATCCCCGACCGAAAGCGGAATTAATTCGATGCACGCCGGGCTGGTCGAAATCCAGGTTTTGCAGGGCGCAAACCTGCGCTTTGTTGAATTGCAATCCTGGGGCAAGCACGTCTGGAACTTCAGCCATGAACGTGTGCGCGTCGAGCGCGACGCCAATATCGATTGGATTTTTGGCGCTATCGGTTCGCGCCTGACAAAAAACTTCACCGAACTTGACCTGTCCGGCCAGGGCGCGGTTGGCCGCATGTCCGGTTTCTACTTCACCGACGGCAGCCAGCACCTCGACCACGATACCCAGCAGAACCACCTCGCACCCAACACTACCAGCGATCTGCTCTTCAAGGGCGCGCTCAAGGGCAAGAGCCGCTCGGTCTGGCAGGGCATGATTTATGTTGCCCCCAGCGCGCAGAAAACCGACGGCTACCAGGCCAACCGCAACCTGGTGCTGGATGACCAGGCCCGCGCTGACAGCATCCCTGGCCTCGAAATCATGGCCGACGATGTGCGCTGCACCCACGGGGCAACCGTCGGGAAACTGGAAGAAGAACCGCTCTTCTACCTCCAGTCGCGCGGAATTCCGCGCCCCGACGCGGCCCGTCTGGTGGTCGAGGGCTTCTTCGACCCCATTATGCAGCGCATTCCCTTCGAGGGCGTCCGCGAACGCTTCCAGCAGGCCATTCTCGAAAAAATGGGCTAGTCCCCCGCGCATTTGCCATTTCGAGCCGTTTTTTGGCAAGAAATCTTAGGCACGGCGGGGAAGATTTCTCGCTGTCGCTCGGAATGACAAAAAAACGACCAACCCCCTTTCCAAAATTGGGAAGGGGGTAATCGCCTGATATTTCAAAAATCTGTCTATAATAGAGGAACAACAATGAAACCAACGCAAAATATTCCGCCGCGAGGCCCAGTCCAGAGAAACATTCGGGGAGGTTCCATGTCTTTCATGCGTTCACCAGATTTGCAGCATATTTTTGAAGTCGGCGATGTCGTCGAGGCTTTTTGCGACCACGAAAAAGGCACCGACCGCGTACGCGGCTGGCTGAAAGGGATTGTTGTTCAAGTAGACAATAAAATGGTTGCCGTCCAGTTCCGCGGCAACGTCTTCCTGACCGACGGCTGGATGGTTCCCGACCGCATCCTGTGGTATCCGACCAACTCCGAGCAAATTCGCCCGGCGACCAGAAAATCCAAAGAATAAATTATGGCTTTTGAACTTCGGAAAATTCGGGAAGATTTCCCGACTTTGGCGCGGGAGGTGCGTCCCGGCGTTCCCCTGGTCTATCTCGATTCGACCGCGACCTCGCACAAACCCGAGGCCGTTCTCGCCGCTATGGACAGCTATTATCGCCGTTCGAACGCCAACATCCACCGCGGCGTGCATACCCTGGCCGAGGAAGCCACCACTCTCTACGAGGATGCCCGCGAGAGCATTGCCCGTTTCATCAACGCCCCCGCCGCCCGACAGGTGATTTACACCCGCAACACCACTGAATCGATTAACCTGGTGGCCCATTCCTGGGCGCGCGCCAATCTGGGCAGCGGCGATCTGATCATTGCCACCGAGATGGAACACCATAGCAACCTCGTCCCCTGGCACATGCTGGCCGCCGAACGCGGCATCCGGCTGGAATTTATCCCTGTTACCGCCGACGGCCTGCTTGATCTGGAAGAATACAAAAAACTGCTCGCACTTGGCCCTAAATTGGTCACGTTTACGCACATGTCCAATGTGCTCGGGACGATTAACCCCGCCAAAGAACTCATCCGCCTGGCGCACGCGGCCGGGGCGGTTACGTTGGTCGACGGGGCCCAATCTGTGCCGCATTTCACCGTCGACGTGCAAGACCTGGAGGTTGACTTCCTGGCCTTTTCGGCCCACAAGATGGTCGGCCCGACCGGTATCGGTGTTTTGTATGGCAGGCAAACCCTGCTTGAAGCCATGCCGCCCTTCCTCGGCGGCGGCGACATGATTAAAACCGTCCACCTGCGCTCGTTTACGCCCAATACCATCCCGTATAAATTCGAGGCGGGCACTCCCGCCATCGCTGAAGCGGTCGGTTTCGGGGCAGCCTGCGACTACCTGACCGGGGTCGGTATGGACGCCATCGCCGCGCACGAACACACCATCACCGAATACGCCCTCGAGCGGCTGGAGGAAATCCCTGGCCTGCGCCTGTTCGGCCCCCCGGCGGACAAAAAAGGCGGGGTGGCGGCCTTCGTCCTTGATGGAATCCACCCGCACGACGTCGCCCAAATTTTGGACGGCGACGGGATTGCCGTGCGTGCCGGTCATCACTGCGCCCAGCCCCTGCACGAGAAATTCGACATCCCCGCCACCAGCCGCGCCAGTTTCTACTTGTACTCGACCACCGACGAAGTTGACAAACTGGTGCAAGGGATTTACAAGGTCAAAAAATATTTCAGCTAAGATGAACGAAAAAACCTGGAACGTAGACCTGCGCGACGGTTTCCTGCATGTAACCAGCCCGGGTCGAAAACGCGCCAAAATCCGCATGACGACTGTCATCGGGATTGCCATCGAGACCAACGATAGCGGCCCGTGGGGTTCGGACGTTATCTGGCATGTGTCGGACGGCGACTTCACCCTGCACTTCCCGATGGGCGCAACCGGCGAAGAAAATATCCTGCCAACCTTCCAAAGCCTGCCTGGCTTCGACAACCAGGCTGTCATTGATGCAATGGCCTGCACCAAAAACGAAATTTTTGTGGTCTATAAAAAAGGCCGCTAATTTTGGAGTAAAAATGGACGACCTCTACCGCGAAGTCATCATCGAACACTATAAAAACCCATCCTTCCGGGGAAAACTCGACCCGCATGACATCTTCTTTGAAGATAACAATCCGCTGTGCGGCGACCACATTGAAATTACCCTTCAAGTTGGCGCGGACGGCGCTGTCAGCGATGCCCGTTTCGACGGCCACGGCTGCGCCATTTCGCAAGCCTCCGCCGACCTGCTGATGGAATCCATCATCGGCAGGCCGCTCGACGAGGTGAAACGACTTAATAAACAGGACGTGCTCGACATGCTGGGCATCGACCTCGGCCCGGTGCGCCTGAAATGCGCCCTGCTGTCGCTCAAAGTGCTCAAGGCCGGTGTTTACGGCCTGGGCGAAGCTGGCGACGATTTGGTGGAGTAAAAACCATGTTCAATTACACTGCTTACGACGAATCAAAAGCAAATTTTGTCGAAATTGCCCCGGCCAGCGAATTGCCCAACGGCGAACGCCTGTTTGTCGAGCTGGAAGGCAACTCGATCGTGATTTTCAACGTTGCCGGTCAGTTGTTTGCCATTGCCGACATCTGCACCCATGACGACGGCCCGCTAGGCGACGGCGACCTGGAAGACCACAACATTGTCTGTCCGCGGCATGGCGCTGAATTCGACATCCGCACCGGCAGGGCTGTTCAATTGCCTGCGGTGCAAGATATTGCGGCTTACCCGGTTAGGGTGAAGGATGGTAATATCTGGCTGGGGTTGCCCGGGGAATGAGAGTTATGTCGCAAAATATATCATCCAAAAGGGAAAAATCAGGTAAAGTCATCTTAATTCTCGGAACCGCTCCGGCCTTTGCCGGTGGTGGTTTTTTGGTAGTTTGGGGTTTATGGTCGGTTTTAGCAACATTGCCAGAATGGGCCTGGGCAACGGTTTTCTCAGTTTTGATTCTCTTGCCAGGCCTCCTTGTGCTCGGATTCGTTTATTTGTCCGTCCTTGGGCCGCGCAACATCCCCCTAACCATTCTTGGCGCAGCGGGAAATATCCTGGCGGGCCTGTTATTGCCTGCGTTTCTTATATTCGTGTGGGAATGGCCTTTCAGTAATTCCGATTTTCTTATCTTTGCCATCCCGATATTGGCAGGGATTTCGGCTTTGCTGGCGTGGTGGCTGCGGGGATTAATTTCTGTTGGTTATCCGCTCTCCGCAAGCATTGTAACGCTGATTGCCATCGGCGCATTCATCTTTGGCCCTCAAGTTGACAAAGCACTGAGATATTCGACAATACAAGAATTGCCAACCCATTCTTCCCTAATTCGCGCAATAAGTTGGTCTCCGGATGGGCCTTATCTGGTTTCAAGCGCGGAAAATGGCGAACTAATTATCTGGGATTCTGAAGAAAAAGCGCCTGTACAAACCCTGGCTGCCCCACAAGCAGACCGGTCGAACACACTATCAGCCTGGTCACCAAACGGTCAATTAATCGCTGGCTTTAGCCGCCAGGACAATGCAGGCGTCATGAGCCTTGCCATTTATGACGCGCAATCCGGCGCGTTGCGCTCCCAATTTGAGACAGACAACCTGGCCGACCAGGTAGTCCGTCAAACCGTCTGGTCGCCAGATAATCAACGCGTTCTTCTTCTGCCGAGCCTGTTCGTTTGGGAGGTTGAAACCGGCAAACACACCATATTCGATGTAGACGAGCAACTTAAAATCAGGGCAGAAAATCCCAAGGCTGTCTTCTGGTCGCCTGACAGCAAACTCCTAATGGTCACATACGGGACAGAGTTTGATGACGCGTATAACCTTGTCCGCTATTTATACATTCGAGACGTTGAAACCTGGCAAATTTTGTCCAAAATACAGGCTGGGCAGGAACCCAAAAACGTTTCCTTCACGCCAAACATGGCATTTTATATTGCAGATACAGAAATAATAGAATCAGCCACAGGCCGCGCCAGCCCAATTCAAGAATATGATGGAAATCCTGGACAAATCGCCTGGTCGCCAACAAACGAAAATTTTGCTATCCTGCAACAAGAAACAATCACAATCTGGAATTCTTCAGGCGCAAAATTAAAAGTTTTCAATCCGGGCAAGGATGATAGGATTTTAGGCATGGCCTGGTCTCACGATGGCCGAAAACTGGCTTTAATCTCGCACAATCGACAAATTCTCATTTGGGATACTTCATCACCATAGCAGTTCAATACCTTCGCCATTCGCCAGAAAAACTATGATGGGATTTTTCTAAATCAAGCCGGGGTTTGCTGGATTTTTTCTTTCCAGGGTGAGCGAAAAGCTGACCCTGTTTTTTATTTCCAGCCTTGATACAATTGCCGCATGCCTGACCCGCGCATCGAACTCATCCAACTGCTGACCCCACGCCTCGAGCGGCTTTCGGTCGATTCCATCTGGGCGCGGCGGGCCAGCGGATTGCGCCGCTCGCTGGTCAAAGCCCTCGAAGCGGAGGCAGGCAATCGTCCGCTCGACCCGGCCCATCTCGATTCGCTGATCGAGCGCACTTTCGACATCCTGGCCAAATCGGCCCGCGAAATCCCCGACCCGGCCCGCCAGTTGTGGAGCAAATCAAAGGAGGTTAAATTGGCACGCAATTATACTTCAGCTAAACCGACCGACCACCAGCGCCTGCCTGAACATAGCAAAGATGAGGCCTGGATACGCGCCTTCCTGCACCGTATCGAAATCGCCCACATCGGCCATGCGGCGGATGGCCAGCCTTTCGTTACCCCGACCAACTTTTGGTACGATGAAGACCGGCAACGCATCATCTTCCATGCCAACATTGCAGGAAGGCTGCGCGCCAACCTTGAGTCCAACCCGCAAGTCTGTCTCGAAATTAGTGAGATGGGGCGTTTCCTGCCTGCCAATACCGCCCTGGAGTTCGGGGTCCAGTATCGCTCGGTGATGGTCTTCGGGAGGGTTGAAATTCTCAAAGACCCGGACGAACAGCGCCGGGTTTTGTACGCCCTGATAAGCAAATACTTTCCTCGCATGGCCCCTGGCAGGGAATATCGCCCCATCACCGATAAGGAACTTGCCCGTACCACTGTCTATGCCCTGCAAATTGAATCCTGGAGCGGAAAAGAAAACTGGAAAGAGAAGGCGGATGAATCCCCCGACTGGCCGCCGCTGCCGGAAGGGTTTTGAACGCTAGTGGGAATGTTTCAGGTCTATTGGTTCGATTGTTTTGCAGGTTTTACAAACCCACCCTCTGATGCGCCAGCCCAGGTCGTCGCGGGTCGAGTGGAACAGGGCTTCGGCTTCCCCCGGCAGCAGGCGCAGTTCAATCAACTCGCGGGCCAGGTGGCGCGGAATATCGAAGGTGCATTTTTCCAGTCGCCCGGCGCATTGGGCACAGCGCGGCCTTTGCCAGAACCACAGCCGCGGCTGGCTTTGTTTGAGACGGGCAACAACCTGGAAACCGGCAATTGAACGCATCGTTTTGTACGAAAAAGCCGCCCTGGCTGGTGAGAGACAGGGCGGCTTTTTGGTTTCCTTAAGCCTGGGCGAAAGTGTCAATCAATAATTTGAAATTCCCGCCGACGGGATACAAAATCGGGCAGGTGCAGCCGCGCTTGACGTATTCGCTCACTTTGGCGCGCGCTTCTTCGGGGGTACCAGATGCGGTGATTTTCGAAACCAGTTCATCGGGGACAAGGTGCTTGGCCTTGTTGATTTGCTCTTTTGTGGCGGGCCAGCCGAGAATTGACTGGATTTCATGAACCACCTCGTCACTCACGCCGCTGGCTTTGGCGATGTGCGGCTGCTGGGCCATGTACTGGCACAAAAGCATCTTGGTCGTCTCGAAGGCCTTGTCGTGGTCTTCATCGACCGAGCAGACGATTAACTGCGGCCGGTCGATGTCGTCCAGGCTGCGGCCAGACTTTTTCGCGCCGGCCTCGAGCAATTCCAGGGCGCGGTCATTGTATTCGGGAGCGACACAGTAATTTAGCACGGCCCCGTCTGAAATTTCGCCGGTCAGTTCCATCATCTTGTCGCCGGTTGCGCCAATCATAATCGGTACATCGCGCGGTTCGCGGCGGCCATGTACCACGTCCAGTTCGATGCCGTCGACATGGATGAATTCGCCGTGGAAAGTGACCCGCTCCATATTGAGCAGGCGGCGCATGACCTGTACGGTCTCTTTCATGGCGGTCAGCGGTTTCTTGCGGTCGATGCCGACATTTTTGGCCAGCGGGTCCCACCATGCACCCAGGCCGCAAATGATGCGTCCGGGGGCCAGGTCGTCGAGGGTCAGGTAGGTGGCAGCCAGCAGGCCGATGTTGCGCGTCCAATTGTTGATGACGCCCGAGCCGACCTTAATTTTTTCGGTTACCGCCGCATAAGCCGCCATCGGCACAATGGCATCGCGCACCAGGCGGCTTTCAGCCTGCCAGACCGCCTCGAATCCGCGTTGCTCGGCATAGCGCACATATTCCAATCCGTCGCGCAAATCGTGTGAGTCTTGCAAATACAAAGCCATTCTTTGGGTCATGGGTTTCCTCCGGGATGGTGGGTGAACAGGGCCAGTCGGGTCAAGCCTCGTTCCTGACCGAATTGAACAGGTTCAGGTCTTCCGGCGTATCCAGGTCGAGCGCCAGGTTGTAGTTGTAAACGATGTTGACTGTCGCGCCCGCTTCCTGAGCCAGCCTGCAATGCGCCTCGAACGACTGCGGGCCGTAGTGATATTTCATCAGCCCGGGCGGCTCGACCAGCAGGGCATTTGTGCCGTCTTTGTGGCGGTCGGGCGCAATCGTGACGCTGGGCGGCGCGCCCCTTTCGGCAATGAAATGCTCGATGTCTGGCTGGCTTAACAGCGGCAGGTCGGCGGGCAAAATCAGGACGCCGTTGACCTCATAAGCACGCGCCAACATGGTGGCGCGTTGCAGGGCGTTGTTCAGGTTGGGCGTGCCGTCTTCCAGCACCGTGCGCGCCCCAAACTCGCGGGCAATTGCCAGGGCCGCCGGGTCGCGGCTGACCACCAGCGTATGTCCGATTTGCGGGGTGGCCCGCAAAATGTCGAGCGCGTTTTCCAAAAAAATACGATTCAAGACCGTGCGCTCATTGTCATTTAAAACGCCAGACAGGCGCGATTTTCCCAGCCGAAGGGGTTTGACAGGCACAATTGCCCAGATGCTCATAGCGCTAATCTCTGTATAAAGTTTAGCACATCTTGGGCCAGTTGGCGGCGGTTGTCTGACAAATTCATGATTGTATTGGTGGAAAAGGGGACGATTGTCAGGTCTGCGACCGCTTCCGCCAAAGCGGCATCCACGGTGTCGAGCACAAATCCCGTCAGGAGCGGACTCCCGTAATGCCTGGCTACCGCAAAAGCGGAGGGTTCTATGCCCAGTTCGGCGAACATCTTGGCCGCCGGGCCTTTGACCGTTTTACCGCCGATAATTGGGCTGACGGCTACGGTAAACCGCGGTCGCTGGACGGCGGACGGTAAGTTCAAAACCTTAAGAATAGGGTCGACGCTGACCCAGGGGTTGCTCGGGCAGATAACAATCGCGTCGGCGGCTTCAATCGCCTCGAGGACGCCAGGCGCGGGCCTGGCCGATTCAATGCCCGCAAAACGGAATCCTTTCACAGTCGGCTGGCAGCGCTGGTGGACGAAGTATTCCTGGAAGGCCAGTTCGCCCATCTCGACCGTGTCGACCATCGTGGCGACCGGGTCGTCGCTCATCGGCAGGATGGTGTGGCGGATGCCCCAGCGGGCGCACAAGTCGCGGGTGATGCGTGAGAGTGGCTCACCGTCGCTTAAACGGCGGGTGCGTTCAAGGTGGGTGGCGAGGTCTTTGTCCCCCAAGCGGAACCAGGCCTCGGCGCCGAGGTGTTCCATTTGCTCGAAAACGTTCCAGCTTTCATCCACCCGCCCCCAGCCGGTGACGGGGTTTGCCAGCCCGGCAAGCGTGTAGCAAACGGTGTCCAGGTCGGGGGAGATGTTCAGCCCCCAGTGGACGAAGTCGTCGCCGGTGTTGACGATGACGGTCAGGGCTTCGGGCGGTAGGATTTGCGCCAGGCCCTCGGCCAATTTTGCGCCGCCGACACCGCCAGCGAGGGCGACGATGGACGGTGGACGGTGGACGGTGGACGGTTTGGTTAAATCTTTGTTATTCATTTTCTGTAAGGTAAAGGGCGGGTTCTTCTGAGATTTTTTGTGCAGAGGCTAGCGATTTTCGGAAAGCGTGCAGCTTTTTTGCGAGGATTTGAGATTTGACGTCGGCGTCGTTCAGGATGGGCGAATCGGGCTGAACGTAGCCTCGCCGCGCGATTAATCTTTGGCAGGCAACAGTTTCAATCAGTGAGCGGATGGCCATGCCCAGAAAGCGGCCTTGCTCTGCGTTGCTTTGCCCGGTCGAGCCTTCGGCGATGTTGAGCGTAATAGATGTTGCTGCGCGGGTCAGTTGCGATTTGAGATTGTATTCTTCGCTTTTGGGCAACCTGTCGGAAACTTCATACATCAAGTCAACATATTCCAGCCCCAGTTGCCAAACTTCGAGATTCTCAAACTTAAAAGGCATGCCATCCTCCACATTAATCTACTCGTAACGGTCTACCGTCCACCGTCCACGGTCACGACGACATCCTCAAGCGGCCTGGGCGCCTTCTCATTCGACTGCTCTGCCGGGTAGCCGAGGAAAACCATGCCCTGCGGCTGCCAGTTGGCGGGCAGGCCCAGGGCCCAGACGGTTTCTTCCTGTGCGTAGAGCGGCCAGCAAATCCAGTTGCCGCCCAGGTTGTGGGCGTGGGCGGCCAGCAGCAATTGCAGACCGGCGGCGGCGACCGATTGGATGCCCATCAGGTCTTCTTCGGGCTGGTCGGCGCGAACGGCGTCCGTAGCACGGCATAGCAGTATGAGGGCAGGCGCTTCGGCGATGCGGCGCAGTGAGCGTTCGACGCGGTTGTCGATTTGGGTTTGCGGGGCATTTTCGGCTTGCATATCGCGGGTCATGCGGCGGGTCAGGGCTTGCCCGAGGGCGCTTCGGGCCGGGCCGCTCTCGACGATGGCAAAGCGCCAGGGCTGCAGGTTGTGAGCGGACGGGGCAAAAACCGCCGTTTGGAGGATATCGCGCAAGATTTCGCCGGGCACCGGTTCGCCGGTGAACCTGCGTATCGAGCGGCGCGAGCGCAAGAATTGGGTCAGTACGTTGGGTTCTATAGTCATTCGCTATGGGAATCAGTATTCAGTATCCAGTGGACAGTGTTCAGTTTTTCGCGTGTGGTTTTATCCAGCTTCACTGGTAACTGGTTACTGCTCACTGAATACTGACCTAATGTGTATCCAGGTTTTCGGGGATGATTTTGTAGATGACGCGCACTTCGTCGGGGCTGTTGCCTCGCCAGGGTTTGTCTGTGTACTTGCGTGCCAGTTCCTTGATATGCTCCAGCCCGCCTTCTTCGGTAATTTCGACCACCTGCCCGCGGATTTGAAGGTAGCGATAGGGGTCAGCCGGATCCTGGATAACAAGGGCGACTCGGGGCCGGGCGCGCATGTTGCGGTCTTTTACCCGTCCTTTGGCCGAGTTGATAAGGATATGCCGGTCGTCATGGTTAAACCAGATTGGTGTCACCTGTGGCGAGCCGTCTTTCATGGTGGTCGCCAGGAAGAGCATGGCTTTGGTCTCGTCTTTGAGCAGGTCGTGATATTTTTCAGGAATATTTTTCATTTCTCATCCTTATCGGGGCGTTTTAACAGTTCGGCCCGCATCTGGCCGCTGTTGTGAAAGTCAAGTACGGTTTGGGTTTCTTCGGGTGTGCAACCGAGCAATAGCTTAATTTCGCTGTCGCGTTTGTGCAAGTCGACTATGACGAGGGCGGCCTGAAGCGGCTGCCCCGGTATCGAGCCGCGCCACAGGTCGATGCCGTCGCCGTCGGCGGAGGATGTCCCGGCCAGGTAGCCGTAATCGAGCGGGTAGACGATTTCGGGATAGCGCGGATGGCGCGAACCGGCGGACCGGTCGATAACCATTTTACTGGACTCTATCAGCCGGTCGAGATAGGTCCAAAATTCATCCTTCATCCTTTACCTGAACATATCCTGGTCTTTTGGCCGCAGCAGTTCTTTGAGCGACCCCTCGCCCAGCGGATAAGGGAATCCGCGCACATGCACGGCAGGCGTGCCCTCGGAGGCCTGTCCCATGACCAGGCTGGCGGCGGCGGCCAGTTCGTCGGCGACAGCGACAATTGTTATTTTTAGCGTATAGCCAAAAAGGTCGTTCCAGCCGCGTTCGTCCACCAGTCCAGGCAGGCCGCTCAGGCCAATCGCCACGCCGACGGTTCCCAGCCGCCAGGCGCGTCCGTGCGAATCGATAATCATCACGCCCAGGCGTTTGCCGCTGGCAGTTTCGAGCACAGCGCGGATTTCGGCGGCAGATTGGTCCGGGTTCTCAGGCAGGAGCAGGGCAAATTGATTTTGCGATTCTACATTTTGCATTCTGCCTTCTGTGTTCCCGACATTGGATTGGTCAATACCGGCGTTGGCGCACACAAATCCCAGGCGGTGTTCAACGATGGCCGTACCCATGCGGGCGCGCAGGATTTGACTGCTTTCCCGTAGGAGCAATTCAGAGATGCGCGGGTCTTTGCCTGTTTTTTCGGCCAGTTCGAACGCGGCGGGTGAGGGCTTGACGGCGGCTAGATTGACCAGCCGGTTTTCTGCTTTGCTGACGATTTTTTGCGCCAGGACGAGGATGTCGCCATCTTGCAGGCTGATTTCCGCTTCGCGCAGGCTGTTAAGAAGAAACTCCGCCAGGTTGTCGCCCGGGCGGATGAGGGGGATGTTGGGAAGGGGGGTGAGGGTGAGCGGCATTGCCGGCATTCAGTATCAGTGTCCGGTATCCAGTATCAATGTCCAGTATCCAGTGCCCAGGTTACTGAATACTGGTTACTGTTTACTGACCACTGACTCCTGTTATCTTGATTCCCGCATGGGTCGAGCCGTATTGCTTGTTCATGTAAATCAGGATGCTGGTCAGGCCCTCGACAACCACCGAGTTTTCGATTGGCCCGGCGTCCCAGCCGGTCAGCCCGGCGGCTTTGACCAGTTTGAGTACTTCCTCGCGGGCGGCTTTGCTGGTTCCGGTGACAAGCACATCGCAGGGGACGTCGCCTTCGACCATCAGGTGTTCGTGTGAAATGTTCTGGAAGGCGTCGACGACCTGCACGCCCTCGCCGAGGAGTTCGACCGCTTCCTGGGCGGCGCTGCCCGCAGCGGGCATTTGCACCTTGGTGACCTTGGGCGGCACCAGCGGGACGGTCACATCGACCAGGATTTTGCCTTGCAGGGCGTCTTTGACGGCCAGCAGGGTGTCTTTGTGCGCGGCATACGGGACGGTCAGCACGACCAAATCCGCTTTTTGCGCGGCGGCCAGGTTGTCCAGCCCTTCGACGGAGGCGTCGCCGAGCAGCTCTGTCAGTTCAGCGGCGGCGGCTTCGGCTTTTTCTGGTGTGCGTGAGCCGATAACGACTTTGTATCCGGCCCTGGCCCAACGATAGGCCAGGCCTTTGCCTTCTTTACCGGTGCCGCCGAGGATGGCGATGGTCATGAGTAATGATGGGTCGGTCATAAGGGTTCCTTGATTATGTGGAGTCCAACGTATCCAGACGTTGTTTTTTGCGGATTGACGGGATGGGTAGCCCTACAAATTTATGCGCCGAATTTGTTGTAGTTTTCCCAAACCTTCGGCGCGAGTTCGCGGGCGCGGGCGGCGATTTCGGTCTCATCGAGGGTCAGCAGTTGGCGGTCGCGCATCAGCCATTGGCCGTTGACGATTGTCCCCGTTATCATGCTTTCGCGGAAGCCGAACAGGATGTGCCAGGGCAGGTTGCCAGCCGCCAGCGGGGTGGGCGGATGATAGTCTACCAGCATCAGGTCGGCGGCGGCGCCTTTCTGGATAACGCCAATCGGTTCGCCGTACAGGCTGCTGGCAAAGGCGGCGTTGTTGTAAACGGCCATGTCGGTCAGGGTATAACCGCCCATGCGACGCGGGTCTTCGTGGGCGATTTTGTGCATCAGGTAGGCGGCGCGCCATTCTTCCCACATCGAGTTGGAGAAACCGTCGTTGCCCAGGCAGACGCGCACCCCTGCTTCGAGCATGGCTTCGGTCTTTGCCACGCCGACAGCATTGTTCATATTTGAGCGCGGCTGGTGGGTGACCCAGGCGCGGTGTTGGGCCAGCAGGTCGATTTCTGCCTGCTCGACATGCACGGCATGGACGATGATGCTTTTTTCATTGAGCGCTCCGTGCCGCGCCAGCCACTCGACCGGCAGGCCGTCGCCGCGTTTCTTGAGCGTTTCGCGGTCGTCGGTCGATTCGCTCACGTGGATGTGGATGCCGGCATCCAAGCCCGCCAGGGCTTCGAGACAGGCCTCGAGGGTGGCGGTCGAAATGGTCAGCGGGGCGTGCAGGCCAAAAGCCGCGCGCAACAGCGGACGGCTGCCGCCAGACACGGCTTTCATGAAATTGACGTTCTCCTCGATGGCTTCGCGCATTTTGGCTTCGCCGTAGCGGTCGGTGGTTTCATAGCACAGCGCGGTCCGCAGGCCGGATTTTTCGACCTCTTCGCCGATGGCGTTCAGCGAACCGGTCAGGAAGTTGGGCGAGGCGTGGTGGTCAATCAGCGTGGTTGTGCCGTGCCTGATGGCGTCCACCAGGCAGACCAGGGCCGAAAGGCGCACACTTTCCTCGTCCAGGGCCTGGTCGAGCGGCCACCACAGGTTGTCGAGAATTTGCGAGAAGCGCGAAGCGGGTTCGCCGGGGATGGCGAGTCCGCGCGCGTACATGCCGTAGAAATGGGTGTGGGCGCAGATGCTTCCGGGTAGCAGGAGTTGTCCACGCGCGTCATATAGCGGGGCGTCGGGGTGGCGCGCCGCGAGTTCGGCTGAAGGGCCGAACTCGGCTATTTTTCCGCCCTCAATCAAAAGGGCCGAATCGGCCAGGATTTCATTCGGCTTTCCCCAAGTAACGATGTTGGCGTTGATTATCAGCATTCTTATCCTAATCCGTATTGCATGGGCGGCGGCAACTGCACACCGGCGCGGGCGTAGTCGCCCAGGGTTTGGTAGACCAGTTCTTTGAGTTCGTGGTTGTCGCCGTAGTGGGTGCGGTACAACTCGGCAATAATTCCTTCCGACGGCATTTGGCGCAGGTACGATAGCGCGGCGCGTTGTTCGTCGTAATTTTCGCCTTTGAAAGCCAGCAGCAGCATGTCGCTGGCAATCTGACCGGGGCTGATGCCCATGCCCTGCTTTCCTGCAAATTCAATCAGCCAGGGTGTTTCGGCGGGTGGGGTCAGGCGACGCGGGATGCGCGGGTCGGGCCGCGAGCGGCTGTCGAGCAGTTCGACGGCCACGTTGCGCACGACCCACTGGGTATCTTCGACCTGGGTCTTCTGGAGCAGTTCGAGCGCCCAGTCTTCGGGGATGCGCGCCAGGCCGTAAACGATGGCGCGGCGCATCAGGATGTCGTCGCTGTTGATGCCTTCGCGTAGGGCTTCGCGGCCTTCGGCCAGGTCGTTGGAGAGGGCTTCGGCGGCGGCGCGGCGCAGGTCTTCGTCCCCTTGCAGCAGGGCGGCGGCGACCGATTCAAGGGCTTGCGGCGTGCCAATGGCGACCAGCGCCAGGCAGGCAGCGCGCTGGGCCGGGCCGATGGTCTGGGTCAGGACGCGAGTCAGGCCATCGACGGCTTTGGCGTCGCGCATGATTCCCAGCCCCAGACAGGCCAATAAGCGCAACTCGTCAGATGGGGAGAGCAGCAATTGCCTGAACAGGGCGTTCATGTTGGGGTCGCTGTTGAGCGCAAAGGCCGCCGCCACCTGTCCGCGCAGGGCCAGCGGGTGATCGCTGTTTTGCAGGATTTCGACCAGCCCGGCAATCAGGCTGTTGCGCCAGGGCGCGTTGCGCGGGGTTTCGCGCAGTGTCCGCGCAGCTGCCAGTTGCGGGCGCATCAGGATGGGGTCGGATTCAGCCAGCAGGCTCTGGATGAGCGGCGTGGCATCGCTGAAAGCGGCCAGGTAGCGCATGACCTGGGTGCGTCCGCTCCAGGCCGGCTGGCGCAGGATGGGTTCGGCCGTACCCGGCCCGCGCAGCCCCTGCCCGGCAAGGTATGCGCCAAAAACGGGATGGCTGAAACGCATCCGGTTTTTGGTGTGGCTGGTCAGCAAACCGCTGGCGCTTAAATTTCCGGTGATGGATTGGGGCGCGACGCTGGCTGGGGCGGGATTCTTCTTCCCGTCCGTTTCTTCGGTCTGCGGGATTTCTGATTCAGGAGCGGCCCCCGGCGCGGATTCACCCGCATCCGGTTCGCTGTTTTCTGGTTTTTCTGTTTCTGCTGGGGCGCTGGCGGCCTCTTCGGCCAGCGGCATGTCGAAGGATTTGACCCATTCCCTGGCCTGGTTGTTGTCGAAAGCGGCTGCCCCGTTCAGGCTGGCCTGCGCCCCAAGCACTTGCAGGGCCTCGAGCGGAATCTTTACGGTTGCCAGGCGGCGAATGTGCGATTCGATGGCGTCCAGCGGTCGCGGGCCACGCACATCGCCGGCATAACCGGCCCAAAGTTTCAGGGTCAGTTCGAGCGGGGTTAACCCAAAATTGTCGGTTGCCAGCCAGCGTTGCAGGAGCAGGTTGTCCACTTCGGGGGCGGTCTGCGCCCAGGTTTCATTTTTGACATATTTGAGCCAGAGCGCATCCCACTTGCGCATAAATTCGTCCTGCTTGTGTGTATCCCAGGGTAGGACGGCCAGCGGCCTGAAACCAAGTTGCAACAGGCCGTCCATGTACTCGTCCGCCCCGGCAACCATCACGCGGGCTTTTGGGTAAGCCCGCAGCAGCAGGCGCAAGTAGCCTGAAACTTCCTGCACACCGCTTTGGGGCATTTCATCCAGCCCGTCGAGCAGCAACAGGGCACGCCCGGTCTGGAAGGCGTATTTGACAAATTCGGGCAGGCGCGCCGCATCGAACACGGAAGCGCGGCCGGATTGGTGGTCGATTATGGGGGTGAGCAGGTCTTCCGGTTTCTTGGGTTCTGCGATGGGCAGGCCCAGGTCGAGTGTGTGCAGCAGGAACGGAATGGCGTTGTGCAAAGTCTCCGCACCGGGTAGGCGGTTGACAATCTGGCTGGCGAGGTAGGCCAGGGCGGTGGTTTTTCCTGCGCCTGGCTGGCCGGTCAGGATGATATTAGAGCCGCCATCCAGCGCTTCCGCCAATCCCAGGCTTGGCGCGCCGTAAAAGGCTCCCACCTCGGGCCAGTCTGGCATGTAGGGGATACTTTGTTCGACAATTTCCTCGTGATGGGGTGCCATGCCCGGCTCGATTTGGGCCGGCGGAGCCAGCAGTCTCGGCTCGACCAGGATTTCATCGAGTGAAAACAGCGAGGCAGCAATGTGCATTTCCTGAGTCTGACGGTAGACAATTTTTCGATGGCTGTCCTCGATGCCCGTGCTGGTACGCAGTTTGGCTTCTTCGCGCTGCTGTTTCAACGCTTCGATGGCGTTACGCAGGCTGGGGCGCAGGGAAGCCAGGATGGCCCAAAAGATTGTGGCCACAATTGCGCCAATCCAGAACGAGAGCATGTCGATGCTGGGCAAACGGTTCATGGCAAGGCCTTAGTTACTGAATAAAATCCGCCCACAGGATGGGCATTCCACCATTTGGGCGGCCACGCGTACAGTCTGGGCCTGGGCGGGGGTTAACCCCGCGCCGCAGGCATCACAGGCGTTGTCGCTGATGGTTGTGACGGCCAGCCCGCGTCGTTTCTGGCGCAGGGCTTCGTATTTTTGCAGCAAATCGGGGCTGATGGTTCCATGGGTGGCCGCGCGTTCGGCCTTCAGGTTTTCGAGGTTGTTGAGCAGGGAGTCTTGCTCCCCTTTGAGCGATGAATTTTCTGAGATAACCCGGGCTTCGACCTGTTTGAAATTCCTGCCAGACTCTTGGTGGGCTTCGCGGGCGGCTTCGAGCACAAGCATTGCCTCCAGTTCGGCGTCTTCAAGGGTCGCCAAGTAACGCTTTATGGAAGCCAGGTCGTTTTGCAGGTCTTGTAATTCTTTTGGGTTTTGAATTCGCCCGCCGTACAGGCTGGCCTCGACCTGCTCCAGTTTGATGCGCTGGGCTTCGCTGACGGCCTGGCTGGCGCGCAGGGTTTTTTCCGCATTCTGGGCGTCCGCTTCCGCTTTTTGCAGGGCGCTGCGCGCGGCTTGCAGGTCGCTGTTATTTTCCAGTGTGACGCGGATGGCATCCAGACGGGTTGTGGCCTGGTCGATGCGGCTGTCTACTTGTTGTAGACGGTAAATTCCGAGAGCTTGACTCATACTTGAAATTATACACGGGATAACGCTTGAAATCGGGAAAATATGATGAAAAAAGGGAAAGCGGCGTTTGCTGCTTTCCCTTTTGGTTAATTGCGCTGATTTTACTGCGAGGGCAGGTTGAAGTAATTGTAAACCGCCTGCGAAATTTGCACCACCATCGTTGAAACCGGCTCCCAGATGGTCTGGACGGGATGGTAGATGAAAATGGCAACAACGTAATCGCCGCCAGGCGTGTAGACGATGCCCACGTCACTGATGTTTTGGATGATGCCCGATGGGCCGCTAATCCAGCCGTGTTTGTGGGCTATCTGGGTTCCTTCGGGCAGCCCGGCTTCGAGCAAGACCCCGATGCGGTCAAGTTTCATGTACTCAATCATCTCGATGCACACTTCGCGGCTCATGGTTTCGGGGAAGGCTGCCACCAGCGCGCCGCCTCCGCTTTCCGAACACTGGTATAGGTCGGCAAGCATTTGTCCCATTTCGGAAGGGGTAGTCTGGTTATAAATATCAGGGCGGGTGATGACATCGGTACGCAGGTTCGCGTTGGTTTCGAAGCGCTGCAAGAGCGGCGCGCCGTTGAAGAAGTACCCGGCCAGGAAGGTGTTCTTGAGTCCCAGTTTGTGAATGTCTTCCGTGACGACCAGCGGGCCGCGCCCCGGCGCAATTCGTTCCATCAGCGCGTCGGTGGCGGGGTTTTCCGAGCGGGTGATGGTTTCTTCGACAAGGGCGGCTATATCGTCGCTCAGGGTTGGTCCGAGGCGGTTGTAAACCGAAATCATGACCGGAATTTTTACCGTACTGGATGCGGTAAAGGCTATATCCGGCTCGATGCCGATGTTCTGGTTGCGGTCGTAACCGAAGTGTAATTCCTCGCCGGTTTGAAGGTCGAGCATGTAGAAGCCCACCACGCCGTCGAAGGGCGTCAGGTCGATGATTTGACGAATCAAGATGCCGAGATTGTTGAGGGCGGGACGTCCAGCCAGGGTGCGTTGGGATGTCAACGCAACGGCGCGCCGGTTGGGAGAGCGCAAGGCGTCTTCAATCAGGATGAGGGCGCGGTTGATGTCCAGTTCCTGGCCGGGGGTGCCGGGGGCGAAGTTGACTTGTCCGGGGACGGGTTGGGCGGCGATAGCGGGGATGTCGTAGCGCGGGGAAATCTCCTCGCGCAGGTAACTTCTCAGTCTGTCCTGAGAAAAGGAAGCGACCAGCGGTACGGGCGTGGTTTCCGGCTGGCGGCCCCACATAAAGTCCCAAAATCCAACCCAGAACGGGCTGCCGGTGCGCTGCAAGTCGGCGGCGGCCAGCATCGCCTCGGTTTCGAGCGTGAATCCAACCAGGGTCGGGTCGATGTGGATGACAGACCCGGCATACTGGATTTCGACCGGCGAGGTATAGACCTGCAAAAGCCGTTGGGCGGCTTCCTGCGGACTAACCCCACCGACGGGAACGCCGCCGATGGTCATGCCTTCGGGGTAATTCCCGCGCGCCCGGCTGTAGGCGGTCAGTTCAATCATGGTCAAAATAATGGCTGCCGCAATGAAAAACAGCGAAGCCCAGCGCAGGATAAAGGAAGTGTCGCGCGCAATTCTCATAACTTATGCCTCTACAGACAAAACATCTGCCGCCAGCAGGACGTAGACAATCCAGATCAGGTCGGCAAGCAAAAGGTGCAGCAGTTGCATCCAGACCGGGGCAAGCAGGATGACGTTGACCAGCCCGGCAAACCATTGGATGAGCACCAGCCCGGCGAGGGACAGGGACAGGAGGCGCGTCAGCGGTTTGTCTATTTTCTCATACAGGTTTCGCACGAGTACCAGCGTCATGAAGCCGACCAGGATTGCCACTAGCGGGTGGACAATGCGTAGTTGAATCAGGAAGTGGGCGTTGGGGTCTGATTTTTGCGCCAGCCCCTCGACCAGCGATTCGGGTGGGAAGAGGGTATCACCAAGAGCGGTGATGGCGCCGGTCATGCCAATCACGGTCACCCCTGCCAGGCCAAGGATAAACCACAGCGGCCAGAGTCCTTTTCCTTTGAAAGTAATCCTGCGTCCGCCCGAGGCCCACCAGGCTGTCATGGTCATTACGCCCAACAGCAGGAAGGTGTTCAGAAGGTGCACGGCCATCGCAATGGCGCGATGAACCGAGTCGTTATCTCCAACCAGTTCGAGCAAAACCAAACCGGCCCCCAGTAGCGCTTCGATTAGGATAAACGCCGCAGTGCCGACAGCCCCTTTGCGTATGATGTGACCTTTTGGGTAAGCCTTGAAAGCCCAAATGAGCAAAGCCAGCACCAATAGCAGGGCTATGCCGCTTGTTGCGCGATGGGTGAGTTCGATGAATGTTTCGACGGCTTCCGGGCGGTGGATGACATCCCCGTTGCAGGTCGGCCAATGGTTGCCGCAACCTGCCCCGGAGCCGGTTGCCCGCACCATCGCTCCCCATAGAATGACCAGGATGGTCCAGGCGACAACGCCCCAGGAAAATTTGGCAAATTTTGTCAATGTCATGTGTGCGATTCTCTTGTGAAATTAGACAGTCCGGGAGTATAACATAATCGTTTTGACCCGGTTTGCAATTCGGAGCGCAAGCGCGGCGATGGTCAGCGTTGGGTTTGCCATGCCTGAAGTGGGAAAAGTCGAACTGCTGGCGATATATAAATTGTGAACCCCATGTACACAACAGTGCTCATCGACAACCCCTTTTTGGGGGTCTTTGTGCATGCGGGTAGTGCCCATGTGGTGCTTGGACGGAGTTATCGAAACCGGCCAACCTTCATCATCCAGTTCGTGGTTGATGGGGCGAATCGGGATGCCCAATTGGGCGAGTCTGTCAAACAGGGTTTTGCGGAACCGGCGGTAACTGTCCAAATCTTGCGGGGAGAGTTTCCAGTGGACGATCAGGCGCGGCACACCGAGAAAATCACGCTTGTCGTCCGAGAGCGTCAGTCGGCTTTCGGGGTTGGGCATGCATTCCAACTGGAGTTGTAATCCGAAATGGGATTTGCCTTTCTTTGGAAACAAACCATTTTTTATCGCCGGAAAAAGTTTTCGGCTGTTGGGCAGTGCGCGCGCAAGGTATTCCGTTGCTTTCAGGTTTGGCGGCGCGGCGTGGCGGATGATTTCTGACAGCCGGATGACATCTTGCATTTCTTTTGAGTAGTACAGGTCGTCCGTTTTATGAGCGGCGCGTTTGACGAAGAAGCCGCCGCCGTTTAGTAGTTTTTGTTCCCGCCTGTGGGCCGAGGTCATTCCGACCGCCAGCACATTGCCGAGATTATTTTGTTCGATTGAATAATCCAGTTTGAACAGCTCTTTTGGCAGGTGTGCGGGCATCTCGTATGTGTGCGCGTCAAACAGACTGACATGTTCCATGAAATAGCGGCCAAGCAGGTCGTTTTGATTCCCAATCCCGTTTGTTTGAACGTCACGTGAGGCTAGCATCAGGCGTGGGGTCTCCAGCCCTCCCAACGCAAGGATGAAGAACCTGGCTTTGACAGAAAAGCGTTTCCTGAACAGCGTGGTACAGTGAATGTAGGTCGCCTGGTTGCCGTCCTGGTCTAGTTGGATGTGCAATGCGGTTGCATCGAGAAGCACGCGCAGGTTGGATGAAAGTTTTAGTTCTTCGCGGTATTTTTCCCCAAATTGAGTCGGAGGACTGAAAGAAAACTTCTTTAATTCAAGCCCGCTTTGGGCGTTTTGGTGATGAGGCTCATAGTCGTAGTCGCCCAGTTCAAATAAACGGTTGGCTTGCTCATAAAAGGGACGTAACTCAGCCGCAGAAACGGGCCATCCGCTGTGCTGAATCCAATCGCGTTCTTCAAAATCATCGTTGTCGAGCGGATAGCACCGCCCGAACCAGGTGGCGGTGCTGCCGCCAAATTGCCGCCGTCGGGTGAATTCAAGGGATGGATAATGCCGCCCTTCGACCAGTCCGCGATAAAGGAACTGGGCGTGATGGTTAAAATCCAGCCCACCGCTTTCGAGCAGGATTACCTTGATGCCGGTGTTCAAAAACTCACGGGCTGCGGCGATTCCTGCCGCCCCGGCGCCGACAATACAAAGGTCGGCTTCGATGATTTGTTTGGATGAGAGATTTTGGGCATTAATTATCATATTTTTCTCTTGGGCGCTCAGAGTATCCTGATTATAATCAGCTCATCGTATGAGCAGAAAACTTAAAGTTGCTGTCGTTGCAGCCTGTCCATTTCCTTACGCGCGCGGTACGCCAATCCGGATTCTAAGAATGTCGGAGTCGCTGGCCGCGCGCGGGCACGAGGTTCATGTAATCACCTATCACCTTGGGCAGAAACTTGAGGGCCTTCCCTTCCAGATTCATCGTATTCCCAATGTTCCAACCTACCAGAAGGTTTCTCCCGGCCCTGCCTATCAAAAACTTGCTGTTCTGGATGTTTTGCTTGCCAAAAAAATATTTGATTTGACCCGTCAGGTTGACTTTGACATCATCCATGCCCACCATTTTGAGGGATTGCTTGTCGGTCTGCCAACCGCGCGCCTGAAGCGAATCCCAATTGTTTTTGATGTGCATACCCTGCTGTCGTCCGAGCTTCCGCATTATTCCATGGGAATTCCTGCCCGGACTTTGCGCTGGCTGGGCAACCTGATAGACCGCCGACTTCCGCGTCAAGCTGACCATATTGTATCGGTGACCAACCTGATTCGGTCAAAACTTATCAACGAAATTGGGATTAATCCTGGCAAAGTCACCACGATTTATGGCGGGGTTGAGATGGAGCATTTTTCAGCCCACCCGCTTCCCCCGCCAGTTTCTTCTTCTCCGGTCCTTGTTTATGCTGGAAACCTGGCCCCTTATCAGGGAATTGACTTGATGCTTCAGGCCTTCCGAAAAGTTTTGGATAAACACCCTGATGTCAAATTGAAAATTATTACAAACTCGCCAATGGATAATTACGCCAGCCTGGTCTCAGAACTCGGAATTCATGGGCAACTGATTGTAGAAGATGCTAATTATTTCGAAATGCCCGGTCATTTGTATTCTTCCAGCATTGCGCTTAATCCGCGAGTCTATTGCGACGGCTTACCGCTTAAATTGTTGAATTATATGGCGACTGGCCGCCCGGTTGTCTCTTTTGAGGGTTCGGCGGAAGCGCTTGAGCATGAACGCACCGGATTGGTTGTCCCGAATGGTGATATAGACGGGTTCGCGCAGGCGGTTTTGCGGCTTTTGGAAAATCCTGAATTTGCAGGGAGTTTGGGACAAAATGCGCAGTCTGTCGTTCAGGAATTTTTTGTCTGGGAGAATTCCATTCGTTCGCTGGAGGCAATATATGACTCCCTGCTGGCGAGGCGTTTATGATGCCGAACTTTATTGTCATTGGCGCGCCGCGCGCAGGAACAACATCTTTGTATCACTACCTGTGCCAGCATCCGCAAGTAATGATGAGTCGCATCAAGGAAACAAATTATTTTGCTTATCTTGCATCCCGGGCTGAACCGGGTTTTCACCCAGGGCCAACCACTCTATGGCCGGTGAAAAATTTGACGGAATACAAAGCCTTGTTTCGAGGCGGCGAGTCTATGGCCATGGGCGAGGCATCTCCCCTGTATTTTTTTGCCCCGGGGACCGCGCAGCAGATAAAGCTTCACATCCCCGATGTCAGGCTGGTGGTGATTTTAAGAAACCCGGTCGAGCGCGCTTATTCGGCATATTTGAAAAATCGAAGGGAGGGGATAGAGACATCCGCTTTTGCAGACAGGATAATGCAGGAAATACATCACCCTGAGATGGTCGTTTGCAGTGAACATTATTACTTGCGGGCCGGGATGTATTTTGAGCGTATTTCCGATTACTTGCAGCATTTTGAACGTTCCCAGCTAAAAATTGTTTTCCAGGAAGGCCTTCAAAGCGACCCGGCTGGGTTGATGGGAGAATTGTTCGCATTTTTGGGTGTCGATTCTGGTTTCGTGCCCGATACATCGGTTCGTTTCAACCAATCCTTGCCGCCTATGCTGGTTAAAAGTTCGGGTAACAGGCGTCTTTTGAAAGAGATTACCCGGCGCGTCAGGGAATTTATTCCGCGCAAGGTGTATTATTCCCTGTTGAACTTTGGATATTTTGTAAACAAAAACTTGCCTGGCTATTCCCAACTGGAGAAACAAACCACGCTGCTATTGCTGGAGCGATACAGGCAGGATATCCTCAACCTTCAGAATTTTCTTGGGCGAGACCTGTCCCATTGGCTGGTGACCGAATGACGATCAGCGCAGTGCTTGTGAATTTCAACAGCGGGAGTACGATATTACGCGCCATTCAATCCCTCGTCGAGCAGGGAGATATTTGGGATGAAATTGTGGTCGTGGACAACGGCTCCTCGGACGGGAGCGACCTCGAGGTCGGGCGGTGTTACCCTTTCGTGCGGGTAATAGACCTGGGACAAAATCGGGGCCTGTCACGCGCGCGTAACGCCGGGCTGGCGGCTATCCCAAGTGACTATGTGCTTTTTGTGGATGACGATGTCTATCTGACCCCCGGCAGCTTGCAGAAGATGATGGATGCCCTGGTGGAAACCGGCGCATCGGTCGTTTGCCCGCGCGTTCTTTTGCACCCCGAAGACGACATCGTTCAATGTGATGGTGCGGGGATTCATTTTGCTGGAGTTCTTGCCATGCGCCATGCTTTTGGGCAGGCTGATTCGCTTCCTGTCGGGCGGACACTGACTAAGGGTTTTATTGGCGCATGTATGCTGTTTGATGCGAAAGTGCTGCGCAGTCTGGGCGGTTTCGACGAAGACTATTTTTTCTATTTCGAAGACCTGGAACTGTCTTATCGAATGAGTTCAATGGGGCATAAAATTTGTTGTGAAGCGAGCGCTGTGGTCTTGCACGAGCGAGGGACGGGCACGGAAAACCTGTCTTTTCGTGGCAGGGGTGAGTACCCTGCGCAGCGGGCTTACTTTACCCTTCGGCATCGCTGGCTGACAATCCTGCTTCATTTCCAACTGCGAACGGTTTTCTTTCTGCTCCCGGCCTTTGCGTTGTACGAATCTGCTGCTTTTGCTGAGGTTTTGCGTAGGGGCTGGATGAAGGAGTATTTTGTCGCATTGTTATCCCTTGCCAAGGTTGTACCTTATATTTTAAAAAGAAGGGCGCGCTGGCAGGCGGCAAGAAAAATTGCAGATCGGGATATTTTATCCGGTGGGCCGCTGCCTTTTTCTCAGGGGTTTGTGGAGGGTGGCAGGAAGAAGAACGTGCTGCTTTTGCTCGATACTCTATTAAACTTTTGGTGGGACAAGGTGAAACAGTGGCTGTAAACCTATCCGTGATTGTGCCTTGCCGTGGTCATGCTGCCGAACTGGAAGTTTGCCTTTCCAGCCTGGTGGGACAAAACACATCTGTAAAGTATGAGGTGCTGGTTGTTTATTGCAGCCAGGAATTGGACGTAGATTTGGTTGTAAAAAAATTCCCATCGGTGCTACCTGTTGTTTCGGAAACCTTTCTCCTCCCGGGCGAAGCCCGAAATGAAGGCGCACGGCGCGCTCGTGCAGAATATTTTGCTTTCATTGATGCGGATTGCTGGGTTGACCCGAACTGGGTAACTTTTGCTTTTGAGACAATGCAGACAGGCGTTGTTTTGTGCGGCGGCGCAATTCTCGATTTGCATCCATGGGATTGGATAGCCTCGGCTGATAATCGTTTGCAATTTGCGGACTTTTCGCCAGGCCGCCCTTATGGGATGGCATCTTATTTGCCTGCGCCAAATATTGTTGTTAGAAAGGATACATTTTGGGATAATGGAGGTTTTAGTGTTCATCCTGTTGCCCAGGACGTTGTTTTGACAACATCCATAGCGATAGCATGGCCGCAAAAAACGGTTTTTAATCCAAAAATGCAAGTACGTCACTTTGGGCGCTCTGCGTGGAAAGAATATTTACGTCACCAGAAAAGTTTCGGATTTGCTCGTGCTCAAACCCAGGTTCAGGTTAATCCAACAATGGCATGGTTGGCAGAGCGACCGCTCTTGGGTTGGGTTGTCTTCTTTCGAAGGCTGTTATATATTAGTTTTCGTGTGATACAGTGGAATTTCTGGGACATTCCCAGGTATATATTGCAACTTCCAGTGCTCTTGGTTGGGCTTGCTTATTGGCTTAACGGTTTTTGCCAGAAATCTTCAGACAGGATGCAGGGATAAATTTATGAATCAAATACTTGCTATCGGTATTGACGGTGCGGAAGCATCCCTGATTACGAAATGGGCACAAGATGGTTCGATGCCAAATATGGGGAAACTAATCCGGGAAGGCGGTTTGGGGCAGTTGGAGTCTTTTTCAGGGCACTTGCCCGGTTCGAACTGGTTTTCCTTTTCTTTTGGGAAGCAACCCGGCGTGCATGGTCTTTATAGTTACCTCAGTTGGCGGCCTGAAAAAATGGAAGCAATTTTACCTTCATCGAATTGGCTTAATGTGACTTCGTTCTGGCATTACCTTAAAAGTGGCGGCTCACGAGGCATAGTTATGAATGTTCCAGATGCCTTTGTGCTGCGAAAGTTTAATGGGATAGAGTTGCTTGCCCTGGCAAACGACCATGCCTTGACTCCTATGATTTCGCACCCGCCACACGTTGCAGACGATGTGCGAAAGAGATTTGGCCGGTTTTCTTTCCCGGAGGAAAATTATGATTTGATGTCGTTGAAGGAATTCTTGTCCACTCGCGACGAAATGATTGAGCAAACTCTCAAATTGAGAGACGTTTACTGCAAAATGATTAAAGATGAAGAGTGGAATTTTTTCCTGGCGGTTTTCCCAGTTCTCCACCGTGCCGGCCACAGGTTGTGGTCAACCACAAACATTAGCGATTTTGACCTTATAACCAACCAGGAAAAAGACGAGGCCCGGGATGCTTTAAGGCAGGTTTACATGGCTTTCGATAAGGTGCTGGGCGATTTGATGGATGCGACTCAAAGACCGACGCTAACTTTGTTGTTTTCCTTTTATGGAATGTTTGATAATCATTCCAGGGAGACAATTTTGCCTGAAATGCTCCGGCGGGTTTTGGAATCAGATATAAAAGATGCTTTTGTTAGGAAGCCAAAGATTGGAACAAGATTAAAGAATCTGCTCTTGAATATTAGGAACGCCATCCCTAACGCGTGGAGGCATAAAGTAAAAAGCAATCTACCGTATTCATGGCGATATAAATTAATCTCGTTCTGGAGGTTGGGGCAACTCGATTGGGGTAAAGTCAAGGCCTTTGTTATACCGCTGGAAGTCAAGATAGGGATTCGAATTAATTTAAAAGGCCGGGAACGTTTGGGGATTGTGTTGCCTGGCGCGGAATATGACGGTTTGTGCAAAAAAATAATGAGCGGATTGTTCACGTTCGTTGATGCAGATACGGGTAAGCCGCTGGTTGAAAGCCTGGAATTTTCAAAAGATGTTTTTGATGGCGAGCGGGTAGATTGGCTGCCAGATATTGTTGGTTCGTGGAACAGCGACCCATCAGCCAGCCACAGAATGATTACGTCCCCTATCTATGGGGATATTCCCTGGCCTACACCCGGCAAAAACCCTGAAGGCAGGAGCGGAAATCATACATCCAGCGGCTTTTTGATTGTCCATGGGCATGGCGTCCATAAGGATGCTCTCAAAGATGCCCATATTCTCGACTTGGCGCCGACAATATTGCACCTGCTCGGGGAGCCAATTCCTGCGGGTCTGGGAGGTAGGATTCTCCCGCTAATCAAAGAATGATGAGTGGAATGATGAAAAAAGTTCTTGCAATCGTACTGGACGCTGCCGACCCCGGGCTGGTTGAAAAATGGACAGCGGATGGCAGCCTCCCCACCCTCAAGCGTTTGCGCGAGCAGGGTGCTTATGGCAGGCTTTCTTCTGTGGCAGAAAACCTCCTCGAGGCTGTTCCGTACACGTTTTTCTCAGGGCGGAATCCGGCTTCGCACGGGGCGCAGGGATACGCCACCTGGCACGCGGAGAGTATGACCTTCCGGCCTCCTGGCCCTGATTGGCTGCCCATCGTCCCGTTTTGGCGTTCCTTCCCCCAGGACGGTCCGCGCTCGATTGTGCTGGATGTATCCAACATCTACCCACTGGCCCCGTTTAACGGAATCGAAATCGTTGGCTGGGCTTCGCACGACTCCTTGCAGCCTTTTAGTGCCTATCCGCCGGAACTTGCCGGGCAAATTGACAAAAAATACGGCTCCGGCCTGCTTCCCGATGAATTCTACGGCTTGCTCAGCAAGGATGAGTTCCTGAAAGACCGCGCCTTGGTCTTTGAAATTACCCACAAGTTTACAGCCTTGTGCACTGAACTGATGACAACCGAAAAATGGGGTTTCTTTCTGGCCTTTACCCAGGCCTTGCACCACGCAGGCCACCGGCTTTGGAGCACGGCCAATGTGACCGACCCTCTGATGGAAGAAGAGCGGCGCGAAATGGAACAGTCCCTGCGCCAGGCTTATATCGAAGCGGACAAAATGATTGGCAAACTGGTCGAGGCGGCTGGCCCTGAAGCGACCCTGCTGGTCTTTTCGCTGCACGGAATGGGTGTCAATCGCAGCCGGATATGGATTTTGCCGGAGATGCTGCGCCTGGTATTGGAGAAGGACACTGCCAAATCGCAGGCCAACCGCCTGCTTGAATGGCTTCGCGGCCTCATCCCGGCCCGCTGGCGGCACGAAATTAAATCGAGGTTGCCGTACGCATTCCGCCGCAACCTGACCCGTTTCTGGCGCGGCGGCTATGACTGGGAGAAAACCCGCGCCTTTTCCCTGCTATCCGACACCGGCGGCTGGATTCGTGTCAACCTGAAAGGTCGTGAATCGCAGGGCATTGTGGAACCGCAAGACTACGAAGCCATGTTGCAGGAAATCAGCCTTGGCTTGCAGAGTTTCGTGGATGAAGATACCGGACAGCCGGTCATAAAAAATGTTTTACGAACCAGTGAGTTGTTCTCAGGCGAGAACCTGCACAGGCTGCCCGATTTGATTGTCCCTTGGGCCGACTTCCCTGCCCGTGAGCACAGAGCGGTGATTTCCCCGAAGTTTGGGCGCGTTGCCTGGCCTACCCCCGGAAGCAACCCGGAAGGCCGCAGCGGCAACCACAACCCGTACGGATTCCTGCTGGCTTGCGGCCCTGGCATAGCCCCCGACCAGGTGACTGGCGCGGACATCCTCGACCTGGCACCCACAATTTTGACCCTGCTCGGCCAGCCCATCCCTGCCGATATGGAGGGTAAGGTTATCCAATTTCTGGCCAGGGACGAAAACCCTAATCCCGGCCAGGATTTTGCTTGACAGTTCCGCCTGCCGCCGCTATAATCTGTCCGCTTAACCCGGAAAAGACACGCACCGCAATATATTAAGGAGTACCAAATGCCGCCACAACCAAAACGCAAAATTTCCAAGGGACGCCGTGACCGCCGCCGCGCCCATGACGCCCTTGAAGCCCGTAACCTGACCGTCTGCCCGAACTGCGGACAAATGCGCCTGCCGCATACCGTTTGTTCCAATTGTGGTCACTACAAGGGCCGTGAAGTGATTGCCGTCGAAAAAGACAAGAAATAAATTGCTTGCCCGCTTGCGCGCCGTCACCTTGGCGGCGCGTTTGTGTTTTAAGCGCAGAGGAAACGACTATGACCATTGACCCCAAAACCACTGCTTTTGTTTTTCCCGGCCAGGGTTCGCAGGCGGTCGGCATGGGCCGCGACCTGGCCGCCGCCTTCCCTGAAGCCCGCCAGGCGTTCGAGGAAGCCGATGACCTGCTCGGTTTTTCGCTTTCCAAATTGATGTGGGATGGCCCGGAAGCGGACTTGACCGATACGCTCAACACCCAGCCCGCGCTTTTCACCCACTCCCTGGCGGCCTGGCGCGTCTTCTGCGCCCGCCACCCCGGCCTGGCTCCCGCTTTCGTGGCCGGACACTCGCTGGGAGAGTTATCTGCCATCGCGGCGGCTGGAGGCCTTTCCTTCGGTGACGGCCTGCGCCTGGTGCGAAAGCGTGGCGAACTAATGAAGCGCGCCGGGAACGAGAATCCGGGCGGCATGGCGGCCATTCTTGGCCTCGACATCCCGACCCTCGACCGGTTGTGCGCCGAGGCCAGCGCGCCGGGTGAAATTGTGCAGGTCGCCAACGACAATTCGCCGGGGCAGGTGGTGATTTCAGGCGCAAAACCGGCCCTGGAGCGCGCCCTCGAACTGGCAAAAGCCGCCGGGGCGCGCCGCGCCATCCCGTTGGCGGTCAGCATTGCCGCCCATTCGCCTCTTATGGAGTGCATCACCGCCGAATGGGACGAAGCCGTACAGTCGGCCAGTTTCGCCGATGCAGTCATCCCGGTGGTGGGCAATGTTGCCTGCGCCCCGCTGACCCGCGCCGAAGACCTGCGCGCCGACGTCCGCGCCCAGATGACCTCGCGCGTGCGCTGGACCGAGTCGGTGCGCTGGCTGTACGCCCAGGGTGTTGCCACCTTTGTCGAAGCGGGGACAGGCGCGGTTTTGGCCGGTCTCATAAAGCGTATCGAAGCCGGGGTGCCCACCCTGCCGCTTGGCAATCCTGTCGATTTCGAAGCGCTGGCTTAATCCAAAAATTTCAAATCTGAAAACAGAAATCGCCCTCGCGCCTCTGGCAGGCGACGATTTTATGTGTGATAATCGAGTCTATGTTTGGTTCATCGAAAGCAAAACGAAGAGAATTTGCGGTTATCGGCTTGGGCCGTTTTGGCCGCGCTGTCGTGCGAACCCTGAGTGAAAAAGGGTTCAGTGTTTTGGGCATCGACAAAGACGCCCCGACAGTCCAGTATATTAGCGAATCTTGCACGCAGGCGGTTGTGGTCGATTCAACCAGCGAAGAATCGTTGAGCGCGCTCGATATCGCTTCTTTTGATACGGTGGTGGTTGCGATTGGCTCTGACTTTGAGAGCAACCTGATAACCACAGTCGCCCTCAAGGCGCTGGGTGTCAGGCGTGTGATTTGCAAAGCCCTGTCGCAGCGCCAGAAGGACATCCTCCTGCGCGTTGGCGCAGACCAGGTCATCCTGCCCGAAGCCGATGCCGGTCGGCGTTTGGGTGTTGAACTGGCCGCCCCGAACTTGCTCGAACAAATCTCTTTTGGCGATAGCCACAGCGTCCTGGAGTTTCGCGCCCCAGAATCGATGACGGGCAAAACCCTGGCCGATCTGGATTTGAGAAATCATTACGGGGCCAATGTGGTTGCCGTCCGCCATGAGGCTTCGGTGACCGTTTCTCCCACTGCAGACCAAATTATTAGTGAAAACGATATTATCGTTGTCATTGGCCTTACTGAGAAGATTTCAAAACTGGCTGAATTGAACTGATCCGATGTTGCAAAAATTGAAGCGGGTTGGTGTTTTTTCGCGCCGTATGCCGACTCCCATCAGGCTGGCCTCAGGGCTGGCGCTGATGGTTTTTGTTTCTACGCTGATTTTAATGCTGCCTATCGTTGGCGCAGAACGGGCCTTGTTGCCAAATGAGGCCTTTTTTACTGCTGTTTCAGCGCTGACCGTGACCGGGCTTTCGGTAATCGTGCCGGCTTCCGATTTGTCTTTTTGGGGGCAACTGGTTTTATTGATATTGGTTCAAGCCGGAGGGGTGGGGTACATGGTCGCGTCGGTCGTTATCTTCCGGCTGCTTGGGCGCAGCGTCTCTTTTGCCGACAGGCTGGCCCTGCGCGATTCGTTTGGCCTGCTCGATATGGGCGCTATTCTCGCGCTCACCCGCCGGGTCTTGATAGCCGTCTTTGCGCTCGAGGGTATTGGCGCGTTTTTGCTCTGGTTGCGCTGGCGCGCTGAGCTGGGTGACGGTTTGGCTGTCTTTTATGCCATTTTCCATGCGGTTTCCGCTTTTTGTAACGCAGGCTTTGATTTGTTTTCGGGCACTCCCGGTTTCCAGGGTATTCCCGATGATAATTTTTCACTGACCGTCATGGGGGTGTTGATTTTTATCGGCGGCCTGGGAATTCCGGTGGTTGCCGACATCTTGTTGGTGGCCCGCCACAAGCGCCATCATCTTTCCCTGCATTCACGCCTGACCCTGCTTGTGACCGTCTTTCTTTTACTTTTCGGGATGATTGGTCTGTTTGCAGCAGAAACCCAGCCTGGCGCGACCCTCTCCGAACTGCCGACTGTGCGCGCCCTGGTGATATCGGCCTTTCAGTCCATTTCGGCGCGCACGGCGGGGTTCAGCGCAATCGACAATTTCTACGACCTGGCCCCTTCGAGCCGGATGCTCAAAATCTCGCTCATGTTTATCGGCACCGCCCCGGCTTCGATGGGCGGCGGAATTACCACCAGTACCCTGGTTGTGCTCCTGCTGTCCCTGTGGGCCTTTGCGCGTGGGCGTGAAACCCCACATATCTTTGGCCGCAGCCTGGGGGCAGCCACCCTGCGCCGCGCCTCTGCGGTGCTGACTATCTCTCTTGCAGTCGTTATCAGTGTCACCTGGGTTTTACTTCTTACCCATCCTGGCGCCTCGCTGGAGCGCGTGTTTTTTGAAGTCATTTCTGCCTTTGCAACCTGCGGCCTGTCGCTGGGTTATACCAGCAACCTGTCCGTTTTTGGCCAGGTTGTCATTTGCATGGTCATGTTTTGGGGGCGGCTGGGCGCGCTGACCATCGTTATGGCCCTGGCCCAGTTGACCCCGCCGAGACTTGTGGCTTACCCTGAAGAGCAAATTCTTATATAATAGTAGTACGCCAAAGTAATGAGGAGAGCGTTTCGTGACAGCCATATCCCTGATGACCGATTTTGGCATTAAAGACGGCAACGTGGGCGTGATGAAGGGAGTCATCTGGAATATTGCGCCGGATGCCCAAATTTCCGACCTGAGCCACATGATTCAGCCGCAGAACATCCGCGAGGCGGCCCTGGTTTTTGCCCGCTCTGCCCCCTATTTCCCTGAAAACTCCATCCATGTCGTTGTGGTCGACCCTGGCGTCGGCACGGCCCGCCGTCCGCTGGCAGCAAAAATCGGCAGTCAGTATTACGTCGGGCCGGATAACGGCACCATCACGCTGCTGCTCGAACGCGCCGAAAGCGAAGGCTGGAAAACCGAATTCGTTCACCTCGACAAGCCCCGCTTCTGGCTGGATAAAATCAGCCACGTTTTCCATGGGCGGGATATTTTTGCGCCCGTGGCCGGGCACCTGGCGAGCGGTGTTCCGCTGACAGAACTGGGCACCCGCATCCTGGATCCTGTCCGACTGGCCCTGCCCAAGCCCGAACAGACCGGGCGTGGCTGGCGCGGTGAAATCATCCACATCGACCATTTTGGCAATGTCGCTTCCAATATTCGCATCGAACACCTTGCGGAGGCGTTAAAACAGATGGACAAAGTCACCGTTACCCTGGCGGGCGAGGTTGTCCGGGGCATGGTCAACACTTTTGGCGAACGCCAGCCCGGCGACCTGGTGGCCCTGCTGGGAAGCACCGGCAACCTGATAGTCTCTGTTGTTAACGGTTCTGCTGCCGCTCGATTGGGCGTAAAGACCGGCGACCCCGTTGAAGTTTCGTGGTAACCCCTTCATGTCAAATATTGCCCTGTCTGTAAAAAATCTCCGCTTTCGCTACCGCGACCGTGTTGGGGCGGCCCTGCATGGCCTTTCCTTCTCCGCTGCCCAGGGCGAGTTGTTGTTGATGGCGGGAGCCAGCGGCTGTGGCAAAACCACCCTGATTCGCGCCATCAATGGCCTGATACCCCGCTCGTACAAGGGCGAGGTTGAAGGCCAAATTTTAATTAACGGGCAGGATATCTCCTCCCTGCCGCTTTCGCGTATTTCGCAAATGGTCGGGACGGTTTTGCAAGACCCCGAGCGCCAGATTTTAGGCACAAAAGTAGTCAACGAGGTGGCTTTTGGCCTGGAAAACATGGGGCTGCCGCGCGAGGAAATTCTGGAGCGGGTCGATGAAGCCCTGGCGACTCTGCGCATCCCGCACCTGCGCGAGCGCGAGACCTTCCTGCTTTCTGGCGGAGAAAAGCAAAAGGTGGCCCTGGCCGGTGTGCTGGCGATGCGCCCTTCCATCCTGCTCTTGGATGAACCCCTGGCCAGTCTCGACCCGGCTTCGGCGGTGGAAACGCTTGACATTGTGCGCCAACTGGCCGACGAAGGGTTGACTGTGTTGATGGTTGAGCATCGTGTCGAGGATGTTTTGCGCATTCGCCCCGACCGGGTTTTGTATATGAAAGACGGGGCCATCAGTTACCTGGGCAACGTGGACGGCCTGATTAATGTGGTCGACACCAGCGAAATCAAATTGCCAGCCGAGATGATTATCGAGCGCGAACGCGGCGCCCCGCCCCGGGCGGAGATTCGGCCCATTTCGCTGTGGGCAGGCGCGGGGGAGTCCGCATCTGCGCCGCTGGTGCAGTTCGAAAACGTCGGCTTTGGATACGACCTCGAAACGGCGGTGCTCACAGATGTCGCCATTTCCATTAAAAAAGGGGATGTGATTGCCGTGCTTGGGCCGAACGGCGCGGGCAAAACGACTTTCGTGAAGCACGCGATTGGCCTGCTGAAGCCGAAGAGCGGGCGTGTGCTGGTCAATGGGCGCGATACGCGCGAGGCCAGCGTGGCCGAGATTGCCAGCACGGTCGGATACGTTTTCCAAAGCCCGAGCCACATGCTTTTTGCGCCAACGGTGTATGAAGAACTGGCGTTTGGGCCGAAGAATTTGAAACACAAGCCGGACGCGATTGAGGCCCAGGTTAAGGAAGCGCTTGAAACGGTCAACCTGGTTGACAAGGAGCAAGACCCGCCGCTTTCGCTGTCGTTTGGGCAGCAGAAGCGGGTTTCGATTGCGGCCATTTTGGCGATGCGCTCGAAAATTTTGGTAATGGACGAGCCGACCGCCGGGCAGGATTACAAGAATTACATGAACTTTATGGACGCCATCCTGCAAATGCCCGGCTTCGAGGCGATTTTGTTTATCACCCACGATGTCGACCTGGCGGCGATTTACGCCAACCGGGTGATTCTGGTGGCCGATGGGCGCATCCAGGCGGACGGCAAGCCCGAGGTTGTGCTGGCTGATTTCGAACTGTTGCGGCGCTGCCGGGTTATCCCGACCTCGCTGCTGGATGCCAACCTGGCGCGCCTGAGGCAGACCGGGCGGTTTATGCGGGCGGAAGCCCTGGCGAATGTGTAAACCTGCGCGCGTGCGCAGTTAATCCATTCTCATTTTTTCAGGAGGAAGCAAGATGGACAAAAAGTTACTCTCAATCTTAGGGGCGTTAATTGTTGTATTTGCCATCGTTGCGATTGGCATTTATGCAATCGATCCAAATTTGGAATTTCCAATGGATCGAGCTACTGTACCGATGCGATTTTTGTTTGTTGGCGTCGGCCTGCTGATTGCCTTCGGCGTCTACTACTTCACCAAAGAGAACAAAATTTGGGAAGTGCAAACCCGCCACGTGGTTTACATGGCGATTGGCGCAGCGCTGTACGCCATTTTCTCGTACCTGTTCAATGGCACGGTCTTTGTTGTGCCATCCTTGAGCCAGGTTTCGCTGCGCCCTGCGATTGCCATCCCGATGTTTTTTGGCTTTGCCTTTGGCCCGGTGGTCGGCTTCTTCACCGGCGCGGTGGGCAACATGTTCGGTGATGCCCTGACCGGCTTCGGCCTTTCCCCACAGTGGAGCATTGGCAACGGGCTGGTGGGCTTTATCAGCGGTCTGGTTTTCCTCTTCAAGGACAAGAAGAAGAGCATGGATACCGTGCTTTACATCAGTGGCGGTCTGGCCCTGCTGGCTGCCATCATCTACTTCTTGAACCAGAGCGTTCCCAACATGATGTTCTACGATGTGGATAACGGCATCTTTGGCGATGCCCAGATTTCGCTGTTTGCGGGCATCTCAATCATCATCGGCTTTGTGCTGGTGCTGGCGGTGCGCTTCGGCTTTGCCAAGAATGAGGACATTGCCGCCGCCGTCACCTGGGGCATGCTCGGCAACTTGCTCGGTATCGGCTTTGCTGCCATTTCTGACATCTGGATTAATGGCTTCAGCCTGCCCGCCACAATTGTCGGCCAGTTCCTGCCCGCGGCTGGCCCCAACCTGATTTTCGCCGCCGTCCTCGTGCCGATGCTGGTGCTGGCTTACGCCTCCGTCCAGCGCCAATCGGGACGCTAATACAAGTTTTCAGTAACCAGTATCCAGTGAAAGACTTTGGATACTGGTTACTGAAAACTGAATTTTGGATACTATAAAACCATGCTCGTATCCTGGCGATACCGCGAAAGAAAGTCATCTTTCATCCAGTCGTTCGACCCGCGCGCGTGGGTGATTTTCTATTTATGCTTCCTGTTCTCGACCCTGTTTTTCTGGGATGTGCGCTTCCTGCTGCCATTCATGCTGGTAGCGCTTTTTACCCTGCTTACTTCAGGCGTCAAGTGGCACGAAATTCGCCGGGCCTTCCTGTTCATTGGGGCGTTTATCACTTTTTTTGCCCTGTTGACCTTCCTGACCGGGCGCGGCGGACAGGAAGTTTATACCCAGGAACATCTCATCCGTCAGTTTGTAGCGCCTTTCAGCCTGCTGGGCTGGACTCCGACCCTGGATGTGACCGTCGAGCGCTCCTTTTTTGCGGTCAGCCAGTTTGTGCGTGTATTCAGCATTGCTGTCATGACGATTCTCATTCCGTACTCGCTTAACCCGGCTCATTACGGAATCACCTTCAAGGGCCTCGGCATGTCGGACAAAATCGCTTACGCAATGGACTTGACGATGCGTTTTATCCCGACTTTTGGGCGCGATTTCCAGTTGACCATGGATGCCCAACGCGCGCGCGGCTATGAGTTGGAAAAAATCAGCGGGGGGCTTATCGAGCAGGTGCGCCGACTCGGCCCAATCATTGTCCCGGTCACCATCCATGCCATTATCGGTTCGGAGGACATCATCGACGCGATGGATTTGCGTGCCTTCGGCGTCGGGCCGCGCACCTGGCTGGTGCAGTTGACCTACAAATTCCGCGACCGGGTTTTGATTGCGGCAGGCTGCCTGATATTGTTCGTCTCAGTGGTGCTGGCCTTCAGCGGGCTGGGAGGTTTTTGGGTTCCACCGGTCTTGATTGAGATGGTAAAGTAACGTAAATTCGGGGTAAGGCTTTTGGGCCTGATTTTTCTCAAAATTTTCACGCACACCGTCCCGGCGTCCTTCGGGAAAGGCGCAAAGTGCGCAAAGAAAAACAAAAAACTTGGCGGTCTTTGCGGCTTTGCGCGAGAAAAAGTACAACTTTTAGCCAGGGCTAGTTATCCCGAACTGACGTAAAGTAAGTTAATTTTGGGTGTTTCAATTGGATTCTGGCGGTTCGCCTAGGGTAACGAACGGTTACCTGTTTATTGCTCGCATAAAAGGCCTTATGTTCAAGATCAGCCTCCCCAAACTGCAAATTATTCCACCTACAATTGAGCATATTTGGTTTATTCTGCCTTTGGCAATTAGTTTTATTGCACTTAACATGACACCTCTAAAGGAAGGCGATTTGTGGTGGCACATAAAAGTTGGCGAGCAGGCTTTTCGCACAATGCAAGTGCCACGCTTCGACGAGTTTACTTTTACTGCTTTCCAATCTGCTTATTTGTTCAGCCATAGTTGGTTAAGCGATGTTTTGTTGTATGTGATTTATCAGGTATCCGGGTTACCCGGATTGGTATTATGCCAGGCAATTGTAGGCACCGCAATAATTGCCTTGTTATTGCGAGAAAGTGTGCGCCGCGGAACTGCGTCATCTTTGGCGGTTACCTTGGTTTTGATTTGTTGGGTTGGATATTACCCATATTCTTCTACAAGACCACAAAATTTTTCATTCCTGTTCTTCTGTATATTCTTTTTGTTGTGTCGTGATTACCTGGCAGGAAAAAAGAACCGTTTGTGGTTATTACCTGTTTTGATGATTGCCTGGGTAAATTTTCACGGAGCCTGGGTGACGGGAGTAATCCTGTTGGGGATTTGCCTGGGAGGCGCACTTTTGGAGGATTGGTGGAGTCCTGATCTTGCAATTTCACCGCGCCCATTGATTATTTGGACGCTTGTAACTTTGTTGGTGCTGCCACTCAACCCGGAGGGGTTGGCCGTCTACCGTAGTTTGCTGGCGGCTGGTAGTAACCCAATTAATCAGCAATTTGTTAGCGAGTGGCAGCCTCTTGTAATCACAAACATTGTTTCGTGGCCTTTTTTTGGCTTGCTCGGGCTATGGATTTGTGGTCTGGCATATACAGCGCGGCGGCCTCGTATTTATGAACTGCTTCTAATGTTGGTCTTTGCCGTTTTCGCGCTGCGTTATCTGCGTATGCCGCCATTTTTTTTTATCCTGGCTGCGCCAATTGTTGTAGAGACTATCGGTAACATACAATGGGATAAATTGAGAAATCGCCTCGGCAACGCCCGGGGCTCCAGTGAAGATGTACGCTCTATGGGTGTTTTCAATGGTGTATTTCTTGCTATTCTGCTTTTTGGTATGGTTGGAAGCATCCCGTGGATTCGGTTGTCGCTTTCAGGAAAATCATCATCCAGCCTAATTAGCCCTTATTTCCCGGTAGAAGTAGTTAATAAGTTGCCTTACCGTCCGGAGCGGGTTTTTAGTTTACCCGAATGGGGAGGCTATATTACCTGGTCGCTTCATCCGCCCACAACAGTTTTTGCAGACGGAAGGGTGGAACTTCTTCCAACCGAAGCTTGGGATGATTACCTTACCATTGCTACGGCAAATACTGGCTGGGAAGAATTACTGGAGCAGTATCAAGTTGACACCTTGATTCTCAGTAAGGCGCGGCAGGGGGCGCTGATAGCCGCTGCCCAGAAAAATGGCTGGAGAAATATCGTGGAAGATGATGTGGCTGTGATTTTAATGCGTTAGGATGGCGATGCTTCTTTTTTGAATGAAATAACCATTTTCCGCAAATCTATTGCCTCGCCAGCGTTCTAATTCTATTGTTTCTGCTTCTGTTGCGACTGATTGAGTTGGTAAAGTAAGTCAACTTCGGGTATAAATGCTTTTTTATGCATCGGTATTGTTTTGAAGCCCACGCTTGATTATCGGGTATCGCTGGCCTTGTCTCAGGCAGCGCTTTAGAGGTTTACGCAGACCATTTATGAATTTCCAAGCCAACCCATACACCATCCCCCTCATCTTATCCAGTATTGTCACTATCAGCCTGGCGATTTATGCCTGGAAGCATCGCCAAAACCCTGCCGCCCTGCCGTTGGGATACATCCTGCTGGGGATGAGCATCTGGGCCTTTGCCGACGCCATTCGCTGGGTTTCAGCAGATTTTGGCGCGCAGGTTTTTTTGGCCAAAGTGCGTTTTTTCGGCACCGACTTGCTGACAATTTCCTGCGTTGCGCTTATCTGGCAATACATCAAGCCCCAGCGGTTCTCCCTGCGCTGGCTGGTGGTTGGCATGAGCGTCTTGCTTGCGCCCACCTTTATTTTATTATGGACAAACGAATTCCACTTTCGTTTCTGGCAAACGGTGGAGCAGGTTGCGATGGGGGATTACATTGCGCTGGAGCGCCAGAATGGCATTGGCTACCTGATGCACATGGTCACCAATTATGCTTTCCTGGGGGCCGGGTTGGTTTCGCTCCTGATCGTCTATTTCCGCTCAACCAAGATACGCCGCGGTCAGGCAGGCGCGATTTTCCTGGCAACAGCAATTCCTCTCCTGGCAAATATTTTGTCGCTGCCCGCTTTTGCGTTGGTGAAGAATGTGGATTTAACGCCGTTTAGTTTCACTGTTTCGGGGCTGGTGCTGACCTTTGGCGTCTTCCGTTATGGGCTGCTGGACGTTCTCCCCGCCGCGCGGGATGCCATTATCGAAAATTTGCGCGACGGGGTGATTGTTCTCGATTCTCATCTGCGAATCATCGACCTGAATCCCGCCGCCGAACGCATCCTCGACTCTCGTTTGCAGGAAGTGCTCGGCTGGCATTTCGAGAAAGTCTTCCCGGAGTGGAATAAAGACAGCGGACACGGCATGGACTCGGTGCGCCAGACCGACATGACCCTGAACAACCCGCGTGGTGCGTTTGAGCCGCGCATTTCTCCCCTGCGCTCAGGTGAAGGACAACCGGCAGGCTATGTCATTTTTTTGCGCGATGTCAGCGAACGCAAAAAAGCCGAAGAGCGCCTGCGCCGTAGCCAGGAAAAATACCAATCTATCCTGGAAGATATCAAAGAAGGTTATTACCATGTAGATATACACGGCAATTTCATCGAAGTCAACGATGCCTTTTGCCAGGCGGTGCTGTTCTCCCGCTCGGAACTACTGGGCACCAGCTTTCGCCAGTTGGCTGATACCCGCAATGGCCGGCGCTTGCTTTTGCTATTTAATCGTGTCTATAGTACCGGTCAAACAGTGGTTCAGGAAGATTTTGAGTTTACTCGTAACGATGGCTCCAGACTATTTGGCGCGGTTAGCGCCTCGCTTGTGCATGATGACGCGGGCAATCCTGTTGGCTATCGCGGCCTGGTGCGCGATGTAACCAGCCGCAAACTGGCTGAAGAAGCCTTGCGGGTGAGCGAAGAAAAATATCGCACCATTCTCGAAGATATTCGCGAGGGGTATTATGAAATTGACCTGACCGGGAACTTTCTCGAAGTCAACCCGATTATTTTGGATATTGTCGAGATGCCTTACGACGAAGTGATTGGCCGAAATTTTGCCAGTTTTACCGAACCTGAAAGCGCCCGCCAGCTCTTTATCGCTTATCATGACCTGTTCAAAGACCGCCAGCCTCGCAAAAATATTATCTATTCCATCACCACACCTTCAGGCAAGCGAAAAACGCTTGAAGCCTCTGCGTCGGTAAACGAAGCGGACAACGGCAAGGTGATAAGTTTTCGCGGTATCGTGCGCGATATTACCGAAAAACAGGCGCAGGAAGCCCAGATTCGCAAACTTTCTCGGGCCGTTGAAAACAGCCCGACCATCGTTACGATTACAGATCGCTCTGGAGCAATCGAATATGTCAACCCGAAATTCGAGCAAGTCACCGGCTATGGCGCTGACGAAGTGGCGGGCAAAAATCCGCGCTTCTTGAAGGCCGGTGATATGCCCGACGAGATATACGATGAGATGTGGAAGACCATTAACATTGGAAAAGAGTGGCGTGGAGAGTTCCATAACCGCAACAAAGACGGCGAGGCTTTTTGGGTATCCTCCTCCATTTCGGCGTTGCTGAACGATGCGAATGAAATCACGCACTTTATTGCGGTGCAGGAGGACATCACCGAGCGCAAAGCCTACGAAAGCGAACTGGCAAAAGCGCGCGACGCGGCGGAGAGTGCCAACCAGGCCAAGAGTTCGTTCCTGGCGAACATGAGCCACGAACTGCGTACCCCGCTCAACGCCATCATCGGTTACAGCGAAATTTTGATGGAAGACGCCGAGGACGAGGGCCGCGATGAAGTGTTGCCCGACCTGCAAAAAATTCGTGCCGCGGGCAAGCATTTATTGACTCTTATTAACGACATCCTCGACCTGTCGAAAATTGAAGCCGGGAAAATGGACTTGTTCCTTGAAGATGTTGATCTGGCAGCCCTCGTGGACGAGGTCAGTGGCATGATTCAGCCGCTGGTGGAGAAGAACGGCAATCGTCTGGATGTGTCTATAGCCCCGAGCCTGCAAACTATTCATACTGACCAGACCAAGGTGCGTCAGGCGCTGTTTAACTTGCTAAGTAATGCCAGCAAGTTTACCAATCAGGGCGTGGTCAGCCTGGAGGTGGAAAAGGTCGCCGAAGACGCCGAAACAGGCGCCGGGTGGGCTGTTTTTCGCGTTCGGGATACGGGAATCGGCATGAGCGAGGCGCAGATCCAAAAACTGTTTCAGCCCTTTACCCAGGCCGATTCATCCACCACCCGCAAATACGGCGGGACGGGGCTGGGATTGACCATTACCCAGCGTTTTTGTCAGTTGATGGGCGGACGTATTACGGTGGAAAGTGAGCCGGGGGCAGGCTCGCAGTTTACCATCTGGCTGCCGCTCCAGGCCAGTCTTGAGCAAAAGGGCGAAGGGGAGAGCTTATTAACTGTTGAAAATTTCCGCGGCACTGTTCTTGTGATTGATGACGATGCCCAGGCTCGCGAGTTGATGGCCCGCCACCTGGTGCGCGAAGGGTTTGCTGTGCATCTTGCTGCGGGCGGCAAGGAAGGCCTGGCGATGGCCCGCGAGCATAAACCCGATTTGATAACCCTGGATATAATTATGCCCGGCATGGACGGTTGGGCGGTTCTGGCAGAATTAAAGGCCGATGCCGGCTTGGCGGGCATCCCTGTCGCTGTGATTTCGATGATTGAAAACCGAAATGTTGGGTTTTCGCTCGGTGCATCGGAATATTTGATGAAGCCGGTCGACCGGCGCAAGGTGGCGCGGTTGGTGGAACGTTATCGCAATGGTGACCGCGAGATGCGTGTGCTTGTGATTGACGACGAAGCCGATGTGCGCGAACCTTTGCGGCGCGTTTTAGAAAAAGAAGGCTATGTCGTGGACCTGGCTGAAAACGGCAAGGTAGGCCTGGAGCGACTGGCAGACCAGCGTCCTGATTTGATTTTTCTGGATTTGATGATGCCTGAAATGGACGGCTTTGAATTTGTTGCCCTGATGCGAACCCAGCAGGATTGGGGCGAAATTCCTATCATTGTCCTGACCGCCCGCGATATCAGCCGCGAAGACCGTGAGATTTTGAACGGAAACGTGCAGAATATTTTGCAAAAATCGTCCTATGACATCGACTCTTTGCTTAAGGAACTGCGCATTCTGACGGCCAGGCTGGATTCGGAGAAACGCCAATGACTCCGATTTCGCTCGATGTTATCCTGATTTCTTTGCGCTTAAGCGGATTGCTTTCCCTCGGCGTAGCCTATTCAGCCTGGCGGAGGCGCCCGGCGGCGGGCAGCACCGAATTTGCCTTGTTGATGAGCGCCGCAGCTTATTGGTCGCTTACCTATGCCGCCGGGTTGAACACCAGCGGTATGGAAAACAAGCTGATTCTCAACCAGGTTACTTACATTGCAATTGCCTATATCCCTGTTTTGTGGCTTTTCTTTAGCCTGCGCTATACCGGCACTGCCAAGTTAAGCCGTAAACAGATGCTTTTGCTGTTGTTGATGCCAACCCTGACCACGATAATTATCTGGACGAACAATACGCACCAGTTCTTCTGGTCGAATATAAGCCTGCAAACCGAAGGGGTTATTACCAGCGTTGCCAACACCCGCGAAACATGGTTCTGGATTCATACCACCTACTCGTACATCTGCCTTATCACTGGCGCATACTTCCTGTTGCGCTCACTGGGTGCGGGCAATTCCAGCCTTTATCGCGGACAGGCCATTGCGCTAGCGATAGGTGTGTTTGCTCCCTGGATTGCCAACGCTACCTATATTTTTGAGCTTTTTCCCATTCGCCTACTGGACCCCACGCCTTTTGGGTTTACGTTAACGGGGCTGGCCATCTCCTGGGCAATTTACCGGTTTAGATTGCTGGATATCCTGCCCGCTGCGCGCGATGCCGTGTTGGCGAGCATGACCGACGGTGTTATCGTGCTCGATGCCCGAAACCGGATTGTTGAAATCAACCCGTCAGCGGAGAAATTCTTGCGGGATGGCGACTCATCCCTGCGCCAGCTTATCGGCGCTGATGCCTCCCTGGTTTTATCGCAGTGGCCGCATGTTGTAGAACGCTTCCAGGATGTCACCCATGCCTACGCCACCGCGATTCCATTCCAGGTGGGCAACCGTACCCGCTATGTGGATGTGCGCATTTCCCCAATCCGCGATGCTGCTGGCAAAATCACCGGGCGCGTTTTGGTGACATCCGATGTCACCTCTCAAAAACTAACCGCCGACTTGCAGAAAGCCAAGGAGACCGCCGAAGCCTCCAGCCTGGCGAAGTCGGCCTTCCTGGCGTCCATGAGTCACGAACTGCGCACTCCGCTCAATCACATCATTGGCTACAGCGAACTCTTGCAGGAGGAGGTCGAGGCCAACCGGCACCAGGATTTATATCGCGATGACTTGCAAAAAATTCACCACTCTGGCAAGCATCTTTTGGACATCATCACCCAAATCCTTGAACTGGCGCGTCTTGAAGCCAGGATGGTTGCGCTGAACAAGGAAACCTTCCCGCTCTCAGACCTGGTCGAGGATGTGATAACCCAAATTCAGCCGCTCCTGGAGAAGAACAACAGCCGGCTTGGTCTTAAACTGCCGGATGATGAGTTGCAAATTCATGCCGACCTGGCAAAAACCCGCCAGATTATTTACAATGTTTTGCACAACGCCGTCCGTTTTACCGAACAGGGCAGGGTGGATGTCGAAGTCGGCGCCCAAGGTGGGATGGCGTTCATCCGTGTACAGGATAGTGGGCCGGGCATTCCGCCCGAAAGACTGGCTACCATTTTCGAAGCCTTTGCCAACCCTGAGAGCGCGTCCCGCAAAAAGACCGAAGGCCTGGGGCTGGGACTGGCTACAGCCCAGCAGTTTGCCCGCCTGATGAACGGCGAAATCGGCGTTGTCAGCAAGGTGGGGCGAGGTTCCACTTTCACAATCCAGTTGCCGCTTGGCGTCAAACCGAAGGAGTAGTTGATTTTATGGCACGCATCTTGTTGGTTGAAGACAATGAAATGAATCGCGACATGCTTTCGCGCCGCCTGGCGCGCAAAGGTTTTGAAGTCCTGCTGGCTGTCACCGGCACAGAAGGCATCGAGATGGCAAAAACACACCAGCCAGACTTAATCCTGATGGATATGAGCCTGCCCGAGGTGGATGGCTGGGAGGCCTCGCGCCTGCTTAGGGCTGACCAAGCCACTCGCCATATCCCCATTATTGCCCTGACGGCCCACGCCATGTCCGGTGATCGAGAAAAAGCCCTGCAAGCGGGTTGCGCCGATTATGACACCAAACCCGTAGAGTTTGCACGGCTTGTCACCAAAATAGAAGCCCTGCTCAACGAGTAAAAGGAGAAACCGCACCATGGAAATTAATTCCCGCACAGAAAACGACGTTACCATCGTGGCCGTGTCCGGCAGCATCGACGCGCTGACCTCCGAGCAAATGCTCGCCGCTTTTATGAAGGAAATTGAATCCGGGGCGGCTCATCTTGTCGCCGATTTGAGCGGGGTCGAGTACACATCCAGCGCCGGGCTGCGCTGCTTGCTGACCGTTCAAAAGGAAATGCGCCAGAAGGGCGGCGATTTCCGCCTGGCGGGGGTGCAGCCCAATGTGCTCAAAATCCTGAAATTGAGCGGCTTCACGCGCCTTATCAAAATGTATGACAGTGTGGCCGAGGCGGCTGCTTCTTTCAGTGGAGAATAGCCGATGAGCGCTAAAAAGGTTGCGCTGGTCATTGGCTCCGGCAGCGTTAAATGCGCTGCCGCGCTGGGGCTGATGAAAGTTTTCGAACGCGAAAAAATTAATGTGGATATGGTGGTGGGCTGTTCTGGCGGTAGTCTCTACGCTGCGACCATTGCCCTTGGTTGGAGCACACAAAAGGCTATTGACGAAACCCTGCGCCTGTGGACGCGCGATGTGACCGCCGCACGCAACTGGGGCGCTTACCTGCAATTATTCGGCCTGCGGCGCTTTGACGAACGTTTTGGGCTGGTGAACGACAAACTTATCAGGCGGCGCCTGAGCGAAGCCTTCGGCAACACCAATTTGGGTAACACCCAGATTCCGCTTTTTATTACCGCCACCGACTTTTACAGCGGCGAACAGGAAGTGATGCACGGCAGCCAATATTCCTTGCAAGATGCGTTGCGCGCCAGCATCTCAATTCCTTACATCTTTGCCCCGCATAAAATTGGCGAGCGTTACTTTGTAGACGGCTATCTCTCCGACCCACTGCCGGTCGGCGTCGCCATCCGCGAAGGCGCAGACGTGATTATCGCCATCGGTTTCGAAAGCCCCTACCAAACGCGGGTGTCCTCTATTTTGCGCTATGCCTTTGAAATCAGCAGCATTACTTCCAATAACCTGCTTCAATCGAATTATGCTTTTCATAATCTGGCACATCACTCCGAAATTATCCCCATCATGCCAGAGTTCGAGCACCGCATTCATCTGTTCGATACCGACAAAATCCCCTACGTGATTGATGCCGGTGAACGCGCCACCGAAGAACAACTCACCTACATTCGAAAATTACTGGAATCCTGACCCATGACTGAACACCCCCGCCTCGGACTTGTAATCGGCTCGGGCAGCGTCAAATGCGCAGCCTCACTTGGCCTGTGGAAAGTGCTTGAACGCGAAGGCATTCAACTGGATATGGTGGTCGGCTGCTCCGGCGGCTCGATGTACGCGACCGGCATTGCCTTTGGCGACGATGTTGCTTATATCGAACAAAACACCCTCAGCCTGTGGACGGAAGACCTTATGGCAGGTTATACCTCCAACCTGCGCGCCGCCATGACGGGCGAAGTCCGTTTTACCGAACGCTCCGGCCTGGTCGATGCTGAAGCCGCTACGGCGCGCATCGCGTCGGTCTATGGTGAGCGCCGGTTCGACCAGACCAAAATCCCACTCTCCATTGTTGCCACCGATTTTATGACCGGCGAACCGGCTGTCCTGTCGCAGGGCAGGGTCATGGATGCCATTCGCGCCAGCATCGCCATCCCGATGATTTTTCCGCCCTACGAGGTCGATGGCCGCCTGCTGACCGATGGCGCGGTCTCGAACCCGCTGCCGGTGGACGTGGCAATTATGGAAGGCTGCAACATTATCTTGGCGATGGGCTTTGAGCTGCCCTACCGCAGTCGTATGCGTAGTTTTAATGCGGTTCAATCGCACTTGAACGCGGTTTATATCAACAACATCCTGCGCGCAACCTACGCCTTCTATAACCTGGCGCATCATGCCGAAATTATCCCGATTCTCCCAGTTTTCGAGAAAGAAATCGGCAACTTCGATACCGCCCAACTGCCTTACATCATCGCCCAGGGAGAAGCCGAGGCCGAGGCGCAAATTCCATACTTAAAGAAATTGATGGGACTGTAGGCATGTCCGTTCCGCACCTTCTAGTCGTCGACGATAACGAACTCAATCGCGATATGCTTGCCCGGCGTATTCGCCAGCAGGGCTATACCTATGACATGGCCGAAAATGGCCGCGAAGCCCTCGAAAAAATGGCTGCGACCGCATACGACCTGGTTCTGCTCGACATCATGATGCCTGAAGTGGATGGCTACGCCGTACTCGAACAGGCCAAAGCGAACCCGGCCTTGCTTCATATCCCCATCATCATGATTTCCGCGATCGACGAAATCGAGAACACTGCCCGCTGCATTGAAAGGGGGGCAGACG
>Ga0208244_100312_pt1 | contig 53787 bp, 39 predicted proteins | sample SubbioCR12Aug_5A_FD_184828 | JGI IMG/M metagenome (GOLD analysis project Ga0208244, IMG submission 184828) | Serpentinite rock and fluid subsurface biosphere microbial communities from McLaughlin Reserve, California, USA - CR12Aug_5A (SPAdes) | ecosystem: Environmental > Terrestrial > Deep... | reverse complement strand
AAATTCAATATGTTCAACACAAGTTAAATAACAGACCAAGAAAAAAATTGGGGTTCTTATCACCAATTGAGTTTTTATCATTAAATTTGATTAAACAAAAAGTTGCATTTGTGACTTGAATTCAGCCATTAAAAAACCCTGTAAGTATGATTTACAGGGTTTTAGCTAGTAGCGGGGGAAGGATTCGAACCTACGACCTTCGGGTTATGAGCCCGACGAGCTACCTCTGCTCCACCCCGCAGTGTGTTTTGAGGGTGCAAATATACACAATTATTATGTACTTGGTAATGTTTTTAAATATTTTTTTAAATCAAAAAGGCCATAACTTTAAAATCATACATAAATGATTGTAATTTACTATCTTTGCAGCGATTATATTTTGATAGCTACATAATGAAAAAATCTATTTTTTCCTTTCATAGAAAAATTTCGGCATTTATTATTGTTTTACTTGCAGCTCTGGTGTTTTTTGCTTGCAATAAAGACGATCCGGAATATCAGGCTCAAATTGATAGAGAGATTATTCTGAAATATATAGCAGATAACGATCTTGAAGCAAGTGAAGTTGATGATACCGGTATTTTTTATGTCATTTCTAAACAGGGAAGTGGCGGTTATCCTACAATAGAATCGAGTGTGCATCTCATTAGCATGGGGTTTTATTTTGATAAAGATGATAATATATTAATATTTCAACCTTTAGCTTCTCAGTTATATGTTCTTAAAAGACAAATACTTGGATGGCAATATGGTATCCCAATGTTTAATCGTGGAGCAAAAGGGATGTTGCTAATACCATCAGCATATGGATATGGACCAAATCCCTATTATTCGGGCATTCCGCCAAATCAGGTGCTGTTTTTTGATATAGAATTAATAGATTTCCAATAATTCCGGATTGTATTGTTTAACTTATTAACTTTGCACCACAAAACAATTTAACAAATGGCAAGCATAAAAGACCTTAAAAAGGATATTAATTTCCTTACAAATGAAGTTATTGAAACATGTATAATTAAATTGTCCTTTAATCCGGGCATAGATAATAAAAGAATGTTTGATATTATAGATGAATTTGTCGAATATCGAAATCAAACAATTTATAAAATCAACAATCCTGAAAAACTTAACGGAAACAAGAAAGAAGCTTTAAAGGCCTATTATAATGAACTAATGGAAGCATTTATCGCCAAAGTAAATCAGGCTTTTGAGAAAATTAATAGTATACAGGAGCAACCTTCTAAATAGTTTTTTAGATTTTGCGCAGGATTTTGTTTTAATCTCCCTTGTTATTTTCGTCTATAATTGGGCTATACGCCTTTTAATATAATTGCAAATCAATATTATTTGTTGGTTTGTTATATTTATGTTTTTATAACACATTAATCATGAACAGAAAAGGAAACGATAAGGATAGAAGAACTGGTGATAAAAAGAAAAGTTTTTCTTCTTCCAGATCAACCAAATATAAAAAATCCGAGAGTAAAGAAAGGTCTGATAATTCTAGATCTTTCGATGACAAAAAGAAGCCTTTTAGAAAAGACAAAGAGGATAAGCCTTTTAGTAGAGGGGGCGATAAACGTCCGAGCCGTAGATTTGGAGAAGAAAAGCCGGCATCAAGTGAAGGTTTCAGAAGACCCTTTAAAAAAGATGGTGAAGACAAACCCTTTAGCAGAGGCGGCGATAAGCGTCCGGCCCGTAAATTTGGTGAAGAAAAACCAACATCCAGCGAAGGTTTTAGAAGGCCTTATAAAAAAGATGGTGAAGACAAACCCTTTAGCAGAGGTGGCGATAAACGTCCGAGCCGTAAATTTGGCGAAGAAAAGCCAGCATCAAGTGAAGGTTTCAGAAGACCTTTTAAAAAAGATGGTGAAGACAAACCCTTTAGCAGAGGCGGTGATAAACGTCCTACCCGCAAATTTGGTGAAAGTAAGCCGGCATCCAGCGAAGGCTTCAGAAGGCCTTATAAAAAAGATGGTGAAGACAAACCCTTTAGCAGAGGCGGCGATAAGCGTCCTACCCGTAAATTTGGTGAAAGTAAACCAACATCCAGCGAAGGCTTCAGAAAACCATACAAAAAAGATGGTGAAGAAAAGTCTTTTAGCTCAGGTGGCGATAGCCGCCCTAAAAGAAAATTCGGAGAAGAAAAGCCTTTTAAAAGCGATGGTGTAAGAAGACCATACAAAAGTGATAGTGACAATTCAACCGGTAGTAGAGAAGAAAGACCATTTAAACGAAGCTCTGAAAAATCCTCTTCATATAGAGATGAGAAAAAGCCCGGCTTTTCAAAGTATCCAAAAACTTATGATAAACCCGAACGCAAAAAAAGTTATACTAAATTTGAAGATTCAGATGGTGTAATGAGGTTGAATAAATATATCGCTAATTCAGGCATTTGTTCTCGCCGTGAAGCAGATAATTTAATTAAGATAGGTGCAATAAGTGTAAATGGGAAGGTAGTTACTGAATTAGGTATTAAAGTTAACCCGGGCGATGTTGTTTTATATGGTGATCAAAGACTTAATGCAGAGAAAAAAGTATACGTGCTCCTTAACAAACCTAAAGATTATATTACTACGTCTGACGACCCTCAGGGAAGAAAAAACGTTTTAATGCTTGTTGAAAAAGCTTGTAAAGAAAGAATTTATCCGGTTGGCAGGCTTGATAGGAATACAACAGGAGTATTATTGTTTACCAATGATGGAGAACTTGCTAAAAAACTTACACATCCAAAGTATGGCGTAACTAAATTATATCATGTTACTCTTGATAAGAATGTCACAAAAGCTGACATTACAAAAATTTCTAATGGGATTGAACTTGAAGATGGATTTGTTAAGGCCGACAGTATATCTTATGTGGAAGATGGAGTTAATAAAAAAGAAATTGGCATCGAAATTCACTCAGGTCAAAACAGAGTGGTCAGAAGAATATTCGAGTCGCTTGGATACAAAGTTATGAAGCTTGACAGGGTTTCATTTGCAGGACTAACAAAGAAAGACATGCCACGTGGAAAGTGGAGATTCCTTTCTGAAAAAGAGGTCGGGTTTTTGAAAATGCTCAAGTAAATAATGAAAAAAGGCTGTTTAGATTTCTAAACAGCCTTTTTTTATTGTCTTAATTGTTTTGTTTCTTGTGGTACCACCCGGAATCGAACCAGGGACACACGGATTTTCAGTCCGTTGCTCTACCTACTGAGCTATGGTACCTTTTTTTGCGGTGCAAAGATAGTTAAACTTATTAATTTGGCAACTTTATTGCTGATTTTTTTTAAGTTTTTCGCTAATGTGTCTGTAAAACAATTAGTTAAATTAAGAGATATTGTGATATTTCTTTCGAGCTTTTTAATTACTTTTGACCCCTTATTAAAATTATGATTAAGCTTATATGAATTTTACTGTAGATATTGGCAACTCTTTAATAAAAATCTCCGGATTTGAAGGTTCTAATATGGTTTTACATAAAGTTTTTGAGTCAAGTAAAATTGATGAAGCAAGGTTATTCTTTTTTAATAAGTTGAATTTAAAAAATGCTAATGCGATAATATCTTCTGTTCAAAATCAAGTCTTTATCGAAAATAACTCCATAGGTAAGGATGTAAATATCATCAATTTCTCTTATAAAACTCCTACTCCCTTAAATTTAAAATATGAGAGTCTCGAAACACTTGGCACGGACAGGCTTGCTGCTGCAGTGGGAGGAAGTTTTTTATTCCTTGGCAATGAAGTTCTTGTTGTAAATGCTGGCACTTGCATAACCTATGAATTCATTGATAAAGATAAAAATTATTTGGGAGGGGCAATTTCTCCCGGATTAATGATGAGATTTAAAGCATTGAATACTTTTACAGGGAAATTGCCGTTAATTACTCAATCAACTGTGAAACCAAATATTACCGGCACCAATACTGTTGAGTGTCTTAGCTCCGGAGTGATTAATGGAATATGCTTTGAAATTGACAGTATGATTGATAGTTATTGCAAGTCTTATCCGGAAATTAAAATTGTTTTTAGTGGGGGGGACGTATTTTATTTTGACAAAATGTTAAAAAGTAAGATATTTGCAACCGAAAATCTGGTGTCTTACGGATTAAACCAAATACTTTTATATAATGCACAGAAATTTTAGCCTTAAATATCCTGCTGTAATAATAGCATTGTTAATGTCAGTTGCTGTTTTTGTAAATAATCTTGCAGCTCAAACTCGAATAAGTTCTCCATATTCTATTTATGGTTTAGGTGAAATTTATTTCAATAATAACTTTGGAACTCTTGGAATGGGTGGAGTGTCTTTAGGATTGCAAAGCAACACCTCCGTAAATTATATTAATCCGGCCTCTTATGTGGCTGTTGATTCGAATTCTTTTGTTTTTGAATCTATTGTATTTTCTCATTTCTATGGGCAAAATACTCCCGAACAAAAGCAGTTTACTAATTATACTTCACTCGGTAATTTGTCTTTTGCATTTCCTGTATATAAATGGTGGGCTTCTGCTTTTGGATTAATGCCTTACAGTGCAACCGGATATAAAGTCGTTGACCAAATCGAATATGACAACATTGGAATGGTTAATTATACTTATGAAGGACAAGGAGGAATTCATCAGATCTTTTGGGGAAATGGATTTAAAATTGGGAAAGGATTATCTCTTGGTATTAATACATCTTACCTGTTTGGAAATTATAAAGACATTTCTACTGTGAGCTCCGATTCTGCCAACTTCTACGTATCAAATCAACACCGTGCTGTTACCGTTAACGGGGTTATGTTTAATATAGGTGCGCAATATAAAACAAGCTTGCCCTCAAATAGAGAGCTAATTATTGGAGTAGCAGGGGGAAATAATACTGCATTGCATTCCGATGAAGCCCTTGTGCAAAGGATTTATTTGCCTGGATTTACCGTTCCTGATACAGTTCTGAATTATGTTAATGAACAAGGTAAAATTGTTATACCGGCTTATTATGCACTAGGATTTACATTGAAAATCAATAAAAACTGGATGGCTGGGGCCGATTTCTACAATCAAAATTGGCAAACTTTTAAGTTTTTTAATCAGGCTCTAAATCTAAATAATTCATATCAAATTGGCCTTGGAACCCAATATATTCCAGACTCAGACATAGGTGTCGATTTTCTTACAAGAATGAAATATACAGCTGGCCTTAGGTATAAACAAACATATATTTTCCATAATAATAATTCAGTAAACGAAATTGGCATAGGGTTTGGACTTAGCTTCAGACTTAGAAGAAATCTTTCAGGAATGACTCTGGGCTTCGAATGGGCAAATAGAGGAAGTGTTGAAAATAATAACTTGAGAGAAGATCTTTACAGATTCAATATAGGAGTTAATATTCATGAAAGATGGTTTATTAGGAGTAAATTCTACTAGGAAATAATAGTTTTAATGATAATTTTTAAATATTTTTTGAATAATGAAAGCAACAAAAGTTTTATTTGGTTTAGTTTTAGGCATATCACTATTCGCTATCTCAGCAAATGGAAGTAATCCATCAAACAACAAACCCAAGAAAGATGATACAAAAAGCGTTTTTGGTGAGGATAGTGTAACCTGTGTGAGAAATCTTTCTATATATTTTGAGTATTTCCGCCAACGCAATTATGCTATGGCAGTAGAGCCATGGAGATGGGTATATTTAAACTGTCCTGCAGCAAGGCAAAATACATTCATTCACGGGGCCACATTATTTAAGTATTTACATGGTTTGGAAAATGATCCTATCAGGCGTGAAGCCTACGTAGATTCGTTAATGACTCTATACGATCAAAGAATAAAATACTTCGGTAGAGAAGGCGAAGTCCTTGGTAGAAAGGCTGTCGATCTTTATACATACAGACCAAACAGTATTGTTGAAATATTTGAGATTACAGAGAAGTCTATTGGTATTGACGGTAACGAATCTGCAGCTAATGTTTTGCAAATAAACTTCCATTGTTTGGTTGGTTTACAAGAAGCTGGGTTGAAAGATGAAACTGTTGTTCTTGAAGCATTTGACAGGGCTATGAATATTATTGACTTTAATATTAAAAACAATTCTGAAGCCGCTAACCAATATCAGGTTGTTAAAAATAATATTGAGGTAATGTTTAGACCTTATGCAAATTGCAATAATATTGTAAGTCTGTTTATGCCTAGGTTTGAGCAAAACCCTAATGATACTGAGCTTTTAGAAAAGATAATTGACTTTCTTAGCAATGCAGGATGTACTGAAGAGAAGTTGTATTATAATGCAACCCTAAACTTGCATAAGATTAAGCCAACAGCTCAATCTGCATTTTTAATGGCTAGAATGGAAACAGCTTTGGGTAATCTCCAGAAAGCTATTCAATTTTATGAGCAGGCGATAAGTCTATTTGATAAAGAAGAAGAAAAATTTACAACATATTTGTTGCTTGCAGATATTTTATACAGACAGTTTAATCGTTACAGCGAAGCTAGAAATTATGCGTTGAAAGCAGCAGAAGCTAAACCAAATGATGGCAGACCATATCTTGTTATTGGTGAAATGTACGCAGCAACGGCCAAACAATGCGGAGATAATGAATTCACCGAAAGAGTAGCTTATTGGGCAGCAGTTGATAAATTTCAACAGGCAAAAAATATTGACGATGATAATGCTGTGCAGCAAAGAGCAGATTTGCTTATAGATACATGGACAAAGCATTTTCCAACAAATGATAATATATTCTTCTACGGTTTTGAAGTAGGTCAATCATATACTGTTGGATGTTGGATAAACGAAAGAACTCGCATAAGAGCCAGATAAGCAGCAATGAAAACTGAATCTTATCAGGAGCCCAAAAAAATTAGTAAAAGCATTGCCATCCTGCTTTTGATGGCAATGCTTTTTTCTTGTAGCCCCGACCTTGAAACTATAAGCCTTATCACTCAAGTCGACGAATCTCCTATTGAAACTGCTTTTGGGGTAAAAGTTATTTACTCAGAATACGCCAGATTGAAAATGATATTGGAGTCACCTCAGATGGATAAATATGAAGGCGAAAAAGAATACCTTGAAATGCCAAAAGGCGTTTATGTGATTTTTTACGATTCTATTGGAAGACAAACTTCTTCCCTAAAGGCTAATTATGCTATTAGTTATGAATCGGAAAATATTATGGAGGCTCATAATGATGTGATAGTTATTAATGAAAAAAATGAAGTATTAAACACTGAACATCTTACTTGGGATAGGGGTAAAGCAATTATTTTTACTGAAAAGTTTGTGAAAATAACAACAGGTGATGAAATCCTTTATGGCGATGGATTTGAATCTGATGAAAGATTTGATAGTTGGGTGATTAAAAAACCTAGAGGAGAGTTTTATATTGAAACAGGTGATTAATATCAGTATTTTTATTTTAGTAATTTTGCAAAAAAAATAAAAATTGGAACATATTACCATTATTATAGTAAGTGTAATTTTTTCTGCTTTTTTTTCAGGGATGGAAATTGCCTACGTTTCTGCAAATAAACTGAAAGTAGAAGTGGATAAACAAAGAGGCAGCTTGTCGGCTAAGATGTTAGCTAAAATTGTTAAGTCTGAATCTGATTTCATTTCCACAATGCTTGTCGGAAACAATCTTGCTCTTGTTCTTTTTGGTATATCCATAGCTGCATTGTTTGGCCCCATGCTAGCAAAATATTTACCTGACTCCTTTAATAGTGAAGCAACTATTTTAATTATTCAAACGGTGGTTTCTTCATTTTTTATTTTGGTTTTTGCTGAATTTTTACCCAAGTCTCTTTTTAGAATCAACCCAAACGCATTAGTAAGCTTTTTTGCGCTGCCTGCTCTTATTATTTATTATCTATTATTTCCAGTGATTTTTATAACAATTAAAATGTCGGAATTTATTCTGAAAAATGTTTTTGGTTTTAAAGTTATCAATCAAAAAAAAGTTTTTGATATTGTTGATATTGATAATTTTTTAAAAGAATTTTCAGATGCTAAACCAGGCAATGAAGAGCAAAGTCTTGAAATGCAGATTTTTAAAAATGTAATTGAATTTCCTGATGTGAAAATCAGGGAATGTATGATTCCAAGGACTGAAATAATAGCTGCTGAAATAAATGATGATGTTTTATCTGTGAGAAAAATTTTTACAGAAACCGGATTGTCGAAAATTTTAATATACAATGACAATATAGATGATATAATTGGGTATGTACATGTGTTTGATTTCTTTAAAAACCCTCAAGATTTAAAGTCAATTTTGCGCCCGCTGCTTACTGTTCCTGAAACAATGCTTGCCAATAAACTTCTAAAGAGTTTTATTCAGCAAAATAAAAGCATAGCTGTTGTTGTTGATGAGTTTGGAGGAACTGCAGGCCTTATCACTATTGAGGATATTATGGAGGAAATTTTTGGAGAAATTGACGATGAGTATGATTTTGATAATCTTGTTGAAAAACAAATAAATATTAATGAATTTGTTTTTTCATCCAGATTGGAAATTGATTATCTTAATGAGAAATATGGACTTAATTTGCCCGAATCTGAAGAATACGAAACATTAGGCGGACTTATTATTAATCATTATGAAAGTATTCCTGAAAAAGATCAAATTATTGCATTTGATAAATTTACTTTTAAGGTTACTCAAGTCTCAGAAAATAGAGTAGAATTAGTTCATTTGAGAATTAACGCATAACAGTTTTTTATAAATTTTTACACAAGGTTTTATTATTATCAAATTCTGTTATACATTTGCAATCTTATTAAAAAACAATATAATACATTAGAAAATGGCAGTAATAGGGAAAATTAGAAGTTATTCAGGATTATTGATAGGAATTATTGGACTTGCTTTGGTAGCATTCGTGCTTCAAGATTTCTTAGGTAATAGTGGTCCTAGCAGAAGTGGAGTCTCGGAAATTGGAAAAGTTTCCGATAACAAAATTTCAATTCATGAATTTGAACAAAGATATTCTGAAGAATTAGACGGATATAAACGTCGTAAGGGGTCAGATAATATTGAACCTCACGAAGCCCATATGATAAGACAACAAACATGGGACAGATTGGTTAATGATTATTTAGTTGATGATCAAATCGAATCTTTAGGAATTTCAGTTTCTAAAGAAGAACTAAAAGATATGTTCTTTGGTGATGAACCTCATCCATTTGTGATGGCTGCGTTTACTGCAGATCCAAATACAGGACAAGTTGACAAGGCTGAGATGATTAGTATATTACAATCATTAGATCCTGGCGATCCTAGGCTTGTTAGACTTGAAAAAGAAGCCAGAAAACAAAGAAAAATTGAAAAGTATAATAGTCTTGTTAGTAAAGGGTATTATGTTCCCACGTTTTTTGCTAAGCAAAACTTTAAAGAAACAATAGTTACTTTAGATCTTAGATATGCCATGAAAAGATACAGCCAAATTGCTGATTCTATAGTGGTTGTTACTGATGCTGATATGCAGGCTGCTTATAATGAAATTAAGCACATTTATGATCAGGAAGAAATGAGAGATCTTGAGTTTGTTATCTTACCTGTTTTTGCTTCAGAAGAAGATCGTGAAAAAATCTTCAATGAAGTGTTAAAGCTTAAAGAAGAATTAGAATCAACTGATGATAGAAATGTTGAGCCTTTTGTTAATACTACCAGCGACAGAAGATTTAATCCTACTTTCAGAACTAAAGGTACTTTAATTCCAGAGCTTGAGGCGATTATGTTTGAAGCGCCACAGGGAACAATTTATGGCCCTTATATGCATGAAAATGCATTCGTGGTTTCAATGCTTAATAAAATAGAATTAAGACCAGATTCAATGAGCGCTTCTCATATCTTGATTGCATATAGAAATGCAATGATGGCTGAGCCTACAATCACAAGGTCATACGATGAAGCCAAATTAAAAGCTGATAGCTTGGTTAATATATTTAAAAGAGGCCGTGCTGATTTTGCTGCTTTAGCTTCTCAATTATCAGACGACCCCTCAGCAGCTGTAAATAAGGGAGATATTGGATGGTTTCAGGATGGAATGATGGTTGCGCCTTTTACTCAGGCTGTTATTGAGAATTCAGTTGGTTCATTTGTTGTGGCTGAAACAGATTTCGGTTTTCATGTTATAAAAGTTACCGGCAAGTCTCAGGCAACTAAAAAAATTCAGTTGGCAGAGGTTGTTAGAGAAATAGTTCCAAGTAGTATTACTTATGGAAAAATTTATTCTCAGGCGAGCGACTTTGCTCTTGAAGTTAAAAAAACTAAGGATTTTGCAAAAGTTGCTGAAGAAAAAGGCATTGCTGCCAGATCTGCGACAAAGGTTAAAAAAATGGATAACAATATTCCAGGCATTGCAACACCAAGAGAAATTGTGAGATGGGCTTTCTTAGAAGATGTTAAGGTGGGGTCTGTTTCTAGAATTTTTGAAATTGACGATAGATTTGTAATTGCTACTGTATCTAAAGTTCATGATGCCGGCATTCCAAAATTAACCGAAATTGAAGAGCCTGTTAGAGCCCATGCTTTAAATCAAAAGAAGTTTGAATACATTTCTGCAAAAATCAAGGAAGCTAATTCTCAGTCATTGCAATATATTGCTGATTTACTTGCGAATCCTGTTCAGGATGTTTTTGACCTTAAATATAAAGCAAGTATTATTGCCGGCGCAGGGAGAGAACCTTTGGTAATAGGCAAGGTTATAAACAATGAAATTGGATCTATTTCTGAACCTATTAAAGGAAATTCAGGAATATTTGTAGTCGAGGTAATCAGAAGAGATGAATTTTCTGAGTTGCCCGAATATACTTCAATTCAGTTAGACCTTAAGAGAAATTTCAACTCTAGAGCTTCCAGAGTATTACTTGAAGCTCTCAAGAAAAATGCAAAAATAGAAGACCATAGAGATTGGTTTTACTAGAAGATAAAGTTTAATAAAAAAAGGGGGAAACAATCCCCCTTTTTTTATTAACAACAAATGCAATGAAACATTTTTATTATAAAAAATTATTAATTTGCATGAAGCTGTATATTAATCGCTTATCTATTGCTATATAGGATTTAAAGAGCCGAACCAGAAAAACACTTAAGTTGTTTTGTATTTTTATAATATTTTCCTTAAATTAGCAATCCTTTTATTCTTGGAGGGTTATCCAAATTTTAAACTTTGTTTAAGAATATTTGTTTAATGAATTATTTGGAGGAAATGATATGATAAGTATAGAACACCCACCTTAGTTTTTTCTATTTGAAGTATGTAAATGCAATGAAATAAGACCAACAATATTTTTTAACTAAAAATTAAAGCTATGAAAAAATTTACAATTACAAAATCATTAATCTTGACTGTGTTTGCAGTTTTCTTTTGCAGCATAGTCTTTGGGCAAACTGTTGTGTTCTCTGAATCTATGGGAACTGTTGGAGCAACAACTACAATTGCCGTTCATGAAGCTAATAACGGATTCGACAATGATGATCTTACCATGACTGATGGTGGAGCCGCTGGTGCTGCTGACATTAGAGCAACATCAATTTCTGCCGGTTATGCTGGAGCTTCCGGTGGTGCTAATATTTGGTTTGCAGCTGCAGAGAGCCCTGTAAGAGGTTTCGCAATTGAAGGTATTAATGCATCTAGTTTTACTAATCTAAAGGTTCAGTTTGGGTATAGAAAAGAAAGTGGCACTGTATTGCCAACTATTTCTCTTGACTATTGGAATGGTTCGGAATACGTGAATGTTCCATTTACTTTTAACGAGGCAGCCGGCGCAACTGCTGGATGGTATTTAAGTCCCGAGATTTCTTTGCCTGCTGCTGCTCAGATTAATGGATTAAAGCTGAGATGGGTGAAAAGTGGCACTATCGCATGTAGAATAGATGATGTTAAATTATCGGGCATAGCAACTACTCCCGTGTTAGTTTCAACTCCATCTATTTTGACATATTTTGGGTATGTTGAAGGTGAAGGTCCTTCCACGTCAAAAAGTATAGTGTTAACTGGGGAGAATCTTAACGGTACTAATGTTTTTATTAATGCAAATGAATATTATGAAGTTTCACTTGATGATAATGATTTTTTCGAATCAATTCAATTATCTGCATATAATGGGTCAGCAACAAATATTTATGCTAGGTTAAAAGAAGGACTTTCTGTAGGGTTATATTCGGAAAATATCACCATATCAGGTGGGGGTGCAAGTTCTATTAATGTTGGTGTATCAGGAAAAGTTATTAGTGCTTTTGGCTTGGATTATACCAACGCTTTTAGAAGCGAAGATGATATACATACTGCTCTTTTACAAGGTTTTATTTTTAATGGAGTTACCTTTGGTGGTACAGCAGGAGGTGGATATACATTGATTTCAAATATGGGCAGCATTGAATCTCCTATTATTGATTTCACCTTATATGATGGTGTTTCTGTTCAAATGGCACTTCAAACTTTTGGAGGAAATACAGGGCAGATGTTAAGTGTACTTGTCTCAAATAATGGTGGTGCAACTTATTCTGAAGTGACCGCATTTGCTGTTCCATCTGCATATGAAGATTTTAATGTTACAATACCATTGTCAGGTATTTATAATGTAACATCGGGAAAATTGAAGTTTGAAATGACGGATGGCACAAACCAAATTAGATTCCGAGATTTATTAATTGAAGAATACATTGAACCCGAACCCGAAACCTTCACCGTTTATTTCAGCAATCCTTACAACTGGAATAATGTTTACGTTTATTCATGGGAACACGTTAAAGGCCTGAATGATTGGCCAGGAGTTATTATGAATGCACCTGAGCCTGGCTCGCCTTGGTTTAGCTACGATATTCCGGCAGAAAATAACTACGTGATATTTAATAATGGTAGTGGTGGCACTGGTAATCAAACAGCTAACCAATTCAGAACCGAAACCGGCTACTACAATGGTATGAACTGGTATAACACCGAGCCAGAACTTGCTACATTAGCCTTGTCTCTCAATATGATGCTATATCAACAAAATAATAGCTTCAAACCATGGGATGGCGATTATGTTGAAGTAGCAGGTGAATTTAACGTTTGGGGAGAATTCCCACTTGTTATGACGCACTCTCATGATTTTATATATAGCATTAATGTAAACAACGTTGTTGTTGGAGATTCTTATGAATTTAAATTCAGAATAAATAACAACTCTTGGGGTGGCCCATGGTGGGAAAATGATCCTAACAGAAGCGTTACAATAAATGATTCTTATGTCCCTTATTCAGCATGGTTTAATAATGAAGAACCTATTGTGTCTGCTAATGTTAATCCAACTTTTTTCCAATTGTTTATTAATTGGGAATACCAAAATCCTGCAGAGGCTACTATAACTTGGAATTCTGCAAGTGAAGTAATGGGAATTTGGGGATATGATCATTATGAAAATGATTGGTATGAAATGTCTGAAGATGCATGGGAAGTAGTAGATATTGATGGTAATACTGCAACTCTGCTTATTGATCTTGAGCAATATGGCGTACCTTATAAATCAAGATATACAAAAGATAATGCTTATAATGTTGATTGGACGGATATCAAAATTGTTTTTGATGTGGGTGAAGATACTTTTGGTGCAATAGCAGAAGCCTATAAATCATTTACTCTTAGCTTTGAAATTGAAGACGAACTTGGAAATCCTATTGCTGATGCGAGCATTGGGGTAGCACCGGTTGACTCTGACGGCATTGTGTTTGATGTTGACGAATATGATGTTGATGTTGCTGCAAGAGCTGATTATAACTATATTGTTACTGCAAGCGGATATAAAGCTTCACTTGGTGATGTCTCTTTTGTTGAAGAAGATAGATCTGTTGTAGTTGTGCTAGAAGCTCTTACTGGAGATGAAATTTCAGCATCTATTGATACAGAATCTTTAACCTATTATTATAATTGGCCAACTGAAGATTCAGAAATTATTATTACTTACAATGATGCCGTTAGTGTTATTAATTTCTCATTCTCTGAAGATGGGGAAGTGTTTAATTCATTGCTTAGCATGTACGGCCCAAAAGATGAAGGTGGTCTTTGGGAAATTCTTAACGATGATGGTGAAACAGCCTCTCTCTGGATTTATTGGGAAAATGCTCCTAATAAAAACATTGCAAATAAAGAAATGGACTATATTCTTGATCAAGCCTTCTTGAGAATTGATTTCTTGATTGGCGATCCGGCTGATATAGATTTCCTATTTGCTGCTAAAACATTTGAAGTTGCTTTTGATATTAAAGATGAATTAGGAGATCCTATTGCAAATGCTGCTGTTAGTTTCCCTGGGGTACCTGGATTCCTCATTTTCAACCAAGATGGCTTTGCTTTTGATTTGGCTGCTATGTTTGAATTTCCATATTATGTTTCAGCTCCGGGATATTTGCCGGTATCAGGTGAAATTGAAGAATTAATGGAAGATAAGGTTATTAATATTGTTATGACCCCTTTTATCTCTGCTACAATAGACCCAACTTTCCTTGATATATACGATAATTGGGATAATGAACAATTCCAATATTTTACAATTACTTGGAATGATGCTGAGGAAGTTATTGCACTTCAGGCTTACTTTGAAGAAATGGAAGAGTGGTTTACTCTCCCAAGTGAAATGTGGGAAGTTGTTGATATAGACGGCTTAACAGCTCAGTTTATTATTGATATTGCCCAGTCACCTGGAAAATCAAATTTCAATAAAGAAAATGATTATGTTGTTGAATCAATCGATTGGAGAGTTGTTTTCAATGCAGGAGAAGCAGCCTATGGAGTTACCAATATTATTGTTAAAACATTCGACCTTGAATTTGTTGTTAAAAACAATAATGGAGATTTAATTCCTGGTGCTGTTGTTGATTTAATGCCATGGTATGGTGACGACAATGGCGGTGATATTTGGAATTATGAGAATGATCATGTTTTCGAAGTAACAGCAAGAAGAGATTATGAATATATTATTACTGCTCCGGGCTATATTGCAGTTCAAAATACAATTCTAAATGTCGAAGAGGATATAGTATTAGAAATCTTTATGGATATTCAAGAGTATGCAATTATTGGTGTAGGAGCTGGTGATCCTATAATAGTTGACTTTGGAACTGCTCTTGAAGATGTTAATCTTCCTGAAACTGTTTTTGTTCTACTTGAGAATTCTTCTTGGAATTACCTTGAAGTTACTTGGGACGGAGGAACACCAGAATACAATGCTTTGGCTGCCGGTTCATATGACTTTGAAGGTACGCTAACTTTGATTGAGGGCATTATTAACCCCTATGATGCAAAAGCATATATTACAGTAGTTGTTAATCCTGAGAAAGAGATTCTTGCTGTTGCCTCATTTGACCCCATTCAAGTATTTATTGGAACTGAAATTGGCAACATCAACTTCCCAACTCACGTTGATGTAACATTAGACGACTCTTCTGTTATCGAACTTGAAGTTATTTGGGATGGCGGTACACCTGCTTATGATGGTGATGTTACAGATACTTATGTTTTTGAAGGTGATATTCAACTTGTAACAGGCATTATTAATACTGCCGGTCATACAGCTTCAATAAATGTAATTGTGTTCGATACTGAAAAAGTTATTGCATCTGTAGAAGAAGTTGATGATATTACTGTATTCTATGGAACTGATTTAGTCGACATTGTATTGCCAACTCAATTAGTGGCAACAACTGAAGATGATTATTCTTTATTGTTGGGTGTAGTTTGGGATAATGGTACTCCTGTATTTGACTCCACTACTCCGGATACATATGTATTTACAGGAACTCTAGCTATGATTCCAGGCTTTATTAACACCAATAATGTTGAGGCAACAGTAAATGTTATTGTTGTTTTAAAAGAAGTTGTTGCTGTTGCTGAACTAGAGGATATCACCGTAGAGTTTGGAACTGAATTCGGAGATCTTGACCTTCCAATAGCCGTTGAAGTAACTCTTGATGATGATTCTGTTTTAGAACTTTCTGTTGAATGGAATCCAAGTGTTCCTGCTTATGATGGTAATACCGCTGGTTCATATCCTATTATTGGAACCTTAATGCTTATAGACGGAATTGGTAATACTGCCGGTCTAACTGCTTTGATAAATGTTACAGTTGAAGAAGAAGTTGTTGACCTTGAAGTAGTCTCTGTAGCAAGTATCTCTGATATTACAGTAGAGTTTGGAACAGAATACGGTGATCTTAATTTGCCACCATCTGTAGAAGTAACATTAGATGATTCCTCTGTTATTGATCTTGCAGTTGAATGGAATTCTGGTACTCCTGCTTATAACGGTAATGTAGCCGGCACATATCCTATTATTGGAACATTAATACTTATTGATGGAGTTGCTAATACCGCCGGTCTTACAGCTTTAGTTAACGTTATAGTTCAAGAAGAAGAAGAGGATGTTATAATTTCTGTATTCCCATACATTCAGCCTTTTGAAGATGGAGAAGCTCCTTATGGATGGAGAGTTCAAGATAATAACGCTGAAGGCTTCGTTTGGGAATTTAATGGAAATTTTGCATTCGCAGATAGCGATGCTGCCGGAAATGGTGCCTATGTTCATACTACATTGTACACTCCAATATTCGATGTTTCTTCTTTGAACAACCCTAGATTTAGCTTCGATCATTATTTCCGTATTTACGATGGCTCTATTGGAAAGGTTAAATATACTACCGATGGAGAAACTTGGAATACAATTGTTGAGTACGAAGAAACAACCGGCTCAGGTACATTCAATTCACCTAATTATGCTAGTGCTGTTATTGCAATTGGTGATTTGATAGGAAATGCTAATCAGTTCCAAATTGCGTTTGAATACGATGACCTTGGTAATAGGGAATGGTATTGGATAGTTGATAATTTTGTGGTTGAGGAAACGCCTGTTGCAAATACTTTTGAGGTTACTTTTAGCGTACAAGGTGCTAATGGATCAATTGCTGCAACAGTTGACGGAAACCCAATTGAATCAGGAGATGAAGTTGAAGAAGGTAAAAATATCGTCTTCACCGCTAGTCCGGATACCGATTACATAGTTAAAGCATGGTATCTAAATGGAAGTGTTGTAACTGGTGAAACCGGTGTAACATATACCTATAACAATATTACGGCTGATATTGAAGTAAAAGTCGAATTTGAATACAGCAATGTTATCAATGATATTGTTACTGCTGATGTAAGAGTTTATCCTAACCCTGCAAGAACCAATGCTTTAATTAATTCTGACTCAAGAATTAAAGAAATTGTTATGGTTGGAATGCTTGGAGATGTTGTTTTTGAACAGGCTGTTGGCGATATGTCTTATAATCTTAATGTAACTAATTGCAATCCTGGTATATACTTTATTAGGATAGTTACTGAAAATGGAATTGTTACAAAACGTCTAATTGTAAATTAATTTTTATCAATTTGAGAATTATTAAAAAGCCTCGTTTTACGGGGCTTTTTAATTTGATATTCCTCTAGTTGAGAAATATGGCTAAATGATGTAATATTTATATTTGTGTAAAAAATTATTTTTTGACATATAATTCCATTATTCTTAACTTTGACGCTCTTTAAATTATTGTAAATTCAAAATTTTAAACATGTTATTTGTGAAATCATTTAAATATTCAGGTATTATGAAAAGCAATATCTTATTCAAATTAATTAATAGCCTTGTTTTTGTGGCTTTTTTCTCTTCATGCTCAGGTGGAAATACCGATGCCGGAACAGATTCTAACAGTAAAAATGATGAGCCTCGCAAGAAGGTCTTAATTGAAACTTCTTATGGAAATATTATAATTGAGCTTTATAATGAAACTCCATTACATCGAGATAATTTCATTAAACTTGTTAGCGAAGAGGTTTATAATGGAACTCTTTTCCATAGAGTAATAAATCAATTTATGATTCAGGGCGGAGATCCTGATTCTAAGGAAGCTCAACCCGGACAACAACTTGGTATGGGTGGACCCGGATATACAATTGATGCTGAATTTGTTGCGGATTTCTTCCATGTTAAAGGAGCCCTGGCTGCTGCTCGTCAAGGCGATAACGTGAATCCTATGAAAAAATCTTCAGGCTCTCAATTCTATATTGTTCAAGGAAGACCTTTTGCTCATCAAGAACTTGATATACTTGAGCAAAGAACCGGAAAACCATTGTCGAATGAAAAAAGAAGAATGTATTCAACCGTAGGCGGCACTCCTCATCTTGATGGTGAATATACTGTTTTTGGAATTGTTGTTGAAGGCTTAGAAGTTGTTGATAGTATCGCATCTGTTAAAACCGACCAAATGAATCGCCCGCTTGAGGACGTATCTGTAAAAATGAAAGTTTTAGATTAGAAAATATGATAGAAAAAATTAATAATCTTCTAAAGGAAATTGAAAGTTTTCAGGCTTCAAAACTAGAAGAAGTTGAGCAGTTCAGGATTAAAATGTTGGCTAAAAAAGGCTTAATAACTGAATTATTCCAGGATTTTAAGTCTGTTGAAGCTGATAAAAAGAGAGAAGTTGGAGCAAAGCTTAATGAACTAAAAATAAAAGCATCTGACAAACTGAATGAATTGGCAGAGAAGCTTTCTAATAGTGTCTCCTCAAAAGAATTTGACGATTTTGACCCAACCAAACCTGTCGACTTTTCTGTTATAGGAAGCAGACATCCTATTTCTATTGTTAGAAATAGAATTATCAGAATATTTGATAAAATAGGGTTTGTTGTTTCTGAAGGCCCTGAAATAGAAGATGATTGGCATAACTTCAGCGCTCTCAACTTTCCTGAAGATCACCCTGCACGAGATATGCAGGATACTTTCTTTATCGAAAAAACACCTGATATTGCACTTAGAACTCACACATCTTCTGTTCAAGTAAGGGTTATGGAAAAATCAAAACCCCCTATTAGAACAATTTCACCAGGTAGAGTTTTTAGAAATGAAGCTATTTCTGCAAGAGCTCATTGTATTTTTCATCAAGTTGAAGGTTTGTATATCGATAAAAATGTTTCTTTCGCTGATATGAAGCAAACACTGCTTTATTTCGCCAGAGAAATGTTTGGTGATAAAACTCAAATAAGACTGAGGCCATCTTTCTTTCCATTCACCGAACCTTCTGCTGAAATGGATGTTTCTTGTAATATTTGCGGTGGTTCAGGGTGTAATATATGTAAATATAGTGGTTGGATCGAAATTATGGGATGCGGAATGGTTGACCCAAATGTTTTGAAAAGTTGTGACATAGACCCTGAAATATACTCAGGATATGCTTTTGGAATGGGAATTGAAAGAATGACAATGAACTTGTTCCAAATTAATGATTTAAGGATGTTTTTTGAAAATGATACCCGATTCATTAAACAGTTTGGTTCTGTAATTTAGATTTTAATAATATTGCGTTAAAGAGTTGTTGCTCAGGTTTTTGAGTGACAGCTCTTTTTTTTTATTTCAAATCAAAAAAAATATATCACTTTTTTTCTTGCAGCTGTAACTTATGAGTCACTAAATCGTCTTATACTCGAAAAATGACAAAAATGAATTCATTTAAAAACAATAAAACGATGAAAACTATAGCGAAAATTAAACTAATGAGCTTTGCAGTTGTGCTTATTGCTACTCTGTTTGCTTTGCAAGGTTGCAACTTAGCTTGCTCAAGAAATGCTGTCAAAGGTGATGGTAATGTCTTAACAGTAAACTATGATGTTTATGATTTTAAGTCTATTGACATCAGAGGGATGTTCAATGTTATTCTTGCTCAAGGAGAGAAAGAGCAAGTGGTTTTAGAAACTGATGGAAATTTGCATGAACTTATTAGTGTTGATGTTAAGGATAATAAGTTAATTATAAAAACAACAAAAGAAAAATTCATTAACCCAACAAAAATGAATCTTTACATCTATTTCAAAGAAATAAATGTAATATCATCAGGCGGGGCATGCACTATTTCTGCAACATCATGTATAGATGCTCAATATTTAAGCATTGACTTGAGTGGAGCAACTGAAATTAATTTAGAATTGAAGATTAATGAATTAACAACGAATGCCTCCGGAGCTAGTAATATAAATTTTTCAGGTAATGCCAACACACATAATATTGCCTTGAGTGGTGCCGGAAAAATAAAAGCAGATAACCTTTTTACTAATTCAACAAATATCAGGCTTAGTGGTGCCGGTTCTGCATATGTTCACGCCGATGAATATCTTGATGCTAAAATATCAGGTGTGGGTAGTGTTTATTATGCCGGAGACCCTGATAAGAAAAATATTGAAAAAAGTGGTCTGGGATCAGTAAGCAAGATATAATAAAAAAACAATGAAAACTGCGTATAAGTTCCCCTTTGCAACTATGAATGTTAAACTTTTAAATTTAAATACTATGAAAACGAACAAATCTTTAAAAATCTTGATATCCTCAGTATTTGCAGGATTATTATTTATGACGAATGTTGTAGCACAAGATGTTACAGTTAGAGAAACCCCTGAATTTAACGCCATTGAAGTAGGTGGTGTTTTTAATGTGTTTCTTACACAGGCTCCTGTTTATATAGTGGAGTTTGAGTCGCAAAACGTCGACCCCGAGAAAATTGAAGCTAAAGTAAAAAAAGGAGTTTTAGAATTGTCTTATGATGGCTCATTGCCAAGAGGCGGAAAAATTATCGCCAAAATATCGGCACCATACTTTAATTCAATCGAAGCATCAGGAGCCGTAAATCTTCAAAGTACAAATGCTATCGAACACGAAAAAATCGTTGTTGAAGCTTCCGGTGCAACTAAAATTAAACTTAACCTGAATACTGCAAATTTGTCTTCAGAAATATCCGGTGCTTCTAATGTATATTACGAAGGTGTTGCAACTGTACATAAAATTGAGATAAGTGGTGCATCTCTTATGAAAGCCGATGCATTAGTAAGTGATGTTGTGATAATTGATGCCAGTGGAGCTTCAAATATTGCTGTAGATGCCAAGTCAAGTCTTAATGCTGATCTTAGTGGAACAAGCAAACTAACCTATGTTTCTGAGCCTGCATCAAAGACCATTGCAGCAAGTGGATTGTCGAAAGTGGGTTCGAGAAGCAACGGAGATGTTTCTTATCACGACTCTAAAGATACAATGAGAATTAAAGTTGCAGGTCAAGAAGTCTGGATTATGGACGAAGATGGAAAGAAATCTAAGAAGACCAAAAAATCTAAGTTTAGAAAAACTTGGAGTGGTATAGATATAGGTATGAATGCTTATGTAAGCCCAATTCAATCACTTGGGATGAGACCTGAGGCTGATTTCCTTTCTCTTGAACATAACAAATCATGGGTTATAAATTTCAATGTATTCCAAAAGAGTTTTCCTATTATCAGTAATAATGTTGGTATAGTTACAGGTATTGGTTTCGGATTTAATAACTATCGTCTGGCTGATAATACTGTAACTCTTGTATATAACCCCAATGGAATCGATTACATTAATGAACCGGATTTAAGAATGAAAAAAAATAAATTGGTTTTAGCTCATTTGAATATTCCTCTTATGATTGAATTTCAAACTCAAGGCCCAAAAAAATATCATCAGTTTAATTTTGCAGCCGGTGGCAATTTAGGAATATTAATGAATTCATACACAAGGCAGACTTATGATATTGATGGAAAAACTATGAAAAGAAAAGTAGATGAAAACTTCCACGTTGCACCATTTAGATATGAGGCTGTTGCAAGAATTGGATATGGTGGTGTGCACTTGTTTGCAACCTATGCATTGAATTCCTTCTTCAAAAATGATAAAGGACCTGAAATTTATCCATTCTCTGTTGGAATTAGTCTTACCAATTAGTTTTCTATATATTTCCCGTTTATTTTGGTTGATGTTGTTTGAGCTGCCTCTTTTTGAGGCAGCTTTTTTTATAGAGAAAAGGTAATTTTGGTAGCATGTATTTTGCTTTTTGCTAATTTTGTCAGTCAAATCTCAAAAACAATTATTTATGTCAGGTCATAGCAAGTGGTCAACAATCAAAAGGAAAAAGGGAGCATTGGATGCAAAACGCTCCAAAATATTTTCTAAAATTATTAAGGAAATAACCGTTGCAGTTAGGGAAAGTGGTAATGACCCTGAAGGAAACCCAAGGCTTCGACTTGCAATTGCAAATGCTAAAGGGGTAAATATGCCCAAAGACAATGTCCAAAGGGCAATATCTAAAGCCGGTGATAAAGATGCATCTAACTTTACTGAAGTAACTTACGAAGGCTATGCTAATTATGGAGTAGCTGTATTTGTTGAATGTCTTACCGATAACTTACAAAGAACAGTTGCAAATATAAGGTCTTATTTTAATAAGAACAGTGGAAAGCTTGATACAAACGGGGCTCTTAGCTTTATCTTTGACCGAAAAGGAGTTTTCACAGTTAGTAAATCTGTCGTTAAAATTTCTGAAGATGATTTTATGATGGAAGTTATTGATGCCGGAGCAGAAGAGGTTGAATCTGAAGAGCAGTTCTATATTATTTATACAGCAATGGAAAACTTTGGGCAGATGGTTAAGAAACTTGAGGATATGAATATTGAAGTAGAAAATGCTGAACTTCAAAGATTGCCAAAAACAACAATTAAACTCGATAAAGAGTCTGCTGCAAGTGTTCTTAAGCTTATCGAAACTTTTGAAGAAGATGACGACGTGCAAAACGTCTTCCATAATCTTGAACTAACAGATGAAATGATTGCAGATATGTAAATTCGACTTTCGACTTTCGACTATCGACTGTTGACTGTTGACTGCCGACTATCGACTATCGACTGCCGACTTCAAACAATATTTCTACCTGTAAAAACATAGACCTGCTTAACGCTTCCATCTTCAAGAACAATATCTAATTTTTCCCTCTGATAAGTTGTTGGAACTGCTTCCCATTGATCGGCAATCTTAAGTTGAGATTTATTCATTTTCAAAATAAGACCCTTTACCTCATCTCCCTTTAATGGCTTTACATAAGGATACTCTTTGTCTGTAAATACTTTCCAGTTTTTTAAGGTTGCATTGCCTACAACAGGCAATATAGTTCCAAATACTTCAAGCTGAACAGCTCGGTCTTTAAATGTTCCGTATGAGAAAACTAATATAGTCGGTTTTTGTGTCATGGTGTTTTTGATTAGTAAACCAAATATATAAAGTTTTTCATAAAGCTTTTCATTTAGATGTGTTTTTTTTAATAATTAAATGAAATTGAATGTGTAATTTTGAAATTGTTTGTAATTTGCAATCCATTTTTGAATTAGTAATTGAAATTATTTTGAGTATAAATATTAAAACCTTTTAATTATGAGTAAAGTATTGATAATTGGTGCCGGAGGGGTTGGCAATGTTGTTGCAAGAAAATGTGCGTCAGTACCTGAAGTGTTTACTGATATTATGCTTGCCAGCAGAACTCTTGAAAAATGTGAACAAATAGCCCGTGAAGTTGGTGGGGGAAGAATTAAAACTGCCCAGGTTGACGCTGATAACGTTAGCGAACTTGTTGAGCTTATAAACAGATTTAAACCTGAAATAGTTATTAATGTTGCTCTGCCTTATCAAGACCTTACCATTATGGAGGCTTGTTTGCAAACTAAAACTCACTACTTGGATACTGCCAACTACGAACCTAAAGACGTAGCTAAATTCGAGTACTCATGGCAATGGGCTTATCACGAAAGATTTAAAGAAGCCGGATTACTTGCAATTCTTGGGTGTGGTTTCGACCCGGGAGTTACCGGAGTTTTTACTGCTTATGCTGCTAAGCATTATTTCGATGAAATTCATTATCTCGACATTGTAGATTGTAACGCCGGAGATCATGGTAAAGCTTTTGCAACGAATTTTAACCCTGAAATAAATATACGCGAGATTACTCAAAATGGAAGATATTGGGAAAATGGAAAGTGGATTGAGACAAAACCTTTAGAAATTCATAAACCTATCGAATATCCTGCCATTGGAGCCCGCGAATCATATCTTCTATATCATGAAGAGCTTGAATCTCTTGTGAAAAACTTCCCTACTCTTAAACGCGCCAGATTCTGGATGACATTCGGAGCTCAATACATTAATTTCCTTAATGTTCTACAGGAAGTTGGAATGACAAGTATTAAGCCTGTCAATTTTAAAGGGATTGACATTGTTCCTCTCGAATTCTTAAAGGCAGTTCTTCCTGAACCTTCATCTTTAGGCGAAGGTTATAAAGGTCAAACTTCTATTGGATGCCAGATTAAAGGAATTAAAGATGGTAAAGAACGCACTTATTTTGTATGGAATAATTGCGAACATACTGAAGCTTATCGCGATGTTAAAGCTCAGGCAATTAGTTATACCACAGGGGTGCCGGCTATGATAGGTGCTTTGTTGGCATTGACAGGAAAATGGACAGGCAAAGGTGTTTTCAATGTTGAAGAATTTAACCCGGATCCTTTCATGGAAAAACTTCCAATTTATGGATTGCCTTGGCATGAGAAAATTGATGAGCCTTTACCGGTTGAAAAATAGTAAATTCAATTGTTTGAATAATAATAACTGGTATAATATCAATTGAACTTTCAACTTTCAACTTTTAACTTTTAATTTTAAAATGGCTGTTGATTTTAAAAACATCCCTTCGCCTTGTTATGTGCTTGACGAAGAACTTCTTCTTAAAAACTTACGTCTTTTAGAAAAAGTTCAAACGGAGTCTGGTGCCGAAATAATATGCGCTCTCAAAGGATTTTCAATGTGGAGTACATTTTCCCATTTGAAAAAATATCTTAAAGGAGCAACCGCAAGCTCTCTTAATGAAGCTAAGCTTATTAATGAAGAAATGGGATGCCTTGCACATACTTATTGTCCTGTTTTTTTGGAAAATGAGTTTGATGAGATAATGAATCTCAGCAGCCATATTACTTTTAATTCACTAAATCAGTTTAACTATTTCAAAAACCGGATTCAAAGTTTTAAAAGAAAAATTTCAATAGGATTGAGAGTAAATCCTGAATATTCTGAAGTAGAAACTGATTTGTATAATCCTGCTCAACCTGGTTCCAGATTAGGAATCTCAAGTGATAAATTATCAGATAAACTTTATGATGGTGTTGAAGGTGTTCATTTTCACGTTCTTTGTGAGAATGACAGCTTCGTGTTGGAAAGAACTCTTGAAAAAGTAGAGGAGAAGTTTACTCATTTGATTAAGCAGGCTAAATGGGTTAACATGGGAGGTGGACATCTCATCACTAAAGAGGGTTATAATGTTGACCATTTAATTAAACTTCTTAAGAGTTTTAAAAGTCGTTATCCTAATCTTGAAAACATAATTCTTGAGCCGGGTGGCGCAATAGGATGGAGAACAGGATACTTAGTTTCAACAGTTTTAGATATTGTTGAAAGTAAAGGGATTAAAGTTGCAATGCTTGATGTTAGTTTTGCAGCCCATATGCCCGATTGCCTTGAAATGCCATATAAACCTTTTATAATTGGAGCTGAAGATGCAAAGCCCGGATTGTTTAATTACCGAATGGGAGGCACTACCTGTCTTGCAGGCGATTTTATGGGGATGGGAGACTATGGCTTTAAGAATGAACTGAAAATTGGTGATAAAATAGTATTTGAAGATATGATTCATTATACTATGGTGAAAACTACGTTCTTCAACGGAGTAGTTCATCCTTCAATTGGCACTTGGAAACAAAATGGAGAATTTGTTTTAAACAGGACTTTTAATTATCAAGACTTTAAGAACAAATTATCCTAATACTAACTTTGTTCTTTTTCTTCCTTTTTCTCAATCTTCTTTTCTTTGCGGCCTTTTATAATTGACCATATTCTTCCTAAAAGATAACCAAGGAAAAATATCGAAACTATTACTACAAATAATGGTCCTTTTAGATCAATGAAAAGCAATCTCACAGTAATTATTTCATGATTTTGAATTGAAAATATTAATGCTACAATGAGAATTATGCCTGCAAGAATCCAAAAGAAAACTGATTTGTTGTTTTTTGTATCGCTCATAATTATTAAAGTTTGATGTCTATCAAAGTTATGAATTTATTTTTCTTGCTTATTATATTATCAAGTAAAAAAAACCACATTAATCCCTGATTTTCTTATAAAATTTACGTTGAGGTTTTCTTACTAGCAATTTCATAAAAAGAATTGTAATTTTGATTTTCCTAAACAAAAATTTTACATTCACTAACAATATCAAAAATCATTATCATGAAAAAGTTTAAATTATTAGCAATCGTAATTTTGGCAATTGGATTTGGCCTTTATTCCTGTGCTGAAAAAGAAAGTTTTGAAGAAAAAATGAAAAGCAAAATGAAAAAGTTTACAGAAGTTGAACTAACAACTGACTTGTCGTGGCTATCAGAAAATGAAAAAGAAATTATTCGTATTCTAATCGATGCAGCCAATATCATGGAAGAAATTTATTGGATGCAGTCTTACACTGGTGATAAGGATGAATTAATTGCCGGCATAACAAATGAAGACGCTTTGAAATATGTTAAGATTAATTACGGACCATGGGAAAGACTTCAGGGCAATGAACCATTTATTGATGGTTATGGTCCTAAACCATTAGGCGCAAATTATTATCCTTTAGATATGACAAAAGAAGAATTTGAAGCTTGGGACAATCCTGAAAAAACAAGTCTTTATACTCTCATTCGCAGAGATGATCAAGGTAAACTTATTGCATTGCCATACAGTGTAGCATATTCTGAGAAGCATATTGAAGCTGCTCATCTGATTCGCCGCGCAGCTGAACTTGCTGATGACGCCGGCCTGAAAAAATATCTTAATATGCGCGCAGAAGCTTTGCTTTCAAATGATTATATGCCTAGCGATTATGCTTGGATAGAAATGAAAACCAATAATATTGATTTCGTTGTTGGTCCGATTGAAAATTATGAAGACAGACTTTTTGGTTATAAAGCTGCTCATCAGGCATTTATTCTTGTAAAAGACCTCGAATGGAGTGCAAAACTTGATAAATACAGTAAAATGCTTCCAATGCTTCAGTCTGGGATGCCGGTTGACCCTGAATACAAGGCTGAAGTTCCTGGCGTTGGCGATATGAATGTATATTACGCTTTGTATTATGCTGGCGACTGTAATGCAGGATCTAAAACTATTGCCATAAACCTCCCTAATGCAGAAGAAATTCATAACTCTGTAGGAAGTAGAAAACTGCAACTGAAAAATTCTATGAAGGCAAAATTCGATAAAATTCTTGTGCCAATTTCAGATATGCTTATTTGCGAATCTCAACGCAAGCATATAAAATTTGACGCATTCTTCGAAAATACTACCTTCCACGAAGTTGCTCATGGAATGGGAATTAAAAAAACTATTGATGGAACAAGTACTGTTAGAGAAGCTTTGAAAGATCATTATTCTGTTATTGAAGAAGCAAAGGCTGATATTTTGGGATTATATCTTGTTACAGTTCTTTACGAAATGGGTGAAATTACAACAGGTGAAGTAATGGATAATTATGTTACTTTCCTTGCTGGAATATTCCGCTCAAGTAGGTTTGGCGCAGCGAGTGCACATGGCAAAGCCAACATGATTAGGTTTAATCATTTTGCCAAAGTTGGTGCTTTTACTAAACAGGAGGATGGAACTTATAAGGTGAATTTTGATGAAATGAAAAAGGCAGTTTATGACGCTGTTGAGCAAGTATTGCAAATTCAAGGCGATGGAAACTACGAATTTGCTTCAGAGCTTATCGAAAAAGAAGGAGTTATGCCTGATTATCTTAGAGACGACCTTCAGAGAGTTAATGATACAGGACTTACAATTGATATTTATTTCAAACAAGGTAAAGAAGTTTTAGGTTTGTAATACTATATATTGTCTTTCTTTAGCTGCCTTATATTATTGATTTTATTTGTGAAATAAGATTTAATATATTGGGCAGCTTTTTTATTTTCATTAATTTCTGTTAATAAATCATTCACTTTAAGCATTATAACTATAAATCGTTTATTTTTACGGAAATCTTTTGCTCAATATATTTTAAAGTATGAAAAAGAAAAAAATAAGTAGTCTTCTTTTGTTGTTTTTTGCTCTATCTTTCTTGCAAATTTCAGCACAACAAAAATTCGAATTTACAGATTCACTTGTAATTTCTAGACTCAAAGCCGATATAGAAACACTCTCTGCTGAAAATATGGAGGGTCGTGAAGCTGGCACTCAGGGAGAAATTAAAGCCGCACGTTATATTGAGTCTCGAATGAAAGAAATTGGGCTACAACCTGTTTTTAATGATTCATACCTTCAGGAATTTGAGTTTTTAAGTGGTTATGTTTTTTGCGATAGCTCCTTTATTAAAATTGGATCTCAAAAATTTTCTCCTTATGACGACTTTTATATACTTTCAAACTCTGCTGATGCCACTACCACTGCCAATGCAATATATGTTGCGTCAGGGCTTGAAATTCCCGGGCTAATTAATGATTATGAGGATATTGATGGGGTTAAGGGAAGTATCGTTTTTATTGAATACTTTTCTCATCCTGAGAACGAAAAACAAATAGATTTTGATGTGACTTCATTGTTGAAAATGAAAATATCTACTGCTATTCAAAAAGGTGCTGCTGGAATTGTTTTTGTAAATACACATGGGTTTTTTGAAGATCCTGAAATTCTTAATGAAACTAATGTTGCTAGAGAAAAAATTCCAATAGTTTTTGCAAGAAGTGAAGTGTTCGAGCTATTCGAACAAAATGAAATGTTTGGAAAGATATCTATTTCAACACAGTTGATTAAAAAGTCTCACTCTGCAATTAATGTAGCAGGATATCTTAATAATAATGCATCCCAAACAATAGTAATAGGCGGCCATTTTGATCATCTTGGCTACGGTGGACCTTCCTCTAGAGATTTGCAACAAAATGTAATACACTATGGTGCCGACGACAATGCCAGCGGTACGGCTGGAGTTTTAGAATCTGCAAGATATTTTTCAAACATTACTTCTAAGGATTATAACTATTTGTTTATAGCTTTTTCGGCAGAGGAAAAAGGACTCCTGGGCAGTAGGTATTTTACTGAGAGCAATGTTTATGATATGGGGAAAATTAATTTTATGTTCAATTTTGATATGATTGGCAGAATGCAAAATAACAGGCTAATACTTATCGGAACAGGTACCACTCCTTTATGGGATTCTATTATAGATACAAACAAACCTCCTCATTTTCAGGTATCAAAAGGTAAAAGTGGTGTTGGTGGGTCTGACCACTCTTCATTTTACAGGAAGAATATTCCTGTAATTTTCTTCCATACCGGAACTCATGAAGATTATCACGCTTCAACAGATACGCCTGATAAAATTAATTATCCTCAAACTGTCGAGATTCTTAATTATGCATATAAGATGATTGACTTTTCAACTTCACTCGATAAACTTAAATTTACTGAAACGCCGGTTTCTGAAAGCAGGAGGAGGAGAGGAGAAGGAGCCTCGCTTGGGATAATGCCCGACCACTCTTATGAAGGGAAAGGGGTTAAGATTATGGCATTGGTTGAGAACAGACCCGCTGAAAAAGCTGGTTTAAAAGCATCAGATATAATTATTGGAATCGAAGATACAGAAATCAGTGAGATTCATTCCTATATGAGAGTGCTTGAAGAACTTCGTAAAGGACAAAATATAAGCGTGCTTATACTTAGGGGTGAAGAAAAGATGGTTATCACAGTTGAACTATAAGCATTTTTAATTCTTGGTTTGTTGTGAAAATTCTTCAAATACCCAAATCATTTATTTTTGTTAATTTTGCCTTTCAAAAATAATAAGCATGTTGAATACTAGGATTGCTGTAATTGGCTCTGGTAGCTGGGCAAGCGCCATTGTTAAAATTTTGCTGAATAATGTTGAAAAACTGAATTGGTTTATTCGTGAGCCTGAGATAATAGAAAATCTCCAAAAACACGGCAGAAATCCAATGTATCTAAGTTCGGTTGAATTTGATGTGAATAGGCTAAATCTTTTTGATGATCCTGAAAAGGCTATAGAAGATGTAGATGTTATTTTGTTTTGTATCCCTTCCGCGTTTTTGCATAAAACCATCGGTCACATAAATCCAAAACTGCTTAATAATAAGTATGTCGTTAGTGCTATAAAAGGGATTGTCCCTGAATACAATGCTATAATTGCCGATTATTTCAAGAAACATTTTGGGTTTAATACAGAAAACTTTGTTATTGTTTCCGGACCAAGTCACGCCGAAGAAGTTGCAAAAGAACGACTTACATATCTTACGGTTTCTACAGAAAATAAAGATGCGGCAGAATTGGTTTCAAAGCTAACATCAAGCAGGTATATTTATACATCTGTTTCTCATGATATTTATGGAACTGAATATGCACCGGTGCTTAAAAATATCATGGCAATTGCCAGCGGTATTTGTCATAGCCTTGGGTATGGAGACAATTTTCAGGCGGTATTAATTAGTAATTCAATTAAAGAGATTAGAGATTTTATTGATAGTGTTCATCCTTTTGAAAGAGATATTAATAATTCTGTATATCTAGGTGATTTGCTAGTAACTGCATATAGCCAATATAGCAGAAACCGGATGTTTGGCGCTATGATAGGGAAGGGGTATAGTGTAAAGGCTACTCAAATGGAAATGCAAATGGTGGCGGAAGGTTATTTTTCTGCAAAATGCATTTACGAACTTAACAAAACATTTAAAGTCAATATGCCAATTGCAGAAGCTGTTTATAAAATACTTTATCAAAACTCACCTCCCGCCATGGAAGTGGAAATTCTTGCCAAAAAACTCAAGTAATATTCTACCTGAACTCCATGTTGTTTTTCACTGTGATTTTTTCACAGTAATTACATTTAAGCCTTATTTCTTCTTTGTCAACAACATCAAATTTAGTTGAAAGCTGTTCGTGATTTGTAACACAATTTGGATTGAAGCATTTTACAATTCCCTTTACTTTATCTGGAATTTCAACAATTTTTTTTGCAGTTACACCATAATCACTAATTTCAATTATTGATGCATGAGGAGCAACAAGTGCAATTTTATTTATGTCTTCTGGTGAGAAATATTTATTGCTTACTTTAATTATTCCCTTTGTGCCATATTTTTTACTTTCCAGATTTGTTCCAAACAGAACCATGTCATCAAACTTATCTAATTTAAGAATTCTGATTACTTGGAATACAGCTCCTGCAGGAATGTGGTCAATTACAGTTCCATTTTCTATCGCTGAAACTTTTAACTGTTTTAAATTTTCGTTCATTGTTTTTGTTTTAGCTTGTGTGATAAAGAAAAATTAACGTAATCCTAATATTGAAGCCATTAGAGCTTGTCTAACGTAAACGCCATTTAGTGCCTGCTCGAAATAGTAAGCTTTGGGGTTGGAGTCAACATTAATATTGATTTCGTTTACCCTTGGAAGAGGATGCATAACTTTAAGATTTTCTTTTGTGTTGTTTAGTATATTATTACTTAATATGTATGAATTTTTAATTCTTTCATATTCAAGTGGATCACTAAATCTTTCTTTTTGTATCCTTGTCATGTATAATACATCTGCATGAGGTATTGCTTCTTCAAGCTCCGTATATTGATGATAAGTAAGATTCTTTTCTTTTATATGCATTTTCACCGAACTAGGAAGCTTAAGTTCTATAGGAGAAACAAGATGGAATGTTGTATTATAATTGCAAAGAGCAATTACCAATGAGTGCACAGTTCTTCCGTATTTCAAATCTCCAACAAATGCTACATGTAAATTATCAAGTGTACCTTGAGTTTTAACTATGCTATAAAGGTCTAACAATGTTTGTGTTGGATGCTGATTTGCACCATCACCGGCATTTATCACAGGGACAGATGAAATCTCTGCTGCAAATCTTGCACTACCCTCAACCGGATTACGCATTACTATTAGGTCGGAATAATTAGCAATCGTAAGAATAGTGTCTCTTAAAGATTCACCTTTCTTAACGCTTGTGTTAGCGGCTTCAGAAAATCCTATTACTTTCCCGCCAAGCCGGTTTACAGCACTTTCAAAACTTAATCTAGTGCGTGTTGAGGGTTCGAAAAACAAAGAAGCAACAACATAATCTTGCATTATAGTTTGCACTGGCTTTTTTTCAAATTCTCTGGCCAACTCAAGAATTCTTAACTGTTCTTCTTTGCTATAGTCATTAATAGAAACAAGGCTTTTGTTTTTCATTGATTTTGGTTTTGTTTTACATGACAAATATAATTAATAGGCAAAAAAAAAGGGGCTAAAGCCCCTTTAAAAGATTAACAACAACTGCAAGTTTTTACTTTTGCAATGTTCTTGTCTTTTAAGAAATCACAAATCAGTGTGCATAAGTTTGGAGCACCAATTTCTTGTAATTCATAGTCAACTTTTGCAGTTGGCTTTTTGATGTTTACAATTCTTGATAAATCAATAGGTGTTGCAATTACAACTGTATCACATTCTGTTTTGTTAATAGTTGCTTCAAGGTCAGCAATTTGCTGGTCGCCATAACCCATTGCTGGAAGTAATGTTCCAATCTCAGGGTAAATTTTGAAAGTTTCAGCAAGTTTACCAACAACAAATGGTCTTGGGTCAACAAGTTCAGCAGCACCATATTTTCTTGCAGCTACAGTACCAGCTCCAATTTTCATATGTCCGTGAGTTAGTGTTGGGCCATCTTCAACAACAAGTACTCTTTTTCCTTTAATTAATTCAGGCTTGTCAACAGTTAGCGGAGATGCACCATCAACAACGTGAGCATTAGGAGCAACTTTTGCAATATTATCGCGAACTATCTGAATGTTTTCAGGGCTTGAACTGTCAATCTTGTTAATTACAACGATATCAGCCAAACGTAATGTAGTTTCTCCAGGATAATAATTTAGCTCATGACCAGGTCTGTGTGGGTCAACAACAGTTATCATTAAATCAGGTTTAAAGAATGGGAAGTCGTTATTTCCACCATCCCAAAGGATAATATCAGCTTCTTTTTCAGCTTCGCGAAGAATAGCTTCATAATCAACACCTGCATAAATAACGTTTCCGCGACTTACATGTGGTTCATACTCTTCCATTTCTTCAATTGTACACTTGTGTTTTTTCAAGTCTTCAATTGTTGCAAAACGTTGAACTTTTTGTGCTACTAAATCACCATATGGCATTGGGTGACGAACTGCAACAACTTTTAGTCCTAACTCCATAAGTACCTCAATCACTCTTCTTGAAGTCTGGCTTTTTCCGCAACCTGTACGAACTGCTCCAACAGCAATAACAGGTTTAGTGCTTTTTATCATAGTTTCTTTCGGACCAATCAAAAGGAAATCAGAACCTGCAGCATTAACTATAGAACCAATCGCCATTACTTGTTGGTAAGAAACATCACTGTAAGAGAAAGCACAGATGTCAACATCTTTTTCTTTTATAAGCTTTACAAGCTCATCTTGAGCGAAAATTGGAATACCTTGTGGGTAAAGACTTCCTGCAAGCTCGGCTGGGTATTTACGACCGTCAATGTCAGGAATCTGAGCAGCTGTGAATGCTACAACATTGTAGTTTTCATTATTCCTGTAATAAGTGTTGAAGTTGTGAAAATCTCTACCGGCTGCACCGATAATAATTACATTCTTTCGATTTTTTTGCATAACAATTTGAATTTAAATATATTAGTACTTATTTTTGAAAATTTTTGTTAGAATTTTGCACAAAATTAAATCTTTAAGTTGGTTAAACAAGTTTTAAATGTGCAAAAAATATTTAAGTTTTTTTTAAAAGAATAGTCAAATCGCTATAAGCTAATAGGGATTGATAGTTGCTGATTTTTATGTGTTTAAAAAATTTTTATAAATTTTTTAGCACCTAATCGTAAATAGATTAACTTTATAATTGGAAAATATTGACATGAGTTTTTTATAACCACAAAAATATCTTAGCTATGAAATTATTTATCAGATTGTTTGTTACTATTACTTTGGTTTTATTTGTGATGCCTGTTTTATTTTCACAAGATGTAATTACTACCTCAGGAGGTGATGGAAGCGGCAGCGGAGGTTCGGTTAGCTATACTGTTGGGCAAGTTGGTTATACTTCTATCGAAAGTGAAGACGGAACAATTACTCAGGGTGTGCAACAGCCTTTTGAAATCTTTGTGATAGTTAGTATTGACGAAGCTGCTGATATTAATCTTATTTTCGAAGCATTCCCTAATCCTACCGCAGGAATTCTTACCCTGAAAATTCTTAACTATAATAGTGAAAATCTGAGTTATAAACTCTATGATTTTAATGGACGTAAGGTTGAAGCGAAGTCAATAGATATGTTAGAAACCAAAATAAATATGGTTAACCTTCCTACATCAACCTATTTTCTTAAAATTTTTGATGGAAATAAAGAAATCAAAACATTTAAGATTGTGAAAAATTAATCGCTACGATTTATTTATATTTGTCGTTCAAAATTTTTTGAAATGACAAAGTCCTCCAAGCCTGCTGAAACTCCTTTAATGAAACAATACTTTAGTATCAAAGGGAAATATCCCGGTGCTTTACTATTGTTCAGGGTGGGAGATTTTTATGAGACTTTCGGAGAAGACGCTATTAAAACTGCCGAAATTTTAGGAATTGTGCTTACAAGGCGTGCTAATGGCGCTGCTTCTTATGTTGAACTTGCAGGTTTTCCGCATCATGCTTTAGATACATATTTACCTAAGCTTGTTAAAGCTGGACAAAAAGTTGCAATTTGCGACCAACTTGAAGACCCTAAATTAACAAAGACGATTGTCAAAAGAGGAGTTACAGAGCTAGTTACTCCAGGAATTGCTTTCAGTGATAAGGTTCTTAATCATAAAGAAAATAATTTTTTAGCCAGCATAAATTTGGATGGGAAAAACTCAGGCATCGCATTTCTTGATGTTTCTACAGGAGAATTTCTTATTGACGTTGGAGGGTATGAGTATATAGATAAGCTTCTGCAAAGCTTTAGGCCTAGCGAAGTTATTGTTCAAAAAAATAAACTCAAAACATTCAAAGATGAATTTCCCGGGAAATATTTCATTACAACTCAGGAAGATTGGACTTTCACGCGCGAGTTTGCAGACGATCTATTGCTAAAGCATTTTGGGACTGTATCTTATAAGGGATTCGGGGTGCACGAAATGGATAGTGGAATTATTTCTGCAGGTGTTGTTATGTATTATCTATCAGAAACTCGTCACGACCAACTGCAACATATTACCAGACTCACCAGAATTGACGAATCGAAGTACGTTTGGCTCGACAAATTTACAATACGTAATCTTGAGCTAATTTATTCCTATAATGAAAATGCAACTACATTATTAGATGTTTTAGATCATACAATTTCTCCAATGGGAAGCAGATTGCTAAAACGCTGGATTGTTTTGCCTCTAAAAGAAAGGTCTATAATAAATGAACGATATGATGTTGTTGATACACTCTTGAAAAAAAGGGAAGTCGCTGATGCACTTGTCAAAAACATCAATCAGATAGGAGACTTAGAAAGGCTTATCTCAAAAGTTGCTGTCGGAAAAATTAATCCCCGCGAAGTATTGCAAGCCGCAAAAGCCTTATCTGCAATTAAGCCTATAAAATCTCTATGTGCTTCTGCAGAAGTGGAAATACTGAAAAAATTTGCTGATCAACTTAATCCTTGCGATCATATACGCGAGCGTATCGAGAGAACTATTAAACCAGAGCCTTCTGCACTTATTACAAAAGGTAATGTGATAGCAGAAGGTGTTTCTGCTGAACTTGATGAGTTGCGAAAGATTGCATATTCAGGCAAAGATTTTCTGCTGGAAATACAAAAAAGAGAGATTGAAAAAACAGGTATTTCAAGCCTTAAAATTTCCTATAATAATGTTTTCGGATATTATATCGAAGTTACAAAAACCCACAAAGATAAAGTTCCTCAAGAGTGGGAGAGAAAACAAACACTAGTTAATGCAGAACGATATATTACTGAAGAGCTTAAAATATACGAGGAAAAGATTTTAGGCGCCGAGGAGAAAATTCAAGTACTGGAAGAAGCTCTTTATAAAGAGATTGTAATTGCTATCTCTGAGTATATAGAGCCTATTCAACTTAACGCGCAAATTATCGGACAATTGGATTGCTTACTGTGTTTTGCAAATGTTGCAAGGCAATACAACTATTGTCGCCCGGAATTAAATGACTCATATAAAATTGATATAAAACAAGGTAGGCATCCTGTTATTGAACAAAACCTCCCACCAGGAGAAGACTATGTTCCCAATGATATTTATCTCGACCATGATACTCAGCAAATAATAATGATAACAGGACCAAACATGTCAGGTAAATCTGCTTTGCTTAGGCAAACTGCATTAATTGTGCTGATGGCGCAAATGGGAAGTTTTATTCCTGCAAAAGCGGCTACAATTGGTCTAGTTGATAAGATATTTACAAGAGTTGGGGCTTCTGATAATATTTCTTCCGGAGAGTCAACTTTTATGGTCGAGATGAACGAAACAGCAAGTATTTTAAATAATATCTCTAATCGTAGTTTAATACTGCTTGATGAAATAGGAAGAGGCACAAGCACATACGACGGAATAAGTATTGCTTGGTCTATTGCAGAATTCCTCCACGAACATCCTTTATTTAAAGCAAAAACGCTTTTTGCAACACATTATCATGAATTAAATCAAATGTCAGTTTCTTTTCCAAGAATTAAGAACTACAATGTTGCAGTTAAAGAAATTCAGAACAAAATAATCTTTCTAAGAAAGATGACTCCCGGAGGAAGCGAGCATTCATTTGGAATTCATGTTGCAAAAATGGCCGGGATGCCTTCAGTGGTAATTGACAGGGCAAATTCAATATTAAAAATGCTTGAAAAAAGCCACGGCTCAGACAAAGCCCCTGAATATTCAGGAAAATCCTCAAGTAAAAAAGATAAATTCGGAAATGAGTTTCAATTGAGTTTTATTCAATTGGATGATCCTCTATTACTGCAAATTAAAGATGATATTCTTTCAACCGACATTAATACACTTACTCCTGTTGAAGCTTTAATGAAACTTAATGAAATCAAAAAACTTCTGGGAAAATAACTTTTTAATTAGCGTTTTTTAATATATTAACCCTTTGTATTTAAGTAATTTTGAGACCAATTCAAATAAACTATAAAAATTTAATCATGAGCCGCAATATGAAAAAAATTATTTCACTTGTAATTGTTTTTATAAGTGTATTATATCTAAGCATTAATGTAAATGCTAATACAGAAAAGGATTTTCTGAAAGTTCAAAAATTTGTTCTTGAAAATGGATTTACTGTTTTCATAAATGAGGATCCAACTCAAACAGAGGTTATGGGTGGTGTTATAATAAAAGCCGGTGGCAAAAATGATCCTGCCGATCATACTGGTATTGCCCACTATCTTGAGCATATGTTGTTTAAAGGAACAACTCAAATGGGGACAATAGACTTTGAGCAAGAAAATGTTTTTCTTAAAAAAATCTATGAACTTTATGAGCAATTAGGTCAAACCACAAATGAAGAAGAAAGAAAAGCTATACAAAAAGAAATTAATGAAAATTCTTTGAAGGCTGGAGAATTTGCAATTCTCAATGAGATGGACAATTTGCTTAGAAGCATAGGATCAGATAAAATTAATGCTTTTACTAGTGAGGAAGTTACATTCTACTTCAACTCTTTCCCTGCAAATCAATTTGAGCCATGGGCTGAGATATATAGCCATAGATTTATAGCTCCTGTTTTTAGGGCATTTCAGGCTGAGTTGGAAGTTGTGTATGAGGAAAAAAATATGTACAACGACAATTTTGGGACAGCACTATTAGAAATGTTTAACAGCAATTTCTACAAAAACCATCCTTATGGTCAACAAACTATTCTTGGCTCGATAGAACATCTTAAGAACCCATCTCTAAATAAGATGTACGATTTTTATAACACATATTATGTTGCAAATAATATGGCATTGGTTATTTCAGGAGATATCAAAGCTGAAAATATAATGCCGATTGTTGAAAAGAAATTTGGTCAATTGCGTTCAGGAGTCGTTCCTGAATTTCCATTATATCCTGAAGCTGAATTTAATGGCAGAGAGTTGATAAATGCGAGATTAACGCCTGTTAAGGTTGGCTTGATTGGATTTAGAAATCTTACTGCTACAGATCCTGACAGGCCTGCTATGGAAGTCGCAATGGGGTTGCTATCAAATAGCTCTTCTACAGGTCTTCTTGATAAACTTACTCTCGACGGAAAATTAATGGCGGCAATGTCTTTCCCTCTTATGGCAAATAATGATTATGGCCAAACAATTATTTTATATGTTCCGAAAATTATTGGGCAATCACTGAAAAAGGCAGAAAAAATTGTTCTGGATGAAGTTTATAAAATAGGAAAAGGTCAATTTGAGGATGATTTATTTCAAGGGGTGAAGAATAGTAAAATAAAAGACTATTACTCTCAGATTGAGGATTCATATAGTAGAGGTGTTTATATTGCATTAGCTTTTTCACAAGGAATAGATCCAAATGATGCATTTCGTTATAATGAGGAAATACAGAAAGTTACAAGGGAAGATGTAATCAGAGTTGCCAATAAATATTTTGGACCCAATTATTTGGTGTTGCATTCAAAAATGGGATTCCCAAAGAAAGAAAAATTGGATAAGCCCGGATATGACCCTATCCAATCGCTTCAAGGCGAAAAGTCAGTTTTTGCAAAATCATTCGAAGAGATTCAAGCTGGAGAGCCTGTGTTTAGATTTGTTGACTTAAATAATGATTTTAAAACGTATCAAATCAACAATCATACAACAGTATATTATAATGAGAACCCTCTCAATAAAATATTCTCAGTTCATATGAGGTTTTTTGTTGGAGAAGAAGAAATGCCAAGTTTAAAATATTCTTCTCAAATGATGAATATGGCTGGTACTTCAAAAATGAACATGAGTGAAATAAAAGAAAAACTCCAATTGTTGGGTTGTACATACAGCATTAGTTCAGATGAAAACTATGTTAATATTAATATTTCAGGCTTGGAAGATTATATGCAGGAGTCTGTCATGTTGATATTGGATTTATTAAATGACCCGATAATTGAACAGAGCAGAATTAAGGTTTTACATAATCAAGAAAGTGCAGGTAGAAAGTTGGAAAATGCCGACCCATCAGGTGTTGGAAGTGCACTGCTTGAATTTGTCAGGAAAGGGGAGAAGTCAGATTACATCGACAGACTGTCTCTCAAAGAAATCAAAAAACTTAAAGCCTCTGACCTTACAAATAATTTCAAAGCAGTATATGATTATCCTTTAGATATTCACGTTACTGCTTCAAAAGAATATGCAAATAGGGTTCAACCATTATTTGCATCATTTGGAAATTTGGCCCAGAATCCTAAGCCTGCAAAATCACCGCATAAGCCGAAAATGATTAAATATGAGGAAAATACAGTTTATTTTGTTGATAAAAAAAATGCATTGCAAAGTCAGATATTTATTATCGCAAACGGTGAAGAATATAGTCCTGAACAAGAATATTTGATTGAAGTATTTAATGAATACTTTGGTGGTGGATTTTCAGGATTAGTAATGCAGGAAATTAGGGAATATAGATCCATGGCTTATTCTGCGGGAGCTTATTATAATATTCCATTGAAAAAAGGGTTTAACTCTGACCTTATTGGATTTATCGGCACACAATCTGATAAAACAATCGATGCTATTAATATTTATCTTGGATTGTTGAAAGATATGCCTCAGAAAACTGAGCGTATGGATATTTTGAAACAGTCGATGGTGCAATCTGTTTTAACCTCACGTCCGAATTTTAGAAGAATTAGTGCAAGTTCAAAATTATGGAAGTTGAGAGGCTTTGAAGACGACCCTAACAAAATAAAGCTTAGTCAATATGAATCTATGACTTTTGAAGATCTTTATGGGTTTTATGAAAGAACATTTAAAAACAAGCCTTATGTTGTTTGCGTAGTTGGAGATGCCAAGTCGATAGATGTTGAAAGCTTAAAGTCTTTTGGAAAGTTTGTTGAATTAAAAGAGAAAGATATTTTTTCGAAATAAGATGCAAAAAAGAAGGGCGCTTTAAGCGCCCTTCTTTTTTTATTTCCTGTAACCCATTTTCTGGAGCACCTCATCACTTAAATCAAAACGAACATCTGTGAATATCATAGTGGCTCCGCTTGATTTGTCGAAAATTATTGCATAATTTCCTTTGGTAGCAACTTCCTGAACAGCTTCATAAATTTTATCCTGTATAGGTTTAATAAGCTCTTCTCTCTTTTTAAACAAGTCTCCTTCGCGACCAAATCTCTGCATCTGAAGAGCTTTTGCTACTCTTTCTGCTTCAATGATTTGGTTTTCTCTTTGCCTTTTTACATCATCAGGTAACAAAACAGCTTCAGCCTGATAATCTTTATACATTTTATCAATTGCAGAGAATTTCTCTTCAACCTCTTTTTGCCATTGAACTGAAAGCTCTTCAATTTGTCTTTGAGCAGCTTTATATTCCGGAATATTTTCCATTATATAATCAGTATCAATATAAGCAAATCTTTGCGCAAAGGTTGTGAATGAAAATAGTCCAATTAATAATGTGGACAATAATACCTTTTTCATAGTCGTATGTTTTTAGTTATAAATACTCTTATTATTTCAAATATAATTCGATTTAACGCTTCAAAGAACTTAATAATTTGAATTTGTTTAATCTATAGAGTGTCCAATTGAGAAGTGGAAATTACTTCCGCTGTCATTTGGTCTTCCGGGTATAGCATCAAATCCATAACCCCAGTCAAGCCCTAACAATCCAAACATAGGTAAAAATACTCTTACGCCTATCCCAGCTGAGCGTTTAACATCGAAAGGGTTGAAATTCTTGAACCCTGACCATGCATTACCTGCTTCAACAAATCCAAGAACGTAAATAGTTGCCATCGGGTTTAAAGTGACCGGATATCTTAGTTCAGCTGTATATTTGCTGTAAATATTACCTCCGATATAATTATTGTTGGCATCTTTTGGTGTTAAAGAGTAATTGCCATAACCTCTCAAAGATATAACCTCTCTTCCGTCAATTTCCCAACCCGATAGTGCATCACCTCCAACATAATATCTCTCGAAAGGTGAAATTCCTATATCGCGATTATAGTAACCAAGATATCCGAAACGCGTTCTGGTAGATATTACCAAATTCCCTGCCAAAGCTGTATACCAATTTGATTTAAACCCCCATTTGTGGTACTCAAGCCATTTATATTTTTCTTGGTCAGTGGCGTTTGAATAATCTTTATCAGAGAATGCAGAGTATGGTGGAGTTAATTGCAGTGATAGAGAAATTTCTGATCCTGACCTTGGGTATAAGATTGCATCAACTGAATTTCTTCCAAAAACTCCTTTGTAGCTTAAATTGTTAGAATTACCCTTGTTAAATATGAACATTAGAGGAGGATTGTAAATGTCATAATACTGATAGGACAAAAACTGCTGCAGGAAGAAATAGTCATCTGGAATTTGCAGTCTTCTTGCTAAACCAATAGAAGAGCCAAGAATAGAATAATAACCATAATCCGGGTGGCTAGATGCGTAATCTTTTCTATGGGTTGTCTGATATACAGACACGCTGAAAGAGTTAGGCTTTTTACCTCCAAGCCATGGCTCTACAAAAGACATAGAATAGCTTATATAACCTCTACCGTATGTTTGAGCTCTTAATGTAAGTCTTTGTCCGTCGCCTCCGGGGAGTGGTCTCCAAGCATCCTTTTTTAAGAATTCTCTGGTAGAAAAATTATTAAAAGAAAGCCCAAGTGTTCCAATTATGCGGTTTGCACCCCAACCACCTGATAGTTCAATCTGGTCAGATGATGTTTCCTCAACTACATATTCAATATCAACAGTGCCATCAGCAGGGTTTGGTCTTGGGATAACATTAAGTTTTTCCTGATCAAAATACCCAAGCTGAAGCAAGTCTCTTTGGCTTCTTATGATGTCATTTCTGCTGAATAATTGCCCTGGTCTAGTTCTTATTTCACGCATTATCACATGATCATTAGTTTTGGAATTGCCACTAACGGTAACTCTTTTTACAGTGGCCTGCTTTCCTTCATAAATCCTAATTTCCAGGTCAATACTATCATTCTCAACTCTTACTTCTACAGGATCGATATTGAAAAATAGATAGCCATTGTCAAGGTAAAGTGAGCTTACATCAAGCCCATCCATATTCATATATAAGGCTTTATCAAGCTTTTCCTGATTATATATATCTCCTGATTCGATTTTTAAAACACTTGATAACAGCTCATCTGTATATACAGTATTCCCAATCCACTTTATATCTCTGTGGTAATATGTAGGCCCCTCTTCGATGTAAAGATCAATTGCAATTCTTTTCTCAGAAACAAAATAAATAGAGTCTTTTATAATTGCAGCATCTCGTTTTCCAATTTTATTATATCTGTCAAGTATTTTTGTTTTGTCAGTAATAAACTCATCTTTTTTAAACTTGGATGAAGAGAGAATAAACCAAACACTTCTTTCTCTGGTTTTTTTCATTGTCCATTTAAGCTTCCAATCCGACAATTCTTCATTGCCATGAATATTAATTTTTTTGATGCGAGTTCTAGGTCCTTTGTCGATGTTGAATTCAAGTACCATGCTATTAAGTCGAAGAGAATCCTGAGTTTGTTTTATCTCAATAGTTGGTTTCATATATCCTTTTTCATGCAGAAAGTCTTTTATTGAACTTTCAGCCCTTACTAAAAGGTTTTCTGTAATAACATCGCCTCTTACAAGATTTAATGTCTCTTCAAGTTTTTCTCTTTCAGATTTTCTTACACCTGAAAACTCAAATCTTGATAATCTGGGTCTTTCCGTTAACTCAATATCAAGAAAAACAAAATTGTTTTGTATAGAAGAGATAGAAATAGTGACATTTTGAAAAAGTCCTTGTTTCCATAAATTTTTAATTGCCTGACTTATGTCATCTCCCGGTATAAGTACTTTTTCGCCTACAGTTAATCCCGAGACCATTATAATAATACTAGGCTCAATAAAATTTACTCCTGTTACGGTTACTCCACCAATTTCATATTCAATAGGATTTGAATAATCTACTTTGATTTGTTCGCCTGTAAGAACTTGGGCAGATGCTCCAAAGCTCGCTAATAATGCAAATATTGCAATTATATATTGTTTAATATTCATGTGATATTTTGCTAAATTCTTGCCAAAATTAATATAAAAACTAAGTTAGTTGTTATAGAATGTTTGTCTTACCAAATCTTCTTTCTCTGTTTTGAAAATCTATAACTGCTTTAAAGAGTTCATCTTTGTTAAAATCAGGCCATAAAACAGGTGTGAAATAAAACTCTGCATATGCCAGCTGCCATAACAAAAAGTTGCTAATTCTTTGTTCTCCGCTTGTTCTGATTAAAAAATCAGGGTCGGGAATGTCTTTAGTGCATAAATATGATGAAAATACTTCATTTGTAATATCTTCGGGTGAAACTTTACCATTCCTAATATCATTTCCTATTTTTTTCACTGCATTAACAATCTCCCATTTAGAGCTATAACTGATTGCTATAATAGCTGTCAGCCTTTTGTTTTTAGAAGTAAGATTAATTGCTTCCTGCAGTTCATGTTGACATTTTAATGGAAGGCTTTCCAAATCTCCAATTGCTTGAATTCTGACGCCATTTTTATTAAGGTCGTCAGTTTGTGTTTGGATAGCCTGCACTAATAATTCCATCAATGTATCAACTTCTGCTTTCGGTCTATCCCAGTTTTCAGTTGAGAATGCATAAAATGTTAAATATTCAACGCCAATTTCTGCGGCAGCTTCAACCGTTTGTCTTACTGCTTTAACTCCATTTTCATGGCCAAATGCTCTTTCTTTCCCTTTTTTCTTTGCCCATCTACCATTGCCATCCATAATAATAGCAATGTGTTTTGGTAATTTGTTTTTGTCAATTTGGGTTATCAGTTCCATGGTAAAACAGTGTTATTTATTGGAGGCACAAAGTTCTAAATTTGTTTGATATAATGAAGCAAAGAAAGCTAAGATTATTGTAATTTCTATTAAAAATAGTTTTATTGCTTTATTCATCTGTTTTGCTTGAAAATTAATTATAAACCGGGCATTTTAGATTACTTGGATTTTTAATATTATATGTCAATGTAAGTCCTGCAAATGAATACCAATCTTTTGTGTAAGGATTCCCTCTGTATGATCCTACTGTAGCTGAATTATCTAGGCTTCTGTCTGATAATAGACTTCCTGTTCCGGATAATGCTGAAGGGTCGGGGTATATAGTGCTTACATCATCAAGATAGTCTGTTCCTGTTCTTCTCATAGCCCATTCAATTCCTATAGACATTCGTTCAGATACTATAAACTTCATTCCGGCTCCAAAAATTAGCACATACGAGTATTTGCTATAAATCTGTCTATCAGGATAAAGTTCTGATCCTTGTCCTTCAGTTCTTAATGGCCTTAATTCGACCCACTGTCCGTTGACATCTGCTTTGGGGTTGAATCTGAACGCCCCGACTCCGGCAAGTAAATAGAAGCTATTGAGATTATCTTTTCCGCCATTTATGAATGGCAAAAAATTGATTTCGGTTTGTGCTGAAAGTTCAATAATAGAAGACCTGAAATTCAAATTTCTTTCGGTATTATATCCTATTACGGCATCATTTGCTTGCACGCTTCCATATAGTCCATTTAGGCGTAATGCGAAATGTTCATTTATGTTTCTTCTGTATAGCGCACCTCCTCCAATTCTAGTCATCGCAAAATGCATATTGGGGTTAAGGTCTCCCATATAATATGTTCCACCTGCAGTTATTCCAAATTCATTTTTTTGACTTTGAGCTGAAAGTGAGATGAGTAATATTAAAATTGCTAGAATTCTATTGCAGTGCCAAATATTCATTAATTTATACTGAGATTTAATGATTATATTGTTATGTTTTTATACGTTATTATAAATTGAAAAAACTTCCCGAAAGTCAGGAAGTTTTTTAATAACGGCATATTATGTAATATATTTTTTAAAAGATTTTAAAATCATTAGAATCTTGGTAATCCGGGTCCGCGTTTCTGAGGAACATTATAATAAACAGTAATTAAAGTAAACATATATGCATCCGTATTATGAGGATTGCCTCTCTGTTGCCCGGGATATGTTGCGTTGTCTCCAAGTATACCTATTGTAGGATTTGAGAAGTATTCAGCGAGTGCTATTTTGTGCGGGTCTCCGGCATACATTTCAGAGTATATAGCAGGGTCGACATAAGTACGACTAACATCGTCAATGTAATCAGTCCATGTTGTTCTAAATCCATATTCAAGACCAACAGAAAGCTGCCTGTTAATTACAAATATTGCTCCTAATCCAAAAGGAATACTTATTGAAACAGGAGAGTATTGTGATCTTGTTGAGAAGTAATCTTGACCTTCAGTTTTTAATGGCCTTAAACTATACCATCCATCACTTGGTAAGTCTTCTGCTGCAACTGAACCTTTGTAATTAGCGCTTTCGAATTTGCCTTGAGGGTTAAAGTAAAATCCATTAATACCCAAAAAAGCATAAGCTGAAAAGTTATATCCGAACCAACCTCTTGCCTTAGTTAGCCTTCTGTATCTTGCCCCCATTTGGTATGCCCTAAGGAAGTAATATTCTGCTTGTACCCCTAATTCTAATATTGGAGATCTGAAGTTTAGATTTCTGTTTAATCTGTAATGTGCGGCAATAACGTCATCAGGGCTTGCCGGTCCATCCAGTTTAATATGGCTGTCATCTCCTGATATATATCCAAATGCTAAATGGCCTCTTACAGCTGCATCTTGAATGAAAAAGTATCTGTATCCAAGCAACCCTACGGGTCTCATAGAGGAAAAATTATAATCTCTCATGTACTGAGAACCTTCTTTTGTAGATCCTCCAAGGTCTCCCATAAATCCTGTGCCTCCAAGGCCCAAAACAATGTGATCGCGTTCTCTTTTCCATGACTGCGAATAAACATCCGTTATAGAAAGAATGAATATCAGCAAAAGGCTAAAGCGGATATATTTCATAATCTGCAGATTATTAATTGCTAATGTATTATCGAAATTTTACAATTTCTATTATATCTTGCAAATGTAAATATTTTTTTTTATTGGATGAAATTTTTTTTAGTCTAATTCCTTTTGTCTAATCCCCATGTGAGTTTATTTCTAATAGTCTGATAAAAGTCGGTTGATTCCGGGTAAATTAGATTAAAAGCAAAATCAGCTTTCTTTACTTCAAAAGTGAAGGATTCATTTAGAGCGATTGATCTAGAGTCTAAAACTAAGAGATAATCTTTGTTTCTACCTTCAATAGTAAGTTTTATGGCTGTGTCATCTGGTATTACTATTGGCCTTACTGTAAGATTGTGAGAAGCGATAGGGGTAATAATGAAATTTTGAGATTCAGGTGAAATAATAGGCCCACCACAGCTTAATGAATATCCTGTACTTCCTGTTGGAGTGGCAACAATTAATCCGTCAGCCCAGTAGGTGTTAAGATGCTTGTCATTGATTGAAGTTTTAATAGTTATCATACTAGAAGTATCTCTTTTCATTATTGTAAGCTCGTTCAGAGCATAAGCAAAACCATCAAAAATTTCTTTTGGTGAATTTACATGAATTAGAGACCTGGAGTCGATGCGAAATTTTCTATTAATCAGACAGGCTGTGGCTTGGCTAACATCATGGGCTGAAACTGCCGAAAGAAAACCAAGTCTTCCGGTGTTAATTCCCAGCACAGGGATTCCAGAATCCCTTATCAGGCTCAGGGTGTCGAGTAATGTTCCGTCGCCACCGATGCTTATTAAACAGAAAATGTCTTTGTTAAGGTTGTTGTGCGAGGAAAATATTTCAACAGGTTTATTAAACTTTATGTTTTCGGTTAAAAAGCTAAAAAGCTTCTCATGAATAAGAAATTTCTCAGTGATGACCTCTAAATCTGTTACCATGTCCTGAATATTTTTTAAATATTCAGGGGCAAACTGTCTGCCGTAAAAAGCTATTATCATAATTATGAGTTATAGTTTATAACTTATTTATTTAGAGCAAGTCAAGTCTTTTAGCATCTAATTTCAAGAAAACAAAAATCATAACAGTAAAAGCCAATAAAGAAGAACCGCCGTAGCTGAAAAAGGGCAAAGGTATTCCTATTACAGGAACTAAGCCTATTGTCATTCCTATGTTAATTGCAAAGTGAAAAAACAACATCCCTGCCAGGCAGTATCCAAATATTCTACTAAAAAGAGCTCTTTGTTTTTCAGCAATTATAACTATGCGTATCAGTAAAAATAAGTAGAGTGAAATAATTACAAAGCTTCCCGCCCATCCCCACTCTTCTCCAATTGTGCAAAAAATAAAATCTGTACTTTGTTCGGGCACGAAATCAAATTTTGTTTGCGTTCCTTTTAGAAATCCTTTTCCCCACAGTCCTCCTGAGCCAATTGCGATTTTTGATTGATTTAGATTGTAGCCAGCTCCCAATGGGTCAATTTTGGAGTCGATTAGCACTTCTATTCTGTTTTTTTGGTGTGGTTGCAAGAACTTTTCAAATGCATAGTCAACAGAATAAACATATGCAGACATTATAATAAATAAGCCTAATACGAGAAAGATTTCTTTTCTTTTGTTTCTTAAAACATAAGCAGCGATAATTGCAATAATTGAAAGAATTGCAATTATAATAAACTCATTCATTACAAGAGTAAGAATAAACAAAAATGCTGCAGTCACAGCAAATGAGAGTAAAAGTCCTGATATATAACCTTCTCTGTATAGCATAAAAACAAAAGCACTAAAAACAAGAGCTGTTCCTGCATCATTTTGCAGTAAAATCATTGCGAAAGGAATGAATATTAATGAAAAAGCCTTTATTCTGTTTTGGAAAGTTATTGTTTTACTTTTAATACTACTTATAAACTTTCCTAATGCCAAAGCAGTAGCAAATTTCGCGAATTCTGATGGTTGTATGTTAAAGCCTCCAATCTGAAACCAGGATTTTGAAGAATTTATTTCTGTTCCAAACAACAATACGGAAATTAGTAAAAGCATAATTGTAATGAAAATGGGGTAGGCGAATGCAATAAAGAATTTAACATCAGTAAGCATAACTGTAAACCCCAGAACAAATGCGATTAATATCCAAACAAATTGCTTTCCATAATTCTGCGAAATGTCGAATATGCTATTGTGAGATTCTTTATATCCTGCGGCATAAATATTCAACCATCCAATAAACAGCATAACGACAAAAATTAAAACTGTTGTTTTGTCGATATTTCTGAAGTCATGAAAAAATCCTTGTTTCATTATTGCTTTACCTCCGGATATGGTTTTAAAAAATATGCATCTAAAATACGTTTTTCATACCAACTTCGTTTTATTTCACCTGTTAAATATTGCTCAATCATCAGACTAGCGATTGGTGCCGCCCAAGTTGAGCCATAACCTGCGTTTTCAACAACTACGGAAATTGCAATTTTTGGGTTTTCTACAGGGGCAAAAGCAATAAAAACAGAATGGTTTTCACCATGTGGATTTTGCACTGTGCCTGTTTTTCCGGCTATTTCTATGCCTTCAATTCTGGCAAATCTGGCTGTACCCCCCAACGTTACCTGCCACATTGCATTCGTCATTGTAGCAAAGTGAATTGAGTCAACAGAAGTTGTGTGTTTTTGCGTAAATTTCGGATTAATACTATCTATGTTTTCTATAGCTTTTACTATATGCGGCGTATAAAAATAACCTTTGTTTGCCACTGTGGCTGCAAGATTAGCGAGTTGCAATGGTGTGGTTCCAAGCTCACCTTGCCCAATCCCTAAACTAATAATTGTTAAGGATCTCCAACCCCTTGTTCCATATATTCTGTCGTAGTATTCAGAAGAGACAACAAGTCCAGGTAATTCATAAGGCAAATCATTATTGAAGATTCTTCCAAATCCGAAGCTTAAAACATGGTTTCGCCAATTATTAAAGGCTTGCTGCATTGAGGTGAACTTAGAGTTGTCAAGTGTGTTGCGGAATATTATACTTGATGCTGTGTTGCAACTATACTGAATGCTAGATATTTGGTCAACAGGGCTTGGATGATTTCGACATTGAACAGTAATATTCCCTGATCTGTAAAAGCCAGGGCATGAATATCTTGAGTTTGTAGTTACAATACCTTCCTGCATTCCAATCAAAGTGTTAACGATTTTAAAAGCAGACCCAGGAGGGTACTGAGCCATTAATGCTCTGTTGAATAGTGGCCTTAAAGTATCATTTTGTAAATCTCTAAAATGTGAAGCTCTGGATCTTCCAACAAGCAAGTTTGGATCGTAAGATGGTGATGTAATCAGAGCAAGTATTTCGCCTGTAGATGGTTCAATAGCAACAATACTGCCTCTTTTGTTTTGCATTAGCTTTTCGCCATATTCCTGAAGCTTAGCATCGAGGGTGAGGAAAATGTCAGTTCCGCTTACTGCCGATTCATCATATTTGCCTTTTTGAAAAGAACCCATGTCCCTTCCCATCGCATCTACCAAAATAATATTTACGCCTTTTTGACCTCTTAAAACTTCTTCATAAGATTTTTCTATACCGCTTATTCCTATATAATCTCGCGGTTTATAGTAAGGGTCGTTTTTGGTTATCTCAGGCCCTACTTCTGCAACATATCCGAATATATGGGCAGCCATTGGCTTTGAATATCTCCTTAATGTTCTTGGTTGAACAAAAAATCCCGGAAATTTATACAGCTTTTCTTTTAAAATTGCATATTCTTCATTTGGAATTTGCTTTTCGAAAACTGAAGGAAGATGAACAGCAAACTCTCTTGCTTTCAATACTCTGGCTTTGAATGTTTTATTATCAATTCCTAAGTAACTGCAAAACTCAGTTGTGTCTATGTTTTTTATCTGACCTGGGACTACCATTAAATCGTAGTATGGCTCATTATAAACAATAAGCTCTTTGTTTCTGTCGTAAATTAAACCTCTTGCAGGATAGTTCGTAATATGACGAGTGATATTGCTGCTTGCAGATGCCTTATAACTATGATCTAGAACTTGAATCTGAAATAATCGTCCGAGATAAATTACTGCAATAATTAAAAATATTGCAATAATTATTCTTTTTCTGTAATTAAAAGCATTAACATTCTGCTGATTCAACATTCTGTATTTTTTCTTTTAGATGAGAACGGGCTTATCTGTCCACAAAAATAACCAAATTCAATTGCAATTAGAAATCTTTTTATCATCTTATAAAATCAATAAATGACTATATCAAAATGAAAAAACTATTTGAGGAAAATTTATTAAAAAAAACGCTGGCATTGAAAACAAATTTCTTAAATTCGGCAATTAATAAGTTTTGAATTCAAAGCAAACACTAAATGTAAAATATATGAAGAAAATTCTTGTTCTTGGTGCCGGAATGGTTGGCAAAGCTATTGCCATAGATTTATGCAAAAGCTATAAAGTTACCTCAGCCGATATCGATCAAAAAGCTCTTGATTATATATCTGAACATTATCCAATAAAAACTATTCATGCAGATTTAGATAATGCCGACACTCTCAAAACGATTGTGTCAGATTATGATTTTATTGTGTCGGCAGTTCCTGGTTTTATGGGTTATAAAACATTGGAATGCATTATTGGAGAAGGTAAAAATGTTGTAGATATCTCGTTTATGCCCGAAGATTTTATGGAGTTGCATAAGTTGGCTGTTAAAAATGGCGTAACTGCAATTACAGATTGTGGAGTTGCTCCGGGAATGCCTAACCTTATTGCTGGTTATTATAATGAAATTATGAATATTGAATTCTTTGAATATGTTGTAGGAGGTTTGCCAAAAGTTAAGACTTATCCTTTTTATTATAAGGCGCCATTTTCACCTATAGATGTGATTGAAGAGTATACAAGGCCTGCAAGATATAGGGAGAATGGAAGTATTGTTGTTAAACCAGCCATGAGCGACACCGAAATGATGGAGTTTGATAAAGTTGGTACACTTCAGGCTTTTTTAACAGATGGGTTAAGGTCATTGCTTGATAATTTGCCGAAAATTCCTTCTATGAAGGAGAAAACTCTCAGACATCCGGGGCATATAGATCTTGTTCAGGCATTAGAAAAAGCAGGTTTTTTTGATAAAACTCCAATTGCTATTAATAATACAGCTGTAAGACCTATCGACTTTACCAGTAAGATTCTTATTAATAATTGGAAGCTTTCTCCTGAAGAAGAAGAGTTTACTGTTATGCGCATTATTATGCGAGGAATGAAGGATAAAAAGAAAGTTGAAATTGTGTATGACCTTTACGATGAATATGATAAAATAACAGGGCTTTCATCTATGGCTAGAACCACCGGCTTTACTGCTACTGCTTGCCTTGATTTAGTTGTAAAAGGATTGTTTAATGCAAAGGGAATATTCCCGCTTGAACTAGTTGGTAAAGAGAAAGGCTGTTTTGATTTTGTAATACAGTATCTTAGTGATAGAAATATTCACTATGTTAAAAAAGAAAATGTGATTGATGCTCAATAGTCTGTTATTAAAGCTATATGAAGAAGTGTTAATCTTGAATCTATAATCTATTAATTTACAATCATAAATGAAAAAGAAACCTGAAAGCCTGAAGAATTATCAGGAAACTCTTGAAGAAATAGGGTATGTAGATAGAAAATCTGCAACTCAGGAAGATTACGATAGGATTGGCTTTATGTCAGGACTAGAGGTGCATCAGCAGCTTAAAACAAAGAAAAAACTTTTCTGTCAATGTCCTGCAGGGATTTACCAAAAAGATGATGATTTTAATGCTGAAATTATAAGGCATATGAGACCAACTCTTAGTGAATTAGGAGAATATGATGGTACCGCACTTATGGAGTTCAAAACAAAAAAGGAAATCATATACAGAATCAATAATAAAACAACCTGTACATACGAGATTGATGATACACCGCCTTTTGTTATAAATAAAGAAGCTTTAGATATTGCAATTGAAATATCTCTTCTCAAAAAGCTTAATATTGTTGGTGAGGTGCATATTACAAGAAAACAATATCTAGATGGCAGTATTCCGACCGGGTTCCAACGTACGGCAATTATTGGTGTTGAAGGAGAGATTGAATTAAAAAACAAAAAAGTAAGATTGATACAATTGAGTATTGAAGAAGATTCTTGCAGAGAGATATCAGATATTGGACATACGAGAATTTATAAAACTGATAGATTGGGTATGCCGCTGATTGAAACTGTAACCTATCCTGATATGGTTAATCCTGACGAAGTAGCTGAAGCTTGTCAGGTAATAAGATTTTTAAATAGAAGTACAGGGAAAGTAAGAACAGGGATTGGAGCCGGCAGGGAAGATGTTAATGTTTCTTGCAGGGGAGGCACAAGAGTTGAAATTAAAGGTGTTGCTCGTATTAATTGGATTCCTGAGCTTACTCATAATGAGGCATTTAGGCAATGGGCTTTGTTAAATATAAGACAGAAGTTATTGTCGAAAATAAAAGATCCTGCTAAGTGGAATATGAATTATTTGATGCTGGATCCGATGTATTTCGATTTCAAAAATACTATTCTCAAAAACTTAAAGAATAATGGGCAGAAATTATATGCCGTTAATCTTCCGAAATTTAAAAACATACTTTCTCATTTTACTCAGCCCGGATTATGTTTTGGAGATGAGATTAGCGACAGGCTTAAAGTAATTGCTTGTATTGAAAAGCCAAATATGACTCACTCTGAAGATATAAAACCAATAATTTCTGATGAGATTTTTGCTTCAATTAAAAAGCTTTTGTCAAGCAAGGTTGATGATGCTATTATCCTTTTTTGGGGCCCTACTGATGATATTAAAACTGCACTCGAAACTATTGAAGAGAGATGTAGAATGGCATTTGTTGGAGTACCGAATGAAACCAGAAAGTCTTTTGTTGATGGAACAACTATGTTTGAAAGAGTTTTGCCGGGCGCTGATAGAATGTATCCGGACACTGATTCAGCACCAATACCGCTTAAAGATTCCAGAATTAATGAGCTGGGCAAAAATATTCCACTCACTACAATGGATAATATTAAGCAAATGAAAAAGTGGAAAATTCCGGAAGATACTTATACATACATCCTTAAAAAGAACTTATTCCCACTGCTAAAAAGAATAGTAGAAGAACTTGGACAGAAGCCTGTTTTTGTTGGAACGTTGCTCGGACATAGATTTAAATTTGTTGAAGGGCATTACGAAGCATCTGCAGATTTTGATTATGAAAGGATTTACGACCTTATTAAAAGCGTTATAGAAAAGAAACTTGAAACGGATATTGTAAGATATCTGCTTCCACTTTTATATCAACATCCAAAAATGGACTTTGAGTCTTTGCTTACAAGCTTGAAGTTTAAGAAAACTAAGCCTGAAGAGGTTACTGCAAATATTCCGTTTTTAATAAAGAAATTCAATAGTATAAGACACTCTAGCGAAAAAAGCGCACAAACAGATTGGCTAATGGGTCAGTTAAGAAGCAAAGCAATAGGAAATGTTAGTTTAAAACAACTAAGAAAGACTGTTGAAAAATCTTAATTGTAGTTTATAGGCTGAATTCAAGTCACAAATGCAACTTTTTGTTTAATCAAATTTAATGATAAAAATTCAATTGGTGATAAGAACCCCAATTTTTTTCTTGGTCTGTTATTTAACTTGTGTTGAACATATTGAATTTGTTGATTAGTAATATTTTCAAAAGAAGACCCTTTAGGAAAGTATTGCCTGATAAGCC
>Ga0208244_100310_pt1 | contig 54014 bp, 47 predicted proteins | sample SubbioCR12Aug_5A_FD_184828 | JGI IMG/M metagenome (GOLD analysis project Ga0208244, IMG submission 184828) | Serpentinite rock and fluid subsurface biosphere microbial communities from McLaughlin Reserve, California, USA - CR12Aug_5A (SPAdes) | ecosystem: Environmental > Terrestrial > Deep... | reverse complement strand
CTGATTGAATACAACTTTAATCGACCTCACCAAACCTTAAATTACCAAACCCCTATTGAATTCCATTTCCAACATCAAAAAGTGTTACCGATGTGCCCGTCAAGCGCAAGCTCTTGACAAAATTATTATTAATGCTATATTATATTATATTATTAATAAAAAATATATGGAAGAAGAACCAAGACTAAAACACCCGACTGAAAAAGAAGCAAAATTCGGCCGCAAAGTTCGATTCAAAATTTATTTTTTCAGACATGGCGACAAAGATGGAGAAATGCTCTCTCAAAATGGCGTTGAACAAGCTCAAAAAATTGGCTCTTCTTTAGAACCCACTCCCACAGTTAAGGGTTATAGTTCTCAATTCCCAAGAGCTCGATATTTTTCTGAAAATATTGTTGAAATGACCCGAGCAAAAAGAAAGCTTAATCTAAGACAAGGGTTAGATCTGGGAGAAGAAAATTGGTTCAATGAAGGTTTTGTTAATTGGTGGAGAAAACATGGGTTAAAGGGATATCTTGATTTGAAAGATCAACGCCCAGTAGTCAACACTCCATCAGCTGAAGAAGTAGCTGCCAGAGTTGCCCATCATTTTTTAACCCAAATAAAAATACCGGAAAAATGTTATAGCGGATCAGAAGTAACTCTTGTTAATACCTCTCATAGTGGAATTTTGGAACCATTTTTTATCGAGGCGTTGGGCAAGGCAATCGAAAAAGATCCAGTTAATAAAGAAGGAAAAGATTTTATAGAAAAAATGGGTGGGGCCTTCAATACTGCTGAAGGATTTGAGGTTGACGTTAAGATAGACGAAAATGGTGAAAAAACAGTAAAGTTAACTTTTCGGGGAAAAAATTATGAAGTAGATTTTGAAAGATTGGAAGAATTAGTCAAAAAATATCCCAAAGAATATCCTCAGGTGTTTCCCCTGGAAAAGCAAGAAAAACAAGAATAAAAAAAACTAAACAAATTATTGTAGATTATAGCTGCTGGCTTTTTTTATTTTAATAAAAATTGAAAATTATTTTCCCTTTTGTGCCACAAATCTTTTTTTTGCTTCTTCGGCTAATTCTTTTACTTTCTGCCAATCCAAATAAACTTTTTTACCTTCAAATAATTTTGCTCTTTCTGGATCAGTGAATTCATAACTAATAGTTGTATCCTTCATAAAGTCATCTAGATTTCTAGCGTCTCCTTTTCTAATATCTCTGTCAAATTTTACTCTAAAAGCTGTGGCTTGTTTTGTAAAACCACCAATTTTGTCAACATTGTCAAATCCAACTTTTTTTTGACCAGTTGCTACATCTTCAACAACTAAGGCATACTTAAATAATGATTCAGCAAACATACCACTGCCAACAATCGGAATAGCTTTTGTTTCGCCCTCCTTAACCCCACGTCTTGATAATTTCAGAACATGGATTAATTCATAAGCTTCATTTTCTGCTGCTAGCTTAACTGCTTGTTCGTTCTTCATTACCTCGGTTAATCCCACAAGCTGAGCTTGTTCTCTGTACTTTGCTCTTAATTTTTTGTTCTCTGGTTTTAATAATTCTTGTCTTTGCTCTGGTGATAATTGTGAAACTATTCTATTTAATTCTTGATTAATTATATTCTTTACTTTTCTAAAAAGATTAATGCTTGCTCCGTCCTCTTGTATCTCAATCTCGGTTATCCCGCTACCCTTATAAGCCGTTCCTCTGCTTCGTCTGCTTCCTTTTACCTTCCCAGTATTTCCAATTACTGAAGACGGCGTTTCCCTACTCACACCGAACCTACCACTTCCCTTAACAATATCTTCTCCTGTTTGTCCGTGCCTTAATTCATCTCCTCCTCTTGGATGAACAATTGTCACTTCTTCTGGGTATGCCGCACCAAATTCACTAGCATTTATTCTCCCTTCCAACGTTAATTCTTCAGTATCGTCAAACTCATATACCTGTCCATCTACTTCAAGCTTTATTTTTCCGCCAAACCTATTACCGTGCCTAGTTAAATCAATATAAGTTGTAGCAATAAATTTTTTTTCTTCTTCTTGTCTGCTTAATTTTACTTCATTCATATCTTTAATTTAATAAAAAATTAAGTTCTTTTTTAAACTGGTTGCTATTTTTATAAACTAAAATTTTTATTCCCAGTTGTTCAGCCCCAACAATAATGTCCGATCGATCATCAATATAAATTGATTCTTCTGGTTCAACGTTCGCTTCTTTTAAGGCGGCCTGAAATATTTTAATGTCCGGCTTACGCACACCAAAAAAACTAGAAATAATTTTAATTTTAAAAATATTACTCCAATTATATTTTTCCGCCCAATAATCAAACCATTCTCTTGGATTATTAGAAATAATACCCGTAATAAATTTTGCCTTGAGCTGTTTGATAAAATCAAAAAGCTCCGAATTCGAAATTACGTCGTCTCTAATCAACGTTTTGATTTCTTCGACATTCAAATCGCTTCCAAAATTATTCATTACTTCCTGAAAATATTTTTCTTCGGTAATTTTTCCCAAAGTAAAATCTTTCCAATATTGATAATCGTGCATGGCTTTGTATAGAGCGCCGCTATCAATTACGTGAGTTTTTTCATAATTAGTAATCGTCAATTTAAAATCAAGTTTTAAAAGAACGCCAGCTGAATCAAAAAAAATAGCTTTTATCATTTAGCTCTTTTTAAAATCTTAATGAGACCGATTCTAGCGTCAATCTCTAATAAATCATTATCTTTGATAATTCTAGTTCCGTTCTCAGTAGCAATTACGCAAGGAACACCGAGTTCGCGAGAAACAATTGCCGCATGCGAAGAAAGACCTCCCTGATCTGCAATAATAGCCGCTGCTCTTTCCATGGCCGGAACAAAATCAGGAGTAGTAAATTGAGCAACTAAAATGTCTCCTTTTTTAACCTTGCCGATCTTGTCTTTATCTAAACAAATTTTTGCCCTACCCCTTATCACCCCGCCCAAACAAGCCATTCTCCCTTGTATTTCTTTAACTTCATCAACCTTAACAAAATATTTATTCTCTAGTTTCTTAATTTCTTTTGGATTAACCACAAGTTTTGTCACCGCGTTTTTAACAACCATCGCATAATTTTTAAACCTTTGCTGCATTTCTTTTTTACTTGGGAGAGGTTTACCCTTAAGAGCATCAAAAAACTCCGGAGCAGAAATTTCCATTATCCAGTCTGGATTAAATTTTGATCTTTTGGCCACTTCGTCATAAACAAAACTAGCGCCATGATCAGCCATAAAAAAAGATTCAACCCTTCGATTTCTCACATATGAATGAAGACGGGCCTGGTTGATAATTTTCTTAAAATCTGCCCTTGGTTTAATCTGTTTCAATGCCCATTGATAATCTTCCCGTAGTTTTTGAGGAGAGCTATCATAAATTAATTGTTCAAGAGTTTTTTTATCCTGCCAGGCTTGTTTAATTCTTCCAATCATATCTTTGGAAGTATAAGCTCTACTAGTAGCTAAGCCTCTATTAATATAAGCAAACCTATTCAAATGTTTATTAATAACATCCTTGGCCCAAACAGACAAATTATTTAATTTTTCCCTGTGTTTTTTAAATTCTTTAGCAATTTTCATTAATTTCCATTTTTCTTCTGCTACCTCGGTCATTTCTTTGGGATCGGTAAAAATTAAAACAAATTTTCTAAAATCTGGGTGGTCTCCTTTAATGTATTTTAATAATTCTTCTTCAATCTTAGATTCATAGTAAACATCAATGGGATGCTGCGCATACCAGGGACAGGCTATCTCGCGATAATTTTTAAGTAAGTCTCTAATAGTTTTTTCAATTTCCTTGTTTGTTTTCTTGACCCAATCTATTTTTTTAAACTTTAATCCTAATTTATAAAGATGTTCGGCCTTTTTTAATTGTTTTTGACAATATTTTTCTATCCAGCCATCATTCTTTTTTAAATATCCAACAACTTCTCTTTCAAAGGCATCATATTCTTTGGCTGGCCAATACATCATATGATTAAGATAAACTCTATTAATGATGTGATTTTTAAAACCAGCTTTACTGGCTATTCTATGATCAAAGCTTGAGTTAATCATAAAACGTAAAAAAATGGGCAATCTACCAGAAGGCTTAATGCGCCACTTTTTAAATCTCATTATTGCTCCCGCCATATTTTTTTATTTAAGTTCTTATTAAGTTATTATTATCACTTTATCAAATTTTCTTTTATTTGTCAAGCTTTTAATAATCGTTATCACTCCATGATTAGCATTAACATCAACCAAATCTCCATCTTTTAAAACTTTGGTGGCGATTTTGGTAGCAATAATACAAGGCACGCCCATTTCTCTAGAAACAATGGCTGCGTGACAGGTAACACCACCTTCATCAGTCACAATGGCCGCAGCTTTTTTAATGCCAGCGATGTAATCTGGCCTTGTCATCACTGCCACCAATATATCTCCTTTTTGAATTTTATGACATTCTTTAGCGCTTTTAATAATTTTTACCCTACCCCTAATCTTACCACGCGAAGCTGGCAAACCTCGAAAATCATTAATTTGCTCACTGTTTTTATCAACAAAAATTTTTTTCTTTGTTTTGTCAACCTCTGATCCGCTAATAATCTCGTATTTATCGCCAAGTTGATAGAATAAACATTTTTTCATTCTTTTCCTACACTCAATCGGAGAAAATAATTTTACATCATCAAAAAGACTAATAATTTCTGGTGAAATTAGATATTTAATTTCATCTAAGCTATAACCAAAGCGTCTGCCGATTTCTTCGATTAATAAGCTTCCATAATGAGTTGACCAAAAGGTCATTTTTTTTCGCTGATCTTGCCAATAAATAAAATCTTCAGAAATTTCTAAAAGAACTTTTAGTAATTTTGGCAATTTTAATTTCCCCAATAACTTTCTTTTTTCTTTCAAATTATTAATCGGCGTAAGTTTAATTCTTTTTATCTCCTTCTTGATATCAACATTGCCAACAATTACTCCTTTTATCTCCTTAATAAAATGCTTGGTACTTAAAATATTATTATCAATATAATTATTTTTACTCCAGAAAAATTTTTTTTGATGATTTAATAAAGATTGCCAAATATTTTTAAACTTTGGTAATTTTTTAATTATTTCTTGAACTGATTTACCTAAAAATAATTTTCGAGTTAACTCGTTTTCTTTGATTTTTTTAACAACTTCAAGTAAAGAAAGTTCTGCTTCATTAATAAATGATTGCGTGACTGGTGCAGTCAAAATAGTAAAATATTTGAATTGAAATTTGTCGAGATCCTCGTTTTTTAAAAATTCTTTGATCTTATTTTGAATTAATTGATCGGTGATTAAAGCAAAACCGTCAATTAATGAGCTTGCACTAAAAAATCTTTTTTCTCGCTCAAAATATTCTTGATATAATTTTTTTAACTCTTCATTAGATAGTTTTGAAATATTAATTTTGTTCAGCATCATACAAAAAGACCACCATTTTTTATGATCTTCAACCCATGATTTTATTAATTTTTTCGACAAATTATTGGTTTTCAGAGCAATATTGATAATTCTTTTAGCCACTTTTTTTAAATCGATCATATCTAGATACCAGTCGCAAGTTCTTTTTTCATAAAAACCAAGGTGAGAATTAAAATGACATCCCATTTTTCTTTTTTCCTTGAGGCTTTCGGCAATAACGCCGATGGCTAAAAAATGAGGGCAAGCATCAAATCTTTGACGATACCATTGAGTTTTTTTAAGCTTTTTAAGGTTTTTAATGATTAACCCTTGTTGATATTTCATAATTTTACTTTCTTCTCATTTTCCATTAAATTATGTAAATTACCAATTTCCCAGTAATTATCTTTTTTCCTTATTCCCAAATCATCGTTTTTTATATTATAAATCTTAACCTTTAAATTAGTAATTTCTTTGGCGGCTTCAAGAAAAAACAAACAATTTTCTAATTTATCATCAGTATAAACGACTTGATTATATCCTTCTTTAACTTTTTCATTCAATATTTTAATTAACATTTCTTTGGTTTTTTTATTGGAATTGCCAAAATCAAAAGTGCTATAAATTTTTTGAAAATAAGGCTCGACATTGAAAAATCCTTGCTTCAAAAAATATTCGGCTCGCCAACCAATCGATCCCTGGAGACCAGAAGTAAAAACTTCGTTATTTTTAGTCCAGGAAAGGACTTCTTCAAATCCATCGGCTATTTTAATTTTATAAAGACCAAATCTATATGGTTTTTCATAAGCTCTTTCGTAATCAAGCGGAGAAATCTTTTTTAAATCATAACCAAGTGACTCAACGTATTGATCGTAATTTTCAAAACCAGTATTTTTGTTCCATTCTTCTAGAAATAAAGTGTTAGCCAAATCCCAAATGTATAATGTTTTACTCATTTTATTTTCCTAATTATCCCTTTGTTGGCGTCTACTTCGACCAAATCACCGTTTCTTAAAACCTTAGTAGCTACTTTAGTCGCTACAATACTCGGCATACCTAGTTCTCTGGCGACGATTGCCGCGTGACAAGTCATACTACCTTCATCAGTAATAATAGCTGCTGCTCTTCTTATGGCTAAGATATAATCCGGGGATGTCATGTGGGCCACCAGTATTTCTCCGTGTTTAAATTTATCAACATTCTTCGCATCTATAATTATTCTAACAAAACCCCTGGCCAAACCTTTATTACCAACACGACCCTTTAAAACAAACTTTCGACTTTTTTTATTTTGTACTCGAATAAAATCATTAATTATTTGTTTAGCCTTAGAATTATCTATTATATTTACTTGACCAAATTTATTAATAACTATAACGCAATGATTGTGCCTAGCTCTAAGACGTTTTATGTTTACAAAATCACCGGCAATTAAAGATTTTTCCACCTCCTCAAGTGTCATATAATTAACTAACCTTCTAGCTATTTTCAAACGCTGGCTAATTTCTTTTAAAACTCTTTCGGCATGCCAATGAAGTTGTGTAAAAAGTTCTTTTTTATAATCAACTAAATATATTGAGCTTCTTATTATTTCTAGTAATTTTTGAGATTTTTTATTAAGTTTATACTTATCTACAATATTTTTCTGTCGCCTTTTTAAAGATAGTGAATAATTTTTAAGGTATTTATAGTCTCCCAGAACTCTATCCTTACCTTTCTTGAATAAATTTTTAGTTTCTTTAATAAAATGATTTATCTTATAATGAGTAACGCCGTAATCATACGGCAACCAAACATATTTATTTTGGTGATTTTTAAGTAAAGCTCTCATTTTTTTGTTAAGTTTAAAATTTTTTGAGGATAAAATTATTTTTAATAATTCTAATCTCTCTCTCTGCACAAAAGATATTTTATTTGATAAAATTAATGTTTCAAAATCATCCTCGGAAATTCCTTTTTTAAAAAAATCATGTTTAATCCTGTCAGAAAAATTACCGAGAGCTATAGCTAGCGGCTCAGCATAGGGATAAATATCTCTGTAACTATTTATTATCTTTTCATAATCTTTTAATAAAGATTTCCTATCGACTAGAGTGTATTCGAACGTCGCCAGTCTAGATATTAAACGTTTTAAATTTTTTGCTCTTTGAAGAAATATTTTTTTTATTTTATTAATATGATTAGGATGTTTTAAAACATAACCCTGAAAACGACTTGATAATTTATCAATACAAGTTGTTTTATCGGCACACAAAAATCCTTCTTCTTTTCTATTTAACCAAACAGTATTTCCTAAATTAAAACCAGCATAAACTTCTTTGACTGCATAATAAGTCATTCCAAGTCCACAACCCAAAAGCCACTGAATAGACGACACTCTTGATTTTCTTTGAATGTAATATAGTTTCATTTTATTTTCCTAATTATCCCCTTATCAGCGTCTACTTCAATTAGATCGCCTGTTTTAAAAACTTTAGTTGCTATTTTGGTTCCGATAATACAAGGAATGCCCATTTCACGAGAAACAATTGCGGCATGACAAGTCATTCCTCCTTCGTCGGTTATAATTGCCCCTGCTTTTTTAATGCCAGCCATAAATTCTGGCCGAGTCATCGAAGTTATTAAAACTTCACCATTTTTCATCATGGAGATTTCTTCAGGAAATCTTAATATCCTAACGCGCCTCCTTACATTCCCCGATGAAGCAGGAATTCCCTTAACTATAACTGCCTCAAGCGATTTAAAGTCTAATTTCATTTCTCTTTTTAATCTTTTAGCTTGTTCACCATTTAGAATCCCCGTTTTTTTATTAAGAGAATAAAAAACAACACATTTTTTTCTCTGTTTTAATATGTTTTTATCAATTTTTTTAGTTCGTAAAATTTCTGAAAGTTCTGGTGGATAAATATAAACTAAATCATCGTAGGAAATCTTTGTTCTCCTGGATAATTCTCTTAAAAAGATAATCAAATAATGATTAGCTAAAAGATTGGACTTTTTTCGCTGATCCTGCATGCAAGAAAAACTTTCCATCATTAAAACAAAGATTTTCAATTTCTTGTCTCCGCCAAGTCTTTTTATTAATTCTTGTTTTCTTTTGTTTAGAATTTCAAAACGTTCTTTTATTTCTTTTATTAATTTCCTGGGGTTATCTCCTTTTTTTATCAATTGTTTAATTTCCTTAATAAAAAAATTAGCCGAAATTTTTTTGACTCTGGCATAATTGTTTAATAACCAGTGATATTTTTTAACATGATTATTAATAAGCTTAATAAAATGTTTGTCTTTCTTAAGAAAAAAATCAAAATTTTTATAATTTATTGATGATTTATTATTTTGTACATATAAAAAAATTTTTAATAAACCTTCTTTTTCTTCTATAAAAAAAGTCTTTTTTTCTGACTCAGTAAGTTTGCTAAAATATTCATAAATTTTACCCTTATCCTCTTCCTTAACGATCTGATTTAGATATTTTGGAAATTTTTCATCAGCATAGGCAGCGAAAGGATCGGCTAAAAGACCGAAGCTGTAGGCATCGTAATAAAAATTACAAAATTTTTCAAATAATTCCTTGAATTGATTGTTGTCAATTTTTTTAAAATCAACCTCATCTAGCTTCCTGCAAAATTTATAATATCGATTAAGAAAATATCGCCATTTTTTAATTATTTGACCTAGAAAATTCTGGTCTTGATATGTTTTGTTAAAAATAAAATCTCCAATTTTCTTCATATCTTTTTCTTCATAGCTATAACTAAACTCTCCATTTTCAACAAAACATACCAAATATTTAAGAGCTATAGGATAATTTTTAGACAGGGTTATAGTAGAAGCATAACTTGGCCCATAGGTTAAAAATGGAATGGCTGGACCTTTTTGCTCCCACCAGATTGGATTTTTAATCCCCTTAATCGGGCTTATATATTTTTTCATTTTATTTTCCTAATTATCCCATTATCAGCGTCTACTTCAATTAGATCGTCATCCTTAAGGTTTCCAAGAATATTTCGCACTCCAGCCACACAAGGTATTTTTAATTCACGGGCAACAATCGCCGCATGGCAAGTTAAGCCACCGGTTTCTGTTAAAATAGCACTAGCTTTTCGCATAATTGGTAAATAATTAACATTGGTAAAAGGCGCAACAAGAATTCTTCCTGTTTTAAATTTGTGAATATGACTAATGTTCAAAATAACGCTTACCCTTCCCTTTATTTTACCCAAAGACGCAGAAATCCCTTTAAGGATTTTAATTCTATTAAAATTAGTGGCTAATTTTAAATATTTCAAATCACCATTATTGATTTTCCCTTCCCGCATTTTATAAACCCAACTCTCATTTCTTTTGGGAGAAAGTTTGAATTTTTCTGCTTTTAAAAATTTAATTATCTCTTCTGGTGAATACTGAAAAAATAAGTGCACCCTATCAATGTTTTTTGTTGAAAGTTTATGTTCAGCCATGCGACGCAAAAAAATGTTAACTTTATTTAAAGTTTCTTTCTTTCTCTCATTATAAAGGTACAATAATTCTTGCAATAATTTTATTCTAAGAAGAGTTTTTTTATTTAGCTGTTTTTTTATTTCTTTAATTTTTTCTACTCTGACTTCTACTTCTAATAATTCTTTTCTAAATTCCCTGATTGATTTTTTCTTTATTTCTTTAGTCTGATTTTTAATATATTTTTTGTCAATGATTTCCCCCAAATAATCATGAATTAACCAATAAAAATGGTTAACAATTATTTTAAAATCTTTTTCTCTTTGCCCACTAATAAAATATTTATATAGAGCGAAAAGAAATTTTTCGTAATTTGTTTTTTGGCTTGAGGAAAGAATAAAATTAAAAAAGTTTTCTTTTTTAATAAGAGAAAATCCTTCTAGATCATCGAAAAAATGCTTTCTGAATTTCTTGACATAATAAACCTGAAATAAAAAACCAAGCGTGTCAACAAAATAAGCGTATTCTTGATAATATTTTAAAATTTTCCTTACTCTCGTTTCTCCGCTTGAGACTAGAATCTTGTTTCTAAATAATTTATTAACAGGAAATTTTATTAATTTTAATAATTCCTTACTAATAATTTTCTCATTAATTTTTATTTTTTTGATATACCGCGGGTGACTAAAAAATAAATCAAGCGCTTTCGTACCTATTTTTCCCAAACTTTTAGGGAATAATCCATATGTCACCTTATCATAAATAACAATTAAAACATCATCTTCTTGTTTCAGATTAACATTTAAAAGTTTCTTAAAATCATAATTTGAAAGATTAAAATAACCCGGAAAAAATGGCGTTGTCCTGCTTTTATAAACTAAATTATATTTCATCTTATTTTATTTTCCTAATTATCCCCTTGTTGGCATCAACTTCAACCAGGTCACCGTCTTTTAAAACTTGAGTTGAAATTTGAGTGCCAACAATACAAGGCACGCTTAACTCGCGAGAAACAATGGCCGCATGGCAAGTAATACCGCCCTCATCGGCAATTATAGCTTTTGCTTTTTTCATCACAGGCAAAAATTCAGTTCTTGTCGTCATGGTCACCAAGATATTTCCTTTTTTCATTTTTTTAAAATCACTAACGCTTTTAATTATTTTAACAAAACCCTTAACTAAGCCCTTATTACCAATCATTCCTTCGATCTGGACTGTTCGCTTTAAAAAAGATTTTTCTAAAAGATCAATTATTTTCTCTGCCTTTCTACCAATAAACCAAGAATATTTCCAAGAACGATGATACAACATGAAACAACACTCCCATCTTTTTTTCAGATTTTTTATATTCCTTTTGTTTTTAATAAGATCAATTTCTTGGGCAGTCAAAGCTTTCAAATAATCAATTTTTACGCCAGTTCGCCTAGAATATTCTTTTATAATTTTAAATAGAGTGTCTTGAATTTTACAAGCATATGTCTTGCGAAAATCTCGCCAAAAATTAAGAAACTCAAAAAAATAAAAAATATTCTTTAGATTTTTAGAAAATTTATACTGGAAAATAAATTTTCTTCTTTTTTCTAATGTGTCTTGGCGCTCGTTTTTTATTTTTCTATATTTTTCTTTTTCTATTTTTATGTTTTTTATTATTTTATCTATTCTTTTTGAAAAATAACTAAAATCTAACTCAAAAACATCGTTCCAACCATTATTAATCCAGTAATATTTATCCCGGTGTCTTTCAATATCTTTTCTGGTTATTTTCCCTTTTATTTTTTTCTTAACTAATTCAAAAAGATCCAAATATTCTTTTTTCAAAAAAGATTTTTTTAAAGATATCGTCATAACATTGATTACTTCTGGTGGTAAATTCTTACCATAATATTTGTCAATCTGTTCTTCTAATAAATCATCGCCCCAAGGATCATAAAGCTCAATTAACGCAGCGTGATACCAAAATTTAAAATAACGTCTATCTATTTCTCTGTGAATGCTAATAATTTCATCCAAATTTAAATTTTCTATTTTCTTTTTTTTAAAATTTAGGCAAAAATTTAATTGCTGATCAGCAATTTTTTTCCATTGAAAAAATAGTTTTTCAATATACTGCTTATCTTTTTCTTGTTTTTCAATAATTTTAATGGCTAATTTCTTTTCCTCTTCTGAAAAAAAATAACCATAATTATCTTCTTTACAATTATAAAAAAATCCTCCTTTCGCTCTAGCAAAAGCTCCACAATATGGTGTAGCAATAAAGAAAGGAATACAAGCCCCACCTTGACGATATAATTTTCGAGAAAATATTTTTTTAAAATTATATTTCATCTTATTTTATTTTCCTAATTATCCCCTGATTAGCATCGACCTCAATCAGATCGCCATCTTTTAAAACCTTGGTGGCAATTTTAGTACCAATAATACAAGGGACGTTTAATTCTCGACTAATAATTGCAGCATGAGAAGTAATACCACCATCATTAGTCACAACTGCCTTGGCTTTTTTCATTAAAGACACAAATTCGGGACGAGTCATGCCAGTAACTAAAATATCCCCCTTTTTAAATTTATAAAATTCTCTATACTGATGAATTATTTTGACCCTTCCTTTAACTTTTCCCGAGCAAGCGCCCATACCACTTAAAGATTCGATTTTATTTATATTTATATTAATACTAATTAAATGATGAAGTTGATTTTTAACTTTTGAGCCGAAGAAAGTAAAAAATCTTTTATGGGAATGAATAGCTAAAAATAACTTTTTACGTTTTTTAACTTCTCGATTAAATCTTTTTCTGTTTTTTAATATTTTTTTTAATTCCGTAATGTCAAAAAGTTTCAAGCCTTCAAAATTTAACTTATATCTTCTGGAAAACTCTTTTAAAAACCGATTTTCGCAATAAATAAATTTAAGAGCGTTTATTTTTCTCAAATCTGTCCAGTGTGAAAAAAACACGCTAAGATTAGATAATTCGCGTATTCTTTTGTTAAACTTTATTCTTTTTAACAAATTTTTTCGCTTTTTTTTGTTTGACGAAAATTGTTCATTTCTTTCCAAGATTGTCTTTTTTAAATCGCCCTTTAATAATTCTTTAATTTCTTTAATTAGTTCATTTATTGAATATTCCACACTCATTCCCCAATTACCCTTCAACCAGCAATATTTTTGAAGATATCTCTTGATCGCTCGACAATTTAATACTTCAAGAGGACTCTCTAATATTTGCCTATTAATTTTATTCTTTCTAACATCAACCGCTATTTTAATTAATTCTCTTTCTACTTTACTAGTTAATGACTCTTTTTCTGGTAAGGTTAACACCTGAAAAAATATGCCAATATTTTTGAAATATTTATACCGACAAAATTTTTTTAGTTCTTCTACTAAGATTCTCTCGCCACCAAACATAAAGGAATCAATAACCATATCTATCTGCCTAGCTTTGAAAACCGATGACCAAAGTTGGTCATGCAATCTCCATAAAGTTTTTTCAGATAAAGACGATAAATCTATCTTTATTATTTTTTCGAAAACTAAAGAAAAAACTTTAGTCCTATTCTGCCACTTTTTAAACCACTCTTGCCAATATTTTTTGTTTTCAAGATATTTGTTTAAAATCTCTTCAGCTAAAATATTTTGATCTTCTACTAAGGTCATCCAGTGGGTTTTTTCTTGATAAAAAAAATTAATTGCCCCTTTGTACTGATTTTTCAGGCAAATAATTCCCTGACCAACGGCATGAGCCGGCAAACTAATAAAAATAAGAGATCCCTCACAAAACTCATCATACCACTCTTTGTTTATATTTTCTTTTAAAAATTTCATTTTATTTTCCTAATTATTCCTTTATCAGCATCAACCTTAACCTGATCACCTGTTTTCAAAACTTGCGTAGCAATTTTGGTGCCAACAACGCAGGGAATTTTAAGCTCCCGCGAAACAATCACTGCGTGACAAGTAATACCGCCTTCATTGGTAATAATCGCCCTAGCCTTTCTAATGGCTGGCATAAAATCAGGAGTGGTGTTACTGACCAATAGGATCTCGTCTTTTTTCATTTTGTCAGAATCTGAGGCGCTTTTCAAATAACGAATTCTGCCAAAAACAATACCCCTTGATACTGACAATCCTTTTATCTCTTTCACTTTTTTTTGAACATTTTCTTCTTTAGTAATTTCTGAAATTATTTTCGATCCTTGCTTTTTATTTAAAAAATTAATTTTACCGTTTGAAAATACTATAACAGAATTTTTTTTTCTTTGATTAGCGAGCCCTTTAAAAAATCTTTTGTTTTTAATTAAAAGATTTTTTAATTCATACCAAGACAACCAATAAACTTGATTGAGATTCAAGCCAACCCTTCTTCCTGCTTCTTCGTATAACGGAGTAATGGCAAAGTGACACTGAGTTAAAATTTCTTTCTTGCCATCCATTAAAAAATAAAGATCATCTAAAACATTCAAATAATATCGACAAAGACTATTAATTTTGTATTTTTTTATCAGTTTTTCTTTTTGATTTTTTATCTTCTGGTAGTCGGTAAATTTCATCTGTTGTTTTTTCATTTCAGACAAAAGTTCTCGAAAATATTGAAGAGTAGCAACCAAGCTAGCGTAATCAAAAATAATCCATTGGTATTTTTTCGAGTGCGCTTCAATCAGCTCATCAAGCTGCTTCTTATTTTTTGCTTTTTTGCTTAAATCAAGTAATTCTTTTTTTTCTCTCTCAATAAAAGACTGATAAGAAGAATTAATTAAAACTTGATAATCTTTATCAGAAATTTTTAATTGATTAATTAAATAATTGTTTAAAAATTGATAAAGTTTTTCCTTAAGAAAAAAGGGCAGTGGTTCGCCATAAGGCGCTGATTGATGATAGAGTTCGATATATTTTTCTTTCAAGATAATTATTTCTCTGTTGGATAATTCTTTAAAATTAGTAGCATTAAGCAAACAAACAAAATTAAGAAATTTTTTAGCTTGTTGAATGAAAATTCTTTTTATTTTACTAACATATTTCTTATCTTGATTAATTTTCTTGAAGATAAAATCAATATTTTTTTGATTAGCTCTATGCGAACCATAAATTCTTGCCCAACCATTTTGATAAATAAAACAAAGCGGACTAACACCGCAAGCCACGCTTTTTTTAATATCGCCAGACCAAACACTAGCTATTTCTTCTGTGGCTAAAATAGGATAATCTCCTCTTTCATGAACAAAATGATATTTCATAATTTTATTCTAAAATTACTACTTCGGCTTTTCTACCAACTAGGCCTTCAAATTCCACTTAGCTGGCAATTAAGCTCTCACTCAAGTATGGCGGAGAAATTCGATCTGACGCCAATTTTCATACTAATTTTTTCTGCGGGTTTTTTGATTGAATGCTTTTTAATATTTTTATAAAAAATTGTTTAATCTTAATTTTAATAAAAATAGAATATCTTCTTTGAGATGTTCTTTTGCCCAAGCTTTTTGTTTTTCATTTAATAACTCGCCCATGCCAGAAAGAACATCTCTCTCGTCAAATTCATCCATTGTCTTAATAAGTTTCTTTAGAAATTCTTTATACGTCATCTTCATGCGATCTTCAATTATTTTTGTGTTAATCGGCCAATTATGTTTTAGAAAAAAATGTATATCAAAAAGATCTCTGTTGGTTTTTCCGACTCTCTCATAGGCAGCGCAAAATTTATGAGCTGTCATGTCGCTCCGAACCATTACTTGCATAGAAATACCCAGAAATGATTTTATCTCATAACTTGAACCAAATTGACGGCGATTAATGTCTATTTTAACATTTTGCGCTCCTTCTTCTTTTTCGGCGTATGACAAAACGTAGCAAAGGTTAAATCTCTTTTTTTGTGCCTCTTTTAGTTCTCCATATTCTTCTAAAATTTTTTTAAAATGCTCAAATATATAATCCTCTTTTTCGACATTAAGTAAATCAAAATCCAAATCAACAGAAAAACGATCTAAGCCATAAAAAAGGACAGCGGCGGTACCGCCTTTAAAGCCCAGGAAAGAACTGATCGTTGGGTCAGTAAAAACATTTTTTAAAATTTGAACAAGGATATTCCCATGTTTTGCTTTATCTAAAGCCATAGTATTTTTTATTTTAAACTATCCTTATGGTCTTGGTGAAGCATTTTAATCATTCCTGCCATTCTCCTGTTGCCTCCGTAGATAGGTAAAATTTCATAAACTTTATCCCAATTTAAAGATGATAAATTATCAAAGTGATAATTTTTGTGCAAGTAAATAATATCTAAAAAAGCTCTTTCCGGCGAAGCGATATTATAATTTTCTTTTAGTTCTACCCCTTTTTGATTGGTAAGTATCGTATTTTTAATTTTTTTATAAGCATATTTTTGACCATCGCATTCAATTTCTTTTGTCTGATAGGAAACAACAAAAATCTGGCCATAGGATTGAAAATTTATGCCAGCCGCTATTAAAACTGTTTCTAAACTAATATATGCCGGCGTATATATTTTCGTGGCCAATTCATATTTATCGTAATTTTTATCCTTGGAGTAAATGCCTTTGCGAATAGAATATAACTTGCCGACCCTAACGTAGCGATTAATTTTTTTCTTAATAAAATTAACATCCGATTCGCCCCAAATCAAAATAATATCATTAAAAGTAAAAACTGTTTTTTTTGACCTCATCAAGTCAAGAAGATGATCTTTTCGCATATTTTTGTTGCTTATACTCTAAAGGTACCCAAATATGGGTACCTTTAGTCTACATTGATCAATCTTTTTGTCAATCAAGACTTGTGGATAATTTTTTATACTGCTTAGATTGAGCTCGATACAAACTAAAAAATCACCTTTTCAGCAATTTTAATCTTTTCCGTATTTTATTCTAAAATTACCACTTCGGCTTTTCTACCGACTAGATTTTTGAATTCTTCGGGACTAGCTTTTATTTCTGAAAAAGTATTGTAGTGCATTGGAATAACAATTTTGGGATCGATTATTTCAACTGTCTCAACAGCTTCTTGGAGGTTCATAGTATAAGTCCCGCCAATTGGTAAAAAGGCTAAGTCAATTTTCCCCAATTCTGACATTTCTGGAATTTTGTCAGTATCGCCGGCATAATAAATTCTTTCACCATCTATCTGTAAAACAAAGCCCACTCCCTTACCGCGCGGATGAAAAGGTTTAATTAAATTATAAGCTGGCACAGCCTTGACTGCAAAACCACTAATCTGTTTTTCTTCATTCTCTTTAATATCAGTCCCGCCAATTAAAACTCGAGTTTCTTTTTTTCTTAAAACTTCAATTGATTTCTCGTCATAATGATCATGATGACGATGAGTAATTAAAATCAAATCTGCTTTTTCTCCTGATCTTACTTGATAAGGATCAAAATAAATAACAAATTCCAAACCAATGGCTTCGGACGGTGGAATTTTAATTTTAAAAGATGCGTGACCAAGATGGGTAATCTCTAATTTGCCGAGATTAAACACTTTAGCCATATTTTTTAAGTTATTGGTTTACTAAATTCTTAGGTTATAAAAGTGATTCGTCTCTAATTTTCATCCAGATTTTACCAACTATATTTTGACCATCTTCTTTTGGTCCAATCCCCCAAAAACTATCAACTGGCGAGTTTTCAATGATTTGTTTTTTGCCTGTTTTTTTTAATCTTTCTCTGACATCTTCGTGCTGCTCGGCCTTAGCGCGAAAAATTTCTTCCATCACTGAAACTTTTATTTCGTGCCAATTGGCTGATACTTTATCTTTGTATTTAATGGAAATTTGTTTGACTGCTTCCGGGCTACCAACTAACAAAATTTTTTGAGCTAAATCGGGTGCGGAAATATAAAATTTTTTCCAATGATAAGCATGTTCAGCAGTAGGAAAAGTCAATCCCCAAATATTTATCCGATGAGCAGAAAAACTATCGAAAACGTGAAAAGCTGGAGTAAAAAAATAAATTGCTTCGTCGGTTTCTTTATTTAAATCTTGGCTTGAATCTGGGTACATAAAAATTTTAAAAAATGTTTTTTGATGAATGCTCTGCCAGATCCTGATTTTAGATATTTTTCAAATTGAAATGCTTTATATTTATCTTCAATTGCAAAATAAAACATTAAATTTATGGGTAAACGTTTAGAAGTCGCTATCACCTGACCTTTCTGATGTCTTTTTATTCTATCTTTTAAATTATCTGTACAACCTAAATAGTATCCGTCTTTACATTTTAAACTATAGACATAATACATAGATTTCAACAACGGACATTGTCACGTCGTAGTCACGATAAATTCCGACTTCGCTTAAGCTTCGTCGTGACAAAGACGGAGATGGAGAGATTCGAACTCCCGATACCTTGCGGTATACACGCTTTCTCCCGCACAAAACGGAAGGGATGGGATTCGAACCCACGGTACCTTGCGGCACACGGTCTTTCCAGGACCGCCAATTAAACCACTCTTGCACCCTTCCGTTTTAAGCGGGATTGTCCGCCAGAGGCGAATCTGTCTTGGTCATGACAATTTGTTATCCCACCTTAACAAGAACAAACTAGAAACAATTAAACGCACTAGGCCTTTATGCGACCTCTCCTTTGTATTATTTTATTAAATTTTCCTTGAAAAATCAAGGCCCATCCTCATCCTCTTTTCTTTTCTCTCCGCAAATTACCTTCTCAACATTAATGTATTAACACATTAATTCGAAGAAATAAAGCTTAAAAAATGAAAAGAAATAATAAAAAAAGAACGAAATAAAAAAGTAAAAAAAATAAAATATAAATAAAAAAAATTAAAAAGAGCAAAATAAAAAATAAAAAAGGACCGGCCCGCGCGCGAACAGAACTGCGCGGGCCGGTTAGTGATACGATCAGTGACGACCGTTTTGACCGTGCCCATTCGGACGATGGCACGTTCGGCACCGGGACGACCTCTTGCTTCGCTTGTTCATACTGCCGTCCAAGCCAAGCATTTTGGCCATCTGCCGCCGACATTCACGGGAACGGGGCTTCCACGGCCCGATCATCACTTGGAACTTAGCGACGTCCCCAGATGTTATTTCCCTGAGGTTTAAACGAACACGCATTTTTCTCCTTTGTTTTCTTGCTTACCGACACATCCGCGAGCAACCACAAACGTCAGCTAAGGACCCATACAAAGCCTCCTTTGACAAACAATTCTCTATTTTAATAAAAAAAATAAAATTAGTCAACTAATAAAGTTAACTAATTTTATAAATACTTTCTAAATTTATTTTCTCTTTTCTGCTTTTAAAATTTCTAAAGTTGTTTTAATAACTGCATCTGAGGTTAAAGAAATAGAATCAATGCCCGCTTCAACCAAAAATTTGGCAAAATCAGGAAAGCTTGAGGGAGCATCACCACAAATACCAACTTTTCTTTTATATTGACGAGCTGTTTTAATTAATTGTTTGATCAAAATTTTAATCGCTTCATTCCTTTCATCAAAAATATGAGCAATTAATTCTGAATCTCGATCCAAACCAAGTGTTAATTGAGTTAAATCATTCGAACCAATTGAAAAACCATCAAAAATTTTGGCAAATTCTTTAGCTAAAATAACATTGGAAGGAATCTCGGCCATGACATAAACCGCCAAAGATTTTAACTGACGGCTGACAACTGACGGCTGACGGCTTCTCAAACCAAAAGAATCAATAATTGCTAAAACTTTCTGACCTTCTTCAACGGTCCGACAAAACGGCACCATTACCTTAACATTATCTAAACCAAATTCTTCGCGAATTTTTTTAATTGCTAAACACTCTAAAGCAAAGGCGTCTTTATGTTTCGGATCATAATATCTGGAAGCGCCGCGCCAACCAAGCATTGGATTTGATTCTTTTGGTTCATATAATTGGCCACCAATTAAATTAGCATATTCGTTCGTCTTAAAATCAGAAAAACGAACAATCACGTCCTTGGGATAAAAAGCCGCGGCTAATTTACCAATGCCATAAGCTAAATTATCAATAAAAAATTGTTTTTTGTCTGACCAGCCAGCCGTTAAAAGATCAATCTGTTTTTTCAACTGACCAGATAATTTTTTATAGTTCAAAAGCGCCAATGGGTGAATTTTAATATAATTATTAATAATAAATTCTTCGCGCGCCAAACCAATTCCTTCAACTGGCAAAAAAGATAAGGCAAAGGCCTGATCTGGCTCACCTAAATTTAACATTATTTTAGTTTTCGGTTTTACTATTTTTTTCAAATTAATTCTCTTGATTTCAAAAGGGATCAAGCCTTGATAAATAAAACCATTTTCTCCTTCAGCACAAGAAATAGTTATTTTCTGATTATTCTTTAAAATTTTAGTGGCTTGATTAACACCAACAATACAGGGAATGCCCATTTCTCGAGAAACAATCGCCGCATGGCAGGTTCGTGAACCCTTTTCAGTAATAATAGCTGAAGCAATTTTCATAATTGGTTCCCAATCTGGATTAGTGGCGGTCGTGACTAAAACTTCGCCTTTTTTAAATTGATGAATTTCTTTAACGCCATGAATAACCCTGACTGACCCCTGACCTATTTTATCGCCAACTGACAAGCCTTGAGCTAAAATTTTAATTTTCTCTGGCTTGTTAATTTTATAAATCTCAATAAAATTTAAATTTCTTTTTGAAGTGACTGTTTCTGGTCTGGCTTGAACAATATAGAGTTGATTATCTCGACCATCTTTGGCCCATTCGATGTCCATTGGTTTTTGATAATGGTCTTCAATCAAACAAGACCAACGCGCCAAAGTTAAAATTTCTTGATCAGTTAAAACAAACTTATTTTGATCTTCTTTAGCTACTAATAATTTTTTAATCCCACCTTTTTGACTATAAATTAACTTGCTGGCTTTTTCGCCTAGTTTTTTTTCTAAAATCGGTTTAAACCCTTTTTTCAAAGTTGTTTCAAAAACAAAATATTGATCAGTATTAACTGATCCCTTAACCACGCTCTCTCCTAAACCATAAGCCGCCGTAATCAAAACCACATCTGGAAAACCGCTCTCTGTATCACAAGAAAACATTACGCCAGCACCAGCTAAATCACTGCGGACCATTTTTTGGACGCCAACTGAAAGAGCGACCTTCAAATGATCAAAGCCCATGTCTTGACGATAGGAAATGGCTCGATCATTAAAAAGCGAAGCAATGCATTCTTTAACTGCTTTTAGCAACGCTTTTTCACCACGAATATTTAAAAAAGATTCTTGTTGACCAGCAAAAGAAGCGCCGGGCAAATCTTCAGCTGTGGCTGAGGAGCGAACCGCCACGTCAAGCCCGCCAGCTAACAAATTAATTTGATATTTTTGACTTAATCGATGATAAGCTTTAATAATTTCTTTTTCTAAGTCTTTAGGAAGCGGGGTTTTTAGAATTAATTCTCTAATTTTTTTCCCTCGCGCCTGAAGATTTTTAATTTGATGAGTGTCTAAATCTTTAAGAATATTTTTAATTTGATCAAACAAGCCAGTTTCTTTAACAAAACGCCAATAAAAAAAAGAGGTGGTAGCAAAGCCATCAGGAATATTAATTTTTGATCCTAATTCTCTGATCATTTCTCCGAGTGAAGCATTTTTGCCGCCAACCAAAGAAACATCTTTAATCCCAATTTCTTGAAAAAAACAAATCAGTTTCTTCGTCATATAAATTTTTTATTTTAAAGATTTTTTAAATTTTTATTTTACTGGCATAACGACCAATTAATGGAAAAACCCATTTCTTACCAGCCAAACCAGAAAAAATACCACGAACCGAAAAATAAAAACAAAAAATAAAACCAACTAAACCAACAAGCTGACCAACAATTGGTATCGCCGAAAGAAGAATTAAAATTAATTCAGCAACAAAAAGTACAACCCCTTGTTTAGCATGAAATTGAACGAATTCATTTCTTCTTTTTAAAAAATAAGGGACAAAAGCAAAAACCCAAACATAAGCTGATACGACCCACAAACGAGACCACAGGCTAATTTTTTGTTGATCCTCCATAAATATTTTTTCAATAATCTTATTTATTAATAACCACCCATTGACGGCATTGGGTGCTCATGATCTTTTTCTTTTTTTGGTAATTCAGCAACTGCCGCTTCAGTAGTTAAAAGTAAAGTAGCGACTGAAACAGCATTTTGCAAAGCGCTTCGCACAACTTTTGCTGGATCAATCACTCCTCCCTGAACCAAATCTTCAAACGTGTCAGTTTGAGCATTATAGCCGAAATTTCCTTCGTGTTTTTTAATTTCTTCCAAAACAACTGCTCCGTCTTTGCCGGCGTTAACAGCGATTTGTTTAATTGGCGCTTCAATCGCTTTTCTTAAAATTTCTAAACCAACCCTTTCGTCACCTTCAACTTTAATCTGATCAAATGATTTCAATGCTCTAATTAAAGCCACGCCTCCACCAACAACAATTCCTTCTTCAACCGCGGCTTTAGTTGCTTCAACTGCGTCAGTCACTCGATGTTGTAATTCTTTTTGTTCGGTCTCAGTAGCCGCCCCAACTTTAATCACTGCAACGCCGCCAACCAGCTTAGCCAATCTTTCATTCAACTTTTCTTTATCAAAATCTGAGGTACTTTGACTAATTTCTTTTTTAATTTGCGCCACTCTATCTTGGATTTCTTTTTGTTCACCCTTGCCGCCAACAACTGTTGTTTTTTCCTTGGTAGCAACAACCCGATTAGCACGACCAAGATGTTCTAGAGTTGTGTTTTCTAACTTAAGACCAACCTCCTCTGAGATAACCTGACCACCTGTTAAAACAGCAATATCTTTTAACATTTCTTTCTTGCGATCACCAAAACCAGGAGCCTTAACTGCTAAAGTATTAAAGGTTCCGCGAATTTTATTAACGACAAAAGTAGCCAATGCTTCTCCCTCTATTTCATCAGCCATGATCACGAAATCTTTTTTTCCACTCTGAGCAATTTTTTCCATTAATGGCAAAATATCAGCTAAAGCAGAAATTTTTTGATCAGTAATTAAAATATACGGGTCTTCATAATCAGCTTCCATTTTTTCTGTGCTAGTAATCATGTAGGGAGAGACATACCCTTGATCAAATTGCATCCCCTCAACAACCTCAACTTCTGTACCAAAAAACTGGGATTCTTCAACAGTAATCACTCCGTCTTTACCAACTTTTTCCATTGCTTCACTAATTATTTTACCGATGTTTTCGTCATTGGCAGAAATAGAAGCAACGTTTTGAATATCATTTTTATCTTTAACTGGTTTTGATAATTTTTCTTTTATTTCTTTAACCACTGCCTCTGCTCCTTTGTCAATGCCCTTTTTTAAAGCCAGAGGATCAGCACCAGCAGCCACATTTTTGAATCCTTCTGCCAATAAAGCTTGAGCCAAAACAACAGCCGTAGTTGTTCCGTCTCCGGCGACATCGTTTGTTTTTGAAGCAGCTTCTTGCAAAAGCTGAGCCCCCATATTTTCATGCTTATCTTCCAATTCTATTTCTTTGGCAATTGTCACCCCGTCACAAACAATTTGTGGCGCGCCAAAACCCTTTTCCAAGGCAACATTCCTGCCCTTTGGTCCAAGAGTTACTTTAACAACATCGGCAAGTTGATCGGCTCCCCTTTTAAGGGCCGCTCTTGCCTTTTCTGAGAATAATATTTGTTTAGCCATAATTTTAAAATTAAATAAATATAATTATTTTTTATTTTTCAATAACACCAATAATGTCTGATTCATCAATTACTAAATATTCGTCCTGATCAATTTTAATTTCATCCGGAGAATACTTTTTGAATAAAACTAATTCACCAACTTTAACACTCATAATTGAGCGTTGTCCATTTTCTAAAAGCTTGCCCGGACCAACAGCGATCACTTCCCCTTTTTCTGGTTTTTCTTTTTCAGCCGTTTCGGGCAAGACAATACCAAACTTTGTTTGTTCTTTTTTTTCAATTGGTTTAACGATAACTTTGTCATTTAAAGGTTTGAGTTTAATCATATTTTTATTACTTAATATATAGGACTTTTATTATTTTTAAAAAAAATTTAAGAATATATAATATTTTAGAAAAATTCCTCCTGACCTGTCAACTCGTGGGCCCGACATCTTTTCCACAATAAACCCAAGGCCAACCAGAATAAAAGTATACCAAAAGATAAAGAAAAAATCCAATGGTCAAAAAAACCCAACAATAAAAAACTCAAAAACAATGGACTATAAATAGTAAGACCAAGCCGAAAAAAAATAAAACAACTCATCATTAAAAATAAAATCAAACCAACAAAACCCAACTCTGTAAAAATTAAAAGATAAACATTAGCCGCTGGTTGATATTCCCACGAAGACAGATAAGGATGCCGATTAAAAAGAGCCAGCGTATAATTACCCAAACCAATTCCTCGCCAAAAATTTTTTTGGACCAATTCTGCTCCACGTTCAAAATTAATAATTCGCTCATTGATAGAAATATTTTCTAACCGACCCTTGGTCTCTAACCTAACAATAAAATCGCGAGCCGTTAAGCAAGAAAACATTGCAAAGACTATCAGCACTAAACCAAAAAATTCAAAAAATGGTGTCCGAAAATTTATAGGTGCTTTCTTAAAAACAATAATTACCAAAAAAACAAAATTAACCAAAAGAGCAATCCAGGCAGCCCTTGAATAAGTAAGATAAAGAATTATTGTTGTTAAGGAAGAAAAAAACAAAACCATTCCTTTTTGCCAAAATTTTTTTAAAGAAAAGTACAGAGAAAAAAGAATAAAAATTAGAAAAACTAAAAAACCAGCAAAAATATTTGGATGAGAAAATCCTCCATAAAGGCGCAAAATCCTACCCTCAGTTGTTTCAACAACTGACGTGCCAACCTGAAAAGAGTTTTGAACTGCCACCCCCAACCACTTAGAACTAAAAACATTTTGACTAACAAATTGTTGTCCCGCCAAACCAATCTGAATTAAACCAGAAAAAACCAAACTCCAACAAGCCTTAATGCTACTAAAATAAATTTTTTGAATCAAAATAAATAAAACAGCTCCTTGTAAAATTCTTAACCACCAATAAAAAGCCAAATTTAAATCTTGTGCCCAGAAAATACTTAAAAAAGAAAAAGCGACAAAAAGAAAAATCAAAAAAGTCATTTTGCCAGGAATTAAACATTTATTTTTTATTTTTATTAGCTGAGATTTATTTTTATTCTGATCATAAAAAAATGATATACTAAAAATTTTTAAAATTAATTTTTCAAAACAAAACAACGTCAAAAGAACAATAAAAACAATGTCAACTGCGTATAAAGAATAAGTCCCCCATTCCCAATAACCACTGTTTAAAAATCCTTCTTTAATAATTAATCTTGTTTGCCAAGGCAATAAAAATAAAAAAAGATAAAAAACCCACTCAACTAACTTGTTTAATTTTTTCATAAAATTTTTGACGATATTCTTGACGCTTATCTTTATCATGAAACTTTAAAATTGAATCATTGACAATAACACCCAAACCTTTATTAACTATTTTTTTAATATTGTTAGGTAATATTTTTCTTTGTAAAAAAGAAAAGACATAATGCCAAAAAAATGACCAAAAGAATATTTCTAAAATTAATTTTAGACTTCGAGTTAAATAATTTAAAAAAACTTGACGATTTTTATTCGGTTGTTGATGAACACAAAAAGGTAAATACGTTTTAAGCCATAAATTGGCTTGAATAAATTTTTGCCAGATACCTTTTTGTTGATAAATCGGATAAAGCCAGGCCATCCAATAAATAAAATAAATGTCTGGCAAATTATCTTTTTCTAATAAACAAACTTTCTTTAAATCAAGATTTTCTTCTGTAATAAAAAAATTAAGACAAACTTTATCCTTTTTATTCAATAAAGTTGGCCTAGCTTTAAATATTTTTATAATTAATATTGAAAAAAACCGAACTGACCAAATTCTATTTTTAGCGGCAATAATAAATAGATCAACGTCATCTTCTTTTTTAGAATTAGCGTAAGAAAGTCCCGTGGCCACGGCAATCACTCTGACAAAAGGAACAATGGCTAAAATTTTGGCAATTTTAAAAAATTTTTTATATTTTTGTTCAGTAATTAAATATCTTTCTTTTCTTATTTTTACTAAGTCGTCTCGCCATCTTAAAAAATAAAATCCATCTTTATAGCTAATTATCTTTCTTAGTTCTTCACTTTTTCCCAATCTTTCTTGAATTTTTTGAAAAGTTAAAAATTGTTTCTGGGGAATTGGCTGTTGAAAATTATATTTGTATAATTCCCAAATAGTCAAAGGATAATCAAAAATGTCAAACCAAGCAATTGTACTGAGGGTATTTTTTTCTAATTCATTCATCTAATTTTAAAAAATATTAATTAATCTTTAAGCACTGATTTGAAAAATTACAACTTTCAAGCGCCAATTTACAAACAAACTCTAATAACCAAAATTCAAACGACCAAAACGTTTTTAAATTTAAAATTTAGAAATTTAAATTTGTTTGAAAATTGAAAATTAGGATTTAAGATTTTTAATATTATATCATATTGACCTTTTTTGGGAACATTGGTATTATAAATCTAGTATTTTTATTATTTAATTAAGTTTTTTATGCAAAAATATCTTCAAATTGGACAAATTATTGTTTCTGTTTTATTAATTATTGCTATTTTATTACAGGGTCGTGGCGTTGGTCTTGGGGCAGCCTTTGGTGGTAGCAATGATTTTTATCGAACAAAACGTGGTTTGGAAAAAAATATTTTTATTGCAACTATTATTTTAGCTGTTCTTTTTCTTGCTTTTGGCATAGTAAATATTTTATTAGTGGCTTAATTAATCTTTAAAATGCCAAATTTTTTAAAAAATTTTTTTATTAAATTAAAACGGGGGAAAAAACACGAAAATCATCAAGAACATGTTGGCTGGGAAAAAAAACTGATAAAAAAATTAGGTAAAAAAGAAAAAGTTAATCTGCCAAGCTTTAAACAAATAAAGTATTTACCTTCAATTTTAAATAAAAAAGAAAAAATACTTCTTTTAATTTGTTTTGTTACTTTAACCATTGCTTCAATAATTCTCGCGACTAATCTTTATTTAAAATTACCACTTAAACCAACTGTTGGTGGAAAATATACTGAGGGAATCGTCGGAGAGATTAATCTTATTAATCCTCTTTTTAATTTGCAAAATGAAGCAGAACAAGACACAATAAAATTAATTTTTTCTGGTTTAATCAAATGGCAAGACAATCAATTAATTCCTGATTTGGCTGAAAGGTGGGAAGAAAAAGATGGAGGTAAAAAATATATATTTTATCTTAAAAATAATGTTTTTTGGCATGATCATAAAATTTTTAATGCTGATGACATTATTTTTTCTATTGAAACAATTCAAAATAAAAAAATTAACAGCCCTCTTCGTGAAACTTTTTTGCATGTTAAGGTAAAAAAAATAGATGATTATAAAGTCGAATTTGTTTTAGAAAAAAATTTTTCACCATTTCTATCATATTTAACCTTTGGCATTATCCCCCAACATCTCTGGCAAGACATTTTACCTGAAAATTTTCAAACCGATGATTTAAATTTGTCACCTATTGGCACCGGGCCCTTTAAATTTAAAAGCATTACTCGATCAGAAACTGGTCAAATAAAAAAAGTATCATTAACAAGAAACAAAGAATATTATTGGCATCCGCCATACCTAAAAGAAATTGATTTAAAATTATTTAACACCTACGAGGAAGCAACTGAGGCTCTTTTAACTAAAAGAATTGAAGGATTGGCCCATTATCGCAAAACGGATGAACTAAAAACTGTACCCAAAATTCTTAATTCCTTTAAAAATCCCCTTTCTTATCATGCCATCATTTTTTTTGAAGAAAGCGGAATTCTTTCAAACAAAAAAGTACGTCAAGCCCTTGTTTATGCTATTGACAAAGAAAAAATTAAAAATAACTTACAGAATATTGAAATAATCAATGCCAGCATTATCCATCCACAATATCGCCATGCCTCTGCCCTTAAACAATATAAATATTCAAAAGAAACTGCTGAAGAAAAAATTAAAGAAGCTGGTTACGTAAAAAAAGGTGGGACATGGACAGACCAAAGGAATAATAATTTAAAAATAAAATTTATTGTTTCTGATAAATTAGCTAATCAAACAATTGGCGAAATGATAAAAAATTTTTGGACAGAAATTGGATTAACAATTGATTTAGAAGTTTTAAGTAAAGATCAATTTTCAAAAAAATTACGAGAAAATGATTATGATGCCATTCTCAACACGATCATTGAAGGTTATGACCCTGATCCATTTCCTCTTTGGCATTCAAGCCAAAAAAACACTGGTTTAAATTTTTCTAATCTTGACCATATTAAAATCGATATTATTTTAGAAAAAGCCCGTTTAACTTCAAACCTGGAAGAAAGGCAAGAATATTATCAAGAATTTCAAGAAATGTTAGCAGAAAATTCGCCGGGCGTTTTTCTGTATCAAACTATTCTAAGTTACTTCCAAGACAAAAAAATAAAGGGCTTTGAGGCTAGCTATCTACCCTTGCCCACTGACAGATTTTCAAAAATTGAAAACTGGTATATTGATTTAAAAAGAAATTTTAGATAATTTTTTTAAAAATTATATCTATTTGATAATTAAGCCGGTGTGGTGAAATGGCATACACGCACGGTTCAGAGCCGTGTGCCGGAAGGCATGGAGGTTCAAATCCTCTCACCGGCATAAAATTTAATAAAAAAATTTGTAACCTTCACTTTCAAGGCTTAAATAAATAATTTTGAAGCTATTGACTTTTTTATTTTTTTCGTTATAATTAAAATATAATTAATTTAAATCTATGACTAATAAATTATTAAAAAAAATAATAATTTTCTTTTTTCTTGCCTTGTTTTTTATTCCTTTAAACAAGACCTTAGCTGTTACTGGACAATTAAGCTTGGCTCACAATGACGGGGCTCAATGTTTTCTTAATAATACTGAGATTTTTAATAATCTTTCCCGAGCCCAAACACATAAATACTGGAACAGAACAATTAATATTGATAATAAACTTATTGCTGGTCAAAATTACTTGGCTTGTCGAGTGAGCAATGGTGATGGTAATCGAGGAACTTTTTTTGGATTTTTTGATGCCGAGCTGATTGTTAACTCTCAAACAATGATTCCCCGAAATAACGCTGATTGGAAATATTTTGGCACTGGTGGAAGCATCGTTCCCCCTCCATTAGATTCAAGCAACAGGGTGTGGCATGAATCTTTATACAATGATAACAATTGGTTTGTTGGCTCGGCTCCATTTAATGGAGAAAAAGGCACTTCTGTTTTAACTCGAGCACCAGATAATGCTTGGTTCAGAAAATCTTTTTATCTTGATCCTTTATGGTTTACCACTAATTGTTCATCTTACACTAATCGACCCGCCTGTTTAAATGTCACTAATTGTTTATGGACTGGAACATATTGTCTTAATTATAATTCGGCGACCTGTTCTATTTTCAATAATCAAGCTGACTGTTTAACCAAAACGGGTTGTTTTTGGAATGGTACTTTTTGCGCATCTGGTTCAAGCTCAAATTGCTCTTTTTACACTAACAAAACTAATTGCTTGTCTCTCAATTATTGTTTATGGACCGGGTATTCTTGTCTTGAATCATCTTCAGCAATTTGCTCTAATTTTAATAATCAAGTTGATTGTTTAACTAAAGCCGGCTGTATTTGGACTGGATCTTATTGCTCAGCCCCATCTGTTTACAACTGCTCATATCAAAATAACCGGACTTCTTGTTTAAACACCTCGGGCTGCATTTGGACTGGGTCTTATTGCGTTAACACTTCAGCAACTACCTGCAACTCTTTTATAACTCAAATCGATTGTTTAAACAGGCTTGGCTGTTATTGGAATGGATCCTACTGCACTGACTCTCAACATTTCTACGATCAAGAACGATACAACATTAGAAACTTTAGTTTAAATGGCTGTTGGAATCCAACTATCCACCAATTTGATAAATATAAAATCTTTCCGAAAGATGTTAAAGAAATCGCCGTTGAATCAGCTCGACCGCTTATTACTGGTTTAGTTAAATATGGAAATAAAGTTGAGGTTTTTATTAATAACAATTCAATTGGCGAGGCTGTTGTTAAAGAAGGAGAATATAGTGGCGTAGCCAATTTTTATTTCAAACCAAAACAAAACTTTATTGATCTTTCTAAAAAGTTAGAAACATATCAAATAAAATTAGTTGCCACTAACCCACGAGACAATAGCGTCTGCACCACTGGTCCTATTTCTTTTATTATTATTCCATATCCAGCGCCAATTGTTCATCGATTCGGTGAAATTAATTATGTCCAAAGAGCCAACATCTTAAGCATTTCAACAAGGAAGCCTTTAATTACTGGTTTGGTTAAATATGGTTCAATTGTTGAAATCTATGTTGATAATAAAATGGTTGGTAAACCAAAAATTAAAGAAGGTGAAAAAACTGGTGTTGCAAATTTTTATATGACCTTGCCCGGTCTAACGCCTGGGCAGCATACCTTATATGCCATTGCTAAAAAAGCTGGCCAAGAAGACATTGAATCACCATCTTCACAAGTTTATACATTTACTGTCAAATAAAAAAAGCTAAAATAATAAAAATTAAAAAATAACTAGAGTTAGTCAATTTTTAATTTACAATAACGCTTACTACTTATTGCTTGCTACTTTGCTCCGCCAGTCTTCAATGGCCTTTTTTAATGCTTGTTCACCCAAAACAGAACAATGAACTTTCGCTATTGGCATACCACCTAGTTTTTTAATAATGTCGGCGTTTTTAATTTTTAAAACGCTCTCAATATTTTTTCCTTTGACCATCCCTGTTAAAACCGAACTGACGCCAATCGCCGCCGCACAACCCAAGGTTTCAAACTTAACGTCAATTATTTTGTTATTCTTAACTTTAATGTAAAGTTTAAGGACGTCTCCACAATTAGGGTTGCCAACTACCCCAACACCATCAGCGTTTTTAATTTTACCCATATTGCGCGGATGAAAAAAATGAGAAAGTAATTTTTGAGAATATTGATTATTCATAAAATTAAATTTTATTTTTAAGTAAACAAGAACGGGCCTGACATTTTTTTTTATTATCAAAATTTTTTTGCCAGATGGGCGATATTTTCCTTAAACGAGAAACAATTAGAGGTAAGATTTTTAATAACTTTTCAAAATCACTTTTTTTATTAAAACGACCACTAGTAAATCTTAATGAGGAATGCGCCTCTTCTGCTGTTTTGCCTAAAGCCAATAACACGTGTGATGGTTGTAAAGAATGAGAGGAACAGGCTGAACCAGTTGAACAAGCAATGCCTTTTTGATCAAGATAAAGTAAAACTGCTTCCCCCTCGACCCCCTTAATTGAAAAATTAACATTGTTTGGCAAACGCAAATTAGGATGACCATTTAAACTAATACCCGATATTTTTTTAATTAATTTTTTAATAAAATCATCTCGCCAAGCTTCGAGTCTCTGAGATTCGCCTAACATTTCTTCTTTAGCTAATTCTACGGCTTTGGCAAAACCAACAATACCAGCCACATTTTCCGTGCCCGAGCGCCAACCGTGTTCATGCCCACCACCATGAATTAAGGAATTAATTTTAATGCCAGCTCGATGATAAAGCATGCCCACCCCCTTTGGCCCATAAAATTTATGCGCCGAGGCCGAAAGAAAATCAAGACATAATTTATTAACATCGATTGGCAAATGACCAAAGGTTTGAACGGCATCACTATGAAAATAAATTGGAGTTCTAATCTTTTTGTTCTTTCTTTCTTGATTAATTTTTTTAATAATTTGCCCAATTTCAGCAATCGGCTCTATTGTTCCAATTTCATTATTGGCCTGCATTATCGAAATTAAAACCGTCTGATCAGTCATCGCCTTTTCTAATTCTTTTAAATCAATTAAACCTTTATTGTTAACTTTTAAATAAGTTATTTTAAAACCTTGTTTTTCTAAAAATTTACAAGGATTTAAAACCGCTTCATGTTCAATTGAGCTGATAATAATATGACGACCCAAATCATGGTAAGTTTGAGCGATCCCTTTGATAACAAGATTATTAGCTTCTGTTCCGCCGCTAGTAAACGCAATTTCTTCTGGTTTGGCATTAATAAAATCAGCAATCGTTTCTCTAGCTTTTTCAACGGCCCTTTTAGCCGCTTGACCCAGAGAATGAATGCTTGAAGCATTGCCATAATTATTTTTTAAATACGGCGTCATTGCCCTAAGGACTCTTGGATCAAGTAATGTTGTTGCCGCATTATCAAAGTAAATTTTTTTCATAAAAATCTTTTATAGTTTATAGTTTATAGTTTACCCCTTTCTTTTTAACGGTCAAGCTGATATAATTTAAAAATATGAATCGACACAAACTAAAAAATAAAGAAATTTTAAAAATTATTCCGCTAGGCGGATCAGAAGAAGTTGGCAAAAACTGCACTGTTTTTGAATACAATAACGAGATCATTGTCCTAGACCTTGGTCTAGATTTTGCCAACGAAGAAACACCGGGAATTGATTATATCATTCCCGATGTCAGTTATTTAAGGCAAAACAAAAATAAAATTAAAGCCCTAGTTATTACCCACGGACACCTTGACCATATTGGCGCTATTCCTTATTTAATCGACGGCATTGGCAATCCACCAATTTATGGCTTACCCCTAACCCTTGGTCTAATCAAGTCAAGGTTGGAAGAATTTAATTTAGATAAAAAAGTAAAATTACAATCTGTTAACTACGACTCTATTATAAAATTAAAAAATTTCCAAATATCTTTTTTTCGCGTCAATCATAATATACCAGACAGCATGGGAGTATTTATAGAAACGCCTGTTGGCAGTCTTGTTCATACTGGGGATTTTAAAATTGATCGCACGCCAAACGACCAAAAGATGATTGAATTAGATAAAATCAAAAAAATAGGGCAAAGTAATGTTTTGGCGCTTTTTTCTGATAGCACTAATGCTGGTGAGCCAGGCCATGTTGTCTCAGAACGAGTCGTGGCTGAAATGATTGATAAATTATTTGGTCAGATTAAAGGTAGAATAATTTTTACTACTTTTTCAACCTTAGTCACTCGAATTCAAGAGGTTATCAAGGCCGCGGAAAAGTATGGCCGAAAAATTATGATCGCTGGCTTATCAATGGAAAAAACTTGCCGAATAGCGATTGAGCTTGGGTATCTCAAGGTTAAACCAGAAACAATTATCTGGCCGAATAAAATGAAAAAGGTTCCATCAGAAAAAATTGTTATTTTGGCCTCCGGCTCCCAAGGAACCGAACACTCGGCCATGTCAAGAATTTCTTTAGGTGAGCATCGCTTAGTTAAAATTGCTAAGGGTGACACCGTTATTTTTTCCTCGTCACCTATCCCTGGTAATGAATATGCCATTCGCAAAATCATGAATGCTTTAGTTGATTTAGGCGCTCATGTTATTTATGAACCACTTTTCGGTATTCATGCTTCTGGTCATGCCAAAGATGAAGATCTTAAAGAAATGCTTTGTTTAGTCCGTCCCAAATATTTTATTCCTTGTTACGGCGAGCATATCATGCAGGCCGCCCACGCTCAGCTTGCCAAACAAGTCGGTGTTCCAGAAAAAAATATTTTTATTCTCAACAACGGCAATATTTTAGAAATTAACAAAAATAAAGAAGCCCGAGTTTTAAAAGAAAAAGTTAGCGCTGAAAATATTTTAGTTGATGGTTTTGGCATTGGCGATATTAAAGGTGCCGTTCTCAATGATAGAAAAATTTTAGCTGAATCAGGAATTTTTGTTATTATCTTGGTAATTAGTCGAGAAAAAAATCAAGTTATTAATTCAGAAATTATTTCTCGTGGTTTTATTTTTATGAAAAAATCAGAAGAATTGCTTGGAGAAACAAGAAAAAAAATTAACAAAATTATAAACCACTATGTTAAAAATAAAAGTAAAAAAAACGATTGGTCAAATATAAAAAATAAAATTTCTCAACAAGTTAGTGATTTTCTTTATACTAAAACTGGCCGAAAACCAATGATTTTGTCGTTTATTATCGAAATATAAAAACGACAATAAAAAAAATAAAATTTAACTATATGAAACGAGTTTTTTCTGGCATGCGACCAAGCGGACAATTGCATTTGGGCAATTACCTTGGTGCGCTAAAAAATTGGGTTGAGCTCCAAAATGAATACGAAAGCTTCTTTTGTATTGTTGATTATCATGCCATTACCACACCTTTCGAACCAAAGGAAATGAAAAAGAATGTCTTAGAATTAGCTAAAAATTATTTAGCCGCCGGGGTTAATCCACAAAAATCAATTCTTTTTGTTCAATCAACTGTGCCAGAACACACGGAATTAACTTGGATTTTAAATTCAATTGCGCCAGTTGGTGAGTTAAATCGCATGACCCAATTTAAAGATAAGTCCAAGCAACGTCCCGAATCAATTAATATTGGTTTGCTTGATTATCCAGTTCTTATGGCAGCTGATATTTTATTGTATAAAGCTGAAGCCATCCCAGTTGGCGAAGACCAAATTCAACATGTTGAATTAGCCCGGACTCTAGCCAGGAAATTTAATCATAACTATGGCCAAACGTTTCCCGAACCAAAAACAATTTTAACTGAAGCCAAAAGAATCATGGATTTAACCAATCCTAACAAAAAAATGAGTAAAACTGGCGACCAGGGCATCGCCTTAACTGATTCACCGGAAATAATTTTCCAAAAACTATCAACCGCTGTCACTGATCCAGCTCGAATTAAAAAAATAGATCCGGGCGAACCAAAAAAATGTAATATTTATAGCTTGCATGAATTATTTTCAGATGAAAAAACAAAAAAAGAAATTGCCACCAAATGCCGTTCAGCTAAAATCGGCTGTCTTGATTGTAAAAAAATATTAGCAGAAAATATCGCTAAAGAGTTAGAGCCTTTCAGAAAAAAATACACTGAATTATCAAAAAACGAAGATCAGGTCTGGCAAATTTTAGAAGACGGCGCCAAACGAGCCAAAAAAATAGCTTCAGAAACATTAACTGAAGTTAAGAAGAAAATAGGGTTAATATAAACTAACTTTTTCTAATTTAATTTTTCTGACCAACCATCTTTCGGCAATTTCCTGAAAACGCGGAGTTAAATCAGAAACATAAAATTCATGATTTTTATTTTTTTCTAGTGATTCTTCAATCTTTTTATTTTTTTCTAAAAATTCTTTTAACTGTAAAGCAACCTCTGCTCCTGGATCAATAATTTTCCGATTTTTACCAATTTTTATTTTAATAATTTCTTTTAAAAGCGGATAGTGAGTGCAACCCAAAATTAAAGTATCAACATTGGCTAGTCGCAATGGATATAAATATTTTTTAATAATCATTTTTGTTTCTGGTTTTTTAAACCAACCTTCCTCAACTAACGGCACCAGCAATGGTGCAGTTTGAGAAAAAACACGCAAGCCGTCATCGTGCTGCTGAATCAATTTTTCGTAAACGCCTGAATTAATTGTCGCACGCGTGCCAATCACGCCGATTTTTTTATTTTTTGTTACTTGAATGGCTTTAGCTACGGCTGGCATAACCACTTCAAAAACTGGCACTGATAATTTCTTTTTTAAATCTTCGGCAGCTATAGCCGAAGCAGTATTACAGGCAATAACAATAATCTTAGCCCCTTTTTTAATTAAAAATTCCGCATCTTCTTGAGCGTACTTTTTAATTATTTCCTGGCCTCTGCCGCCATAAGGCGTCCGGGCTGTATCGCCGAAATATAAAAGCTGGTAATCCGGCAAAACTTCAAACATTTTTTTGACGACTGTTAAGCCGCCAATACCTGAATCAAAAATGCCAATCATAAGCGCCTTGCTAAAATAAAAAATAAAATCTAAAAAATAAAAAATTAAGAAATAAGGTTTTTAATTTCCGCTAACTTTTCTTCTAATAATTCTTTTGTTTTTGCTTCAATCGTTAATCTAACTACTGGCTCAGTGTTAGAAGCTCGAAGATTGAACCACCAATCAATATATTCGATTGTTATACCATCTAATTCTTCAATTTTACCATCCTGATATCTATTCTTTAAGTTTTCAAAAGTTTTATTTTTGTCTAACACTTGAATACTAGGAATATAAACTTTTTCATAAATTTTATATTCCTTAACTAATTCCGATAATTTTTTACCAGCAGAAGAAACAACTTCAATAAACTTTAAAAAAGCAATCATCCCTGAATCAGCATAAAAATTATCCTTAAATGAAAAATGGCAAGAAAGCTCCCCACCCATAATTCCTTTTTGTTCGCGCATGCCTTGCATAACAAAACAAAAGCCAACTTTTGTTTTAATCGGTCGGCCACCCATTTTTTTAATAGTTTCTGGCACTGCGCGAGACATCATTAAATTATAAACTATTCCCGCGCCAGGATAATTTTCTAAAGCCTCTTTGGCTAAAAGTAAAATTTGCTGATCTCCTAAAAGCGCTTTGCCATTTTCATCAACCAAAATAATTCGATCAGTATCCATGTCAAAAGCTACGCCAAAATCTGCTTTTTCTATTACAACTGTTCGCCCTAGCCTTTCTAAAACATTTTCGTCCATTGGGTTAGGTGAACGATTGGGAAAACTACCATCAATCTCAAAAAAACGACGAATAAACTGGCAAGGCAACTCTTTTTCAATTAAAGGAATAACTTTAGCGGCCACGCTATTACCAGCGTCAACGATAATTTTAAGTGGCTTAATCTTATCTTTCTCAATAAAACTCAAAATATGCTCAATATATTGCTGCCAGTGATCAACTTTTTTAATTTTTCCTAATTGCGTTGTTGGCTTTGATTTTTGATTAATAATTTCTTTAATAATTTTGCCATCAACCCATTCAATCCATGGTTGTCCAGAATATTTAAACATTTTTAAACCATTATATTCTTTAGGATTATGTGAGGCGGTAATCATAATACCGGCGTCGTAATTATTTTTAGCTGTCATTGAATAAATAAAATCAATCGGCACCAAATCAGCATCAAAAACATCAACCCCTTGCTCAATTAAACCATGAGTTAAACCATCGAAAATATCTTGACCGGATAAACGAGCATCACGACCAATCAAAATTTTCTTAGCTTGAGTATAGTCAGCAAAAACTCGACCAATTTGCATGGCTATTTCTTTATTAAAATCATCCGGGTAAATCCCCCGAATGTCATATTCGTGAAAAATTGATAGGTTGATTTTGCTCCTTGACATTTTTTGTCTTTATAGTATAATATATATTCAAACGATGGAGGTGAATTTTGAGAAAAAAATTCGTTAAGAGCACCTCTCTTCTGATTCTCTGGCTGAGAATTAGGAGATGGTGGTACAAGTTATGGCATTAACCCCCGATTAGGCTTAAACCAAGGCTGGATCGGGGGTCTTCTAATAAATGAGGAATCACGCCAGCGTGCATTTCTCTCCACACTCTCTGAGCTTCAGGGTTTTTTTGCATTGTTTTGTTTCTCGTCTCCAACAATCTAGTAATTTCTAGGCTTACTACCCTATACTCTTCTCGACACCGAGGATGAACAAAGTCAAGTGATTGTTCTAGTTGTCTCCTAATTTCTTCTAATATTTCCGTTAAAAAAGCTTGAACTAATGGATCTTTTTCTATCTCTTCATTTTTTAATTTAATTTGATAAAACCTATCTAATAATTGTCTAGCATGTTTCTCATCCACGCCACAAACCACCGGAATTGACTCTGGTTTAAAACGTCGATGTGATGGCGGCATAAGAAGAGAATAATCAAGATTACCTTCTGGCGGAAAGTTTCTTCTGACCTTACGACGCAAATCTGAATCTTTAAAGGTAAGATCGAGAACTAACAGAGAGTTAACTTTGGTTTCTGGATTCATAAGAGAAACAACAATATCAGCCCCGCTTCTTTCTTGTGGTTTTACCACCTTTTCATCATCAGCCAAAGAAGCCAAATATGATCTAGATTTTTCACCAAATAATTGCGTTCCCCGCAAAAAAGCTAAAACCACAGCTTCAAATTTTTGACCCCCCTCCCATTTATTTCTTTTATCAGGACCAAGTCTTGCTTCTTCTGATTGCAAAAGAAAATCACGCCAAAAATTTTGTTCTCCCTCTATTCTTCCTTGATTTCTGTCTCTTCTTAATCGTTCAAGAGCTCTGTCCTCTCTCTGGTCCCAAGGTGAACGTCCATAAGACATAAAAATAATTTAATTATTTATTATTAATATTATATAAAAATTTTTATTTTCGCGCAATAGCCACTAAATTAAAACCTTTCAACCAATTTGATTTTTCGCCCTTATATTCATAATGAATTCTCTCAACTTGAAAACCAGCTTTTTCTAAAAGATTTTTTAATTCTTTTTTAGTAAAAGCATAATAAAAACGTTGGGATAAAATTTGCCTCTGCGAATTTTTCCAGGCAATCATAAAATCTTTAAAACCCAAGCCGCTATAAAGTTTGGGGTTTTTTATTCTATTTTTCAAATTCTGCCAAAATATTTTTGGCTGCCAAAGATTCCAGCAAGTAATAAAAAGATAACCGTCTGGTTTCAAAATTTGATAAATATTTTTTAAAGCAATGATTTGTAATTCTTTTGACGGAAGATGCGGCAAAACTGCCTTCAAAAAAACTGCGTTAACTGATTGAGTTGGTAATTTTAAATTTAAAACATCGGCTACTAAAAATTTTTCTTGACCATATTTTTGACTAGCCAATAAAATAAATTCTTCTACTTGATCAATCCCTAGATAATTTACTCCAAGCTCTTTTAAATCTTGATAAAGTCTGCCATTGCCACAACCGATATCTAAAACGCGATCACCTGATTTTAAATGCCTAAAAAATTGACTGGGTGAACGCCAAGAAGCATCACGCGTAGCAGAAAAGTGTTCGGCTATTTGCTTGTAACCAATTTTTGTTTCCAATAATATTTTTTTAGTTTTTTCTGTTTTCATCTTTTTCATTATAACATTTGAAAAATTTTTTGAAATCTGCTAAAATTTTCTCTTATGGCAACTAATTTCATCAAAGAAAAAAGATCAAATTTCTTAAAAGCGCTAGCAACTTACAGTGGAACCATTATTGGCGTTGGTATTTTTGGTTTACCTTTCGTTGCCATGAGTGCTGGATTTATTGTAGTTTTAATTTATTTTATTGTTTTAACTGTTTTAGCCATTTCAGTTAATAATCTTTATGGAGAGATGGCCTGCGACACTCATAAAATGGCTCGGGTGCCAGGTTATGTTGAGGAATATCTTGGACCGAAAACAAAAAAATTTTCTTTTGTTGTTTCTACTTGCGTTTTAGTTGGCGCTCTTTTGGCCTATCTTATTCTTGGTGGAGAATTTCTTTATTTATTAATGAAAGATTTGTTCGGTGGGCCACTTTTGCTCTATGTATTACTCTTTTTTATTTTCGGCGCTATTTTTATTTATCGCGGCATTAAAAGCATCTCTCAGTTTGAATTGGTTATGTTAATTATTTTTTTTATTATTCTTTTTTTCTTTTTATCTCAAGCTCTACCCTTTATTAAAATAGAAAATCTTTTAACCTTTGACTCTAAATTTATTACCTTTCCCTATGGCGTTATTTTATTTTCTTTAGGTGGTTTAGCAATGGTTCCAGAAGCCAAAGAAATGGTCCATCGCAATCGTCGCGAATTAAAAAAAGTCATTACCTGGGGAATTATTATGGCCGCCATTGCTTGTTTAATTTTTGTTTTTTCTTTTTTAGGTGCCACCGGTAAAGAAACTTCTAAAAATGCTATCTCTGGTTTTGCCCACCTGGTTGGACCACATGTAATTTTGGTTGGTTGTGTTTTCGGATTAATTACCACCTTTACTTCTTTTATTACGCTGGGCTTAACTCTAAAAAAAATGTTTGTTTATGACTTTCGTTTCTCTGATAAAGCTGCTTATCTTGTTACTTGTTTAGCTCCACTTCTTCTTTATCTTGCTGGCGTCAAAAATTTTATTGATGTAATTGGTTTAACTGGCGCGCTTCTGTTGGGCATTGAGTCAAGTTTAATTATTTTTTGCTATCGTAATTTTCTTAAAAAAAGATTTCAGCGTCAAGCACCATTTAAAATTTATATTATTCTCTTGGCTTTGATTACTGGGGTGATTTTCCAATTTGTTTATTTTTTTGTTCGCTAAAATGTCAAATAAAAATAAAATTAATCTACTTGTCACTAATCTCGCGAGAAAAAAAATAAAAACTCGCGATGATTTTTTAATCTTATTAAGAGGGTTATCAAAAAAACATCAATTGGCAATGCCAAGCCACTCTGTCTTACTCGCATTTTACAAAGAATTACGCTTAAATAAAAAAATTAAAAAAAATATTTTTTTTGAAACTCAGTTAAAGAAAAGGCCGATTCGTTCATTGTCTGGGGTAGCCGTAATTTCAGTTTTAACTAAACCCTATCCCTGTCCAGGCCATTGTCTATATTGCCCAACTGATAAAAACTTTCCCAAAAGTTACTTACCCGGTGAACCAGCGGCTGAAAGAGCTCGCTTTTTAAAATATGATCCCTATAAACAAGTTAAATATCGGCTAAAAACCTTGCAAAAAATTGGTCATTCAACTGACAAAGTCGAGCTAATTATTATTGGCGCTTCTTGGACTGCATATCCTGAAAAATATAAAAAATGGTTCGTTAAACGTTGTTTTGAAGGAGCAAACAATGCAAACTCAAAATTCAAATCTCAAATCTCAAAACCAAAACTAAAAACCAAAAAATATATAAAATTTAAAGATCTTTATAAAGCACAAAAAAATAATGAAACTGCTGCTAACCGAATAATCAGTATTAGCGTTGAAACGCGACCTGATTTAATCAGACCAGAAGAAATTGTTAAAATGCGTCAACTAGGAATTACTAAAATAGAATTGGGTATTCAAGCGCTTGATAATAAAATTTTAGAAAAAAACAAGCGCGGCCACGGTTTAAAAGAAATTATTGAGGCAACAAAATTATTAAAAGATGCTGGTTTCAAAATTTGCTATCACATTATGCCTGGACTTTATGGCTCTAACCCTAAAAAAGATTTATTAATGTTTAAAAAATTGTTCGCTGATCAAAATTTTCAACCAGATTATTTAAAAATCTATCCTTGTGTTGTCACCAAAGGTTCGGGACTTTATAAATTATGGAGAAAGGGTAAGTATAAACCATATACTAATAAAACTTTAATTGATTTGTTAATTAAAATGAAAAAAATTGTCCCTGCTTATGTTAGAATTATCCGCGTTTTTCGTGATATTCCTTCAAACAAAATCGAAACCGGTTCAAAAATTTCTAATTTACGCGAGGTTGTTCAGAAAGAAATGATTAAAAGAAAATTAAAATGCCAGTGTATTCGATGCCGCGAAATCAAAAATACAGAATTTAAAATAAAAAATATAAAATTAATAAAACGAAAGTATAGGGCTAGCGATGGCAAAGAAATTTTTCTTTCTTTCGAAGATAAAAAAAATGATAAAATTTTAGCTTTTCTTAGACTTCGTCTTCTTGCTAATTATCCGCTCAAGGCGGACCAGCCTCTGGCTGGCAAATCTTTTACAAATATACAAATAAAAAACCTGCCTGTTTTAAAAAATGCGACTGTTATTCGCGAACTCCATACATACGGCGAAATAGTCAGAATTGGCCAGAAGAAAAAATCTGCTTCACAACATAAAAATTTAGGCAGAAAATTAGTTGAAGAAGCAGAAAAAATATCGAAAAAATATGAATATAAAAAAATGGCCGTTATCTCCGGCATCGGTGCGCGTCCATATTGGAAAAAGCTGAGCTATAAATTACAGGACACTTATATGATTAAAAAAATCTAAAAATTAACAAGCAATCAAAAATAAAATATGGTCAAAACACACAATCGAAAGATTTGGCCAGATTTTATTTTTTCTCTTCTTCTTTATATTCTTCTGGATCTTCTAAAAATTTAGATAACTTCATAAAATCAAGGCTTTTTCTAAAGGATAAATCAGCGCCCGCTTCTATCATCTCTTTATTAATTTCTCCAACTGCACTGTGGGCAATAAGTTGCGGCTGTGAGATATCTTTTAATGCTCTGATTTTTTGAATAACAACGTCTCCTTGAGCTAATTCGCCCTGATCTTTTTTAAGCTGGCCATCAACAAAAATTATCTTGGGTAAAATACCTTTTTCTTTGGCCAATCTCTCTATTTCACCTAAAGCTTCTTGAGCGGTATAAAAATTCCGCAAAACATATTTGCCAGCGAATTTTCTTCCCCAGATTCTTAAAAGAGTTTGAGTTATTTCTTCTTCATCATCAATAATCCAAACTTCGGACAACGGCACACCTTCTTTTATTTCTGGTGAAAAATGCTGTTCAGACATAGATCTTGATGCTATATCGTATTAAAATCAGTGTTCAATTAATACCAAAGTTTTTTATTGACACCAACCTCCAATTTTACCATATATCCTTATATTACTTCTGTTGCCCCGCTTTATTATTCTTTCAATACAAATTCCGTTCCATCCTTCTTTTTAATTGGTTCCCTTGTATCCTTCCATCCTGAATCACCCCCTGCAATATTAATACTATAATTATGTGATCGATACACTTCCCTTACCGGTAATCCAACCATTAATTTTTCTCTGATTCTCGAAAACAGTGCGTTAAATACCCCTTGGTTAATATAGCCTCCCTTATCATCTGGTTTATTTCTTTCCAATTGTAACGAACCTAGAATTTTCCCCAAGTGAATAACCTCTTCAAAAGAACCAGCTTCTTCTATCGAAGGCACTTTCTTTACCTTCTTTTTTTTTTCTGGTAACTTATTAAATCTATATTCCGAGACCCTCTTTCCTTCTTCATTAACACCATATACTTTACCCAACTGGTGGTGTTCGGTTTCGGATTTTATTTCTAGAGCTCTCCCCTCGTTGTCGGACACTATTGACAATCGAATATAATTCATACTGTCCGGACTATGGCCAGCCACAGCTTCAAAATTAATAGCTCTTGACGGCGGAAGGTTTGGATTTTGTTCTTTCCTTTCAGCATAATCAAAGGCTTTAAGATCGCTGCGCCAAACCTCTGTTTTTTGATCTACGTTTTTTCCTGTAGGAAAAACTGTTAAAACCGTTGCGTCATAACCGTCTGGACAAAAACCACCCACTTCAAATTCCGGCAAATCTTCTACAGAAACACTTACTCTTTTTCCTTTTGGAAGTTGCTTACTTAACAAATCAAAAATTTCTTGAGCGCCCTCCCATGTTTCTTCAGCTTCTTCTTTATTTTTTTCTTCTTCTAAAGGTTTCATTTGTTCTTCTAATTCCGTTAATTTTTTTTCTAATAATCCTATTTTTCGTTTCCTCTCCTCCATTTTACTCAATGAACCCCTTATTTCCTGACACGCACCCGGGGGATGAAATGTTTTGCATTTTTCACAAAAATGTTCTCCCATAAATTTAAATTTAATTAATTAAAATATATTAAAAAAACAGCCGTAACTATCGGCTGTGGATAAATAAAATAAATTTGGAGTCTTTAACTCTCTCTCTCTCTTGATTTTTGGCTTATTTTAGTCATTTTTAGCCATTTATTGATTTTCTACTAATATTTTAGCAAATTTTTGATTTTTTGTCAAATCAAAATTTTATCTTTTTAATAATTTTTTCAACACAATCTTCTGGGACTTCAACCGTATTAATTCTAAAATAATTTCTTTGATTTTTAATCAACTCAAATTCTTTTTTTATTATTTGATAAACTCGCCAATCAGCTTGGGAAAACGATTTTTCTTTTGATCTTTTTTCTAAACGTTGACGAGCAATTTTATCTGAACAATAAAATTCAATAAAATAAAAGTCTGGTTTTGTTTTTTTTATTAACTTATCAAGTAATATTCGATATTCTTTTTTAGAAAAAGTGGCATCTAATATAACATTTTTACCTTGCCTCAAATATTTTTCAGCCGAATCAATCATTTTTTGATAAACCTTTAATTTTGATTTTTTATCATAAGTTATTACTTTGATCTGTCGACGAATTATATCGCTGTCCAAAATAACAGCATTAATTTTTTGAGCTAAAAATTTTAAACGCGTTGAACGACCAATCCCTGGCAAGCCTGCACCAACAACCAAAATTGATTTATTCATTTCTTGAGCATATTTTTTTGCTAAGACAAAGTATTCTCGTACTTTTTTTATGTTAGCTTCTTTTTGTTTTTTACTTAAATCAGAGTTGTTTAAAGAAAAACCTCCGACCTTACCGCGAATATAAGCTCGATAGCATTTATAAAATAAAAGAAGATTAATTAATTTCTGATCCTTGGAAAATTTAAAATATTGATCAATAAAATAAGAAGATAATTCTTTTTTTCCTGCAAAATCCATTTCCATAGCAAAATAGGCAATTTCACTGATCACGTCCTGATAACGAAATCTTTTATTAAAATCTATGCAATCAAAAACATATATTTTTTCTGGTGCAATAAAAATATTGCCCTTATGTAAATCTCCGTGGCAATCTTTAATCTTTTTTTCTTTGATTCGTTGATTAAAAATTTTCTTGTTCTGCTTAATAAATTTTTCAACTGATTTTTTAAGAAACTTCCAGTCAGCCGAACCAATAGTTTTACCAATAAAAGGCTTAGATTGACTAAAATTTTCCTGCCAATTTTTGTTAATAATCTTTAAGGAGCCAAAAAAAGAAATCTTCTTTGAAGTTTCAGCCCGAGCGTGAAAATTGGCAACAATCTGAGCCAGTTTATCAAAAATTCTTTTGGTGATTTTGTTTTTTCCAATCAATTTATTCATTAAATATTGCTGTGGAATTTCTTTCATTTTAAGAATATATTCAACTGGTTTTCCACTTCCCCCTAATTTTAGTTTTCCGTCTTTTTCCGTAATTGGTAAAACTTCCAAATATATCTCTCGAGAAAGCCGTCTATTTAATTGAAGCTCTTGTTGACAAAAAAACTTACGTTTAGCTAATGTGGTAAAATTTAAATAACCATAATTAACTGGTTTTTTTATTTTATAAGCAAACTTGCCAGTTAAAAAAACATCAGAAATATAAGTCTGAATATGTTTAACTTTTTTAACTGGGCGTGAATAACTTTCAGGATTATTTAAAAATTTGATTATTTCTTTGCGTTCCATTATTAATTTTAATATTTTATAAATTTAAATTAAAGTATACCCCGTCTGTCATTATACACGATCGTGTATAATGACAGACTCTTATTTTTTAATTAATTATTTTTTAATTTTTTTAACAAAAAGATATTTTGCAAATTTTTCTAAATTACAATTTTTAATTAACTCTTTTAGCTCCTTGACTACATTATAAGGAGTGACCCAAACACTTTTTTGTAATTGTTCAAATCCCATCTCATATAAAATTGTTCTAAAAATATCTCTTTTTTTCCTTAACCTCTCAGGAACATCAAAAAGAACCATCAGCCAAAGTTTATTTTTAAATTTCGCCCTATTTAACTGTTTTATCTTTAAACGCAAAATTGATAATTTCCCTTTAGCGGTAATAACATAACTTCGTGAATCACCAAAAAATTTTTCTTGAAAAAGTTCTCTTCTTTTTAAATTTTGAAAGATAGCATATAATTTTCTTTTCTTTTTTTGATCTTCCATGCATTTTTCTATCCAACGTCGATGACGATGAAGTCTGGGATCGCCAGGCATAGCTAAAAAAAGCGACCAACTAAAACGACTGTTAAAATCGAGCCAATCGGCCAAAAAAAGTAAAAAATTATCAACTAAATTAAACCTCATAACTAAATTTTAATTAAAATAATTAGTCTGTCAAATAACACGATCGTGTATAATGGCAGACTAAAAATTAAACTATTTCTTTTTATTTTTTAATTTTTTATAATCACTGACTAAAATTGCTCGACGAACCTCGTCAAAATATTTCCCATCTTTAAAGATTGCTTGTCGTCCAATCCCCTCTAATCTTAAACCACATTTTTCTTGAACTCTTCCAGATCTTTTATTTTGTTTAAAATGAGATGACTCAACGCGATTTAGTTTTAATTGATTAAAGCCAAAATCTAAAATTAATCTTACGGCCTCAGTCATAATCCCTTGATTCCAATATTTTCTCGCTAACCAATAACCAAGAACGGCCCTTTTGTGAGACCACTCGATTTTAGTTAAATCAACTGAACCAATTGGTTCTTTGTTTAAATAGATAGTAAAATTAAATGACTTTTTATTCTTAAAGGATTGAAGCGATTTTAAAAGCCATTTTTTATAACCTCCTTTGGGATAAGGGTAGGGAATATTTAATGTCCAGCGATAAATTAATCGATCATTAATATATTTCTCCAAAATCGGTGCATCAGATAATTTCGGTGGCCTTAATATTAATCTTTTACTTTTTAAAATTAACTTCATATCTAAAACTTTAACATTAAAATAAAAAAAGTGGAAGTTGAAATATATAAATTTTAGAATATAATAAAATATATGCTTGCTCCTGGACATTTAGCCGCCAGTTATCTGGCTTCAAAAATATTTTTAAAAATAATTAAACCAGAATTAAATAATAGCGAAATTGATAATTTAATTCTCTGGGGTATAATTTTTGGCGTGGCGCCAGATCTTGATCTTTCTTACAATACCTTCCATCCCAAGAAAAAAACCGTCAACCTTAGTGATTGTCAAGACAACGAAAGTCACCGTCGACACTTCACCCACGCTCCTTTAGTTTGGTTGTTGGCAAGTATTTTTATTTTTATTTGGGGGCTTATTACTGGCTCTTCTTTTATATTGTTTTTATCTCTTTTAATTTGGCTTTGTTCTTGGCTTCACTTTGGATTAGATTCTTTAGAGGATGGCATTCGTTGGCTTTGGCCATTTAACAAAAAATTTTTTCGAATAAAAAAGATCTCAATTATTGCTGAAAATAAAAAATCTGCCTTTTTAAAAGATTTATCCAGATTTTTAAAAAACTATACAAAAAAATTTAAACTAACTTTCTATTTAGAAATTGTTCTAGTTCTAGCTGCTATAATTATTTATTTTTTAAAAATTTAATACCCCCGAGAGGAATCGAACCCCTATCTAAAACTCCGGAAGCTTTTGTTCTATCCGTTGAACTACGGGGGCCGGGATTAAATAAATTTTTTGGCTAATGAGTATAGCCAATACCATTTTTTATCAAGTGGCAGATCAAAAGTACCGGGATAAAAAATTTCTAAACCAGTTTTTTGATTAACAAAGCCTTTTTTGAAACGAGTTACGCCTGGCCATTTTTTTTCGTTAATTCCCCAGAAATCGTAATATTTATAGCCAGCTTTTTTAGCTTCACAAATACAACTCCATTGAAGTAAATGTGGCGCCATGAAATTTTTATGTTCATTACTTGAAGCACCATGAAGATAGGTACAGGTGTCTCCAAAATAAATCATTAAATTGGCGGCTAAAACTTTTCCCTGATATTCGGCACAATAAAGCTTTATAAAATTTTTGTCTAGATTTAACAATTTTTTATAATGTCCGACGCCATGAGATTTAAATTTATCCCTTTCAGCTGTTTCAAATGTTAATTGAATAAATGTTTTGATATCATCTTCACCTTCTCCTAAACGAACATTAATTCCTTTTTTTTCAGCTAAACGAATGTTATACCTGGTTTTCGGATGCATGGCTGCTAAAATTTCTTCTTCACTTTTGCTTAAATCAACTAAAAGTGTTTTTGATGGCTGAAAATCTTTTATTTTTTTTAACCTAATATCTTTAAAAATATCGGCATTAAATAAATCAACTCGCCAAAAAATTGATTTTTCCTGTCGGCCAATTTCTTTTATTTTGTTAATAAAAATATCGGCCGGTACTTTTTCAGTTAAAATGGGAAAACGAGGCGAATAAAGATAGCTTTTACCAACTGGCAAAATATTTTTAACCAATACCAAAGCGCCAATTAACTTATTCTGCTCAAAAACACCCAACCGCCAAATTCTTTTACCTAGGCTTTTTTCATGTTCTTCCCATTGCCAACTATGTAAAAATTGAGACATGGCAAAAGAAAGAACAAACTCTTGCCACTGATCTTTATTTTCAACTTCTTTGATTTCCATATTTTTATTATAGCCACCTATTAGACAAAAATCAATTAATTATTTAAAATAAAAGATGGACAAAAAAATAAACCAGTTAATTAAACAAGAAATTAGACGCCAGCAAGATGGGCTGGTTTTGATTGCTTCGGAAAATTTTGTTTCATCGGCCGTACTTGAAGCTTTGGGATCGCCCTTAACTAATAAATATTCTGAAGGTTATCCTGGTCGACGCTATTACGGCGGTAATCAATTTATTGATCAAATTGAAAATCTGGCAATTGAAAGAGCTAAAAAGCTTTTTTTGCCTTCAACTGAATGGCCAAACTGGCAAGTAAATGTTCAACCCTATTCTGGCTCACCGGCAAATTTTTCCGTTTATGCCGCTTTGCTTCAACCAGGAGAGAAGATCATGGGTATGGCTTTGGCTCATGGTGGGCATCTAACCCATGGTCATAAAGTAAGTTTTTCTGGCAAATTTTTTACGGCCATTCAATATCACGTCTCAGCTAAAGATCATTTAATAGATTTTGAAGAAGTGTCTAAATTGGTTGAACAAGAAAAACCAAAAATAATTGTTTGCGGCTACACCGCCTATCCAAGAATTATTGATTTCAAAAAATTCAGCGAGATTGCCAAAAAGAATAACGTTATCCTGATGGCGGATATTTCTCATATTGCTGGATTGGTGGCTGGTGGAGCTCATCCATCACCCTTCCCCTATGCTGACATTGTCACCACCACCACTCATAAAACCCTGCGCGGTCCAAGAGGTGCGATGATTTTTGCTCGAAATCAATATGCTGAAGCTATTAATAAAGCTGTCTTCCCTGGCATGCAGGGTGGACCGCATGATAATAATATCGCCGCTATGGCCGTAGCCCTTGCTGAAGACTTGGAGCCGAACTTTAAAAAATATGCTCAACAAATAATAAAAAACTCTAAAACGCTAGCTGAATCGTTAAAAAAACAAGGTTTAAAATTAATTACTAATGGCACTGACAATCATTTAATTTTAGTTGATTTAACTTCAACTGGCATACCTGGCAAAGAAGCAGAAAAATTATTAGAAAATGTCAACATTTATGTCAATCGCAACACCATCCCCTACGATCAACGTTCACCATTTGATCCATCTGGTCTTCGTCTGGGCACGCCAGCTTTAACTACCCGTGGCATGAAAGAAAAAGAAATGAAAATTATTGGCGAATTAATTGCTAAAATTATTTTAAACCCAAAATCAGAAAAAATAAAAAAAGAAGTTAGGGTAAAAGTAAACAAATTAACAAAAAAATTTCCATTGACTTACTAGATCGATGCTAATATACGAATTAATACTAATAATACTAATGTTCATATAATTAATATGACTTAATGTATTGATATCACTTTTTATGAAAAAAGTTTTGGTTTTTGGTACTTTTGATCGACTGCACCCTGGCCATTTAAGTTTTTTAAAACAAGCTAAAAAATATGGTCAGCTTTTTGTTTTAGTGGCGCGCGACCAAACCGTTGAAAAAATGAAACGAAAAAAACCACAACAAAAAGCAAGAAGAAGAATAAATGAAATTAAAAAAACCGGCCTAGCAACTAAAGTTTTTCTAGGTAATTTAAAAAATAAATATTTATCTTTAAAAAAAATAAGGCCTGATACTATCTGCCTTGGTTATGATCAAGTTTTTTTTATTAAAAATCTACCGAAAAAAATAAAAGAATTTAGCTTAAAAACTAAAATTATTAGATTAAAAGCTTATAAACCAAATATTTATAAATCATCTAAATTAAGCATTGCTACAAAATAATCCCAACAAGTGCTTTGGAAATTAAATAGGGATTGGCGGAATCCCGATTTCTCCCAATCGTTATCAAAATCCCAACTTCTTTAATTTTTAACTTAATGTAGGGATCGGGACTTAATTTTAAAATTTTTAGATAGAAATCGGGACAAAATATTTACAAAAATAAAAAGTGATTTGCGGGGACCCCGAAGGGGTCCCCGCTTGAGTGTTCAACAGCCAAAAGAAACAATCGTCCATTGCTCAGTCTCCTCGTTCCAAACGACCCCTTGAGGCCATCTAACCTGGGGTGGCAATGGCCTAGACAACGGAACGCTTCCTATGCTGTTTTTTTTGTCATCAGACATGACTAGATCCTCCTTTTATGTTTAGCTGCCTACATGTAATTTGACAACCCTAGTACCAAATTTCAAAGTTATTTTTATTTATACCATCTTTCTCCACGCGGATAACGCCTAACGGCTTAATCATATATTAGCGTCAATTATACGCTAAGATTGGTGCGGGGTGATTTATTTCTATTTCCGCCAAGGCGGAAAAGAAATAAATCAAAAATCGGCCATTTCTTCTTTAGGCCGATCTGCTTATTCAACAATACGAAATCCGTCAGTCAGATCGACCAATTCTAAAAAAGAAATAACCGAATTGTCGAGAAATTATGTTCATTTGATTATTCTATAGAATAACAAATTTATTAAAAACTTTCAAATTAATTTATCCACCATGCACTATATTAAAGATAGTTCGAACGTTTTTCGCCGCCTTCGGCGGCGATGAAGCCCCCAAAAATTCGGAGCGGCTTCACCGCGATCTTTGACAATTTCAAGTTTTTCTTTGGCGGCAAATTCTTTTTATTGATTTATTACTGATGGTATAAATTCAAAAATATCGCTAGCTAAAACTCCTTCACCATATTTCTTGCAAGCTAACTCACCGGCACGACCATTGATAAAAGCAGCTATTTGAGCAGCCTCAAAAGGTTTTATCCCTTGCGCAAGAAAGGTACCGCAAATACCGCTAAGTGTATCGCCAAAACCACCCTTAGTCATAAAAAAAGAACCTGTTTTGTTTAGGGCAACTTTTTTCCCGTCAGATATAACATCAATATGCCCTTTAATCAAGATGGTAGCTTCTAATTTATTGGCCCACCTTTTTATTTTTTCTTTTCTGTCCTCAACTTCTGGTTTCAGTTTTTCACCAGTTAAAATTCTAAATTCTTCAGTGTGGGGTGTAATTATAACCTTTTTATTCTTTAAAACCTCTTTCTGTTCAGCTATTGCTCTAATTGCTTCGGCATCAATAACCATTGGTAAATTAATATTCTTAATGATTTCTCTAATTGCCCGATAGCTTTCTTTATTCCTGTTTAATCCACAACCAATAATTAAAGAGTCAAAATTTTTCGCTAAATCTAAAATTTTTGGAATATGCTTTAATTTTAACTCACTATCTAATGGATAAGTAATAACATCTGGTAGAAAAGAAGCTGCGATATCCATTGCCCGTTTTGGTCCAATAATAGTAATTAAATCGGCTCCGCTTCTCAACGCAGCTATTCCATTAAAAATCGGCGAGCCAGAATATTGTTCACTTCCAGCAATAATTAAAACATAGCCAAATTGACCTTTATGAGACCATAGATCTCGCTTGGGGTAATATTTTTTGAAATTCATATCTAATCTAAAATTATTTAGCCACCCACCCACCATCAACAACCAAAACTTCACCATTGACAAAATCTGATTCATCAGAAGCCAGATAAACAGCCGCCTGAGCAATATCTTCTGGTTCACCTAAGCGAGGATAAGGTGTAGAACTTTCTAAAAATTGTTTTGTGGCTGGGTCGGCTAACATATCTTTTGTCATTGCGGTTTTGATAACACCGGGAGCAATGCAATTGATGTTAATCTTTTGTGGAGCATATTCCAAAACCATTTCTCGAGTTAAAGCAATCATTCCACCCTTGGAAGCGCAATAAGCTCCGCTTTGAGCAAAACCGACTAAACCGGCAATTGAAGCAACATTAACGATTTTCCCCTTGCTTTGCTTGAGCATTTCTGGAATTACTCTCTTACTGCCCAAAAACACACTTTTAAGATTAACATTAATAACTTCATCCCAGTTTTCTTCGGACATTTCATGAAGATTGTATGCCCTATAAATACCAGCATTGTTAACCAGTATGTCAATGCGGCCGAATTTGTCCAGACAAATTTTTGCCATTTCATCGACATCTTTGGCTTTACTAACATCTGTTTTAATGAAAACTGCTTCCCCTTTTATTTTGCGAATTTGGTCTACTGTTTCTTTCCCGCCTTCTTCTGACCAATCAGCTACCACTACTTTGGCTCCTTCTTTAACAAAAGCCAAGGCAATGCCTTGACCAATGCCAGAGCCAGCACCAGTGATAATTGCAATTTTGTTTTGTAAACGCATAGATTTTCCTTTTAATGTTAAGTTTCAATTAACTTCCCTCGACTGCAAGAAGTTTAAATGTATAGTAAAAATTTTCTTTTACAAAATGTGGTTCGAGCCGATATTTTTACAGGTTCTTTGGCAGTTTTTAATAAAGAACGCGGCGAAGCCGCTCCGAATTTTTGGGGGCTTCATCGCCGCCGAAGGCGGCGAAAAACGTTCGAACTATCTTTAATATAGTGCACCACCGAGAAAAAGTCAACGATTTGGAGGTCGCCTCGCTTCGCTCGGCGACCAAATTATACGGAATTTTCCAGTCAAAATTTAATTTTTGGTTTTGGACCGTAAAAGAAAATTTTTATCAAAAATATGAAATACTTTATCTACACAAGAAAATCTACCGAAGAAGATGACCGACAAGTGCTTTCGATTGAAGCTCAACTTGTTGAGCTAAAAGAATTTGCCGCCAAAGAAAAACTTGAAATTGTCGCTTCCTTTCAGGAAGCAAAAACTGCCAAAGAACCCGGGCGAACGAAGTTCGCCGAAATGTTGTCATTTCTGGAATCCGGAAAGGCGGACGGAATAATTTCTTGGCACCCGGACAGATTGGCTCGCAATTCTGTTGATGGCGGTAAAATAATTCATCTGATTGATAAAGGAATTATCAAATCCCTAAAATTTCCAACTTTTTGGTTTGAACCAACGCCACAAGGATTATTTATGCTCAATATCGCATTCGGTCAATCAAAATATTTTGTAGATAATTTGCGAGAGAATGTAAAAAGAGGATTAAGACAAAAAATCAGAAATGGAGTTTGGCCCGGCTGGGCGCCAGTTGGTTATCTTAATAATTCCAAAACGAGAATGATTGATATTGATAAAGATAAATCGCCAAAAATCAAAAAACTTTTTGAACTTTATGCTACCGGCGAACATAATCTAAAATCTCTCGCAAATTGGTGCAAAGAAAACAATCTCAAGGGAAATCTCAACAAAGAAATCTCGCCGAGCAACATTCACAGGATTTTAAAAAATATTTTCTACATCGGTTTGATGAAATATAAAGGGGAAATTTTTGAAGGAATTCACGAGCCGTTAATTTCAAAGAAACTTTTTGATAAAGTTCAAAAGGTTTTAGCCCAAAGGGGAAAACCGCAAAAACAAAAGAAACACAATTTTGTTTTTCTCGGCTTGCTGAAATGTGGTTCCTGTAATTGTTCAATTACCGCTGAAAAGCAAAAAGGACATCATTATTATCGTTGCACCAAAAAGAAAGGACCCTGCCAGGAAAAACATTATTTACGAGAAGAACAGCTAACTGAACAAATTAAAAATTATCTTCAAAAAGTTTCTTTGTCGAGCCAAGACGTAGAAAAAGTTTTGTTTGAATTAAACAAAGAAGAACAACAAGCCGAAGAACAAGCTAAAAACGCCATTCAAAATCTCAAAAAAGAATTAGGCCAAATTGAACAAAAACTTGAAAAATTACTTGATGTCTATTTAGCGGAAGTTATTTCTACTGAAGAATACACCGGCTGGAAACAAAAACTCCTTACCCGAAAGGTAGGGTTGGAAGAAAGAATTAGAGATTTTGAACAAAAAGGGTTGTCTTGGCTCGAACCGGCCCAAGAATTTATTTTATCGCTTAATCAAGCCGAAAAATTGAGGAATTCTGAAAGTTATCAAGAAATGAAAACATTTCTAAAAAATATCGGCTCGAACCACATTTTACAAAATCAAAAATTAAATTTTGACTGGAAAATTCCGTATAATTTGGTCGCCGAGCGAAGCGAGGCGACCTCCAAATCGTTGACTTTTTCTCGGTGGTGCC